>Ga0210407_10004106_pt1 | contig 11572 bp, 13 predicted proteins | sample IncBWC27MmetaG_FD_150860 | JGI IMG/M metagenome (GOLD analysis project Ga0210407, IMG submission 150860) | Forest soil microbial communities from Barre Woods Harvard Forest LTER site, Petersham, Massachusetts, United States - Inc-BW-C-27-M | ecosystem: Environmental > Terrestrial > Soil >... | reverse complement strand
CAGCACCGGCACGCGTCCCACCACTTCCGTTGCTGCAATGCGTCGGACCGACGGGGCCAGGGCGTGTGCGGTTTCGTAGAAACTGTCGAGCAGGCTTGTGTCAGATCCGGCGCCGATATGCATAGCGCCGCGCGGGCGGAGGATCGCCTCGGCGGCGAAGCCCGGCGGTGGATTTTCGAGGCTCGACCGGCTCGCCACCGACAGCGCCCGAACTGTGGCGTTGCCGTAGGTCTCGGAAAAGAGCGCTGCCGAGCGGCCGGTCGCGTGGTAGCCGGCGCAGGCCTCGCGCTCGATCAGGACAACCGACCGAGTTTGCGCGATATGTGCGGCAGCCGACGCCCCTGCTATGCCCGCCCCGATGATGGCCACATCGACATACACCCTCGGAGAGCCCCTCGCGTCGCTTGCCGGCAATTCCTACGTGATCTAAAAAATTTTCGTCGGTCAAGAGATTTTTCGTATGGGAAAAATGGACAGCAATACTTACGGACAACGGATGATCCACCGCGGCAAGAAGTCTGCGATCGGACAGCGGCTGTCCGATCTGCGGCGTGAGAATGACTGGACGCTGCAGAACGTCGCCGACATGACGGGGGTGTCGGTGGCGACGCTGTCCAAGGTCGAACGGGACAAGCTGTCGCTCACCTACGACAAGATGCTGCAGCTCGCGGAAGGCTTGAAGATGACGCTCGCCGAACTGATCGCGCCGGCGCAGGAAGCCCAGCCGACGGCTCGACGCTCGATCGCGCGCCGCAAAGACGGACTGATCCTTCGAACGCCGAACTACGAGTACAATTACCTGTGCGTCGATCTGTCCAACAAGCGCATGATCCCGATCCTCACGCGCATCAAGGCGCACACGATGGAGGAGTTCGGACCGCTTCTCTCCCATTCAGGAGAAGAGTTCATCTATGTGCTCGAAGGAGAGATCAAGGTCCATACAGAGCATTACGAGCCAGTGCGCCTTCGCGCGGGCGAAAGCATCTATATCGACAGCACGATGGGCCACGCCTACGTCAAGGTTGGCGAGAACGACGCGCTCGTGCTTGGTGTGTGTTCCAGCGAGGACCCCCATCATTCCGAGGCGCTGCGCGCCATGTTCGGCGACCAAAAGCAGCGAACCGAAACCAAGAGGGCCAACGGCAAAGGCGGCTGAGCAAGTCTGCCCCCCGCCACCTGCCCTTTCTGGCGCTTGAAACGACCGGCCGGAGCTGGGCAAGCTGACTCGGCGGGCAGATCTTTTCCGATTAACTCGAGATGGAACGCGAACAATCAAAGCGCAATCGCGTTGAGGAGCGTGCGATTCTGCCGCCGAAGCTTCGCTCGAAGCGCCGCGATGGTCATCGGCTCGTCCTTCACGAACTCGATGAACATCATGTTGGTGTTGTTGAAGATCATCTCTCCGACGCTTCGGCAATCGATATCGGGCCGGACCTTGCCGAGGTCTTTGAGCACTTTGATCAATATGCAACTCTGCTTGGTGAGCGCTCCGTCGAGCGCGGTATAGGTTCGCCCGAACGGGCTGTCGGGCTGTTGCGTCGAGATCGCCATCGCCTGCCGCCACATCTCCTTGTTCAGATAGACCAGCGAATGGTCGATATATGTGGACACCAGCCTGTCGACGGCGCGCGAGACAGGGGGCGGCGGTGCCTCGATCACCGCCCGCCCCGCCGCCAGCACCTCGTTGACCTCCATCGATACGATCGCGACCAGAATGTCGCCTTTGTTCTGGTAGTAATTGTAGATCGTGCCGATTGAGACCTCGGCCTCACTGGCGATTAATTCGATCCGCGTCGCCTCGTAGCCGAGCATGCGGAACAGCCGCGACGCCGCATGAAGAATGCGCTCGTGGCGGTCCGCCTTGTTCTTGGCCCGCAAGCCGGTCATCGCTCCCTCGATTTCGAATTGACTCGTTTTTAGAACTCGTTCAGTTTTGCGGTCAACGCAATGGGAGAGGTGGCGTCAATGGCGATTCAGACGTGGTGGCGTCGGCCGACGATAGCGGCGGCGGCTGCGATTCTAGGCGGGTCTCTGGCGGCGGCGCCCGTCGCCGCTGCTTCGCTCAACGCGCTCATCTGGTGCGATCACTCCGATCCGGCCTTGCTTGAACCCTTCGAGAAGGCCAACGACGTCAAAGTCAACGTCAAGGAGTTCGAGGGGACGGGGGCCGGGTTGGCCATCGTCGACCAGTCCAAGCCTGGCGACTGGGACGTGATGGTGATCGATTCGATCGACGTGCCGCGGGGCGTCCAGAAGGGACTGTTCGAGGCCTTGCCCGAGGACACGCTGCCCTTCGGCGATCTCTTCCCGCAAGTGACGATGGACGGCTCGACCAAGATCGACGGCAAGCGTTACGGGATCACCGAGAAGTTTGGCTACAACACCATCGGCTTCAACAAGACCAAGGCCGACCCGGCCGACATGCAGTCTTTGCAAGCGCTTCTCGACCCGAAATACAAGGGCCGCATCGCCGTCTATGACTATTATCTGCCGGTGATCGGCATGGCGGCGCTGTCGCTTGGCAAGAAGACCACGGCTCTCACCGAAGCCGACCTACCGGCCTTGCGTGAAGTGCTGCTCAAGATGAAGCAGAACGCGAAGCTCGTCGGCGAGGTGACGGCGAGCCAGACCGCGCTCGCCACCGGTGAGGTTGATATCCTCGTCGGCGGCGGCGAGTGGGTCACCGCCGGCTTGGCCAAGGAGAATCCGGCGCTCGACTTCTCGATCCCGAAGGAAGGCGCAGTGCTCTGGTCACAGTCGCTCGCCATGTTCAAGGATTCGAAGAACAAGGACCTGGCGCTCAAGTTCATCCAGTACATCCTGAGCCCGGAGGGCCAGGCGCGGCTCGCCACCTCGTCCTGCTACTGGGGCATGCCGTCGAACACCAAGGCCGCGCTTACCCCCGACCAGAAGACCATCCTGCGCTTCGACCAGCAGCCGGACTTCCTTGCTCGCGCCCAGCCCTATCCGGCGCCGAACGCCGATCTCGATAAGAAAATGCAGGATCTCTGGACCGAGATGATGCAGTCCAAATAGGCCCGCGGATGCAGCGGCGCGCCGACGCCGCGCTCGCTTGGGGCCTCGTGGCCCCGGCTCTCGTCTGGACGCTCCTGTTCTTCGTTCTGCCGCTCATCGCCATGGCGGCGCTTAGCCTGACGTCGCAGCAGGGCGGCGTCGGCATCGGCAACTATCTCGGCTTCGCAGAGAATCCGGTCTACCGTCAGGCGCTCATTAACTCGCTGGAGGTGACGGCGATCGTCACGCTTCTCTCCGTTCTTCTCGCTTATCCCTTCGCTTGGATCCTGGCTGAGATGGTGCCGGCGCGCTGGCAGCGGATCGTGCTTCTCTGCGCAGTTCTGCCTTTCTGGACCTCCTACGTCGTGCGCTCTTACAGCTGGCTTCTAGTTCTCGCCAAAAACGGCGTTGTGAACGAGGCGCTTGTCGCCTTCCGCCTAGTGTCTGCGCCCCTGCAACTGGCCAACACAAGAATGGCGACAATCATCGGCTTTGTACACTTTTTCGTCATGCTGCTGACGCTGACGATCTTCGCAAACCTCAAGCAGGTGAGCCCAAGTTATCGCAAGGCCGCGGCCGATCTCGGCGCTGACCCCGTCAGGTCGTTCCTCTTCATTACCTTGCCGCTGACGCTGCCGGGGATCATGGTCGGAGCCTTCCTCACTTTCGTCCTCGCAATCGGCGACTACATCACACCGCAGATCCTCGGCGGCAACAATGAGATCCTGATGCCCCAGCTGATCATGATGCAGATTGGCCGGCGCGGTGATTTCCCGCTCGCCTCGGCGCTGTCGCTAGTCCTCATGGCGGTCGTAACGCTCGCCTATGTCGCCTGCGCGCGCTGGCTCAAGATCGAGCGCGCCTGAGATGGGCGCTGCGGTCCGGCTCGCCGCATCCGCCTATGCCGTCATCATATTGGGTTTCATCTTCCTGCCGGTCGCGACCTTGGTCCTGTTCTCGCTACAAGCGACATCCTTCCCGATCCCGCCCTTCACTGGCCCGTCGCTGCGGTGGTACGGGGCGGTCCTCTCGGACACGCGGCTCACAGCCGCGCTCGCCAACTCGCTCCTTGTGGCTTCTTTGTCCTCGCTCGTGGCGGTCGTCCTCGGTTTCCTCTCCGCGTGGGGTTTCGCTCGCTTCGTCCTACCCAGAGCGGCGCTCATGCGCGGCTTGATCACACTGCCGCTGACGGTCAGCTATCTGATGATTGGCATGGGACTCCTGATCCTGTTCAATACAATCGGCATGCCGAAATCGCTCCTCGCCGCTGGCCTCGGCCACGTCGTGATCAACCTGCCGCTCTGCTTTGCAATCATCTACAGCCAGCTCGGCGACCACCAGATCACGCTCGAGCGTGCGGCGCGCGACCTGGGCGCGTCGGAGGCGCGCGTGCTGGCGCTCATCACCGTGCCAGTCATGGCGCCCGCCATTTTCGCGAGCTTCTTTCTTTCCATGACCTTTTCCTGGGACGAATTCGTAATCTCCTTCCTGCTTACCCGCTTCGAGACCACGCTTCCAGTTGAGATCTGGAACTTGCTTCGTTCCGGCCTCACCCCCAAAACGAATGCAATCGGCTCGCTCGTCTTCGCGGTCTCGGTCGTGCTCGCCTTCGCCCTGGAGCTCCTTTTGATCCGCCGCAAACCCGCATGACGGCGCCGCTGGTCGAGATACGCGGCGTCTCCCAGAGCTTCGGCCATATCGAGGCCATCTCCAACGTCTCGCTGTCGATTGCGCCAGGAAGCTACACCGTACTCCTCGGTCCCTCCGGGTCGGGCAAGACAACGCTTCTCTCTATTCTCGGCGGCTTCCTGACGCCGACGTCCGGCCGCGTCACAATTGGAGGCGTCGATTGCACAAGCCTCCCGCCCGCCCGCCGTCCGACGACCACCGTGTTCCAGGATTATGCCTTATTTCCCCACATGAGCGTTGGCGGCAACGTCGGCTTTGGGTTGCGGATGCGTGGGGTGGCGAGATCGGAGCGCGGCAGGCTGGCGCGGGAGGCGCTGGCGACGGTGGGCTTGCCGGACGTCTTCGACCGGCGCCCGCACCAGCTTTCCGGCGGCCAGCGCCAGCGGGTGGCGCTCGCCCGGGCGCTGGTCGTCGAGCCCGCTGTCCTGCTGCTCGACGAACCGCTTGGCGCGCTCGATCTGAAGCTCCGCCGCCAGATGCAGGACGAGCTCAAGGCGCTCCAGAAGCGCGTTGGCGCGGCCTTCGTCCACGTCACCCACGACCAGGAGGAGGCGATGGCGCTGGCCGACCAGTGCGTCGTCATGAATCACGGCCGGATCGAGGACGAGGGGCCGCCGGACCGCGTCTATGCCCGACCCGCCAGCCGTTTCAGCGCCGGATTCATGGGCGAGAGCACCCTTATGCCATTCGACGTCGCCGCGGCGCTGCCTGGCCTGCCGCCGGCGCCGCGCGACGGCGCTATCGCCATCCGTCCCGAGAACTTGCGACTCGAGCGCCAGCCCGGCCTCATTGCCCTCGGTGAGGCGCGGGTGACGACGGTCGTCTTCCAGGGCAGCTACAAGCGCGTTCAAGCCGTGTCGATCGTGAGACCAGATCTCCTCTTCATCGCCCGCGCCGAGGCCGGGGCGGCGATTGCGCCGGGCGACATCTGCATGCCTGGGTGCCGGCCCGACGATCTCATCATTCTGTCGAGGTGACGCCATGAGCCGCCCCGTGGCGCCGGCCGACTGGTACGAGACGCTCCGCCTCGGCGACGGCGTCACACTGATTCACGAGCCGTGGATCAAACCCTTCTACCGTTGCAACATCTGGCATGTGCGCGGCCGCGACCGAGATCTGCTCGTCGACACCGGCCTCGGCCATTTCAGCCTGCGTGACCATGTGGCGCTGGTCAGCGAGCGCCCCCTCGTCTGCGTTGCCAGCCACACCCATTTCGATCATATCGGCTGCCATCACGAGTTCGGCGAGCGCTGCGTCCATACTGCGGAAGCGGCCATCCTGGCCGATCCACGCAACGAATGGACCCTGGCCGACTGCTACGCCACGGATGAAATGTTCGACCGGCTCCCGGAAGGCTGGTCAGCCGAGCGCTACGAGGTCCGCCCTGCGCCCGCCCAACGTCTCCTCGTCGGCGGCGACGTGGTCGATCTCGGCGATCGCCGTTTCGAGGTCGTCCATACGCCCGGGCACTCGCCGGGCGGCATTGGCTTATTCGAGTCAGCGACAGGAATCTTCCTCTCCGGCGATATCATCTATGACGGCCCATTGATCGACGACGCCTATCATTCCGATCCGGACGCCTATGTCGTGACGCTTGAGACGCTGCGCCGCTTGCCGGTCTCCATCGTTCACGGCGGGCATTTTCCAAGCTTCGGCCCCACGCGCTACCGCCAGCTCATTGACGAGTACCTTGCTGGCCGGCGTAAGCCCGGGTGCCATCTCGCCACCTGAAATCACGCTAGAGAGTGCCATGCCGAACGATCACAATCCCCGTTGGGTCTACACCCAGACGATCAAGATGTTCGCGGCGTCCGCCTCGCCGCCATTCGAAGACGAAGCCGAGCTCGAGCGCCACTGGGGACGGGTCTGGGGCATCGACAACGATGTCGGGCAGATCCGCAGCATTCTCGTGCACCGGCCCGGACCCGAGATGGCGGTGGTCGATCCCGCCAAGCGCATCCCCGAGATTGGCTCGTTCGGCGATGTCGATGAGGGGTGGTATTTCCAGAGTGAGACGCCACCCGACGTGCCGGCAATGCAGGCGGAGCACGACGCGCTGGTGGCGGCTCTGAAGGCTGCCGGCATCGAGGTCTTTTACGCACAGGGTGTCGCGGGCGGGCGGCTGAAATCCTGCTACACCCGCGACCCGCTCATAATGGTCAAGGGAGGCGCGATCGTTTGCCGAATGGGCGCGCGCATCCGTCGCGGCGAGGAACTAGCGACCACCCGGACCCTCGCCAAGATCGGCATCCCGATCCTGCGCACCATCTCGGGCACGGGCTTGATGGAGGGCGGAAGCTTCGCCTGGATTAATCCAAGCACGGCTGCGATCGGCGTCGGCGTGCGTGTCAACCGTGACGGTGCGCTGCAGGTCGCCGAGGTCCTGAAGCGGCAGGGCGTCGAACTCCTGATCGTCGAGCTGACAGGCTACGACATCCACCTCGACGTGTCCTTCCTGATGGTCGACAAGGATCTCGCGTTAGTGAACCCATTCGGGCTGCCCCACTCCTTCATGGAGGAGCTGAGGGTGCGCGGGGTCCGCCTGGTCGAGATTGACCCGATGGACGATCCTTGGATCAACAACTCGCTGGCTGTCGCCCCTGGCCGCCTCCTGATGCCGGAAGGCGCTACGAATCGTACGCTCGACGCCCTTGCCAAGCACGGCGTGACCTGGACTACGATTCCTTACGCCGCGATGCACAAGAACGGTGGCGGCATCCACTGCTCGACAACGCCGCTGCGGCGGGACAAGGTCTGAGGTCTGAGGTCTGAGGTCTGAGGTCTGAGGTCTGAGGTCTCTGGCTCGGGCGGCAGCGGAGCTTCCTCTCAACAGGGCCTCACCATGCTCAGAGCCGATCCTGGCGACAAGAGCGTCCTTACTTGGTTCGCTCCGTCGGAGTGGGAACCAAACGTCAGATTTTGATCACTAGAAAGCAAAAGGGCCGGTAAGCAGCGGCCCTTCGCCTAGGCGCGAAAGCGCTCGCCGTTGATCGGACCGTCGAACAGGCAGGGCGCCTCGATGCGGTCGTTGCGCATCCTCGCGCTCGTCCCAGTGAGTAATCCCGACCAGTTCCGCTCGGTGCCGCGCAGCGTGGACCTGAGGAGGTCCCGCAGGTGCCCGCGATCGCCCTTAACGTTCCGTTAGCGTGCCCATTGCGTGCCCCTAGGCGTGCGAATCGGATAGACAATCCGATGCGATATGCAATTATATCAATGCATTAGGTGTCACATGTGGCACGTTATGTGGCGCGTTGGGGCTTGCCCTGGTGCCCGTCGGGTGTCACGCGCTGTCGACTGGAGGTGACCGGGGGGAAAACCCTCCGCGGTCGTCGATCAAAAGGCTCTCAGATTTTTGCGGAAAAATTTTCCGAGGCTAGCCAAACTAATGACTCGGCATACCAACGTATCGCCCGATCCCCCATAGGCGTTATTTCGCCAGCGGTTAAAATGTGCGATCCATTGTGTTGCCCTCCTTGGGCGTTTCCTCCCTAGACTCAAGGCCCCGGCCCAGCGCTGGGGCCTCCTTGTTATCGCGCTGAGACCTCTTCCCATCGCGGGCGCGACTGAGTGTACGTGCAGGGGTGCGTGAGGGGGAATGCGGGGATCTTGTATTCTCCGTCTGTTCTTCGACCCATGTCCCGAGCTGCACTTAGGACGGCCCGGACTGGACGGAATTAACCGCCTCAAGCGCGTCGAGGCGCTATTGAACTACTCTGATTTGCGAAGTTGCCGCCGCCCTGAACCCTTGAGTTGGGGAACTGAAGATGGAAGAGTTCTTTCCAGTTCTTCTTGCGGCTGCCTTGGCGATCGCAATCTTGCTGTATACGGGAGGCGTCGCCCCCTGGTGGGTCTTGAGTTGCGTTGCGGTCGCCGCTAGCGGATTGGCGGCGACGACCTTCACCGGCGAATTCGACGAAAACTGGCTATACCTGCTGCAGGACCTTGCGGAAGCAGCAGTCGGTCTTGCGCTTGGCCTCGCTATCGTGCGTTGGGTTCTGCCGCGCCTCGGGGTGACGCGAGCAGCCGCTACGGGTGAAGCACGCGGGCGCACGCCGAGCGCGCGCTAGCGGGAGAGCCCCGAGGTTTCCGCGCGGGAGGCGACTTTTTCAACGAACAAGTGCAGAGGAAATAGGTGCGCGCTCGGCCCGGAAAGGCTTTGAAGCACCCCTCACGAGGATTCGTGGCCGAGAGCGCGTGCGGTCACGGGAGCGACCGCGCATCCCTTAAACGGCCAATCCCAAATGGCAATAGTATTACTCCCTGAGCTGGCTCTCCGCCTTCGCGCGTTCGACCGCCGCTTTCTGTCGATCCGCTTCTTGCCGTCGCTCAGCTTCTCGTTTGCACACTTCGGCTAGTCGTTTCTCGCGCGCGGCCTTCTCGGCGATCACCGCCGCTTCAAGCTGCTGCACGAACGCAATGGCATCGGCCGACGCCGCTTTGGGGTGCAGATAAACAAGATCGCGCAGATGGAGAAAGCACGCGACACGGTCCCGGTCGCGCTTCTGTCGAGGCTCAGCGAAATCGACATTGGTCGCCTCGTCTGGCTGAAGAAACGTCGTCATTTGCCCTGCCGCGCGCATGGTCGCGGCGTCACGTAAATCGCCTGCCGGTAATTTTTCCGTAAACGTTCGTGGGTCTCGCTGACCACCCCACAAATCTGCGTAGTGATGAGAGCCGCTCTCATGTGCGGTAGAATATTCCGACACGTTCCGAAGGCGGCAGGAATGGGCCTCGAGGGCGGTCGGCAATCCTGACCTGGTGGCGTCGAGAAGCCGATGGACTACCTCGGACATCACTTCGAGCATGACGAAAAGGCGACGCAGGAGGCGCAGAAGGACGCTGACGTCTTCATGGGTGCGCACATGAAGTGAAGCGCGGTTGCTCCGACTTCTCTGCGCCAAACAGATCCGCGGCGCGGGCGGCAACAGGGCCGCAAGCGCCCGAGCCAGAGGTCTCCAAAGGAACATGACGTATGATCGGCTCGTGACGGCGGAGGCGCTCGGCGAATGTCGGCAGAGGCCACCCGCCGACTACATTGGCCCCATGATCTGCATCGCCATCAGCCTCGCCGCGTATCAGGCGATAGCCTCGAGCATTCCTGGCGGCGCATCGAATTAAAGTTAAGCGTGTGCTGTTCAATGAGATCGCCACCTCTGGCGACGGAGCGCGTGATGGCCAACTTCTCCTGCGCATCGACAAAACGAACGTCCCACTGGCCGGCTCCAATGAGTCGGGAAGCGCCCGTGCGGTTCTGCGTCTCTGTCGTGGTCGCAGCGCTTCTCCTCACCGGCTGTAACGCCAATCAGGCGATCAATCCCTCCGGACAGGCGGGCCGCTGCGCGAATGATCCCGGCTGCGATCCTTACAATCCCATCAGCTACGCACAGAACAACACCGGGAATGCTGGCGGTGGCGGCAAATAGCCGACGCTCAAGCCGCTCGCTGGTGGCTGGCGACCACGTAACCCTCCGCTTGGTGCACACGCGCAGTGACCATCGACCATCCACTAGCGTGGCTTGCGCTGGCTGGCAGGGATCTCCCCAGTGTGTGCCACGATTGGCTGAGGTGGCCCCATGGCGGGGGTTTGCCGGGGCCGTCGATCATCAATGTGTCACGGACGGCGGTTCAAAAATATTCTGGGTCCCATTGCCCTCCAGGCTGCCACCTCAGCCCACCTCAGGGCCGCGTGAAGGGGCTTGGTTCCAAGCGTGATACCGGGCCGCTTAGGGGAAAGCCTGTGGACATCTGGGAACCGCCTTGCGACTCCAAGGGCGTTTTTGCTATTGCGTGGCTCGTCAGTGACGGAGCGGCTCAGGGTTGCCGGGAACGCTGACTGGCAGGAGAAAAGAGTCCCCCGTTGCTGGCCGTCAGTCAACGGCGGGACTAGCGGGCTAGAGTTTGGAGCGGGGAAACCTCCTCCCCTCAACTGCCAAGTCCTCCAGGCAGGGGTCTCATAGCGGTCCACCTCAGGGGCCTCAGCGCCACCTCACCTCAGGGGCCCGATCCCCGAACCCTGTCCGATACCACTTTCTCCGATGGTAAACCCAGCCAACGCTTTCGCAGAGGCCTCATCGAGCACTGTTCCATCAGACAAGGTGGCGCTGACGAACTGCTTCTTAGGGTCACTGAAGAGGGCTTTAAGCGCCGCGAGGAAATCGTCCTCGGTAGTGTAGTGGATGATCTCGCCAATGCTCCCGTCTTTGCTCTGAATGGTCCAATCCACGTTGTCCTCCACCTTCCGCCTTATACCTCACACCTCGGGAGCTTTCGCCCCTCCAGCGCTATGTCCTCCCCCTCAACGCCGCTTAAGGGCAGCCTAAGGGAGTCTCAGGGGGAGCCTCAAGGGCGCGACAGTTACTGGGAGGGTCGATTCGTCTAGCACTGCCGCGCCCGAGGCCCTAGCCGGAAGATGCGCGACCGGCTGGACGAGGGAATAATAAGGCTGATGCTGGTGGGTTCCAATGGCCCCTCCAGGCTGCCACCTCATACCCGCTTGAACGCAGTGGCTGCGCTGGGGAGCCTCAGGGCGCAGCAGTTGGCTATTGGCGTACCTACTGCTGCGCCCCAGACCCCTAGCCGGGGATTCGGTCCAGCTGGAGCGAGTGTACAACGAGGCTGGTGCTGGTCGGGTTCCAGCCATTAAGCGACGGTTGGTTCTTGTTTCGTTCTCACTCCTGCGCTATCCTCGCTCATGACCGAGCCCGAGCAGAAACTCACTCCCGCCACCTCTGAGGATCTCGCCGACTCACTCTCGTTCGCGTTGAGGTTTGAGGGGCGTAAGTCTCAGCATGACTCAGACCGCCTAAACGCTGACATCGTGGCGAAGCGGCTGGTCAGATACCTCGATAAAGCGGGATACGTGGTGATG
>Ga0210407_10004104_pt1 | contig 11575 bp, 9 predicted proteins | sample IncBWC27MmetaG_FD_150860 | JGI IMG/M metagenome (GOLD analysis project Ga0210407, IMG submission 150860) | Forest soil microbial communities from Barre Woods Harvard Forest LTER site, Petersham, Massachusetts, United States - Inc-BW-C-27-M | ecosystem: Environmental > Terrestrial > Soil >... | reverse complement strand
GGCGGATTTGGAAACGGGACTAAATTTGCGCGGCCATGCAACGAAGCGGCGCGGGCATATTGGATTAGTGAATGCGATTGGTGTCGATGCGGCAAACGGTGAGAGATTGGGCGCGGCCGATCCGCGGGATGATGGGGTCGCGCTAGGATATTAGGGAAAAGAGTTTAACAGGAAGAACGCAGGGGACACCGAGTACGCAAAGAAGAATCTAACGCAGACGCAGAATTTAGAGAGAGAAAGCCAGCCACGAAACATGCAAAGACTTCTTTCCACTTATTTGTTCGTTTCCAGAAAATTGACCCCGGAGTTATTGGGGCAGATCGCCGATGCGGGATTTGCCGGCGTGGAGATTTTTTGTTCGCGCGGGCATTTCGATTACACGGCGAAGGCGGAAATACAGGCGATGGGCAGAGCGCTTTCGGGGAACGGGCTGACGCTCGCTTCGCTACACGCACCGACGAGCCGCGACATGAGCGCGACGCGCGAAGGCGGCACTCCACTTTCCATTTGCGAAGTGGAACGTGTGCGGCGGATCGAAGCCATGGACGAGTTGAAGCGCGCCATCGACGTGGCGGAGGACTTGCCGTTTTCACGGATGGTCTTCCACATGGGCGGTTCCCGCGAGACGGCCGATCCGCGCAAACGCGATGCCGCGTTCAGTTCGCTGGAGCATTTGATTTTGCATGCCAAGCACGTGGGCATGACGATTTGCGTGGAGAATACCACGAGCGAAATGGGCGCCCCCGCGTATCTGCGCGCGTTTGTGGATGAGACGCGTTTAACCGACCTGCGATTCAATTTTGATATCGGCCACGCGCATCTGGCCGATGGCGATGAAGAGGAACGCATCGAAAAAAGCTTTGCGCCGCTACAGGATTTAGTGGTGGGCGTACACTTGCACGATAATCACGGTGAGAAGGACGAGCATTTACCGCCGTTTGACGGGACGATCGACTGGGCCAAGGCCATCCCCATTTTGAAAAGCGCTCCGGATGCGAATTTGCCGCTGCTCCTGGAGTTGAAAGAAAAAACCGGACATGATGCGCTGGGAGTGGTGGAGCAGTTGGAAGCAGCGCGCAAAGCCATGGATAAGTTTGAAGATGCCTGGGGCTGAGGTAATGGCTCCGCCGAGAAATCTCCACAACGAACTCCCCTTGCGTCCGCGTGAAACAATAGCAATATCACCGCTATGTGGCTCACATTTCTACTGAAAATAGGAGATTGACCATAATTATGACCATGGTCTAAAATAGTGGTCACTGGGGTATTCTTATGAAGGAAGTGGCCATATCCGAGTTCAAAGCCAAGTGCTTAGCACTGCTTGAACAGGTGCAAAAAACGCGACAACCTATTCGTGTGACTCGACACGGCAAGCCGGTTGCCGAGGTAATTCCTCCCTCGGCTGTTCCGCCGCATAAATCCTGGATCGGTTCCATGAAGGATTTGATCGAGATTCATGGTGACATCGTTGCACCGGCGAACGACGCAGAGGATTGGGAGGTAAACCGGGATTGAGAATCCTGCTGGACACCCACATTTGGATATGGGCTCTACAAGACCAGAAGCGTCTCGGGCCGCAGACGGTTCGTGAGCTAGATGATCGTTCCAATGAGCTGTGGTTGTCACCTATTAGCACTTGGGAGGCGTTGACGCTCCATCACAAGGGCAGGATTACATTGAAAGGTGACCTTGCGGACTGGCTTGCGCAAGCGACCGCAGGAAAGAGTGAAGCCCCGCTCACACACGAGATTGCACTTGTGGCACGACAGTTGCCGCTGCATGAAGACCCGGCGGATCGGATTCTCGCGGCGACGGCCCAGGTTTTGGATCTTACCCTCCTCACGGCGGACAAACAGTTGCTAGGGCTGGCCAACATAAAGACACTTGCCAATCGGTAACGGCTTTTTCCGTCGCACTCCCACCGGTTTGCATGTGGCTTCCCCTCCTCTGGTAAACTGGTGTTTTGAAATTTCATTGAAATAGCCAACTATGACGACGATAACGATTGAGCAGGCAGGGAAGTACGACGGGCAGGAAGTGACGCTGAAGGGCTGGCTCTACAACCAGCGCGAATCCGGCAAACTTTTGTTCCCAATTTTCCGCGATGGCACGGGGATCATCCAGGGTGTTTGCGCGCTGAAGGAAAGCCCGGAGGCGTTCGAAGCGTTGAAAGGGCTGACGCAGGAATCCAGCGTGATCGTCACGGGAAAAATTCGCTCCGAGCAGCGCGCGCCCGGCGGGTTCGAGATCGGTGTCTCTAAAGTTCAGGTTTTGCAGAAAGTTTCTGAGAGCACGCCGTTTCCGATTCAGTTGAAAGAGCACGGCGTCGATTTTCTGCTCGATCATCGCCATCTGTGGATTCGCACGCCGCGCCAGGCCGCCATTTTGCGCATTCGCGCGGAAGCGATTCGTGCAGCGCGCGAGTACATGGACGGTCAGGGCTACACACTCACCGACGCTCCGATGTTTACGCCCGCCGCGTGCGAGGGCACCTCGACGCTCTTCGAAGTGAACTACATCGACGATCAGAAGGCGTACCTGACGCAGAGCGGCCAACTGTACATCGAAGCGACCGCGATGGCGCTTGGCAAGGTCTACACGTTCGGGCCGACGTTCCGCGCCGAAAAATCAAAAACGCGGCGGCACTTGACGGAATTTTGGATGCTCGAACCGGAAGCCGCTTACCTGGAACTCGACGGCGCGATGGAACTCGGCGAAGGTCTGGTAAGCGCCATCGTGCAATCCGTAGTGAAAAATAAATCGCGCGAGCTGGAAATGCTCAAACGCGACGTCAAGAAGCTCGAAAACGTCAAGCCGCCATTTCCGCGCATCACCTACGAAGATGCCGTCGGGGTCCTCAACAAACACGACAATCCCGCAAAGTTCGGCGACGATTTCGGTGGCGACGAAGAAACCATTATCTCCAATGAATTCGACCGCCCGGTGATCATTCACCGTTACCCGACGGCGATCAAGGCGTTTTATATGCAGCCTGACGCCGAACGCCCCGAACTTGCTCTCGCTTTTGACATGATCGCCCCCGAAGGCTACGGCGAAATCATCGGCGGCAGCCAGCGCATTCACGATTACGACTTGTTGCTGAAGCGCTTGCACGAACATAACCTACCGGAAGAATCGTTTCAGTGGTATCTCGATTTGCGCCGCTATGGCAGCGTGCCGCACTCCGGATTTGGAATGGGACTCGAGCGCACCGTCGCCTGGATTTGCGGAACCGAGCACATCCGGGAGGTGATCCCCTTTCCGCGCATGATTTACCGGGTATACCCTTAGATTTCGAAACGAAGCGAGTTCGCAGTCGACAGTTAAAAGTTGCAGGCAACGTCCGGACGCTAGGGGTAGTCTCCGTGCCACAGTTGCTTCCGATTCTTGACCGTCCACTTTGATTCGAGACAGGAACGAAAATGGCCCAAAAAGTAAGAATTATCGGTGTGCCCATGGACCTGGGACAGAGCCGCCGCGGCGTCGATATGGGCCCATCCGCATTGCGCGGCGCGGGCCTTCAGGCCGCGATCAAGAGACTCGGTGACACCGTCGAAGACATCGGCAATCTCGAAGTGAAGCAGCCGGAAGAGATGCCCGTCGGCGAAAAGCGCGCCAAATATCTCCAGGAAATTTCGGAAACCTGTTTGGATATCGCCAAAACCGTGGAAAAATCCCTCGGCGAGGGATTTCTCCCTCTCGTCCTCGGCGGCGATCATTCCATCGCGGCCGGCGTTGCCGCGGGAGTCGCCGCGCACTATCGCAAAGAAAAAAAACAGATCGGCTACCTCTGGCTCGACGCGCACGGTGACATGAACACACCGGAATCGTCGCCGTCGGGAAACGTGCACGGAATGCCGCTTGCCGCCATCATGGGCTACGGCCCGCCGGAACTCGTCGACTTGATGGGTTTCAAACCGAAAGCCGAGCCGGGAAACATCGTGATCGTCGGCGCGCGCGATCTCGATGCGCAGGAGCGCAAAATCGTCAAGAAATCCGGCATCCGCGTTTTCACCATGCGCGACATCGACGAGCGCGGCATGCGCGAAGTCATGTCCGACGCCCTGAAATACGCGATGGATGACACCGCCGGCGTCGCCGTCAGCCTGGACATGGATTTTGTCGATCCCTCCGATGCGCCCGGCGTTGGCACTCCCGTCCGCGGCGGCGTCACCTATCGCGAAGCGCATCTGGCCATGGAAATGATCGCCGACACCGAGTCCATGGTTTCCCTCGAAGTCGTCGAAATCAATCCCATTCTCGACGAACACAATCGCACCGCGCTCCTCGGCGTCGAGCTGGTCCTCTCCGGCCTCGGCCAGAAAATTCTCTAGGCAAAATGTTTTGAATATTCTAAGAGAAACTCCAGCCCTCCCGGACAGGTGACTGTTGCAGACAACCAGCCGCAGAATCTCTCGCAGGTGTCTCGTTGAACGGTAAACTGTGCATAGCCGGTTCGCGTAGACGGTTAAAGAATATTTATGAGTCCTGAGAAAAAAAGATTGCGTGTTGGCGTGTTGTTCGGCGGCCGTTCCGGCGAGCACGAAGTTTCGCTGGCGTCGGCGGCCTCGGTAATTCGCGGCCTCGATCCCGACAAATATGAAGCCGTGCCCATCGGCATCACCAAAGAAGGCCACTGGCTGGTTGGCGCGGGCGCGCAGAAGATGCTGCCGGAAGTGCTCCGCGGCGGGCTGCGCGTGATGATGACGGCGGACCCCACGGATGCGGCGCTGGTCCGGCTGGACGGCAGCGGCAGTGGACAGCGCGTCGACGTGGTTTTCCCCGTGATGCACGGAACGTTTGGCGAAGACGGAACGATTCAAGGACTGCTCGATTTGGCGGGATTGCCCTTTGTTGGCGCGGGCGTGCTGGGCTCGGCCATCGGCATGGATAAGGATGTCGCGAAGCGGCTCCTGCAAGTGGCCAAAATTCCCGTGGTGCCCTGGATCGCAGTGCAGCGCGCGGATTGGGAGAAGAATCCAGAAACCGTTCAACAGGCCGTCGAAAAGAAATTCAAATATCCCGTGTTCGTAAAACCAGCGACGCTGGGCTCGTCCGTGGGCATGTCGAAAGTCCATTCGCGGGAGGAATTGGCGCCTGCACTGAACCTCGCCGGGGAATTCGCCATGAAAATCTTGGTCGAGGAATCCGTAGTGGCGCGCGAGATCGAAGTCTCCGTCCTGGGAAATCAGGACCCGCAAGCTTCGGTTCCCGGAGAAATTGTCCCGCATCGCGAGTTTTACGACTACGCCGCCAAATACTTGGAACAAGGCACGCAATTATTGATTCCCGCGAAATTGCTCCCGAAGCAAGTGAAGAAAATTCAGAAGCTTGCCATCGACGCCTTTCGTTCGCTGGAATTGAGCGGAATGGCGCGCGTGGATTTTTTTCTTGAAAAAGAGGGCGGGAAGATTTTCCTGAACGAGGTGAACACCATTCCAGGTTTCACGTCCATCAGCATGTATCCGAAATTGTGGGAAGCCAGCGGCATTCCTTTCCGCGAGCTGATCGACAAGCTCATCGAACTGGCGCTGGAACAGCACCGCGAAAAAGCCCGCACGAAATATCAGATCGAGCTGCCGGCAGGCGCAGGCGGCGCGCTCGAAGCTTAGCGCCAGGGGCGTAGCGCTCGCTCGCACACTCCGATGTATAATCTCCGAGAAGTTTGGTGTGCCGCTGAGCCGCACAGGGATGATGTTGTTTCAGCGGCTTGCACGATTCCGACGCTCGCGGGGCAGGAGACTTTCGAATGACATTGCTAGACGCACCTGCCGAGAAACCCACAAAATCGCGAGCCATGGCCTTCACCGTTTCAGCGGTGGCCCTCATCGCGATTGTGGCGTTGTGGTATACGTTCCGCTTTTATCCCGAGAAAAAAGTGGCGGTCCAGTTTTTTGATTCGCTCGTCGCGGGCGACTCGGCGAAAGCCTACGCGCTGTGGAAACCGGGATCGAGTTATGCCATGAAGGATTTTCTCGCGGACTGGGGACCGGACGGCTACTACGGCCCGGTGAAAAGCTATCAAATCTTGAAAGCCAGCTCGCCACACGGTCCGAGCAGCAGCGTCATCATTGAAGTGCGCATCAGCCCCTATTCTCCCATGCCCGACGAAGCCGACGCGGAGAAGAGCCGGAAAAACCGCGTGATCAGCGTGTGGGTGGAGTCGAAAGACAAATCGTTTAGTTTCCCGCCGTAGTTGCAGCGTTCCGATAAAACACAAATCGAAGAGAGTTTCCTCGCAACGCTCGGAATGACCGAGCGTGTGCACGCGATGTGCTTGCGCGGCACGATTTTGGGCGCTTCCTGCAACGGGCGTTGAAGATGATCTTCGCTGGTCGCGCCGAAAAAACGTGGATCGCGCGGGCTAAGGGTGAATTTCGTCGAGCGCGTGGAGAAGTTCGGCAGGCGTGACGCTGGCCGTGCCGAGTTTTCCGACGACGACGCCAGCGGCGGTGTTCGCAAGGACGGCGGCGTCCGCAAGCGATGCGCCCGCGGCAACGGCCAGCGAAAGAACGCTCAGGACGGTGTCGCCGGCGCCGGTGACGTCGAAGACTTGGCGTCCGGTGGCGCCGCGATCGACGCCGGATTGGCCGACGCGCGCGTAAGTGACTTCAAAGCTCGTAGCGGGAATGGTGAGATGACGCGGCAAGGATTCCTCGAAGACGCTCATTCCTTTTTCGCCGCGCGTGATGACCACGGAATTGCATCCGAAATGCGCCAGCAATGCGCGGCCGGCCTCCTCGACGGATTTTTCATCCGAGAGAGACCGGGTAACGAAGAAGCCCGCCTCCTTTGCGTTGCAGACAATCGAGCGCGCGCCGCGATAAGCATACAAGCGCGAAGTCTTCGGCTTCACGAAGACCGGAACTTTCAGCTGGTGCGCGGCGCTGAGAACGCGGTCGGCGAAATCGTCGGTGATGAGGCCCTTATCGTAATCGGAGAGCACGAGCGCGTCGAGCTGTTTGAGCGCGGTGAAAAGCTGGCGAAGAAGTTTCTCCTGGGTTTCCGCGCGCAGAGGCTCGCGGCGCTCGTGATCCACGCGCACGACCTGCTGGTGCCGCGCGATGATGCGCGTCTTGACGGTGCTGACGCGTTTAGAGTCGGCGACGACACCCTTGTCGAGAATACTTGCCGTGCGCAAACATTTCTGCAGCGCGCGGCCAGGCTCGTCGCTGCCGATCACGCCGAAGACTTCGACTCGCGCGCCGAGCACCGCAAGATTCGCCGCGACATTTCCCGCACCGCCGAGACATTCGCTCTGCTCCACAAAATCGACCACCGGTACGGCGGCCTCCGGCGAGAGGCGCGATGCCGTGCCCCAAAGGTAGCGGTCCAGCATCAAGTCGCCCAGCACGCCGATGCGCTTACCGCGCAGGCGGGGAATCAGGCGTTTCAGGCGAGGGACGGACTCGGCAATCGGATTTGGCATAATCGAGTGTGTGAAGTCTTCCTAAATTATTCCGGCGCGACGGTGGCTTCTTCCGGAAGCATGACGGGAATATCGTCGACTACCGGGTAGACGCGTCGGCAGGTTTGGCACTTCAGGCCGGAATTGTCCGCGAGAGGCTTTACTGGGGTTTTGCACACCGGGCAGACCAGGATGTCGAGCAATTCCGTTGGAATGGGCACGCGCTTCTCCGGCTGCGGCGAAAAGTTTTTCGTCCGCAGGTTGAAACTCTATCAAAGCGATGTCGCGGGAGCAACTTAACGAGAGGAGTATCCCGATTTTAAAACGCGCGCGGGGATCGGAGCCCGGCGTATTTCGCGAAAGTCCGCTCAAGAAAGTAAAATTATTGGGACGAGTTTTGCAATCGCGACTGGCGGGCGCGCCGCGTCATTGAGATGATAGGAGCAGGAGAAATGTGTGACGACCCCGGGTAGCGAAGCGAAAACGGCAGCCGGCGGACACGAACGCGCGCTGATGTCCATCCTCGTGGCTATCACGGTGTGCCATTTGCTGAACGACATGGTGCAATCGCTGATTGCCTCGATTTATCCGATCCTGAAAAGTTCGTTTCGATTGAGTTTCGGGCAGATCGGTTTCATATCCCTGGCCTATCAGGTGACTGCATCGCTTCTGCAGCCCGTCGTGGGATATGTAACCGATCGAAAGCCGAGGCCGTACTTGCTGCCCATCGGGATGGCATCAACGCTTGTCGGCTTGGTGATGCTGGCGTTCGCGCCGAATTTCCGGACGTTGCTGGCTGCGGCCTCGCTAATGGGAGTTGGGTCGGCGGTGTTTCACCCGGAGTCTTCACGCGTTGCGCGCATGGCCTCGGGCGGAAGGCAGGGGTTCGCGCAGTCTTTTTTCCAGGTTGGCGGAAATTCGGGATCGGCAATCGGGCCGTTGTTGGCGGCGTTCATTATTCTGCCGCGTGGACAATCCAGCGTGGCGTGGTTCTCGCTCGTGGTGCTGGCGGCGATACTCGTGCTGCTGTACGTGAGCCGCTGGTACAAAGAGCATCAATCCGAGAAGGGTAGGGCCCTGCTGCGGCATGACGACGCACACACGGGTTTGCCCGCGCGCACGGTGAGAATGTCGATTGCTATCCTGCTGGCGCTGATTTTTTCGAAATATGTTTATCTGGCGAGTCTGACGAATTACTTTACGTTTTACCTGATGAATAAATTTCACGTGTCGGTTCGGACTTCACAGATACATTTGTTCATTTTGCTGGGTGCCGTGGCGGCGGGCACGTTCCTCGGCGGGCCTATTGGCGATCGTATCGGCAGGAAGTACGTGATCTGGTGCTCGATCCTGGGAGTTTTTCCGTTCACCCTGCTGCTTCCGTATGTGAATTTATTCTGGACCGGGATTTTGAGCGTCATCATTGGATTCGTGCTGGCGTCGGCGTTTTCCGCGATCCTCGTCTATGCCCAGGAATTGGTGCCCGGAAAAGTGGGGCTGATCGCGGGACTGTTTTTCGGTTTTGCATTTGGAATGGGCGGCGTGGGAGCGGCGCTCATCGGGAAACTGGCGGATGTCGCGGGCATCAACTTCGCCTACCGGCTGTGTTCTTTCCTTCCCGCCATCGGATTGCTCACGGGATTCTTGCCAAATCTGGAAACCGCAAGATCCAAAAGGCCCACGGTGAAAGCGGAACTCGCTGAAGCGTAAGCGCGCTTTGCAAACGGCGGAAATCTGCGGCATGTAAACCACGCAGCCTCTTCTCAATGAATGTTTCTTTTGCGTATTTCTAATCGGAACAAATCTCAAAAACATCAATGCGCTTCTAGAGCGACGAGACCATCCGCGCGATGGCGTCATCGTACGATGCCTGGCCGTCCAGGTACGGCTGCCAGAATCGCGTAAGGATTTGGAGATAGTCGTCCCACCCGCGCTGGTAAAGGCCTTCGCGCACCGCATAGGGGATGTAGCCGCCTCCGGGAACACTTGTGCCCGGGTCGAACTGCGGAATTCCCGTTGGCGTGCTTTTCACCGCGGCCGAAGTGGGTGCGGCGTTCGCCGCGGGCGGCAAAGAGTCCGTGGCGCCGGGCGAGCGCTGTGCGTCCATCACGGGACGGATTACTTCGCCGGTGGTGTAAAAGATCAGCGCGTGCCACAGATCGCGCGGAATCGCTTTTCCGCGCTGGCGGCACTCGCGAATGATGGCCTCCTGCACCGGCTGAGCGATGCCGTGGGAGGCCTCGTGGAAAAGAACTTCGAGCGCGGCGGTGTCTTGATTGCGCGGGTCGGTGCTGGCGATGGTGACGCGCAGCGGCTCGATCGTGGTGTAGGCGCCGGAAGTGTTGGCGTAAGCAGTGACGTCCACGCGGATTTTGGCTTTGGGCCAGCGCGTTTGATAGATATCCGCCAGTCGTTCCGAGAGGCCGACTCCTTGCTCGCGTACGAGCGGCGCGACGCGCAGGATCCAGCGGCGATTGATGCGGTCATGGTCGGGCCACTGGTGCGCGCGATACACGGGAGCGGCCGCCTCCAGGATTTGCGCCAGCTTCGCGGGCAAACCCGCGTTGCATAGTTTGTTTTTGACGCCGGTGAGCTCGTTGCAGTCTTCAAAATCCGCCAGCTGATTCTTGAGCAGAATCATGTCGGTGCTGAAGAGCAGATCCTGGCCGGCAAAATTCGCGGCGTAGTAAGAAACGGCGTCGTCCCAGGAATGCTGTTCGGACGCGCTCAGCGGCGTGGGCACTGTTTTCAAAGCCGGCTGCGAGGAATTTGGCGCGGCCTTGTCCGGGGCTGGTTTTGTCTCTCTCTGCTTTGCGGCCTGATAGAGCGTGTGATGAAGATTGATCCAGAAGCCGCTGTGAAATTCGAAGACTGGCAAGGGGCCGTAAGAATACTCAATCTGCTGCGAAGAGGCGGCCAACGCAGGCGCGCTCAGGAGCGGTACCAGCAGAAGTGTCGTGAATAGGGCGAGTGGGCGGCTCATAACGAATCGAACGATAGTATCGCCAAGCGAAGCTCGCGACAAATAGCGGACTTAGGCGAACGAGCAGTTGGCGATGCAGACGTTGCGCCGGATCGGCGGATTAGCATGATGTGAAGCGCCAGCGATCGTCCTTCGCTGCTTCCTCCATCCAGCGGTCCAGCAGCGCGAGGCCGCGCAATAGGAGAGACGGCCCTATCGATATCTTGACGGGAAAACTGAGACCCGGACCGTCAGCGACAAATCTTGTCTCGAATGGGTAAACTGCCGCGCTACGGGAAGCCGTTATTTGACGACCGGATCGAAGGTGGTGCCTACCGCTCCTTGATGATCCCCGCCATGCATGACGCCGTTGGCATCGCGCAAGAAAGAACGCTGGCCCGTGCGCCCGTAGGTGGACGGCTTGGCCGCAATCTCGTATTTCGCATCCGCGCCCGCGGAAGTTCCGCCGACAATCACAAAACGAAAGCTGTAGCCGCCTTTTATTTCCGTGGCCAGGTCGGAATCCAAAAGTCCCGCGGCTTCGGCCGAGGGATCGCCATGGAGGGGAGGGCCGAGGTTCGCGAGCGATTGCGGCAGACGCGCGTAGGTGCGGCGGTAGGTTTCGATGGCCGCGGCAATTTTTCTAAGGGAGTCGATCGCGGCTTGCTCGTTAGTCTCCATCTCCGCGGCGTCCCATTCGAGTTCGAGCGCCGGGAGATCGAGCAGGAGAAGACCCAGGGACAAGAGTTTCCATTCGCCGTTTTCGCGCAGCAAGCCGACGTTGGCCTGATGCACCGATTCGCCCGTGGTGTCCGCGGCATCGCGCAGCTCGAGCGGGAGGAACGCGACGTTCTCGCGGATGTCCGCGCCTCCGATCTGCATTTCGGTGGTGACCGCGGGAGTTTCGCAGCGGACCGTGGGGCGCCCGGAAGGATTGGTGATTGCGGACGGCTTGCCGGGCTCGCCGAGAAGGACGAACCGCTTCATCAGCGCCACGCGGGCGGAAGGCGCCATGCGGGAAAACGATTCTTTGTTGCGCGCGGTGAGAAAGCGTGTGAAGCCGTTCTGACTTTGCGAGCAGGCGGCTAGCAGAAGATCGCGCAGAGCTGCATCTGGCGACGGCGTTGCGGAGGATGCGTTGGATGTCGCGCTTGCGGCCCCCGCATTGGACTGCTGTGCTGCGCCGCTTGCCGCTGCGAGCAAAA
>Ga0210407_10004103_pt1 | contig 11580 bp, 7 predicted proteins | sample IncBWC27MmetaG_FD_150860 | JGI IMG/M metagenome (GOLD analysis project Ga0210407, IMG submission 150860) | Forest soil microbial communities from Barre Woods Harvard Forest LTER site, Petersham, Massachusetts, United States - Inc-BW-C-27-M | ecosystem: Environmental > Terrestrial > Soil >... | reverse complement strand
CCTGATCGCTGTTGATTCGAATAGGGATGAGCTGAAGGGATGGCGCGGACAAGCATTTTGCTGGTGAATGACCCTCAACTTACAGAACCTACAGGGTGAAGCGTACCCGCACTCGTTTGATTTGGTCTCAGCCAATGCGCCCTATAGCACCGCGCGCTTTTCAACTTTCTCTCGGCGGCGCAGTCCGGCTTCTGGCGCGTCTTCGGCCGCAACACGACCGCGTTTGTGATTCTTAGTGCCCTTACTGCGCCAGTCTTCAGCTACTCGAATCTCTATCGTCTTTAGCAGTTCCGAGAGTCCGTACCGCACGTGCTTTCTCATGGCTTCATCGGCAGCTAGCCGATCGCTACCAGTAACTACCTCCGCAAGGTCCTGATGAAATTTTGGCGGCAGCGAATAGATTTGGAAGTTTGCATGATAAAACCAGTTGAAAATGAGGACGTGATTTCTTTCTATCACGTCTTTCAGCTCCTTGCATCGCGTGTACTCGGCGATTCGCATGTGAAAGTTCACGTGGTGCGTGTGGACGACGAACAGAAAATCGGGGTCTTTTTCGCCCACGGCCGCTTGAGCGAACAACGTATCCAGGTGGGCGGCAGTCGTGCGAAGTTCAAGACGTTCCTGAAAGGTGGCTACTTCGCAGCAGAGCCTTGCTGCTTCAGCCTCGAGTGCCTCTCTGACCACGTAGCGCCCTTGTACTTCCTCCAGAGTTGGTGTGCGAACTCGGGTGCCGACACGTGGACGGCTCTCCACCAGTCCGTCGGACTCCAGGTGCTGCAGCGCCTCCGAGATCGGCAAAAGGCTCATCCCGAATTCCACAGCGAGTTTGCGCCTGGAGAGTACAGCGGATGGCGGGAAAACACCGCGTAATATCTGTTCCCGAAGCAGTAAGTATGCCTGGTCGGATAGCGGCGCCTGGTGACGATTTTTCCCCAACGTGCTCTCGTTTTTCATAGCTCAGCGCGACCGTGCATACGTAGCATGGCATGAGTATTTCTGAAATGTCAATTGAAGGTTAATAGTACAATCTACACTACAATCAAGGTTCGAATCGTCTACCTTGCTACATTCCGAGATCCTAACTTGATGCGGCAAGTATTGGACTCCATGACTTGTCGCTGCACCGCGAATGACCCCACGCCGCTGACAACTGAAGACAGTGGCCCGTTCCGAGACCGGCGCAATGGAAGTAGATCGGCATTGGAAGTTTCGTTTGTTTCGGAATCCGCGATCGTGACAATGGCCGGGAACGAAATAATGCGGTTGACTTTCCCCGTCAAACGAAACCTATAGTGTTTGAGGCGGCAGCTCTAGATCTTAACCGCATAGCTCCGGATCAAGTCCTCCTTGACGCGAATGCCCAGCCCCGGAGCATCCGGAACCGTTACTATATTGTCGCGGAGCGAAAGACCGTCCACGAGCAGATCGGCCAGGAACCTTGGACCATTCAATTCCGGCGGCAGCACCAGGTCCAGTGTGGAAAACAAGTGCACGCTCGCCGCTAAGCCGATGCCCGCTTCCGTAAGGCCGCTGCCCAGGAGCCCGAGCCCATTGGCTTCCGCCACAAACGCACTGCGCTGGCATCCCCATAGACCGGCGCTCTTGGCAATCTTTAGGACGACCAGATCGCATGCCTCCATACGTGCGAGGCGCGCGACATCGTAAGAGCTAAAGCAGCCCTCGTCAGCTGCGATTGGCAGCGAACTGCGACCGCGGGCACGCTTCATTCCGAACCAGTCGACGCTCTTGACCGGCTGCTCCAGGCACCGCACCTGCTCCATCCCTTGAATACGCTGCAAAAACGACTCCAAGTGTACCGGACGGTAGCTCTGGTTGGCATCGATCCATAAATCCGTATCGGGACGCGCACGAGCCACGGCCAGCACCCGCTCGGAATCCAGCCTGGCATCTCCCGCCACCTTGACCTTGAAGCACTTCACCGCCGGGAACGACCGGGCCGCCTCGGCCATTCTTTGCGGCTCGTCAATCGAGAGCGCAAAAGACAGGTCGATGGTGTCGCGCACCTTACCGCCGAGAAACCGATGCAGCGGCAATCCTGCGATCTGCGCCGCTAGATCGAGGGTGGCGATCTGCACTGCTGCCTTGGCGAACGGAAACCCTTGACTGACTGCCGGCGTGAGCGTCTCGTCGAACCGCTTCTGGAAGTACGTCTGGTCGAATGCGGATTTGCCTGTGACGAGGGGTGCGAGGTACTTCTCCACTGTGGAGACGATGCTCTCAACTGTTTCGTAGCTCCAACTCGGAAGAGCGATTGTTTCACCCCAGCCCACGTGGCCGTCGGCGGATTCGATGCGCACGTAGACATACTGGCCGGCACTCCCGCCAGTGGCCACCAGCCCGCGAGCGATGACGAACGTGCTCTTGTACGGCACGCGCGCTGGAATAGCTTCCACCTTACGAATCACGGCGGCCCGGTCCGATGAGCGGTCGGCAGCCGCGGCAAGCACGGGGGCCGGGGACATCAGCGCCGCCTTCAGGAAATCCCGCCGTGCGTGCGTCATTTCTTCCGTGGCTCCTTCAGAAAGAAGCGAGCCGCATTGTCATGCAGCAACATGCGCCCAATGTCGAGGGCCTCTTCTTCCGTGCAGGCACCATCTTCCACCTTTTCCGCCAGCACGTCTGCAATATTTTGCCGCGCCATTTTGGCGTGTGCATAGCTCAGTTCCGGATAATGGTAGTCTCCCCCGAACCCAAAGATTTTGTTGACCGGCACCGTGTCGAGGAATTCAGCCATGGTTCGTCGAGCCACTTCCGGAGAGATCACGTGCGCCCAACAGAAATCCGCGTAGACATTGGGATACGACTTCGCCAGAGCCGAAAGCTCGTTCTCGTAAGGGTAACTGATGTGGAACAGGTCGAACGAAATTCGCGGGTAGAGGAGGAAAATGTTGGTGAGCAGGGTCGGACGGCTGTTGGTGACCACGCCGCGGTTTCCGGCTTGGATCCCGGTGTGGATTTGAACAGGAACACTGTAGGTATCCGCCAGTTGCATCGTCTGGTGGAACATGAAGTCTTCCAAGTTCCGGAAAGGCCGGACGAAGTTGCTGCGGAAACCTCCGAGCTGCTTCTCGCCGGATTTCATGAGCCGGTCTAAGTCCCTTGCGGCGTCCGCGGGCTCCACCTCGCGGAAATGCAGCTCCCGCATATAGGCGAGTCCCACTTTTACCGCGACCATGCCGGCGTCGAGATTGTGGAGGAAGCTCTTCCGTAAAGAGTGCTGCAACGTGGGCAACGAAGTGATCGAGACATCCGTCAGTTCCTCGAGTTTCCGAATGTCCGCTGGACCGGAAGGGACAATGAATCGGTCGAATCGCCGTGCCATCAAGTGTAGATCGTCTGTGGAACGCACGGGCACCGCATTCCAGTAATCGTCCTGAACATAGGCGCGAATTCCAGCCCGGTCTCTCACCAGATGCCGGTAGATGCCCGGACGGTTGCTGGCCACAATGGCGTGGTTGATCTTCGGCAGCGTCTTCAACGAGATTTCTTCGACACCGTACAAATCTCGCACCGCCAGCCGCAGTGCGCGGCCGTATCCGGTGAAGCGCGCGTACTTCCAGTAAGGTTCGAACGCCCGCCATCGCTCTAGGTCCGCCGCCTTCCCGTCCTGAATGGTTTGCGCCGCATCGCGCGACAAACCCGCGGAAGTCAGATCGCCGATTACATAGTCGCTGGCAAGCGAAAATAAGTCCAACGGTTTGGAAACGCGCTGGGACTCCTCCCAGAAGTGCTCGTGCGAGTCGAACAGAATGGTCTTTTGAAATGCTGCTGCGAGGCGCCCGCGCAGGGATGCCGATGGTGTGCTCAAAAGACGCGCAGACGTTGCTGGCGCGGCCAGCGCGGTGAGAGCCGTCAGGAAGTTTCGCCGTGCAAAAGACATCGCCGTGCTCAGTGTTCTCTGATTGGTGCCGGCTTCTCTAAAAAAGCCCAGCTCCGCATGCGGTCTTCCAGTCGAGCCATCGCTAGTGCTTTTGGAGAGACGTTATTGCAGGTCAAACGCGGTAACCTATCCAGCGGCCGTCACAGCCGTGGCCTTTGCGCACGTGGAGCAGGCCTTTGGCCGGCTCGGCGATATACCCCGAGATAGAGTGCATGTCGCGTGCACCGTGCCGGCAGATGGCGGATGGGTTTCCGTCGTGGTCGGCCAGGATCTCCTTCATGGTGTCCACGGTAATCTTGCCCCACGCTTGCTTTACTAATTTGCGGATTCGTAAGAGTCTGGGAAGCGAATCCGGCAGGAAGCCGTCTTCCTGAGCAGCAAAGCGCCTTGTCAGGTAATGGTTCGTGTGAAGGATCTGGGAGCTGTTGCGGCGGGCAAAAACTTCGGCGCCTTCGGGACGACACTCTACGTCGGCGACGTTGTCCTGCCCATCGCAAATGACGAGGTTGGCGGCGGAACAGGTGCGGTGAACTCGCAGTAGATCCACGCAATCGCCGGCGGTGTGCTTCTCCAGCATGACGCGTTTTAGGGGATAGAACGGCAGCCCGGGAGTCCACCTAAAGTTGTAGAGCGCGTTGGTGAAGGTGGCGACGCCGAACTGGTTCATACCTGAGTAACCAAGCTGTCCGGCGAACGTGAACATCAGCGCGCGCGGCCGACCGTCGTTGGGAATTACTTTCAAAAGGATCGCCGAGTCGCTGTACTCGGGCTCAAGATCCTGGTTCTGACCGGCCAGCACGTGACCATCCGCCGTGGCTTCCCGCGCGAGAGCGAATGCGGTACACCCACCTTCCCAGGTTTGCGAAGCCTCAGCCCTTGCCTGACACAGGAGAGCCTCTTCGAATGAGATGCCGGCTCCGTCCGCCAGTCCTCGGATTTCCTTCACATAGGCAGCGCTGAGGTTCTCAATCAATGGAAGGAAGCGGGCAGCGTTGGCGCACAGTTCCGGCAAGGGCTTCCGAGTAAGCTTCTGGATCCAGAGCAAGTAACGCTGGATCAGTGTCGCAGCCTGTTTGCCGTGCTGGTAGCCTAGGTGATAAGCATCGCCCGAGACTTCGATTAGCGGGAAGGCATCGCTAGCCGGTTGTTGGGCGGCATCGCTCGGCAGTCCAGCGCCTGCCGCAATCGCGGCGGATTCGGCAGCAACGAAAAGGAACGCGCGACGCTTCATGTTTGTGAGTAGCGTATCGGTTTCCCGGAGCCGCCAGCAAGCCGTCGACAGCCGTTAACACGTCGAGAAAACTTGCTTGGCTCTCTCATTCTATCAGTGATATATCAGAAGTGACACTTGCAATTAAATTTGACTGCCATGTTTTCAGTCGCTGGCGAGTTCGGTGTCCGATGGGCTCGGGGTCGAAGGCTTTGGCGAGCGAAATCAGATGAAAGATCATTTCGTCGGAGTAATTGACATGTCAGGCATACCATGTAATGATGGCGCTCAAATGGCCGCCCCTCGCGTCGTGCATATTCTTCGAGCCAGCACTGACGGTTAGCGCGCTATCAAACAGTCTTGGCCGGCCAGAGTGCTGTCAATAATCGTATTCGACGCTAGATTGCCGGGGATAGGAGAGCATTTTGAAACCAATTGGCAGAAGGAGTTTTGTAGGCGCGGCACTGAGCGGACTATCGGTTGGAAGTGCAGCTCTGTCCAAGCTGGCGAACGGCCAGTCGCCGAATAATAAAGTCATCCTGGCTCTTATAGGCGCGGGAGGACGCGGAAGTCAGCTGGCAACGAATTTCGCGCGCGTCGAGAACATTGAATTCAAATACATCTGTGACGTAAATGAGCAGCGCGGCGAGAGTCTTTTTGCCGACTTGGAGAAACAGTATGGCCGCCGGCCCAAGCGGATCGTGGACATGCGTGAGGTTTTTGATGACCACGAAGTTAACGCCGTTGTGATTGCCACACCCGAACATTGGCACGCTCTCGCGACCATTTGGGCCTGCCAGGCCGGTAAGGATGTCTACGTCGAAAAACCGGTCTCGCTATATCTCTGGGAGAGCCGGAAAATGGTCGAAGCAGCAGCGAAATATGATCGCGTGGTGCAATGTGGTACCCAGAATCGTAGTGCACCATACGCTCGCTCAGCACGCGATTACGCCACGAGTGGGAAGCTAGGCAGAATTGAACACGTAAAAGTGTACAACTTGCTGCCTGATGACGGGGCGTGGGCGCCACAGCCCGATAGCACTACTCCGCTTGGCGTCGACTGGGACCGGTTTTTAGGACCTGCCCGGGAAGTGCCATTCAACGCCGGCCGGCTACGCGGATGGGCCAACTTCTGGGATTACGGCGGCGGTGCATTATCCGGCGATGCCATTCACCAGCTCGATCTGGCTCGCATTGTTCTCAGCGACCCGAAGTCCCCAAGGGCCGTTTATTGCAAGGGCGGGCGCTTCGCACATGATGACAACAGAGAAATACCCGACGTGCAGGCGATTACTTTCGATTTCGGTGACTTTGTTATGACTTGCGAGAGTGGCACGTTCACACCCTACATGAAGAAATTCCCGAACGACGTTCGCTACGGTTCCACGTGGCCGTTTTGGCCGCAGAGCTCCACCCGAATCGAAATCTATGGCACCAAGCGGATGATGTATCTGGGTCAACACGGTGCGGGGTGGCAGGTCCTTGAGGGTGATGGCAAAATTGTAGCACAGGACAAGGGGTATTTCCCTGATAAGTGGCACCAACCCAATTTCATCGACTGTGTGCGCAGCCGTAAAAGGCCGAACGGTGATATAGAGCAGGGGCATTTGAGCACAACGTTGGTACACATGGGAAACATCGCGTACCGCGCCGGAAACAAGTGGTTGAACTTTGATCGAGACGCCGAGACATTCGCCGAAGCAGACGCTAATAAATACCTGAAACCAACTTATCGCAAAGGTTATCAGATTCCGGATAAAGTGTGATCCCGTCCTATGAGTGCGGGGCAGAGATCCCGATACTCCGTATAAAATGGCGAAATTGCTTGCATTTACTTTAATCCTCTCACTCGCAACTACCGTTTTGCGTGGGGAAGAACTCCTGATCGTGGCAGATGAGATACCTGCGATGGAATTGCTCGCCGGGCATATCAGGGGGGCGACCGGACTAGTCAGCAAGATCGTCACGCCGAGCGCCATGCCAGACCACCTCTCGATGTATCGTACGGTAGTCGATTACATTCACAAAGATATGACAGAGGCGACTGAGGAGCAATTTATCGATTACGCGAAGAATGGCGGCAAGCTAATTCTTCTGCACCACTCGATCAGTTCCGGAAAACAGAAGAATAAGGATTGGTTTCCCTTTCTCGACATCAAGCTGCCGCCCGGGGATCTTGATGCAGGTGGGTACAAATATTACGCGCCCGTGTCCTTCGATCTCGTAAATCTAGCACCGACGCACTACATTACGGCGCACGATGTCCAATATGACGGAAGAGTTCCATATGTCAGTTCAAGGACGCACCAAGAGGCGAATTTGCCTGCGACGAGGTTAACCGATACAGAAGTCTACGTCAATCATCGGCTTTCGGGCGAGCGCACAATCCTGCTTGGCCTGAAATACCACGCGTCTGACGGACAAACACTTATGCAGGATATGGCCGGTTGGCTGAAGCAAACGGGAAGCGGTATGGTCATCTATTTCATGCCTGGGCATCGGGGCGAAGACTTCAACAATTCTGTTTATCGCCAAATCTTGATCAACGCTGTGACCTATCAGCCAGGCGGTCAGGCGAGGGCCCGCTGAGAATTGTTTCATTTGCCAAATCATAGACGGCCGGGGCGGGGCCTCTGGGTCATAGAGAATCTCGCCCTACCGATGTCGTTCGCCTGTTTCTTCTCACTGTCCATTCCGTTGTTCCACGCCTTTGGTTTTGAGCGCCTTTTGACGTATTTCAAAAAAGGCTAAAGCTCGCTGCATTTCCTCCTTCTTTCCCTCCTGACGGTAATATCCGGCCAGGACATAATGCATCCGCCCGTCCGTGTCGTTTGGGGCTGCTTCCAGAGTACGGATCGCTTCCTTGATTCGGCCAAGTTTGGCCAGCGATTGAGCCAAGCGGATCCGGACGTCTTCGTTGTTTGGTTGGACGTTAATTGAATTTTTAAGGTAAGGGATCGCAATCGCGTGTTCGCCTTTCATGAACAGCGCCTCTCCCATCAAGTCATTCGCCCTCGCATCGTAAGGAACCCGCGCAAGCGCTTCCTTCAGGGTGGCAATGGCATCATCAAATTCATTCCGCTTACACTTGAATCGTCCAAATTCAATAAAGGGAATCGGGTCGCTTCCACTCGATGCAATGGCGCTCCGATACTCCTTCTCGGCGTCCACGTCTCTTCCTTGCAGTTCCAGCGATTCTGCCCGCACCTCCGAGAGCAGGTAGGAGTCTGGGGATCGATTCGCTAACTCGACAAAAACTCTTTGAGCGAGCCGCATGTAAAGGCGAAAACTCCAATAAGCAGTTTCCAGATTACCGTTCGACCGAGCTTCGGCTGTCCTTAAAACCTTGATAGCACCGTGAAGGTTACCACTATTTTCCAGACAATTGGCCAAGAAGAGATCCACGCCCGGAGAAGAGAGCCACTCTCGGCGAGGGACCGAGGAATCGCATGGTTGGAGCCCTGCGGCGCCCTTCGAGCGATCTCCCCCAAGCTGCCGACTGGCTGCTTCACCGGCGCCAAGCTCTTCAGCACCCAAGGCGTGACCTTTCAGGCGGGAGAGTTCGAACGTGACGGCAAGCTTCCACTTCGCCGGAGCTGCATACTCAGAGAGAGATTTCAGGCGTGCGGTAAATTCCGCGGGTGACAAACCGAGATTCACAGGGTGTGGCTCCTCGATACATGGTTCCCTGGCTCCCGCAACCTTGGCATACTCTGCGATCGATGCAGCAATGTCGCCCCGGGCGAATTCGATATCACCGAGTCCCTCTAGCGCTCGACAGTTTTGCGGGGCGCGCTGCAAGGCCTCCCGGAACTGCTCTTTAGCTTCTCCGTGTTTTCCCCTCCCTAGAAGAAGATTACCCAGATTCACGTAACCTTCTGGACTTGATGGGTCGTTTTTTATCGCTTCCCGAAAATCCTTTTCGGCGGCGGCAATGTCCCCTTTTTCCGCCTCCGATTGCGCATCAAGCAACGACAGACGATAGTTTCCCCGCGGTTCATTCAAAAGATTCGTCTTCATTCGTCGAGATATATTTAGCAGACACTCGCCGAGGAAGTACCAGAGTTCCGTTCTGGCGGGAGTGACCGCAAGCTGCGCTGCGTAGTATTCAGCCGCCTTGGAATAATTTCCTAGAGCATTGTAAGTACCCGCCAAAAAAAACCGGACCTCGGGGTCGTTGGGCCGCAGACTGTAGAATTGCTCCAGGGAAGACAATGCTTGATCGGGCTTCTGCAAATTGAAAAGGGCAATTCCACGAAATAGGTAGGCGCCTACCAAAGAGGGATCATCACGTAAGGCTTGCGAAAGTAGTTTGATGGCTTCCCGATAATTTTTCTGATTCGCGGCTATTAGCCCAAGGCCATATTCTGCCGGTCCCCAGTGCGGCCGTATACGCAAGACTGCCCGGTACAGGTCGGCCGCCTGGTCCTCCTTGCCGGCCAGTTGGGCTTCTTTGGCCTTATCCATGACATCGTGGAAGGACTCCGTGGGCCCGCCCCATGCGGCTATGGCGAGGAGAAACAAAAATAGTATCGGGGCCCGGAACTTCTTCCTTTCGTACTGCACAACGCGATCTTCTGGCAAATCAGTTCTCCCAGCTTACCCACAGTCAGGCGGCCCAAGAAAGTAGTAAACGGGAACAGAGATCGGCCTTACCTCAGAAAATTAACCAGCCCGCCCCGGCATTGGGGGAGCGCTGATTATAGAACGATTACCTCGCCAGGCGACATCAGATCATACAAGGCAAACGCACTCAATCGGACCAACCCAGTCTTTTCAGAAGTGTATCTTCACGCCAAGTTGGATCTGACGCCCTCCTTGCCGAACGCTGCTAATCTTACCGTAGCTTGACGGAACGTCTATAGTGTAGCCGGGCTTGTCGAACGTGTGGTTGTTGAAACTATTGAAAAATTCCCCGCGAAATTCAAAGCTTCTAGTTTCCTTAAACGGCCAGCGTTTAGCAAGCGAAAAGTCATGATTGAACATACCCTGAGTGTAGAGACCGTGCTTGCCGGCATGCCCTTGCGTTCCGAAAGGGGGAATTACATAGCAACTCGTGTTAAACCATCTATCGATAGTCGGGTGAGAAAGGCTGGGGTTACACACGAGGTCTGGTTCCGAAGTCAGTCTTCCGCCAACACTACCGATATTTGCGTTATCTGCTTCCAGGAGTACGTAATACGGGCTCCCGCTGTCAATGGTGGCAACGCCAGCAAGCGTCCAGTTAGCCACTACTGCGTCGGCCAACTTGTTTCCGGTCTTTACGGGGATTTCCCAAGCATAACTTGCCGTTAGCCGGTGGGTTACATCAAACGACGCCGGACCTTTAAAGTCTCTGATGTTGAAACGGGTTGGTTGAGCAAAGGGATAGTTAGTACCAACTATCAGGGAGTCCATTATATCCAAGGCCTTTGACCACGTGTAGGCGACCAGGTATGAGACGTGATGTGAAGTTTTCTTGCGGAGTTCCAGACTCAACCCGTCGTACCAGGAGGGAAACTGATTGAATCCATTGTTCACGTAGGGTGGAAACTCGGGGTACTTTTGCCGATTCTGATAAGCATCCGTACCCGGAACCACGGCGGTGTTATCAACAATTTGCCCCAATTGATTGATCCCATGCGAGCCGAAGTATGATGCTTGCAACATCGTCGAGGCAGTAAGCTGCCGCTGAATGGATAGGCTCCACATCTCCACGTAAGGAGTTCGTGTGCCGTTGTGGGCAACTTCCAAGCACTGTTGGCAGCCGAGCGGCGTATTCGAACCTGCGGCTGGGCCCGGAAATGGATTCGTCAAATAGGCTGTGGGGAGGCCGGTATTAAGACCTGTAACACTTTGAGGAAAAGAATATGGCCAATTGCCGCGGTTCCCTTGTTGCGACTGTGGGTTCTCACCAATGACGTCGTTGAATATCGCAAAGGAGGCGCGCACGGTCGTGTTGCGACCGATTTGGTAGGCAAGCCCTACCCGCGGCTGGAAGTTGTTGTAATCCGGATCAATAAGCCCTCGACGAGCATTGCCTGGCGCTTTGGTGCTGGGATTTGGGAGGTCATAGACATATTTGCCAAGCTCCCAGGAAAACGTGCCGCTGCCGTGCTGATTTAGACTTGGCGGGGAGAAATCATAGCGAAGCCCCAGATTAAGAGTTAGCTTGGGAGTAATTCGAAAACTGTCCTGTACGTAACCCGCGTAGTACTTCGTAATCATATCACCTTCGGTGCTCCCGATCACTCGGCCGGCAGTCGAAGGTAACCCCAGCAAGTAGCTCGCTAACCCATAACCAGTACCGGACGTCAACCCTGACGTGGGTACTGACAAAAAGTCCATCTCCGTTCCTGTCTGGTTATCGGTTACGAAATGGTCGCGCCCAAGCCACCCGCCGAACGATAGGGTGTGACGTCCAGTAACCTTTTGGACGTCCACCGTCCAAAAGAATGTATTTTCGGGACCATAATAGCCAAAACCCTGA
>Ga0210407_10004101_pt1 | contig 11586 bp, 8 predicted proteins | sample IncBWC27MmetaG_FD_150860 | JGI IMG/M metagenome (GOLD analysis project Ga0210407, IMG submission 150860) | Forest soil microbial communities from Barre Woods Harvard Forest LTER site, Petersham, Massachusetts, United States - Inc-BW-C-27-M | ecosystem: Environmental > Terrestrial > Soil >... | reverse complement strand
TTTGCGCCTAGAGCGCGTCGTTCATTGGGAGCGTATCGCATCCCGCTGGAGACCGGCCTTCTCATCCCATCTGATAAACGCCCTAACCGTCCAAGTGGATTTTCGCAGTTTCCGGTTACGCGACTAATCAGTTAGAAGTTTTGCGTATTGTCTTCGGGGTACAGAATGTGATTCTATCGTCCTCACCGGACAACGAAGGAAGCACTCGGATGGCCGATATTACAATCCGCATTCCAGATAAGGCGGTTAAAGCCGCTGGGGTTCTGTTAGGAGCGGTTTTTCTTTTGTGGGGCTTCTCCCAACTTTGGGCGTCGGGTGTGCTCCGACCCAAATATCAGATTCAGATGTTCGTTCCTGAGTCCGCAGGAGTTCGGGTAGGTGCCCCAGTCAGATTAGATGGCCTGCCAGTTGGAAGTGTCAGCGTGGTGAGCCTCGCAGGAAACTCCGCAGATTCAAATCGTAGAATTGAAGTGGTGCTGCGAATCGAGAAGCGCTTCGAGGATTTGATTCGTAATGATTCCGCAGCTTCCTTACTTACAGAGGGTCTTCTGGCAGACCGATATGTATACATCCATCGAGGGTTTAGCGGTTCACCCATCCCGCCCGGAGGTGAAATCCGAGTAGTTCCAGTGAAGGAGATGACGCTCACTGATTTCATAGGAGTGCTTGGGAAAGCGGGAAACTGTCACAATGAAGAGAAGGGCTCAGCTCAGCAATCTCCGACAATTCCTCAAAAGGCTCACCAACCTCAGTAGCAGAATTCCCGAACACAGCCCTCAATCTGATTAACGCCGTTATCGTACAAGTGGTTTTCGCGCCCCAGTTACTCGATTTTCCGACGCTCCATCGACACCATCGAAATATCCAAGGGACCGGGCAGCGACATCAGCATCTTGTTGCCGTGCGCATCGCGCGAATAAATTTGCAGCACGGTTCCTTCCGGCACGCTGATTCGCTGCGGCGTCGACGTCTCAATCTTCGTCTTCAAATCGCAAACTCCCCAAGGTCATAGTGGCCGCACTCTCGCGTTACGTCGCCCCTGCGCCTTCTGGACGCGAGATATTTGCGTCGCTTCCTCACTGATTCACCTTTCATCACAATTTCGATGTACACAGTTCCGCGCGTCGGCTCCACCGCAATGCCGCAACTTTGCAAGAACGCCCTGTCTCCGGGGAATATGTACGGGTCACACTCCATATACCTGCACTGATTGTCACAGACGTACAGCGTGTAATGGCTGGACATCTTGCCGCACCCGATGCAAGGATTGCCGGGTCGCTCAACTCGGATAGCAGGTGAGCAGTTCGACTCCAATCCGCAGCAGTCGCCGTACTCCACTTTCAACTCGGCCAGAAACTCCATATCGTCCACAGTGAGCGCGTTCCGCGCGGACCACAGATTTTCGATGACTTTCTGTTCTTCCCGGGCGATGTATTCTTCGGCGTTCATGCGCGCACCACGAGGCCGTCACGCTGCGCGCCGATGACGACATCCGAAATATATCTGTGCTCGATAGCCACACCGCCCGCCCAACGCTGCGCATCTTCGGGAAGAAATTCCGCCACCCAATCGCGAGCAGCAGGAGATAGTGGTGTGAAGATGAAAATTGTGCCGTGGTTTGAGACTTCAAAATCGGCCATCGGTTTTCTCCGTGTATCAGAGAAAGCCGCCAGATGAATTGCGTCTTGGGGAATGGCTGAAGGTGGGTTTTTGCCCCTCCGGGCCGCATCTCTCCAAACTCTGGAGGCTGGCACCGTGGCCTTGTCTCTGGCTCGGTTGCCGGGGCGCGAACTGAACGCCCACTCTTGATACCCGTACAGCCTACGATGTGAACCGCGATTTCAGCAAGAGTACGGAAGTACCAGAGGTACTGCTCTGAGCGAGAGTAGACGGGCTACCCAGACCCTGACAAGATCCATTCCGAGAGATCCCCTCATGCGAGAGTCTTCCTCACCGAAGGCCGGGGGTATTCGCGAATCCCAAGCGTGAGTGCTCCCGGCGAGTTCACTTCCTCGTCCGCGCTGAATTGCGCGGCACTTCTCTCCGCAGCTGACGTCGTGGGTCGCTGTCTTCGAGTCGATGAGATGGCGGCGAATTCTTGCTTTCCGTCATTTTTCTCCTGACCGCAAATAGCGTGACGGAGTTCGCTCCGCTATTCCTTCGCCAATTTGCGGATTCTGCTCCCAACAACGAAGGCAGCGGACTTGCAGTCGTCCCACGTCACAAGGTATCCCTGTGTCATCTGACCATGCCACATTTCCGGGCCAAGCGACGTAGTGATCGTGCCTTGCGCACCGTTTACATGGGAATCGCCGCGCTTGCAGTTGATCTTCTCAACCCGTGTGCCAGTCCGCAACGACGCGGAAGGTTGGAGGGTGTGGGAGCGTAGAGTGGGCGTCATTAAACCCCCAGGGTGGACTTTCCCTTGTCTAGCGCCGAAGGCTGCCCCGTCCGCCCGATTCTGATGCTGAAGGCCAGCAAGAGCAGGTAGCCCCCCATTGCTGCTGGGACTGCACTGACAGGGATAAACATCCACCGCCAGCCGACCAGCCGAATTGATCCCACTAAGTCGTAGATCGCACCAAGAAAGAAGACGACGCCGACAGCCATCACGAGGGACACCTGGGGTATCGTCGCCGGAGCGGCATTCACGGTCAATTCTTCCGCTGCGACCGCTGCGAGCGAATATGCGGCGGTGGCATAGAACGGCGAGGTAATCACTTCCTGATCAAAACAGTAATTCGCTGCCTGGCAACCCCAACCAAAGTAGTGCGCGATGCGAGACTGTCCAACTCCAGCCTGCATTGACGGAGGTACAGCGGTAGGATTAAGCGTTGGAATCGCAACTAGAGCGTAGCACAGGACAGCACAAGGGAGTACCCAGACCCAAATCATTGATCGATGCCGAAGGTAGCGACCCAGTAACCATCCGAGGATCAGCCCCAAACCAATCTGCACGGGAAAATACGGGTTGCCGTTTAGTATCCAATAGTACTCGGCCCTTGACGAGGGTCGCCCGAATAGCCGCAGAAAATTCAGACCAGCGGCAAGAAGAATTGGGGCGGATCGAAGCGTGACCCAAATTGCAATTACCTGATGCAACATGAATATTAGGCCGAGCTTCGCCCGTGATTCTTCACCCTGAAACATTGACAGAGCGATCATTCGATTCAGTCCTCGCGATGCCGCTAGGGGGTTGTCGCTATGCAATTGAGTGTTGTGTTGGTCGCCTCGGTAGCACCAGTAAAGTTATTAAAGGTCTCAGAACTACCTCTGCCCTGTGAGTTAAGCGCGGGTCCACCGCCGCTGGTGCGCGCCGTTTGTTGATTACTCCCTTCCGGTACGTCCGTGGAACCGCGAGGCGACGAATCGGATGTCATAGCCGCGTTGTTTGTGCATCCAGCTTTATAAAGAACATGCTCCCATTTCGGTCCAACCCACGGCGAAGTTACGATTGTACCCCAGGGTATGTAAGCCGACATTGTGGTGAGCTTATTTGGGGGTCGTTCCATGTAAGTCCCGCCGTTCGGAGGTGGCTGAGCAGACACATTGACAGTATAACTTGAACAATCGCCGGTACATCTTGACTCAATGCCCTTAAACGAATGGTCGTCAGGTTCCCAAGAATAGACGATTACGTTGTTGTCGTCGCTGACGCTCACTCCACGTTTTCCGCCGATTACGTGGCCGTCAACGAAATAGCCGTCGTCCGTATCGCTATCGCAGTCGCCAACAACCACCCGGTCGACTCCAGGCCCGGCTGTGTTCATATAGATACAGTCAAGTCCAGTCGGATCACTGTAACTCAGTGGACTGTTTCGTACAAAACTATAGAGATTCCAGCTTTGCGGATTTGCGCCATTTGCAAAGTAGTTGCCCATCGGGTCCGGAGAAAGGAAGTGTCCATAGGTGGAGGAGTAGAAGCGCGCGCCGAAATAGTCATTGCCAGTTTCCGCGTCGCGTTCCTTGGCATCGTATTTGTAATTCTGCGGGCAGGTGTTAGTAGTGAAGTCGATCTCGCCGCCGTAGGGATAGTAATCCGCGTCGTAGCAGCGGCCCGCAGTATTCGAGCCCTCGGGAATCTCCACGATCACACGCGAGCTGTTCACCTGATCCTCTAAATATAAGTAGATGTCGTTTAGGTAGTCGCGACGGGCAACGCGGGCACCGGCAAAATAGATATATTCGCTGAACGTAGCATTCGCGCTGCTGCCGGTTGCGTCGGTTTCATCCAGCACTTCGTCGCTAGGGCCGTACCAGTAAAGCTCGTTGCCCACTTTCTCAACGCGATTTCCCCGTCCGTCGTAAAGATAAGTCACTCCACCGCCCGTCTTCATCTCACTCTCGGCATTCCAAGCGTAAGTGGAAGTTACATCGGTCAGCTCGTTCCCGGAGGCGTCGTACGTGAACGGCAATGAATTGGCAGTCGCGATCTGGTTGTTGGTGTTCACGGTTAAAGTGAAAGGTATCGCTGTTCCAGTCGCCGTCGCCGTTTTGAGATTGGCCCATTCGTCGAGGCCGAATGTAAGCCCCCAGCAGTTCGCCGTGCATGTGGAAAGAGTCCCGGCGCTTTTGATGCGATTCACAGCGTCGTAACCGTAGACTTGGCTGCGATTCGAGTTGAGGCCGTTCGTGATGCCAATAAGGTTGCCGTTGTCCGCACCGAGGTTGAAGTTGTAAGTCAGGTTCATAAACGTGGTAGTCTCAGTAGTAAGGGGGTCGACAGCAAGGTTACAGCCTGATGGCGGGCACACGATGGTCTTCGTAGTGGAGGTCGAGGAAGGTTGCAGGCGCGTGTTATACGTTAGCTGCTCACTAATACCTGCTGCCATTAGTGCGAAGTTTAGGACTCCCCACGGCGTATATGTCGCCGTCTCTACGTAAGAAGTGGGGATCGCTGAATCGGCGGCAGTGAGAGGCAAACCGGCTCCGCCCACCGTGAAGGCGACCGTGTGGCCGGTCGGGTAATTCAGTGTGTTAAGGGAGCCGTCGAGGTTATACGTATAGCCAGTGTTTTTTGTGATGCTGTTGGTCGTGCGTTGGTCTCCCCACATCCGACCCATCTTATCGTACGCCCAGCTCTCTGTACCCGCAGCGTCTGTCATGCTGGTCATTTGGCCGATGTTGTAGCACGCGGAAACGACTACGCACGTTGTGGAGTCATAGCCGAAGCCTGCGTATGGGTCGCCATTCGAGTATGTGCGCTTTGACAACCGATTCAGTGCATCCCATGAATAGGTAATTGTAATCGCACGCGCGTCCGTCTTTGTGACAACGTTGCTGTTCAAGTCGTACGTATAGCGGACACTCCCGGATTCAGGATTGCTCGAACTTGTCAATCGCTTGAGCGAATCGTAGACGAAGCTACGCGCGCGCGAGCCTCCTTGTACCACGCTAGTCAAATCGCCCAAGGCATCGTTCGTGTAATTAGTGATGTAACCCAACCCACCGGGATTCTCAATCACTTCTGTCATATAACCGAGCCCGTTGGTAAAGGTCTCCCGATTACGGCCCGCTTCGTCGGTGATGGTAGCGGTGTTGCCGCTGTAGACGGTCGAAACCGTCGAGCCATCCGGCTCCGTCACCAGCGTCGTGCGACCAAAAGCGTCGTGGTTGTAGGTGGTAATTCCATACGTTGGGTCTGAAGTAGAGCGGTAGGGATTATGTACGGTGCGAACGTTCCCCAACCCGTCGTAGGTGCTCGCGGTGTAATCAGTCCCCTGCGGGTCCGTTGTCAACGCCGTCCCGACATGATGGCCCATGCCATCTAAGGTAGTTATGGTAGTGAGGGACAGGCCCGACGTAATCAACGTGGAAGTCGTGACAGTCGGACTTGGCGGCGTATCGTTGTAAGCGTAGGTCGTTCCACCGGTGTCTGGGTAGTTCACCGCCGTCAGCCTGTCAAGACGATCTGCATAGGTATAGGAAGTTGGCTGGCTATTCTCATCCTTGGCCACCGTCAGTTGACTGTCGAGGTAAGCGTAGGAGTAATTCGAGATGTGGCTGACGCCGTTGGTCGCGGTCGGGCGCTTAATTTGCGTCACGAACGCATTTGTGTTGCCAGGAGCCGTGCCAATAGTGTAGCTGTCCTTGTACGAATATGTCGTCGTGTGGCTTGTGCCACCCATGTCGCTGCATGTCCCGTTACCACAAGGGTCCGTCGCACTCAAGACTTGGCCGGTTTCGTCGTAGGCGAAGGTGGTCACGGCATTTGTACAACTCGGAAAGCACTGCTGGGTGATCGTGGTCGGGTTGCCGCGCCCCGCAGATACGCTAGGCCCGTAATTCGTTTCGTCGTGCTCAGTCGCGGATGCGGAAACAACTGCTGATTGATCGTACGAATAGCTTGTCTGCGCCGCCAAGGTTCCATTCCCCTTAACGGCTACAGATGCAGGACGGTCAAAAATGGAGGGACCCGCGGTAAAGATAGGAGTCGTGATCGTCTGGTAAGTGGTGACGGTTTCGCGAGTGGGTGTCGCGCTCGGGCTTGGCGGAGAGCCCAGCAACGGAGCAATTGGGCACACGCTCGTCGAGGTTATAGCACCGTAGTCGTACTCCTTCTTATCTACAAGCTGTGCGCCAAAAGCTTGTCCGCCACTGTTCTGGTAGGCATAAAAAGTCCCAGAAATCCCTGTGCTTAGAGAGTGCAGCTCGCAACCGAGCAGATTCGGGTCGTACCATCCCTTTGTTACTGTATCGAGGGTATTACCGTTTGTGTCTCCGTAGGTAATCGTCCGCTCAAGAGGGAGCAGCGAGTAGGCTAAGTTGTAGGTCCCGCTCATCCACGGCCCGTTCGGCGTAATTCCATAAGGCATATAGTAGTAGACAGTATTGAAGCTGGAGCCCGCAATCAGGTCCTTGGTAGTCACCGTGGTAGTCCGAGTCGCCCAGCTCCCAGTCCCGAGAGTCTGCGTGTACTGGAAGTCTTGCTCCTCCGCTGGAGTCGTTCCGTCGTAAGTGACAACTCGCTTTGATACCACCAGAGCATCGATCGCATAGTCGCAAGCATTCGCAAGCCCCGTCTGGTCCGGATAGACACCGAACTCGTATCCGGCCTGAACAGACCATGTGTAGGTCACGGTCCCTCCGCTCGGATACTTGATCATCTTCACAAGCCCGTAAGTGGGATCGGGCGTGAAACTGTATGATTGTCCGTTCGGCAAGCTGATCGCCGTCACGAACGGAATCGACCCCGAATACGGATTGATATATGTGGCGGAACACTCGTTGTCGCCGCCTCCTGGGACGAGAGTTCCTTTCAAGGTAATGTCCGCGTTCGCAGTTCCCCAAGTTAGCGAATACGGATTTGAATATCCGGAGACAGCCAGAGTGTTTCCGGATACGCCGAAACCAGAAGATGTGATGACGGCGCGGCCCGCTGTGTCTGTCGCGGTAAAGGACCCATTGCAGTTTGACGGCAGAGGAGTAAATGCGATGCGGTTTCCGTTTGAATCCTCGATGGAAATGGGCAGCGCCACGCCGCCCGCTGGATTTTCGGGAACAGAGCCCGGTGGACCGCACTCCTGCCAGCCGAAGTTGTAAACCGTCCCATCGCGACGGGCCACAGATACCGTGGAAGGGATCGTGAGGCTGGACGCAAAGAATTCGCCCGGCGAATAATTTACCGGCTGTACCGAAGCGCAGGTTGAGGTGCTTACACCGAGGCCGTTCCGACCAGACGTCGGGTCGGTAAATGTCATTCCAGTGTAAGTATCGCAAGTTCCGATTTGCTTACCATTGGAACCGTAGACTGGAAATTGGAGCTGGTTTATCGTAAGTGACGGCAACGAGTATGCCCAGCCCGCAGTGTAGAGATAATTTTTGCTGACGGTCCAAGTAGGTGATGGGAAATCGACAAAAATTCCACCCGTGTCATAGGAAAAGGCAAACGGTAAAGAGAGCTTTCTGCCGGGAGGAAGCGGTACCGTAAGCCTCAAGCTTAGGGCCCCGGTGCCTGGATCAACTATCTCGCTAAATTCCTTAATGTAATCGTGCCCGACGCCGGGAATGGGAGGCGTCGTTTGGTCGTTCAAGACCCTATCCTGTGCTTGAATCGAAGGAGCAATTGCGAAGAAGCCAACAATCGCGATCGCCAGCGCCACCGACTTGATTTTCATACCCAACATTCTCGAACCGAATGCTTTGCGCATGAAACCTCCGGAAACGCAACTGTCGATATCGCAAAAAACACACTTCCGTAACGACGTTGGTTGCGTGCTCAACGTCCCTGATTGCGCGATTCAATTGCCGTTGCGTTGACTCCTAAGGGGCAAGCTCGTACTTATCAACTGCGGGGCATCAGTGTGGATCGGAGGCGGCGACTATTACAAAACCCATACGGATCTTGTGGCCTATCAACTAATGTCGCCTATGACGAACCGTGCAATAGTCGTCGAACTTGCGCGGACTATGGGCCGATTGCGGAAGGATGTCAAGGCCTAATTGTGAGCGGGCTGTCAGGGCGACGGCGTTCAGGCCGGACGCGGGAAGATATGTGTCTTACTTCTTTGGCTTCGCATCGCCTCTAAACGCGGTTCGCCATTTTTGACGCCAAGTGAATCAGAAGCCCGCAGTCCTTATCGCGCATGCGTGAAAAGTATTTCGCGAACGCCCGAACCGATTTCGCATCTGTTGGTCGCAATTCCGACCACGCCCGGAGTCCCAACCGACCTTGCCCCGTACGCCTTAGTCCTCTAACCAGCAGATTCTCCGCGACTTGAAAATCACCCGGTCGGAAGTGTGCTAAGGACAGAAGAATTCTCCCTTCGTGTTCAGTTGATTGCATCATTCGTCCCGCTATCCCGATGAATTTGGCCCGGCGGGCGCTCCGATGTTTGAAAAAATCATAATCAAGCCCTTCTTTTTGTCTCGACATCGAGCGGCCCCGCTGGCCCGCGAGCGAGAACTATTCTTGGCCTGGCTACATCGCGGAGGGAATGGTTTAGGGAATCTTAAAATTACTGCCTGTTATCTGCTGCAGATTGTCCGATTTCTCAGACTGAAAGCACCTCGGGACGTTGCGCAGGATGAAGTAGTGCGGGCTGCAAAATCCTGGGCAACTTACACAGGTAAAAACAGACGCCACCCTCCCGGCTTTTATTCGGAAGTTCTCTTTGCACGGATCGCACGCCGCTGGCTTCGTTTTCAGGGTAGACTCCTGCCTCGGCCACAACCTCCACAACCCTTTTCGAATATGCTCGACGACTTCGCGGGTTATATGCGGTCGGAGCGTGGGCTTGCCCCGATCACCATACAGGGCTGCTGTCTCCGAGCGGCGCACTTTCTCGCGTGGCTCTCAAAACGGCATCGCAAGTTCTCCGAAGTCAGCATCCACGATCTGGACAGATATCTCGCCACACGACCTCGAAACTGGACTTTAGTAACCCGTGCAGGCGTTCATGCACGTCTCAGGGCCTTCTTTCGCTATGCCGAAAGTCAAGGGTTGTGTCTGCCGGGCATTCCGGCAGGTTTAAAGAGTCCCGCGATCCAGCGGGTCAGTTCAGCGCCAGGAGGGCCGAAATGGAGCGAAATCCTCCAAATGCTGCAATTGACCAACGGGACGTCGCGACCTAGCAAGCGTGCAAAAGCACTTCTCTCGTTGTTTGCGTTCTATGGGTTGCGAAGTAGCGAAGCGGTAGGGCTGCGTCTAGAGGATTTCGACTGGCAAAATGGTACTTTTTCCGTCAAGCGCGCTAAGCATGGCTGCACCCAGCAATTTCCACTTCAGAGGGATGTGGGCGAAGCCGTTCGACGATACATCGATGAGGCGCGACCGCAATGTTCGTCTCCTAACCTGTTCGTGACGCTCCATCAACCCTACCGACCTATGACGCACAGCTCGGCTTTCAAGGTTGTGAATGACCGAATGAAATGTTTGGGCATCAGGTCCAAACATCAAGGTCCCCACGCGATGCGTCACTCCTGCGCGACACACTTGCTTCAGAGCGGTGCCACGCTCAGAGAAATCGCAGATTTCTTGGGTCACCATGATTGTCAATCCGTTGGGATTTACGCGAAGTTCAACATTCGATCGATGCGCGAAGTCGCGAACCTGGATTTGCCCGGCAGCCTATGAAGCTCTCCTATGCCATCGAGCGGTACGTTGCTCGGAGACATCTAGACGGAGTTCGCTTCAGAAACGGCGAGGGAGTCCTGGCGAATCTACTCCGGAAGACAGGCGATTGCTCGCTGGATAGGGTAACGGGATTGCAGGTTTTGTCTTATTTGCAAGGACCGAAGACCTCTTCTGCAGTGTGGTGGGCAAAATACCGAGTGCTCAAAAGATTTTTCTCTTACTGGATGATGCGTGGTGAACTGCCTACGCTCCCTATGCCTCGTCCGCGACCCGCGTATCCGCCACCATTCAAACCGCTCGTCTATTCGAAGCCGGATTTGCAACGACTGTTGGAAGTCATTGCTTCGAATCGGAAGACAGGGTCCTGGCGACTTGAGCCGATTACGTTACGAACTGTCTTGCTCTTTCTCTATGGGACCGGAGCGCTTATCAACGAGACACTTTCTCTCACTGAGAGTGATGTGGACCTCCAAAATGATCTCGTCACGCTCCATCGCGAAGGCTCCCTGGCGAAGAGAACGATTCCGATTGGACGGAGCCTTCACAACTCGATCAGCCTTTATCTGGCGTTCAGCCGAGATCAGCGACGTCCTGGTGCCGGACTATTTATCGACAAAGAGGGACAAAGTCTCACGGCCTTAGCGCTGAGCTACGCTTTCAAGAGAGTTCGCCGAATTGCGGCCATTCATCTGAAGGACGGTAAGCATTTGGCGTCTTTGAAGGATTTCAGACACACGTTTGCTGTTCATTGCTTGAACAGATGGATAAACCAAGAGAAAGATCTGCGACAAATGTTGCCCACATTGGCTGCGTATATGGGACACGTAAAGTTGAGCTGGACTGAGCAATACCTCTCAGCGACCCCGGAACGATTCTGGAAACAATTGTCCCGTTTAGGTCTGGGGCGTTCGCATTGAACGCCCTACCTACTAGGTTCCGCACCTGATTTTTTAAATGCCGTGGACTGCCTTGCAAAAAATCTGCCCGGCACATGAAACGTTCTGGTCACTGAATCGCACTACTCCCTATGGTGTTCGACAAGTATTTTTCGCTCCCGGCTGCGCTCGCGCGCCAGCGATCAGCACCCCTGGCCGAGGAACGCGAACGGTTCTTGACCCATCTTGAAGCCACCGGAACTGGGCGGTCAGCGATCCGCATCGCCGCCACTCTTCGCGGCATTCGGCGAGTTGAATAACGAACACCGGCTCGACCGAGCGAGACTAGCGCACACGCGGATTTCGAGGCAAGCGGCGATCAGTTTTTATTCCGCGCTTTCCATCCGCCCGCCTTCATTCGACGCTCTGGGCCCGACGCGAAAAGTGTGATGTTTTGAACAGACTTCGCTCTCAAATTCATCAAAGCTTGCTTCCGTGACGCGGAAAGAACTGACTCCAAAACAGATTTCCTCGGTGAGTTGCCCTACCTGTGGCTCATCTGTCGGAGAGGGATGTGTGTTGCATTCAGGCGCACCACGTTCTGAACCGCAGGTCGACAGAAAGTGCCGCCATTGA
>Ga0210407_10004099_pt1 | contig 11587 bp, 11 predicted proteins | sample IncBWC27MmetaG_FD_150860 | JGI IMG/M metagenome (GOLD analysis project Ga0210407, IMG submission 150860) | Forest soil microbial communities from Barre Woods Harvard Forest LTER site, Petersham, Massachusetts, United States - Inc-BW-C-27-M | ecosystem: Environmental > Terrestrial > Soil >... | reverse complement strand
CGTCGATCTCGGCGGGATAGCTCAGCTGGTTAGAGCGGCGGAATCATAATCCGTAGGTCCCCAGTTCAAGTCTGGGTCCCGCTACCATTTATCATTCAATGACTGGGAGCGAGAAGCGGCCCTTACTCCGAGCGCCGCGGCAGGCGCGCCCTATCGCTTGCTGCTCTTTCTCGGCGGTTCGGGCGCAAAACTCAGCCGCCCTTTCGCGGTGAGCCGCACGATCGCGCCCCCGACATTGGCGCCATGGGCTCGGCGGTCTTTGAGAGCGTCGCGTAGGCCCACCGCCAGCGTTTCGATCTTCTCGAGCCCGATGCGGGTCGCATCCCGCCCGCCCGCTTCGGCAATGCGCCGCGCCAGGATCCGGTGCGCAATCGCGGTCGGCGTGGCGAAGAGCGCGCGCGCATCGATTGCGCCCTCCGAGCCGATCTGCGCCTCGACTTCAGCCGTCAGATGCGCCAACGCCTCTTCGGTCTCGCGCGCGCGGCGCCCCAGCCGATCGAGCGCCTCGGCGTTAAGGCCCTCCTCGTCGAGTCGGGCAAGGAGCGCGCGCAGGCGAGCGCGCGCGAAGCGCGGGTCGACGTTGGAAGGGTCGTCGATGAACGGCGTCCCGCGGGTATTGGCGAAGGCGATGAGATCGCGTTTCTTCAGGCCCATGAGCGGCCGGGCGATCGTCATGCCGTCGCGCACGGTCATGTGGTCCATGCCGCGCAGTCCCGCGACGCCGGATCCGCGCAAGAGACGAAAGAGCACTGTCTCCGCCTGATCGTCTGCGTGATGAGCGGTCATGAGCGCGTCGGCGCTGATCGCCTTCGCGTGATCGACCAGCAAGCGGTAGCGCGCCTCGCGTGCTCGCTCCTGTAGCCGGCTCGTTGGCTTTACGCCTTTCCACTGAAGAATCCGATGGCCGACCCCCAGCCGGGCGCAAAGCGCGGCGACGGCTTTGGCCTCGTCGGCGCTTTCCGGTCGAAGCCCGTGGTCGACCGTCGCCGCCTCGATCCGCGTCTTGCCGCGCCGTTTCGCCCATTCGGCCGCCATCAGGAGCAGCGCCGTCGAATCGGGGCCGCCGGAAACGGCGATCAGAAGCGCCTTCGCGCGTCCAAACGGGGCGAACAGCGCGTCGATGTCAGCCGACGAGAAAGCGTGCGAGCGCTGGGCGCTCAACAATGATCCTTGGTGCTCTCATGCTCCGCCAGCTTCTTCACCGAGGCGGACGCCGTCGGGTAGCGCTTGCCAAATTCGCCTAGCGTCGCGCAGGCCTGCTCGGAATTGCCGAGCGCGGCGAGCGTTTGCCCCAGCCGCACCATGCTTTCCGGCGCCCGCGGCGATTTGGAATAGTCGGTTGTGACCTTGAGAAATTGTTCGGCGGCCTCGCGGGGACGCGAGCGCTGAAGATAAGTCTCGCCGATGTAGAAGATCGCGTCCGGACTCAGGCGATGCGCTGGATTCGCCGCGAGAAACGCCTTGAATCCAGTCTCCGCCTCTGGGTATTGCCCCGCCTGAAAGGCTTGTAGCGCGGCGCTGTACTGCTCACGCGGCTGATCGAGCATCGCGACCCCGGTGCCGGCGACCATCGGTCCGCTCGGCTGCGGGACGGGCGGCGGTCCTTTGCCGAGTTCGAGAGGGGCGCCGGGGGCAGGCTGCTCACGCGCCAAGGGCGCCGGGGACTCGCGCACGAGCGGGGCGCTCGGCGGAGTCGTTCCCAGCGGCCGCGGCGCGCCAGGCGCGTTTGGATCGGCGTTGGGGTCGAATGCGTCCGACCTTCTTGGCCTTGGAGCGACGGCCGGCTGGTCGGGGGCCAAGGGCGCTTCGGCGACGTCCGAGTCCGGCGGCCCGCCGCCGGAGCGATCGCCGAAACGGAATTCAACGTCCTGGCGGAACTTCTGCATTTGCGCTTCCAGCCGATGCTGGGCGTTCTGCAATTCCTCGATCCGGCCGTAGGCCTGGCGAAGTTCTTCCTCGAGCCGATTGATGCGCACCACCAGGCCCCCGGCGTCGTCGGGTTCGCCTGGCGCGCCCCCAGGAACGTCGGCGGGCGGCGGAGCCTGGCGGTGGAAGATATCGAACTGTGCTTGAGCCGGCGCTGCGAGCGTGACGCAGGCGACCAACACAGCGACGAGGCTACGGCGAAACGACGTCACTGGAAGTATCCTGATTGCCTTCGCTTGCCCGGTCCATACGCCCGGCATCTGTCGATTTTAAGTCACGGTGGGCCTTGGCGCGCCGCACCTTGTACGCTTTTCTCAACTGCCGGTCGCCCCGTTGAGGACAGTGACGGCGCGGCGATTCTGCGACCAGCAGGAAATGTCGTCGCAGACCGCGACCGGCCGCTCCTTGCCATAGCTGATCGTCCTCATCCGCGAAGCGGACACGCCCTTGGCGACGAGATAATCGTGCACCGCTTGCGCGCGTCGAGAGCCAAGAGCGAAATTGTATTCCCGCGTGCCGCGCTCGTCGGCATGACCCTCGATGGTGAGGCTGTACTTGTTGTATTGATTGAGCCACGCCGCCTGCTTGTCCAACGTCGCTTGGGCGGTCGGCGAGAGATCAGTCTGATCGGTGGTGAAGAAAACACGGTCGCCGACGGTCTGGTTGAACTCCTGCACGCTGCCCGGACCGGCCGCGCCATAGCCTGCTGCGAGGTTGTCGGGGTTGTTGTGGGCGCAGGCGCTCAAGGCCAGGCCGAGCCCGAGCGCCGCCGCCAGCGCGATCGAGCTCCGGGTCATGTTCGCGAACATCCTGCCACTCCCGACGACCCCACCCACTGGTGAACTAGCCGCCCCACGAGTTAACGCAAGGTTTCGATAAGCTTACCGACTCCTTGCCGTGCTATGACTGACGCCTCGTAACCCAACGGCAGCGTTAACCGCGGATTAATGGCCATATTGCGGCGCACAATGCCTTGCGCCCGCCGCGTTTGATCGGCATCATCACGCGGTCGTGAAGTGAGTTGTTTGCCGGAATTCAAGGGATTCCTTTGGGATGAAGCGCCCTAGAGTGAGACGGACAGCTCTGCTCGCGCTGGCGATGGCCTTTGTGGTCATCGCCTGGGTGTGGGACGGCTTGGCCGCGGTCGGGCGAGCGCTTGCTGGTTTTATACCCTGGGCGCGCTTCAAGCAGGCCTTCGCCAAGCTGGTCGACCGCCTGCCGGCGCCGCTGGTTCTGATGGTTTTCCTGGTGCCGTTTTTGATCGTCGAGCCGCTTCTCGTGGGGGCGACCATCGCGATTGCGATGGGCTATGTCCTCTCCGGAGCGATCGCCTGGATCGTGCTAAAGTTTCTCGCGGTCGCGCTCATTCCGGCGATCTTTGATCTGACGAAGCATAAGCTGATGACCATGCCGTGGTTCGTCCGGGCGTATGAAAAGGTGATGGCGTTTCACCACTACGCCGAACAAATCGTGGCCCCTTACAAAAACGCCGCCGCCGCTGTGCTCCGCCAATGGCGTATGCGCGCTGCGGTCGTGACAAGACGCGTTCCCGGCCTCGCCCATCTCGCGGCGCGCTTCGCCTCCCGCAAGCGTGCAAGCGGGCGGCCGCCGCTGGCTGAGAGAAGTTAGGTTATTTGGCGAGTCTTGGACAAGCGCGCTCTGCCCCTAACGTTCCAATTAAAACAACCTCTTGGTTGCAATGACGACTGTCATGCCGACCCGAACGAAGTAAAAGCTCAAAGAAATCAATTCGTATTCGCTCACAACTATACTCTATGGCGGAAAATTTTTGCGAAATTTCGCTATTGCAAAAACTCACGGCAGATCACTTGCGGAAAAGTGTAACTATGTTAACGACCCCATCGTAACCAATTCAGTTTCCACGTATCTCTGATTCTGACTGTAATAATTCCCGAGTGTATTCCTAGTTCCATACTCTTAAAACCAGCGTAGCTGGCCTTCAAATCAAGATCTCTGGACTATTCGAGAGACGCTTTGAAAAAGCGCCGTGATCATCAAGGGAGGAATCCGTCGTGAGCAACCTTACTCTGCAGCAGGCCGCTATCAGCCAACTCGCCGCGCAGGCCGACGCCGTCGGCAAGCTCGCGCAAGACACAGGCGCCTTCGCCGCCACAGTCGCGGCGTTCGAGTCCAACGATCCGGACGCGTTTCGCTGGGTTCTCCAGCGTCTTGAATTGCTCCCGCGCTGTGAGCTGATCTGCGAATGGATCCGGGTCAAACTGTGCGGGTTGCGTTGTTTTGAAGTGTGCGGGCCCCTGGATCCCAAGGTCGCGGTGCCCGAACTGCACGACTTCGCGGGCGCTCTCAGCCAGCTGGCGTCTAACCAGTCGGTGCTGCGCCGCGTCGTCGACGCCGTGTCCTGTGGCGACGCCGAAAGCTACCAGGCGGCAATCGCGGAAGTGAAGCTGCAAAGTTTCTGCCACCTCATTTGCCGCTATGTCTGTTCGATTCACTACCGGCGAATCTGCGAGGTCGTCTGCACGGGCCTACTTGTTCCGGTGTCGGACCCTGTCCTCGACATTCGGGCGGACGCCGAGGCCCTGTCGAAGGTCTTCGAGAATAAGGAGCTGTCCGGCGCGATCGGAAAGGCCGTGCTCGCGTTTGATTGCGATCTGTTCCGGAAGGAGATCGTACGGGCCGGAATCGTCGACCACTGCGAAATCATCTGCAGGCTGTCCTGCGCCTGGCGCTGCGTTTGGGTGTGCAGGGCCCTGTGCTTAGAGCCCCCGGTGATATTCAGAGGAACCTATGCGGTCGAGGAGGCGCGGAATTTCGCGCTCGCGGCCCGACAGTTGGCGGGCCAGCCGAGTGCGCTTTCCGATCTCACCGCTGCGGTCATCAGCAACAATGCCGAAGCTTACCGAGCCATCGTCGATCGCTACCGTCTCGGCCCCTATTGCTGGCAGGTGTGCGGATGGGTGTGCTCGGAGGTCTGCTACTGGTACTGCGTTTGCGTCTGCCCGCCCGCAGTGAAGCCGCCCCTTTTCACCCATGTCGGTCATTTCAACATCAAATACGACATCGACTCAGGGACTGGAAAGACCAACAAGGGACTGACCTTCTCCGGGCTTTATTCCAATGGCGGCCCGAACTTTGCGTTCCAGGGCCAGCTGGAGTTGAGGGGATGGTGCCCGATCTACTCTCCGGTGTTTCCCGCCGCCCTTATGAAATACCGCTTCCTCTATTCGGTCGGCGGCGGGTCGCCAGTGCCGATAACTGGCCCACTGGTGTGTAAGGCGGATGTGGGGACGGAGACGATCTCCTGGCCGCAGGAAGACCTCATCACGCATTTGGCGAAGGGGCCGCCGATCCCTCAGCATCCTACATTGCAGGTTTCGGCGGCGCCGCCGTCAAGTCCCGTGGTGCCGGCGATCGGAGCCCCCTACGTCGACCCTGGCGCGTTCAACCTCCAGCCTGACGTGGACGGCTGGGTCGCAGTCGATCCGAATGTCGACGCGTCCGGCTTTAGCACCTTGATGTGTTTCGACACGACAAAAGTCCCTGGTTTGGCCGGGGGCGCGCCGTTCGTCGGCGCAGACGGGAAACCACCACCAGGCGGCTCGCCAGCGGGAAGTCCGGCGCCTGTTGCCGCACAGGGGACAGACCTGTCGATCACGTTCGAAGCGACGCGCGTAGTACCGGGCAACACCGTCGACTACACCAACACGCTGCCTAAGATCCGCATCAACAACTGGACAGAGGTCAACAACTTGTGGATCGCAGAGTTCGATGGGTTGGCCGGATGTTGCACGCCGATCACCAACACTGCGTCGGTCCAGTTCACCTCCGATCACGAAGAGATGGTGGCCGGCGGGTGGGGGCTGAGTATCCTCAGTTGCAGTCCGTCCGCTCCCGGCGACATCACGCCGACCGTGTCAGGTCCAGGCGTCACGGTCTCCCCGCGAGGTGGGTTCGGCAAGATCGTTGAGAACACGACTTCCTGGTCCAACTGTTCCTATCAGGTGTGGCTTAGCACGAGAGCCGGCCTGACGACCGGTCTGCTTGACAACCAAGGGTATTCCAACCTGGTGACCTTCTGCATCTGCGGGCACTAGAGATCCGGGTTCGTCAGCGGTAGTGCTGTGGCCCATGGAACAAACAGGTTCGGCGGCCGAACTCCTGATGCATTTCGTCCTGGCCGTCCTCGCGACCTGGCGGGTCACCCACCTGCTGGCGAACGAGGATGGCCCGGCGGACATCATCTTCCGGTTGCGGCGCCGCGTGGGCGACGGGTTCATCGGCAGTCTGATGGACTGTTTCAACTGCATGAGCATCTGGGTCGCGGCGCCGTTGGCGTTGTTTGTCTCGGCGAACCCTGTAGTCTGGTTTGTGAGCTGGCTGGCGCTCTCGGGAGGGGCGTGCCTGCTGGAACGGCTTGGCGGCGCCTCCGCCGGCGCGCAGGAGAAGCAACACATGGAGGGAAATGACGATGTGCTGCGGTAGCAAGCGATCCGCATTGAGTTCCGCCTCAGCCTCAAGGCCGCTGGCGCGCGCCGTCGCGTCGCCGCCTCGCACCGAGACCACCGCAGCGCCGGTCATGGCTGCGCCGATCCCGCCCGCGCAGAGGGTGGACGTCGGGAGGAGTGCCACCGCCTTCGCGTCAAGCGACCCCTCGCCCCAGTCGCCTCAACAGCAGAACGCAGCCCCGCCGCAGACTGCCCGCAGGTGGCGTCTTTCCAGCTGACGGTCAAGCGTCGCGTCGGCTCACGCCCGCGTCCACCTCCAGTTTTGTAGCGGCGGAACCAGCACACGTCTGCGCCTATCGGACGGCCCGTGCAGGGCGGCAAGACAGTTGTCGGCTCTCCGTGAATCGTCGCGAAGGGGGGCGAACTCTTCGTTGCGGAAAGGCGCGGAAGCGGGCGTAACATTCACCCCTCTTGACCAGAGTTGACAGTCCGAGCCGCCAGGACCACATTCACGGCGCTCGAGGGGCGTCCCAAAGCGGGGCTGAGACGGCGACAAGCCGAACCCTTTGAACCTGATCCGGGTCATGCCGGCGAAGGGACGTAGCGGCCGCACTCCTCCATTGGTCCGCCCGTTTCCGCCGCCGGATTTGATAGGCGAGGAGACGGCCATGAACGAGATTCCCAAGTTCGCCGCGCCGCGGACCGTGACCACTGGGCCGATTATTGGCTCGCGCAAGGTCTACGCCGCGCTCAACGGGAGCGCCGACATCCGCGTTCCGTTTCGCGAGATCGCGCTCTCCGACCCGAACGAGGCGCCGGTGCGGGTCTACGATCCGTCCGGGCCCTATACCGAGAGCAACGCAGCAATCGATCTTGCCGCGGGGCTGAAGCCAGTGCGCGAGACCTGGATTGAAGCGCGGAACTTTGCCGAAGTGCAGCCGCGCCCCATCAAGCCCGAGGACAACGGCAACGTTTCCGTGGATCGCCTTGCGCCGCTCTGTCCTGCCGAGCGGACGCTCCGCGCAGGCAGGCCTGGCCAACTCGTCACCCAGTTCGAATTCGCCCGCGCGGGGATCGTCACCGAAGAGATGATCTATGTCGCCCATCGCGAGAATCTGGCGCGCGAGGGCGCGGTGGAACGCGCTGCTGAGCGCCTAGGCGATGGCGAGAGCTTCGGCGCCGCCATTCCCGAATTCATCACGCCGGAATTCGTGCGCGAGGAAGTGGCGCGCGGACGAGCGATCATTCCCGCCAACATCAATCACCTCGAACTGGAGCCGATGGCGATCGGCCGCAACTTTCTGGTCAAGGTCAACGCCAACATCGGCAATTCGGCGGTGAGCTCGGGCGTCGCCGAGGAAGTCGAGAAGATGGTGTGGGCGATCCGCTGGGGCGCCGACACGGTCATGGACCTTTCGACCGGGCGCAACATCCACAACATCCGCTCCTGGATCCTGCGCAACGCGCCGGTTCCGATCGGAACGGTGCCGATCTACCAGGCGCTGGAAAAGGTCGGCGGCGATCCGCTCAAGCTCGACTGGCAAGTCTTCAAGGACACGCTGATCGAGCAGGCCGAGCAGGGCGTCGATTATTTCACCATCCACGCCGGCGTGCGCTTGGCCTATGTGCCGCTGACCGCGAAGCGAGTCACCGGCATCGTCTCGCGCGGCGGCTCGATCATGGCGCGCTGGTGCCTCGCGGGCCATCGCGAGAGCTTCCTTTATGAGAAGTTCGACGAGATCTGCGACATCATGCGCAGGTATGACGTGTCGTTCTCGCTTGGCGACGGCCTGCGTCCGGGCTCGATCGCCGACGCCAACGACCGCGCGCAATTTGCCGAGCTGGAGACACTCGGCGAGCTGACGAAAGTTGCCTGGGACAAGGGCTGCCAGGTGATGATCGAAGGGCCCGGCCACGTGCCGATGCACAAGATCAAGGTCAACATGGAAAAGCAGCTTCGCGAATGCGGGGAGGCGCCCTTCTATACGCTGGGGCCGCTGACCACGGACATTGCGCCGGGCTACGACCACATCACGTCGGGGATCGGCGCCGCGATGATCGGCTGGTTCGGCACGGCGATGCTCTGCTACGTGACGCCGAAGGAACATCTCGGTCTGCCCGACCGCGAGGACGTCAAGACCGGCGTCATCACCTACCGCATCGCTGCCCATGCCGCCGACCTCGCCAAGGGTCATCCTGCGACGCAGATTCGCGATGACGCGGTGTCTCGCGCCCGCTTCGACTTCCGCTGGGAGGACCAGTTCAACCTGTCGCTCGATCCCGACACCGCGCGCAAGTTCCACGACGAGACCCTGCCGAAGGACGGTCACAAGGTGGCGCATTTCTGCTCGATGTGCGGGCCGAAATTCTGCTCGATGCAGATCACGCAGGATCTTCGCAAGGAAGCCGAGGCGATGGCCGGCATGGCGGAGAAGTCCCGCGAATTCCTGAACAAGGGCGGGACGCTTTACGTCGATGCGGCGGAATAGAACGATCCCTGCGATGGCTCGACCGTTCCACACGGGAGACGCGCGGTGAAGCGCGCCTACCAGGGCGGCTGCCATTGCGGGGCGCTGCGCTTCGAGGTCGACCTCGATCTCGCCGCGGGCACGTTCAAGTGCAATTGCAGCTACTGCGCCAAGTCGCGGTTTTGGATCGCGCGAGCGGAGCCGAGGGACTTGCGCGCCTCAGGCGAGCCGACCGACTATCTCGGCCACAATCCTGTCGCGCATCACTTCTTCTGCCCGCGCTGCGGCGTCCACGTCTACGACCGGGTCGACGCGCCGAACATGCTGGGGCGCCCTTATGTCAATGTGAGCGTCGCCTGCCTCGATGACGTCAGCGTCGACGAACTGATCGCCGCGCCGTTGCGGTATGGCGACGGGCTTCACAATGATTGGGCCTCGACGCCGAAGGAGACGCGGCACCTATGAGCCGGGTTCTCGTTATCGGCGCAGGTGTCGCGGGATTGTGCTGCGCCACGACGCTCGTCGAGCGCGGCGCAAAGATCACGCTCTTCGAGCGGTCGCACGAGCTCGGCGCAAACGCGTCGTGGCTCGCGGGCGGCATGCTCGCTCCGTTCTGCGAAGGCGAAAGCGCGCCGCAAAGCGTTGTCGCGCTTGGTCAGGGCGCGATCGATTGGTGGGACGCGCGCGTTCCAGGCGTGATGCGCAAGGGTACGCTGGTGGTCGCGCCGCCGCGCGACGCAAGCGAAATCGATCGCTTCGCGGCGCGGACGAAGTCGCATGCGCCAGTGGACGAAGCGCGTATCGCCAAGCTTGAGCCGGATCTTGCGGGGCGCTTTCGCAAAGGTCTGTTCTTCGCGGACGAAGGCCATCTCGATCCGCGCGTCGCATTGTCGGCGCTGACCCAGCGCTTGCGAGCGAAAGGCGGTGAAATCCGCTTTGGTGCGGATGGCGAAACGCGTGGTGGCTCGGAAGCCGTCATCGATTGCCGCGGTTGGGCGGCCCGCAAGGCGCTTCCTGACTTGCGCGGCGTGCGTGGCGAAATGATGCGCATCCGCTCGCGTGAGGTGATGCTGACCCGCGCGGTCCGTTTTCTGCATCCTCGCATCCCGCTCTATATTGTGCCGCGGGCGAACAACGAATTCATGATCGGCGCGACAATGATCGAGAGCGCCGAGAAAGGCGCCGTCAGCGTGCGCTCGGCGATCGAGCTCCTGAGCGCAGCGTACGCTCTTCATCCGGCGTTCGGAGAGGCTGAGATCCTGGAGATGAGCGCCGATGTCAGGCCCGCTTATCCCGACAACGAGCCGCGTATCGAGGAGCGCGGCAATCGCATTTTCGTCAACGGCTTCTATCGGCATGGCTTTCTGCTCGCGCCGGCGTTCGCGGAGCGCGCGGCGACGCTGGCGTTCGAGCGGTCGGGAGCGCTCGTATGAGGCTCGTCGTCAACGGCGAGCCGCAGGACGTTCTAGCCGCGACGCTCGCGGAAGCCGTGCAATCTCTCGACTTCGGCGAGGCCAAGGTTGCGACCGCGCTCAACGGCGAGTTCGTGCCGGCGCGAGCGCGCGCTTTGACGCCGGTGAAGGACGGTGACCGGATCGAGATCGTCGCGCCGCGGCAGGGCGGGTGAGGCCCATGATTTCCAGCCCCGATTTCACCCTCTACGGCCTGAGCTTTCGCTCGCGGCTCATGCTTGGGACGTCGCAATATCCCTCGCCCGCTATTCTCGCTGAGGCCGCGCGTGCGTCCGGGGCGGAAATCCTCACTGTGTCGCTGCGGCGTGAATCGGCGCGCCTCAAGGAGGGGCAGGATTTCTGGCGGCTGATCCGTGATATCGGCGCCCGCGTCTTGCCCAATACCGCCGGCTGTTACAGCGTGAAAGAGGCGGTGACGACGGCTCAGATGGCGCGCGAAGTGTTCGGCACGCCCTGGGTCAAGCTCGAAGTGATTGGCGAAGCCGACACACTTCAGCCGGACCCATTCGGCCTCGTTGAGGCGGCGCGAATTCTTTCAGCCGACGGTTTCCAGGTCTTTCCCTACACGACAGAAGATCTCGTGGTCGCCGAGCGACTGATTGAGGCCGGGTGCAAGGTGCTGATGCCTTGGGGCGCGCCGATCGGTTCCGGCAAGGGCCTCAACAATGTGTTCGGGTTGCGCTCGCTGCGCGCGCATTTCCCGGAGGTTCCGCTGATCGTCGACGCCGGCCTCGGCCTGCCGTCTCACGCCGCGGCGGCGATGGAGCTTGGCTACGACGGCGTGCTGCTCAATACCGCCGTCGCGAAGGCGGGAGATCCCGTCGCGATGGCGCGCGCTTTCGGCCAGGCGATCGAAGCGGGCCGCGCCGCCTTCCTGGCAGGCCCCATGGAGTCGCGCGACATGGCCGCGCCATCGACGCCCGTCGTCGGCCGGGCCGTGCTCTCGTGAGCGCGCTCGATCCCTTCTATCCAATTGTCGACAGCGCGGCCTGGGTCGGACGGCTTGTGGGCGTAGGCGCGAGATTGATCCAACTGCGAATAAAGGATGCGACCGAGGACGATCTCCGCAGCGAGACGCATCATGCGATGACCATCTGCCGCCGTTCAGGCGCAGAACTCGTGATCAATGACCACTGGGAAATTGCCATCGACGCTGGAGCTGACTGGGTTCACCTCGGGCAAGGCGATCTCGACGAGGCGGATGTGCTCGCCGTGCGTAAGGCGGGAATCAAACTCGGAATCAGCACCCATGACGATGCTGAGCTCGTGAGAGCTCTGACCTTCGCGCCGGATT
>Ga0210407_10004096_pt1 | contig 11591 bp, 9 predicted proteins | sample IncBWC27MmetaG_FD_150860 | JGI IMG/M metagenome (GOLD analysis project Ga0210407, IMG submission 150860) | Forest soil microbial communities from Barre Woods Harvard Forest LTER site, Petersham, Massachusetts, United States - Inc-BW-C-27-M | ecosystem: Environmental > Terrestrial > Soil >... | reverse complement strand
TGGCCGTCAAAAAAGAGCATCAAGAATGCCTCTTCGCCACAAGGAACGACACCGTACAGAACGCATGGGCTGGCTACGCGCGGCGGTATTAGGCGCGAACGACGGTATCGTTTCGACAGCGAGTCTAGTGCTCGGTGTCGCCGCCGCACATGGGACCCGCAGCAACGTGTTGGTCGCGGGGGTTGCCGGCCTGGTCGCAGGGGCTATGGCGATGGCTGCCGGTGAGTACGTATCTGTCCACTCACAGGCAGACACCGAACAGGCTGAACTCAAGCGTGAGCGCGCGGAACTCAAAGCTGACGACAAGGGAGAACATGAGGAACTGACCGCGATCTACGTCGCGCGCGGCCTTGATCCTTCGCTGGCGAAGCAGGTCGCCGATCAACTCATGGCCCATGACTCAATAGGCGCGCATGCCCGCGACGAGCTTGGCATCACCGAGTCGCTCCGCGCGCGTCCGATTCAAGCTGCGTTCGCGTCAGCCTTTAGCTTCGCTGTCGGAGCAGCCATGCCTCTCTTAACGACTGCCTTCGTTCCGGAGGCGAGTCTGGTTATCCTTGTCCCTGGAACTTCACTGCTGTTCCTCGCGCTTTTGGGTGCGTTGGCGGCGGGTGCGGGCGGCGCGGGTTTAGCGGTGGGCGCAATACGCGTCACTTTCTGGGGTGCACTCGCAATGGGACTAACGGCGGGCGTCGGTGCCTTGTTCGGAACAGTAGTGTGAAGGGCGCAAATCGAGCGAACTGGTGGAAAAAACAACAAATGGTATCCGAGTCGATTCGCACATAGCCTGACCGAAGCACAAGTCAAAGCCGTCGCGGCGCATCTCAGTTATTTGGAATGATTCCGTCGCCGCCGACCCACAACGATGCGAGCCAATCGCAGACGCGTAAAATGGGATCACGCGGCAGTTTCGTACCGGCTCGGAAAACATATCTTCTCGTTCGCCAACAAGCGGCTAGATGGCAGCCGCTTCTGGAGCAAATGAACGGGCCGTCGCGCTAAAACCTACGTGCCGCCATTGACCGCCAATGGCGCGCCATCAAGAATATTCTCATTGAACGAGGTTGCGCATGTCCCGACAATTCGACGCGATCGTTATCGGCTCCGGGCTTGGCGGCTTGACCGCCGGGGCACTGTATGCGCGAGCCGGGCACGGGGTTCTGGTGCTCGAACGAAATCAGAATTTTGGCGGAGCGGCGACGGTCTATCGGCATGGCGCCCTTGCAATCGAGGCTTCGCTGCATGAGATCGATGGGCTCGATCCCGAGGATCCAAAGGCGCCGATCCTGCAATCTCTCGGCCTTGATCGTGACGTCCCGTTCGTCGACGTCGGCGACTTGCACGAAGTTCGAAGCCCGCTTCTTGGCGAGCCTTTTGTTTTGCCGCACGGGCTTGATGCTGCGCTAAACGCGGCGAAACAACGCTTTCCCCGTCAAGGCAAAGGGCTCGACCGCTATTTCGAGCGCATCCGCGCGGTTCGCCACGCCGTTTCGACGATGAGCAAGCATCAAGACGATCGCGGTTGGTGGCTTTTGAACGCGCCGACCTTGCCGTGGCGATTATGGCCGCTCATTCGCGATCGTCATTCAACGCTCAGCGACGCGCTGCAAAGCCTGTTCGGCGACGACGAAGCGGTCAAGCTCGCGCTCGCGCCGAATATCGCATATTATACCGACGACCCCGACACGATGCCGTTTGTCTCCTTCGCCATCCCGCAGGCCTCCTACCTCTTGGGCGGCGGCCATTACATTCGCGGCGGCTCTCAGGTCCTGAGCGATCGGCTGGTTGCGATCGTGCGTGAAGCTGGCGGGTCATGCGAGGCGACTCGGGACGCGTCTGCGATCCTGCTCGAGGGTGATCGCGTTTGCGGCGTGCGGCATCACGCTCGCGACGCTCGAGATTCACAGGAGGATATTGCGCCGATCGTGTTCGGGAATGCGGCGCCGAGCGTGCTCGCCGCTATGCTGCCCGAGCAAGCGCGCCCAAGCTTTAGCGCACTCTACAATGACCGATGCCCGTCGATTTCATTGTGGACGATCTCGCTTGGGCTCAGCCGCCGTTCGCGCGAGTTTGGCGTGCGCCGCTATTCGACGGCGATATTGCCGGCTTGGGTGATGGCGCTTGCCGACATAACGCAAGCGGGGACGTTTTTTCGGGACGGCCCCGGAACGCGTATACCGCCGTACAGCTTCGTCGCCTACGATCAGATCGATTCCGGACTGAACCCGAATGGCCCCTATCTGGTGTCGATGGTCGGCGTCGATCGATTGACGAATTGGGCCGATCGCGACGCCGACGCAAAGCGGATGCGCAGGGAACGCTGGATGGATCGGATCATAGGCGATCTCGATAGCTATTTCCCTGGGATCGCGGGCGCCGTCGTACAGCGCAAAATGTCGACCGCCGAGACGTTTCATCACTATCTCAACACCCCCGAGGGCGCGATCTATGGCTTCGCGCCGCAGACCCGCGGCTTCATGCCGTTGGCGAAAACGGCGATTGGCGGTCTTTACCTGGCATCCGCATTCACCGGCGGCGGCGGCTACACGGGCGCCATCCTGGGCGGGGGATGGGCGGCGCGTGCGGCGATAGCGACACGACTAGTACCAGTCCGATCATAAACGGAAAAACATCCTTTCGGGGTACCCCGAGACGCGACCGTGAACGGAGCGTTCCGCCTCTTCTACAGCAATTGAACAGCCGTCACGCTAAAACTCAAGTGGTCAATTTTATACAGACGAGCGCTGGTGTCGCGCGTAGGATCCAGCCCGCAATGCGCTCCGAGATCGCCGACAACAGAAACCATTGCGGCGCCCTTCGAAACCACGATGCGCTATTGAGTGCCTCTCACAGCGGGACGACGTGTCATGACAGGATCACAAGGAATTTCTCGCCGCCAGGTGTTGACCGTCGCGGCCGGAGCGGCCGGGACAGTCGCGGGCGTGACGGCCATGGTTGGCACATCGACGCCCGCGCAGGCAGCGAAAGCGTCGCAGAAGGCCGTCAAAATCAGGACACTCCGAAGGGGGAGCAACGCTGCGACAATTGCGTGCAGTTTGAAGCCCCATCGACTTGCAAAACCGTGGATGGAACTGTTGCCGCGCAAGGCTGGTGCATCGTCTATGCGAAGAAGCCGACGTAGAATCCAACATCCGGCGGCGATCGGCTCCCTAGCACATTTGCAGCTTTCGAACTTTGAAAAGGTTCGGATTGTCTGCGGCCTCTCTGAACGATGCTAGCAAACTGGTCCTCGCTTGGGCTGCGGTGGTGGCTGGTATCCCGCCACTGGAACTTTGGACCAGTGGGATAATAATTGCTGGTCTATGCAAAGTGCTCAAGTCTGAAACGGGTCAATCGAGTCGATTCAACAATGTGCGCGCCGATTCTGCTTGTCCCTCAACAACAGACATCGGAGATGGTCGCTAAGAACCCGCTCCCAAAAAAGGCGAGGAAACGAATCGGAGGGATTCAAATGACGATAACAGCCACTTACGGGACGCTGTCCGCATCCGAGCACAGCACGCAGCTGCGCAAGGCGGTTATCGCGTCAACTATTGGTACTGCGATCGAGTGGTATGACTTCTTCCTTTACGGCACGGCAGCCGGGCTCATTTTCGGCAAGTTGTTCTTTCCCAATTCGGATCCGCTGACGGCGACGCTCGCCGCCTTCGGAACATATTTCATCGGCTTTGTCGGGCGCCCGATCGGCGCTGCGATCTTCGGCCACTACGGAGACCGCATCGGCCGCAAGGCGACGCTTATTGCAACGCTGTTGTGCATGGGCATCGCCACCTTCCTGGTCGCATTCGTTCCGACCTATGAAACGGTCGGCATCTGGGGCGCGGTCATCCTGACGGTGCTGCGGATGATTCAGGGCATCGGCGTCGGTGGCGAATGGGGCGGGTCCGTTCTGCTGGCGATGGAATGGTCGCGTCACCACGGCCAGCGCGGCCTGGTGGCGTCTTGGCCGCAATTCGGCGTGCCGTGCGGCCTGTTCCTGGCGAATCTCGCCGTGCTCGCCTTCAGCCAGTTGTCCGGCGATCAGTTCGCCATCTGGGGCTGGCGCATTCCCTTCGCGCTGTCGATCATTCTGGTCGGCGTCGGCCTGTGGATCCGCCTCGGCATTTTCGAAACGCCAGTGTTCCAAGCGCTTCTGAACGATAACAAGATCGAGAAAACGCCGATCATCGAGGTTATCAGAAAGCAGCCCAAGCAGATCATCCTGTCGGCTTTGCTGCGGTTGTCGGAGCAGGCGCCGTTCTACATCTTCACTGCATTTATCTTCGCTTATGCTGTCGGCACGTTACATATGTCACGCAACCTGATTCTGGGCGCGGTGCTGGCAGCCTCCGTCGTTTCGTTCGTCACCATCCCGCTGTCGGGCCATATCTCCGACCGCATTGGCCGCAAGAAGATGTACCTGATCGGCGCGGCAACCACGGGCGTGTTCGGCTTCCTCTATTTTGGCATGGTAGACACCGCGGCCCCCGTGACGGTGTTCGTCGCGATAGTGTTGTCGCTTATTCCTCACGACATGCAGTATGGGCCACAGGCGGCGCTGATCGCCGAGGCCTTCACGCCGCGCCTGCGCTACAGTGGTGCTTCGCTGGGGTATCAGCTGGCATCGGTCATCGCCGGCGGCCCGGCGCCACTGATCGCGACCGCCTTGTTCGCGACCTTTCATTCGGGCTACGCGATCTCGATCTACATCGCAGCGTGCGCAGTGGTGAGTCTGGTAGCGACGGCGATGATGCCCGACTACACCGGTAAGGACATCTCCATGGAATATGACGACTGACACATCAATGAGATCATCATTTTTCCGGAAAGAGGAGCCTGGGCGAAACTAGGCCCCTCTCTCTTTGACACAAAGGACGAGGACCTCCACAAAGCCGTGCAAGAAGGGCTGGACCGAGCTTCGCGGCCAGGGGAATACGACTAATACCGGCGACACCCAGAAGCCGCCGAGGCGGCCCGTCGAGCCGCTGCGGGAGCAGCCGCGAAGCGGTGAACGCCGGTACTTTCATCCGCCAGCTTGTGGAGATCGCATTGAAGGTGAGGACGCGTTGATGGCTATCAATGCTTTCTAGCCGTTTGGGGCAATGTGACGGGAAAAGCCGACCACCGGCATCGCCGGTTGCTGCGCGTGAATTAGTTGCTCCTCCCTGGCGAATGCCCAATTTCGCCGGACTTTGCCGGATTTGAAAAGAACCCCTGGTCAGTAAATACGGGCCGTCGGCTCGATATACTGAATGTCCTTGCTCAAGGTGTACGTGTGTACGGGGCGATAATCTAACCGGACGGCTCCAGTTTGATCCACCCAAGCGAGGGTGTGTTTCATCCAGCCTTGGTCATCCCTTTTGGGGAAATCTTCGCGGGCGTGAGCACCGCGGCTCTCGGTGCGGGCGATGGCCGAATCCACCAGAGCCGTCGCTTGAAGTAGAAGATTTTCAAACTCTAGGCTTTCTACCAAATCGGAATTCCAGATCATCGACCGATCTGATACGGAGATGTCGGATAGACCATCCCAGACCTCGCGTAAGGCTTCTTTCCCTTCTTGCAGAATACTTCCAGTCCGAAACACGGTCGCATAGCTCTGCATTGCGCGCTGCATCTGTAGCCGAAGAGTGGAAGTTGGCGTTCCGCCCTTGGCGTTACGTAGTCTGTCAAACCGGGCCAGCGTCTCTTCACCAGCGTCGGGCGGCAGTTCAGGCTGTCTGGCTTTCGCAGTCAACTTTTCGGCGCAGCGCAAGGCTGCGGCACGGCCGAACACAACGATATCGAGAAGCGAGTTGCAGCCAAGCCTGTTCGCTCCATGCACTGAGACGCAAGCCGCCTCGCCCGCAGCCATTAAGCCGGGCACAGTGGCGTCAGGATTGCCGCCGGACGGTCTGATCGCCTCCCCGTGGTAGTTTGCGGGGATGCCGCCCATGCAGTAGTGGGCAGTTGGCAGCACAGGAATCGGCCGCTGCGTCACGTCGACGCCGGAAAAGACTCGCGCTGATTCCGAGATACCAGGCAACCGTTCGTGCAGCATCGCAGGATCGAGGTGATCGAGATGCAGGTAGATGTGATCTTTTTTTGGACCCACGCCGCGCCCCTCACGGATTTCCACCGTCATTGCGCGAGAGACAACGTCGCGTGATGCGAGATCGCGCGCGCTGGGCGCGTAACGCTCCATAAAGCGTTCGCCTTCGGAATTGACCAGGAAGCCGCCTTCTCCGCGCGCACCTTCCGTGATGAGGCAGCCCGCCCCATAAATGCCGGTCGGATGAAACTGCATGAACTCCATATCTTGCAACGGCAGGCCGGCGCGCAGGACCAAACCGCCTCCGTCGCCTGTGCAGCTATGCGCGGACGTGCAAGAAAAGTAGATTCTACCGTAACCGCCCGTCGCCAGGATGACGGTCTGTGCGCGGAAACGATGAAGCGTTCCATCCATCAGTGACCACGCGATAACGCCGCGGCACTCGCCGTCTACCATGACGAGATCCAGCACGAAATACTCGATAAAAAATTCGGCTCCGACCCGCAGGGCTTGCCCATATAGTGTGTGGAGCAAAGCATGTCCCGTTCGATCCGCAGCTGCGCACGCACGTGGGACCAGATTCTTGCCGAATTCGCCCATATGGCCACCGAAGGGCCTCTGATAGATTTTCCCATCTTCGGTGCGTGAGAATGGCATCCCCGCATGTTCCAGCTCGAGGACCGTCGGAACGGCCTGCCGGCACATGTACTCGATCGCATCTTGATCGCCGAGCCAGTCAGACCCTTTGACCGTATCGTACATATGCCATTGCCAACTGTCTTCGCCGAGGTTGCCGAGACTGGCCGCAATGCCGCCCTGCGCGGCAACCGTATGACTCCGCGTCGGGAACACTTTCGTGATGCATGCGGTCGTAAAACCCGCCTCAACGGCGCCCTGAGTAGCCCGCAAACCGGCGCCGCCGGCACCGACAACGACCACATCGAATGTATGGTCGGTAGATTCGTAGATGTGCGTTGAATTCATCATGTTCCCCTGATCAGTTATTGAATGCCGATCTTCAAAACGGCAAAGGTCCTGGCGATTGCGACCGCCACCAAAAAGAGAATTTGTTCAAGGCGAGTGAGACCACCTTGGCACTACGTTCAACTTCGAGCTTGGTCGATCCTGTGTTCCAAACCAGCGACAGACGTGAAAATGCACTGCACCAATGGGTCGCAAACCACCTTCTCCGTTGGGGCGAATGAACTTGTTGCATCGACAATACTTAGGGCTTGTCGACGCGTCGATAAGGCAGGTAGCGCGGGACCCAGATGTGGGCGCGGATCAAACCTTCGATCTCGTCGGCATTGATACCCTCAGTGAGGCCCTCATTGTGGGCCTGCAGTGCGACCGCCATCGCGACCGCAGCCGACACATCCCGGAGCGACGTCACTGGCGGCAGCAAGTTGCCATTGGGATTCGCTCGGGCTGGAGACACGTCAGTCAGCGCCTTGGCTGCTGCCATGAACATCGAGTCGGTGACGCGCCGCGCCTTGACTGCAATTACGCCCAAACCCACCCCGGGAAATATGTAGGAATTGTTAGTCTGGTCGACCTTGAATTTGATTTCGCCGCGCATGAGCGGCGGGAACGGACTGCCAGTGCCCAAGACCGCCCGACCATCGGTCCAAATCTCCAAATCCTCCGGAGTCGCTTCGGCCCGGGAGGTTGGGTTCGACAGTGGGAAGATGACCGGCCGTTCATTGTGCTCCGCCATGGCGCGCACCACCGGTTCGGAGAAGGCGCCGGGCTGGCCCGAGACTCCGATCAGTACGCTGGGTCTTGCGTTCCGCACCACATCCAGGAGCGCGACCTTGTCCGGGTGGTCCAGTTTCCAAGCACCGGCAACCGATTTTTTCTGCACAAAAGGCTTCTGGTACGAGGCGATGTCATCCATACCCTCAACGAGGAGCCCGTCGCGATCTACCATGAAAAAGCGCTCCGCCGCATCGCGCTGCTGCAGACCGGCATCCATCATAGCCTTCTGGATAAGGGCGGCGATGCCGCAGCCTGCCGAGCCTGCGCCCAGTACGACGATGCGTTGCTCAGTAAGCGGCACCTTGGTAATATTGATCGCTGATGTGAGCGTGCCGGTCGCGACTGCGGCCGTCCCCTGAATATCGTCATTGAAAGTGCACAGCCGGTCGCGATAGCGATCGAGCAAGCGGGTCGCGTTGTTCTTGGCGAAGTCCTCCCACTGCAGCAGAACGTGCGGCCAACGCTCGGCAACTGCGTTCACGAATGTCTCGACGAAGTCGTCGTATTCGGGGCCGCGCACTCGCTCGTGACGCCAGCCGACATAGAGCGGATCGGCGAGGCATTCGGGATTGTCAGTGCCAACATCGAGCATTATCGGCAGCGTCGTCGCTGGATGGATCCCCCCGCAGGCGGTGTAGAGCGCGAGCTTGCCGATCGGGATGCCCATACCGCCGGCGCCTTGGTCGCCGAGTCCCAGGATGCGTTCGCCGTCCGTCACGACGATGGCCTCAACCCGATCGAAATGCGGATTGGCCAAAATTTTCTTGAGACGCTTCTTGTGCGGAAGGCTCAGAAACAGGCCGCGCGGTTTGCGGAACAGACGGCTGAATTGCTGACAACCGGCACCGATCGTCGGGGTGTAGACAAGCGGCAGCATTTCCTCCAGATTTTGCATTACAAGCGCGAAAAATAGCGTCTCGTTGAGATCGTGCAACCCGCGCAGGAAGGAATAACGCTCAAGGTCGGTCGCGAAGCTGCGAAGCACTTGCAGGCGACGCGAGATATGCTCGTCGAGCACACCGATGCTTGGCGGCAACAAGCCATGTAGATCGAACGCGTCCCGTTCAACCTCAGTGAAGGCCGTCCCCTTGTTCAAGAGGGGATCAGCGAGAAGGTGGTAGCCGGAGAGCGCGGTCGTGACAGTCGTAAGCTCGGCGACAGTGGGACACTCTGATGATGGCGGCAATTGGAGGCTTCCCTCTCGATTGAGTTCGACGATTTGGAGGCTCGGCATAATCAGAGATCGCAAAGTGGCTGGCGCGATCGGTGTTACTACCAAGGATACACGTGGTAAGCTCCAGCGGCCGGATCAGGTTCCTCCGGACGCAGGCCGACGAACCTGGAGCCTTCCGCGGCCGAAGGCGACGTCCTTGGCCTCAGCGCCGAATCCGGTCATTGCCGCTATGATGATTGCGACAATCACAACAACAAGCGTGAGCGTAAGCGCGTAATCGTTGCCATAATGAACCGCGATCGCTGCCTGTATCGCGGCGTTTGCAGAGGCGAGCAGGTTGCCGAGCTGTAGACGGAATCGGGGAAGGTGCCCCACGCCTCGTCGGGAGAGAGCTCGTTGAGGTGTACCGGTATCACCCCCCAGGCGCCCTGCACCATACCGCAACGCCCTCCGTCCGATGCAGCTCTGGACCATCGAAGACGCAGCTTAGCCTGGGCCGCGCGTGGCTTGTGAGCAAAATTGAACACTCCCGCGCCCCTGATAGAGAAGTTTTCGGTCGTCAGTCACCTACGTTGGCGCTCGCAATTCGCCTCGGACCCAGCCTCGCGTTGCAGGAGATTTCATCGGGTCGGCTAGCGCGACCACGCGCTGATGGACGTGATCGCAAGCGGGGCATTCGAATGTTCGGCTGTCAAAGCCCGAGGGGCCGGGGGTGATCCGTGCCAGCATCGTTATTCTTTTGCACTTTGGACATGGTCGCCTGTGAAACGTGCTCATGATGCTGTCCCTTGCATCAGGCGGGAGCGCAACACTCTCAGTCACCGGTAGGTGCCAATAAGAGGCGGTGATGCAATCAGCATGCTCTTCCGCGTTCCGGAGTCGCTAATCAGTACAGCTCACTTCAAAAATAATTCACAGAAGAATTAGGACAGTTGCAGATTGCCCCCGCCCTCAAGTGGCGGTCATCACGAGCCCGCGCGAGCCGCGCCTGTGCGGTGGCGTGATGGTCGAGGGCTCTGTGATGGCGGGCGGGTCAAACGGCTCTCAGCGGGCCGCCATGTCGTCCCACTAAGCGACGAACCCTCAGTCACCGCCCCGGCAAGGTTCTAGGTCCTGCTCTTTGGCTGGCGTTAACGAGTGATCTTTTCTTTGCTAAAGCCGATCCTTAAAAGGCAACGCAACTTTCTCCCGTCCATGGCCCTTTAATTGGAGGGCCTGTGAGCCAAAGCCCTAGAAAGATTGCTCCGAAGAATAGGGCGGCTGCGCTGAGGAATTTCCTCATTTTGTCACAACGGTGACCTTCTCGGTGCAATTGCATAAGATGCACTCAAAGGCGCGCACGTAGAGACCGTCTGATCCCAATGCCACACCTATAAACGTCATCGGTCCGTGGCATTTCGGGCATGGTGGCCGCTCAATTTCAATGAGGTCGGAATCGGCGATGACAGACTGTGGCATTGTGTCGCCCTTCCTAAGAATCTGGCGTGAGCGCAAAACTCTCACTCACCGGTAGCGGCCAAAAAAGGAACGGTGATGCCAGACCAATGCCTTAAGGTGCATCCGGTTCCGAGAACCAAGGGACAGCCACTCGATATTTGAAATTAGGGCCGTGAGCAAAAGTGAGCAGCGCGCCGCCGTTAGATGTGGTGGGCTGGTAGCCGAACGTCGCGGGCTGCTACTGCGACGTTCCCCCAGATGGCCCCAGCTCGAGCTAGATCAAGCCGACCATCTGTCCTGCTCTTTGCGGCAATCGTCTTCGTTGAGACGGTCCGCGATATCCTCTGCGATCGCTGGCGTTTTCGCCTTGGCGATTGGCGTGTCGTCTGCAGTCACTAATTCCGCGCCTTCAACCTCAACCGGAAAGTCGTCGGGCTTGAGGGGCTTATCATTCGGCATGTCACCCTCCCATGTTAAAGGAAAAAGCCGCGCTCGGCGGGACAATAAGTCCCGCGGTCGGCAAACGATCCGATTTGCCTGATGACAGCGCCGCCGATCCGCGCCAATTTGGCGAAAGCGTGCGAACGGGCCATCGCGGAAAAAAGCCCGGTCCGTAACTTTTCGGGGAGAAACGATCATGGCTACGACCGAGCCAGCAGTGGCGATCGAAGTCGCTTCGATAGAAGACACCAGCCTGCTTGCGTTTTATCGCGACATGAACGCAGCCGAGCGTCACACGTTCTGGGCTTGCGCGTCCGGCTGGGCGCTCGACGGCATGGACTTCATGATCTACCCACTCGTGATCGGCACCATCATCACGCTGTGGAAGGTCGATCCCGGCACCGCGGGCCTCGCCGGCACGGTGACGCTGCTGGCCTCCGCCGTCGGCGGCTGGCTCGGTGGCTATGTCGCCGACCGCATCGGCCGCGTCAGGACGTTGCAGTTCACGATCCTCTGGTTCTCGTTCTTCTCGCTGGTCTGCGCGATCGTGCAGAATTTCGATCAGCTCCTGATCGCCCGCGCATTGCTGGGCCTCGGCTTCGGCGGTGAATGGGCCGCGGGCGCGGTGCTGATGGGCGAAGCGATCCGCCCGCAATATCGCGGACGCGCGGTCGGCTCGGTGCAATCGGGGTGGGCAGTCGGCTGGGGCCTTGCGGTGTTGGCACAGGCGATCCTGTTTTCCTATTTGCCCGC
>Ga0210407_10004093_pt1 | contig 11597 bp, 10 predicted proteins | sample IncBWC27MmetaG_FD_150860 | JGI IMG/M metagenome (GOLD analysis project Ga0210407, IMG submission 150860) | Forest soil microbial communities from Barre Woods Harvard Forest LTER site, Petersham, Massachusetts, United States - Inc-BW-C-27-M | ecosystem: Environmental > Terrestrial > Soil >... | reverse complement strand
TTGCGTGAGGAAGAGGTGACTTAATCTGCGAATTTTGCCGCGGCCAGGCCGCCACTCTTTCGAACGGTTTACCCCCCCGTTCGAATGGTTGGTTCAGGTGCCGCTAAGACGGATTCTAAGGGTGGGGCGCAGGAGCGGCGCTGCCGACGTCCTTGGCCGCCTGAAACGCTTTTCGCTTCAGGTGCACATCTCCATCCACGTAGGCCATAAACTCCGTTCCCTCCGCGAACGAGACGTCTTTGCCGGAGGCTACGGGGCGCGTAACTCCAGCTAACGTATCGGACCCGCTGCTGTCCTGGAACGAGCGCACCGGGACCTTCTCGCTGGCGCTGAGACGTACGAAGTTTATGCTCAGGCCAAGCTTCGCGCCGTGCCCCAGGCGCTTCTTCGCTTCGACTTCCGTGACGATGCCAACGGCCTTCGCCCCGCTTGGGATCACTGTCAAACCATCGACGGTTACGTCTTCCGCCACCTTCAATTCCACGACGTCGCCCACATGCGCGGTCGCGGAAGAAATGGTTTTTCCCAGCACTAGATGAACCTGCGTGCCATTGAGTAATGTCAGGTCTGAAGCCGAGAGTGGAGCTTTCGGCGCAGCTTCTGCCGCAACCGCGGGTTCATCGTACGCCGTGCGTGGCCTCGCTGCCGGCCGCGGTGCTGGCTGCGCTGCTTTCGCACCCGGCTTGTCTTTCAAGAAGAGCAGGCTGGCCAGTGGAACGAAACCTGTATCGCCCTTGGCAGTCCGGACTCCCACGTAGGTGTCGAACCGCCCCGTGATCTGCACTTGCTCTCCACATTGCAGGGTCGTCCGCACATCCAGCGTAGTCATGGAACTATAGAGGTAGACATACCCGTCCCCGCGCGGGCACTCGACTTGACCGATGCTCTGCGCCCTTGCCATCACCGGCGACAAGAGACAAATAACCACGGCTGTGTACTTCGTGCTTGCTCTCATGCTCCACCTGTTGGTTCGAATGGCTAAGGATATCCCTCTACTATTCCAGCGTAAGACCTATCGCGCCCACAACAAATAGCGCGCTGGAAGTGTGCATAAAGAGATACGGCAGGGATTCTGTCCTCCGGGGCATGCCTGGTGCTAAACTCGGCGACGCATTTTCCTGGAAAAAATTCATGTGGCGTCCGCCCATTCTTTCCCCGCGTGCTTTCGCCGTTTCGTTCCTTTGTCTGGCCATCTCGTTTGCCTGGTTCTACGCAGAACTGCTTTTGATGGCTTCCCCGCAAACTCTTCAACATCGCCCGCAGCTCCATTCGATCATTTCTCAATCGCTCCTCACTCCGCCGCTGCGCAGTCCTGAAGCCTCCTTGCGTTACAGTCCCGACGGCAAGTACCTTCTGTTTCAGGATCCTTCCGGCATTATTGTCATGTCCAGGGATCCCCTCAACGTTGTCCTGCGCATTTCCGCTGAAGATATCTACCCGGCCCAGTTCTCGCGGGATTCCCAGAGCGTCACGCTCATCTCACGCGCGCTGAACTTTGGAAAATGGCAGTTGCCTGAAGGAAAGAAAACGGCGCACGGCAGTCTGCCGATTGAGGATGGCTGCCTCGATGCGCAGCTCTCGCCCGACGGCGAACTCTTTGCCTGTGTGGGGTCGAATCCCAACCTCGCCCTCTACGAGCTTTCGAGCCAGAAACTCGTTTTCGAGAACGCCTTCGCCGGCCTTCGCCCCACTGTGCCGGGTCACGTGGGCGAACCCTTCCCCGTCTTTTTCATAAATTATCTTTGGCTGGATTTCAAAACCGCGTTTGCCCGGCCCTTCGGTCTGCTTCGAACGAGCAATCCAAGGCCCAGCCCCGGGCGTTCTCTTTCACTGTCCACTATTCATTTCTCCCCCGATGGGAAACTTCTCATTGCGAAAACGCTTCAAGGTGGTCTTGGGCTGGAGATCGATTCAAAGAAGAGATTTGACTATCCAGAGGCTCTGCATAAGACAGCTAATGGCGAGATCGACCTGCAGAGCAGCGAACGTGCCGTGGCCGTCGAGAACGCTGCCAAGGGCGAATCGCTGATTCTCTCGCTGAAAGACGGAAAAGTGTTGGGTCATCCGTCATTCACGGCCGACTACATCCGTGTCGCCTCCAACCCTCGTTACGCCATCCTTTACCACTTGGATTCGAACGGCAGAACCGCCACTGCTTTCGATCTCGAACAAAACTCCTCCGTGGAAGTACCGCCTGCTGCCGGCTTGGACATCTATGGCAAGGAAATGGCCCTTTACAACATTACGGGTACCATTTCTCTCTATCGGCTCAGCGAACAAGAATCGTTCGCAAGCTTAACTTTGCCTCTCGGCAATCTTCCGGAGTTGCACAGTGCCTCCGTAACTCCCGGGCTGGAACAGCTGGCAATTTCACTGCACGGCGCAGGCGCCACATTCGAAACTGGGAGTGGAAAACGCCTGGGAAGCTTTGCGGAGTTTTCTGCCGCGAATTTTGCGGATCTGCAGACCTCATTTCTATTTGCGCAGAAACTGCACCAAGACCCTGCGCATAGCCTGCGTGTCGAAACTTCCACCGGCGCCTCTTCTACTGTCTGGGCTGCTGAGAAAGAAATCCAGATTCGCGCAGGAGGACCCATTCTGCTGGCCTATTCCTTGAAGCGAGATTCGCAACGTGCTCCCTGGGAACTCTCCGCCCACGAGATGCAGCTGCCCTTCCGGCTTCGCGGCCTTGATCCATTCACTGGAAATGAACTCTGGAAGCGCGAGTTCGACGAGAATTCACCCACGCCTTTTGCCGACCCCCAGGGCGAGCGCATCGTGCTTGGCTGGAAGGCCAAGAGTTCCGGGGCAAAAGAGGCCGCTTCCCACGATCCCTCCGCGCACGCTTTGTACAAAGGTGCCAAACTCACTGACCACGATTCTTTTTTCCAGGTCCTCGACGCTCGAACCGGCAAGCCCGTCGGCGGAGTTTTGGTGCAAGTGGGAAACGGCCCTGCCACCTTTGATTCCGCATTTTCCGCCGGTGACACCATGATTCTGGTTAAGGACGGTGTCCGCGTTTCCCTCTATTCCTTGCACGACGGAAAGTTGAACGCGCACTTGGTTGGAGTTAGGCCCGCCGCCAGCTCACAGAGCAATCTGCTGGCGCTGGATCAGGGCAACGGCCGCTTGGGCATCTTCGATCTGAGCACCGGAGCGAAGCTCGACGAACAGCCATTTTCCGAGGAAATCGCCTACTCGCATTTCTCCGCGGATGGAAATCGGCTGTTTGTCTTGACGGCACACCAGACCGCCTTCATTTTCGATGTCAGTAAAGTCCGCGAACACCCGGCCGCGGCCCCCGACGCCGACAAAAAAGAAAACTGATTCGAGCTTATCCCTGCATCCCCAACAGCGGCACGAGGTCGGTAAGGCGGTCAAGATAGAGGTCTGCGGGGTGGACGGCGCGGTCGTGGGTGCCGAAGCCGTAGTTTACGGCGGCCGCGAAGGTCCCGGCGTTGCGGGCGGTTTGCACATCGACTTCGGAATCGCCGATGAGCATGGCTTCGTCAGGCGCGGCGGCAAATTCGCGCAGGATGGTTCGCGCGCCGAGCGGGTCCGGTTTTTTTGTTTCAAAACTGTTTCCGCCATAGACCGCGCGAAAGTATTTCGACAGGCGAAGACCTTCCAGGATTCGCACGCTGACGCGCACGGGCTTGTTCGTGAGGATGGCCATCGGATATTGCGCGAGATGTTCGAGTGCTTCCGGCACGCCGGGGTAGGCGCATGTGGAATCCAGCTTGTGCTCGTTGTAGTAGGCGAGAAAAAACTGCAGGGCTCGCTCGCATTCTTGGTCGCTGGCATTCCCGCCGAGCGCCAGCCGCACCAATCGCGGAGCTCCGTGGCCGATGTAGCCGGAGATGGTGTCCTCGTGCAACTTCTCGCGGCCCATTTCCAATAGCGTGGCATTGACGGAACAGATCAAGTCGCGCTGGGAATCGATGAGCGTTCCGTCGAGGTCGAAAATAAGCGCGCGAACAGAGGACAATTTCGGGGAAGCCATGAACATGCCATTGTAATATGGCGGCGCTTTTTCAATAGTCATCAAATTCAAATCAAACGTCCACGAAAAATTAATGCTTGCGCTTTTTCAGGATTCGCGCGAGTTCGCGTAAACTAGGGGGATTCGCAGGCGGCAAAAGACGATTCCGGAGAGTCCATGGCCCAGGTTTATCCCTTCCGCGCACTTCGCTACGATCCGGCGCGCGCGCCGTTTGAGCGCGTGCTGACCCAGCCTTATGACAAGATTTCTCCGGCGATGCAGGAAAAGTATTACGCGGCGGACCCGCACAACCTGATTGCGATAGAGAAGGGCCGGACGTATCCGGGCGATACGCCACAGAATAATGTGTACACGCGAGCGGCGGCGGCGCTGGAGGAGTGGATCCGCGATCACGTCGTCGTGCAGGATCCCACGCCATCTTTCTACGCCTACACACAGGAATATGCCGTGCCGGGAACAGAAGAGCGGCGAACGCGACGCGGCTTTATCGGCGCGGGAAAGTTGGAGGATTACTCCGCGGGCGTTGTGTTCAGGCACGAGCACACACTTTCGGGGCCGAAGGCAGACCGGCTGGAACTTCTGCGGCATATGAAAACGCATACGGGCCAGCTGTTTATGCTGTATTCGGATGCGCAGCGGCGCATCGATGGAATTTTGATTGAGGCGGAAGCGGCGGGCGCTCCGGCCACGGAGATGCGCGATGAGTACGGTGTGCTGCACCAGCTGTGGGTGATTGCGGATGCCCAGCGTGTGGCCGCGATTCAGACAGCGATGAAAGATCAGAAGCTGGTGATCGCCGACGGGCATCACCGCTACGAGACGGCGCTGAATTACCGGAACGAGTGCCGCACTCGCACAGGGAAAATCGCGCCCGATGCGCCGTACGAACGCGCGATGATGAGTTTTTTCAACACGCGGAGCGAAGGGTTGACGATTCTTCCGGGGCACCGTGTGGCGGCGCACATCCACGATTTTTCCTGGAGCGCCGTGCGGCGTTACTTGGAGCCGTGGTTTTCGGCCGAAGCCTTTTCGTTTTCGGACGAGGGAAAGAAAACCGAAGCGCGGAAGAATTTTCTTGCGAAACTTGCCAGCGCGCGTGAAAAACGCGCGATCGGCGTGTATCCCGCCGTGGAATCGCAGAAGCGCGCTTTCTATGTGCTCACTTTGCGTGAAGGCGTGAGCCTGGCGCTGTTGCTGCCGAACGTTTCGCCGCTGCAACGCGAATTGGACGTCGTGCTGCTGCATGAAGGAATCCTGGAGCCGGCGCTGGGGATTACGCCGCAAGCGGTGACCGCGGAAGCCAACCTGACGTACGAGCGTGAGGCGAGTGCGGCATTGGACGCCGTGGACAGCGGCCGCGCGCAGATTTCGTTCCTGCTGAACGCCTGCGACGTCGAGCAGGTGATGAAAATCGCGACGGCCGGCGAGGTGATGCCGCAGAAATCGACGGACTTTTATCCCAAGCTGATGAGCGGGATCACGATGTACCGAGTTGAAAGCTGAGTGCGGGAGAAGCTTAAGGTCTGGACCGAGAAAAGCAAAGAGAGCGCGGGTTTCCTTGGGGCCAGGCTCGGGACGATTTCCGACGGGCCATTACGAGGGAGAGTTACTCCGCGTATCCACGTTCAGGACCGATGCATCTGATTGCCTCAGTGAGGGAGACATGACGACAAGCCGGTATGGCCTGGCCAATCCTCAAGAAGTCGCGAGCATGACCGGCAAGGAGTTTCTGCAAGCCATTATTGATGGGCGGCTCCCGCAGCCTCCGATCGCGGAGCCAATGACGTTCCGGATGGTCGAGGTCGGCGATGGCTTTGCCGTGTTTGAGGGCGATCCAGGACCGCACCTGCTGAATCCGATGGGCACAGTGCACGGCGGCTGGGCGCTGACGCTGATTGACAGCGTGACTGGGTGCGCGGCCTTATCTCTGCTGCCGCCGGGATCGGCCTACACCACCATCGAAACCAAGGCCAACTTTTCGCGGCCGATCAAGGCGGACACCGGGCGGGTGCGGGCGGAAGGGCGGGTGGTCTCCGCGGGAAGGCAGATCGTTTCCGCCGAAGGGCGAGTTCTGGCGCAGGATGGCCGCGTGCTGGCGCACGGCACTTCAACACTGCTGGTGCTAACTGCAAAGCCTGCGGCCGCCACTGGCACATCCGAAACGTCAAAACCCTAATTACTGCTGCTTTTGCTAGTGGGCTTTCTTTCGGCGAAGGCGAGGGCGTCTTCCAGCATTTTGGCGATACGGCGGTCGCGGGACTCGGGCTTGCGGTAGTAGAACATGGCGAGCAGATGGCCGCGGCGGTGCGTCGGCGACATGCGCTGCCAGCCGACTAAGGCGCGAGGATCGCGGGCGAAAGCGAGCTTCAGAATGGGCGGAAGTTCGCGCTCGGCTTCCATGGTGGACATCAATTGCTCGGCGACTCGTTCCGCGCGGCGGAGGCGGGATTCAGGGCCTTTGACTTGCGTGACCAAGTCGCAGATCCATTTGCGGGTGGAGTAGTTGAGCTGGTCGAACCAGCGGCGGAACGAACGTTCTTCGTTTAGGATGCGCTGAAGTTCGGGTGGCACGGTGGCGGTGCGTTTTTCGGTGTCGGGTTCGATACGGAATTGCGCGATATCACCGGGGCGCGCGTCCGAGCCGGCTTGCATGCGCTTGTTGACCAGCAAATAGTGGAAGCCCTTGCCCGTGGGGAAGAGAGAAGTGCGAAAAGCGAAGCCGTTGATTTCGCCTTTTACTTTGAGCATGCCGCGCACTCCCCAGACTTTGGGGACATCGAGCGGAATGCGCACGATGACCCAGCCGAGGTTGGAGGGCATGCGCTCGAGCGTGGCTTTGAAGGATTTTGCGATTGGTTTGGGTGCAGGCTTCATGGAACCGAATCATCGAGCTAGAAAATCGAAGAGAGCACGCAGGAACGTGCCCTCTGTATTCAAGAAGTTTTGATCAGAAGTACATTTTTCCAGCAGAGATTTTAGCTAGAAGGACCAGAACTACTTGGAGAAGCTGGCAACGGCTTCGGCTTCCGAGTTGTAGACATCGAAGACCGTCAGCAGCTTGGTGATTTGCAGGACTTCCTGGAACTTGCTGCCAAGGTGGCAGAGGCGGAGAGAAGCACCCTGCGACTTCACGCTGTGATGCGCGGCGACCAGCGTGCCGAGGCCGGCGCTGTCGATGAAGGTGATGTTGTCCATGTTGAGGACGATTTTCTTTTTTCCTTCGGCGATCAGGGACTTCACTTTCTCGCGCAGCGCGTTGCTTTCCTCGCCGAGCACAATGCGGCCGTCCAGCGCCACCACGGCCACGCCATCCACTTCGCGGTTCGTCATCTTCAAAGCCACGTTATTTTCCTCCTCATCGGAAAGGGGTTCCGGCGGCAACCCGGGCCGGAGCCGTCAAGGATATCAATAATAGTCCGAACAGGACATGTAATAACCGCAGACCGAACAGATCAGCTTGCACCGCCGGGATTCCAACCGCTGCGAGCAGACGGGGCAATACCGCGAAGCATCTTCGGTGCCGGCGCCCTGATTCCGGTTACCCTGCGAAGGCACAGCCGGTTGAGATGCGCGCTGCACTTGCTCGTTACGGGCTTGAGCTAGCACCTGCTTCGGGACGCTTTCCACGGCCCGACGGTTATAGCACATCCCCGGGAAAGGGAAAAGGTCGGCGGCGAAGGCAGGGATCGCTTGAAACCAAAGGGCCAAATGGCGCATCCTTCTTAGTGTAGGGCCCTACATCCGGGCTCTTAGGTGATTCCCATGGTCCGCCCCATTCTCCTAGCAGGGTTGGTTGCGATACTTCCCACGATAGTACAAGCGCAAGGCCGGGCGATGGCGTCCGGAGGCATGCACGTCATGGCGGCTGCTCCACCGAGAATGGCTGCACCTGTCGCGCATCCGGTGGCGGCGCCTGCGATGCCGGGAGCGAGGCCGGTTGCAAGAACGGGGATGTCTCCCACGCGGTCTGGAATGATGCGGACGACTCGGCGACCGGTGGGTACTCCGGGGCATTTCGTGGCTGATGGCCGCGAACACAAGCCGGGTTGCAGCAACGTGCCGGGATTGGGATTTGATGCGGTGCACCTGGCGGCGGTCTGCGGGCCGGGAGCATTCGGAGCAGGGCGGGGTGGGAATGCGGTCCCGTTCTTTTTCCCATTTTTCGACGGTGGATTTTATGTTCCCAGTGCTCCCGCGGTGGCAGAGCAAGGCGCTGCGGAGCCGCAACAAACGGAAGATACGGAAGCGGATGTTGCCGAGAGGCCTCGCCGGACAAGAGTTTATGCATCTGCGCAACGGCAAGAAAATGAACCGGCAAGCGCCGGGCCGAGCGAGTCGCAGGAATTTGTTTTTGTGCGCCGGGACGGCACCGTGTTTTTTGCGGTGGCCTACTCGTGGGAAAGCGGGACGCTGCGGTACATTACCACCGAGGGATTGCGCAGGAGCGTGGCGCGGGATTCTCTGGACCTGGTTGCGACGCAACAATTCAACGAACAACGTGGAATGAATTTTCGCCTGCCGGCGTGAGCGCTATTTTTTCACCGGCTCGGGCATGACGTAGCCGGACTGTGCCGGCAGTCCGGCGCGCTCCAACTGCACAGTGGTGTGCTCAATCCCAAAATCCTGGGAAGCTTTTTGCTTGATGGAGGCGAGGAGTTGTTCGCATTCGTCGAGGTGCATGTCCGGAACGCGGGCGTGCAGGCTGAGGGCATGGTGATCGCCGCCTAGAGACCAGAGGTGCACGTCGTGGACTTCCTGGACGCCTTCGATGGTGAGGATGGCGCGAGCGACTTCTTCGACGCGGAGCTCGCGCGGACGCCCTTCGAGAAGAATGTGCGAGGATTCGCGCAGGATGCCGATGCTGGACCATAAGACGAGCAAGCCGATGGCGAGACCGAGAAGCGGATCAATCCAATGGGCGCCGGTGGCGTGAATGACGACAGCGCCGGCGATAATAGCGATATTCGAAAGGGCATCACCGAAATTGTGAACGAGGATGCTGCGGAGATTAAGGTCGCCGCGGCCGCGGACTAGCGCCAGCGTGATGCCGCCGTTCACGGCCAGGGCCGCGACGGAGGTCCAGATCATCCAGCTCTCGACCACTTCGACGGGAGCGCGAAAGCGTTCGAACGCCTCATAGCCGAGCCAGATGGAAAGCAAAACCAGAACGAAGGCATTGGTGTAGGCCGCGAGAGTGCCGGCGCGGTGGTAACCGTAGGTTTTTTCGGTGTCGGCGGGCCGCTCGGCCCAACGCATGGCTAGATAGGAAATGCCGAGGGCGGGAACATCGGAAAGATTGTGGACGGCGTCGTTCAAGAGGGCGACGCTGCGGCCCAGGATGCCGCCAAAAACTTCCGCCACGACCAGGCCCAGCGTTGCGGCCATGGCCCACCCGAGTACCGAAGGCCGAAGCGTGGGATGCACGTGGCCCGCGTGACCGTGGCCGCGGTCGTGAGTATGGCCAGCGTGGACATGGTTGTGGCCGTGCTCGTTGCCGTATGAATGCGCGCCCATCGTCCCATTCTACCCATTGCGTGGGCGCTTGGCAGCCCTTCCTCGCGCTTATTGGGCAGTTTGACACGCGCCCTCCGGGAATGGATTGACGGTGCCCCCGGCGGCTGCGACCATGAAATGAGCTTCCCGTTCCGCGTATTTTTTTCGTGGGACACGTCTTAAACAGGGACATTGCGCTCAGGGAGTCGGCCGCTTTGCGTCCGCTCATAAGATGACGGTTCCTATTGCCAAATTAAGTTTCTGGGGCGTGCGTGGATCTACGCCGACGGTGGACCCGGCGACATGGCGCTATGGCGGAAACACGCCTTGCTTGGAGCTGACGTCCCCGGACGGCACGCAATTCATTCTGGATTGTGGGACGGGGTTGCGCATGCTGGGGAGCCGCTGGGCGGCGCCGAACGGCGGGAAAAACCCGGGAACACATATTTTTGTTACGCACTATCACTGGGATCACATTCAGGGGATTCCTTTCTTCGCGCCGCTGTACGTGGAAAATAACGAGTTTCATTTTTACAGCTTTCGTTCGAAGTTTCTGGGACGCGACAGCCTGAAACAGGTGTTCGAAGCGCAAATGGCGCTGCCATATTTCCCCGTAGATTTGTCGGCGATGAACGCGAAGCGGAAGTTCAAGGAAGTGGACGGCGGGGATTCGTTCACGATCCGGGAGAACAAGATTACGGCGCGGTGGCTGAATCATCCGCAGGGGTGCCTGGGCTTCCGAATCGAAACGCCGGCGGGGATTGTGTCTTATGCCACGGATAATGAGCCGGGGGATCCGAAGCTGGAAGAAAACCTGCGCGAATTGGCGGCGGGTGCGGACATCTTTATTAATGATGCGCAGTACAAGCCGGAGCAGATGGCGACGACGAGGAAAGGGTGGGGGCACTCGTCATGGCGAGAAGGCGTGCGGGTGGCGCGTGAAGCGGGAGCGAAGACACTAGTGCTTTTCCATCACGACCCGGACTCCACGGATCGCATGGTGGATTCGCTGTTGAAGCAGGCGCGCGAAGAGTTTGATTCCGTTTTTGCGGCGAGCGAGGGCATGGTGATTACGCTGGGAGCTCCGGGCGAGAGCGTGCAGGCGCACATGCCGGGAACGCGCACGGCGCTGCGGCGCGAGGCGCAATTTCACGCCAAGGTTTGCGGGCTGACGGAAGGCGGCAAGGCGTTCGAGGAAGAGACGATGGTGCGCGACCTTTCACTGCAAGGCGCGCTGATTTCGCTAAAGCACCTGCCGCAACTGCAGTCGGAGCTGCAAGTCACGATGGACGCGCCGGGTCCCAACGGAGTGCAGTCGATGAAGTTGCGCGGTTATGTGGTGAGGATCGACGCGGGGGCGGAGAAGGGGCATGTTGCCGTGGGGGTCGTCTTTACAGACTAGCCAGAGATTTCCAAGCTCAATTGATTTTCCGAACTGGGGCGCCGCGATTCGATCGTGGCGCCCCGATTGCTTTCTTGGCTTGAACATGCCGCTCCTGTAGGCTCAAGGAACGGTCTATGGCTGAAAAGAAAGCAAATTTCGTTCCTGTAAGCGCGCTGGACAAACGGGTGCCGACGAAGCGCGAGATATTGCGCGGGTTGGTGCGCCAGGCGCCGTTTGTAGCAAAGAATTTTCAGCTTTATTTTCGAAATGCGTGGCGGCGGAAGATTCTGCGGACAAAAGTAGTGGCGCCTTACGCGGTCACGTTTTACGTGACGCACAAGTGCAATCTGGCTTGCAGTTACTGCACGCAGAAGGAGCCTGACGTTTTCAGCGATGAGCTGCCGACGGCTTCAACGATTGGACTTCTGCGGAGGATTCGAAGAGAGACGGACTCCATCGTGATTACCGGCGGGGAGCCGACGCTGCGGGCGGACATCGAGGAACTGGTGGAGGCCGCGAGGTTCGAGCACAAGTATCGTTCGCTGCTGCTGATCACCAATGGGACGTTGCTGGACCGCAAGCCGCGGATTCTGCGGGCAGTGACGGGGCTGGTGGTGAGCCTGGATGCGCTGGCGGCGGACCCGACGAATCCGCTTTCAAAACCGGCGGCGCTGCCGAAAGTGCTCGAGAATCTGGAGTTCGCGAAAGATCAGCTGG
>Ga0210407_10004092_pt1 | contig 11597 bp, 10 predicted proteins | sample IncBWC27MmetaG_FD_150860 | JGI IMG/M metagenome (GOLD analysis project Ga0210407, IMG submission 150860) | Forest soil microbial communities from Barre Woods Harvard Forest LTER site, Petersham, Massachusetts, United States - Inc-BW-C-27-M | ecosystem: Environmental > Terrestrial > Soil >... | reverse complement strand
GAGCACACCGACGAAGTGCTAGCCGACTGGCTCGGCCTCGACACCGCTGCGGTCGCTGGCTTGCGTGAGGGCGGCATCGTCTGACGCACGACGTCAAAACCGTCGTGAGGTAGGCACGCAGATCGCCAGAATCGCATCCCTGGCTGGTGACGGCAGTCATGCGGCGGACGGCCATCGATAGGATTCGCCCCGAAATCAGGTTCGCACCGGACTCTCCGCCGGAGGGAACCGGAGTCGAACCATCGGTCCCGCTGCTGCAAAAGGCTCTGCTGGGCGTTGCCAATCGGGACGTCGGCACGATCAGTGGAACCAGCTAAGGTCAGGTCCGAGATCACGAGGATCGACTTGGGGGCCCTCCCATGGCCGTTCCGTTCGCGGCGGGACCGATGGTTCGAATCCGGTTCCCTCCAGGGCTGAGTCACAAACGAATCGGTTGGAACGCGGCTCGGCGACGCTGCCGCAACGAGTGTCGTTGAAAGTGAACAGGCGGAAGACCGGGCTGAGCGGGGTCTTGACGGCCGCGGCGGGGCGGTCAGCCATATTACGCGCCAACGGCTGGGATCTTTTCATGGACACGAGCAACATTCCGTTCGGCACCACCGACTGGACCAGCGTGCCGGAAACGATCCACCAGGGCGAAACCGGGACCGCGCGCTGACGCACTCGCGAATTCGGGGACATACGGGCGCGCGTCGTCGAGTATTCGCCCGGCTACCTAGCCGATCATTGGCGCTCACCGAGGTGGCCATTGCTGTCGCCTCGCTAAACCGCATGCTCGAGCTAGGCCGGAGATGGACGACCCGGTCCCGGACGATGATGTCCGCGGCCCACATGTGAACCCACTCCTGCCCCTCGAGCTCGGCGAGCAGTCTTGCGCGGATGGTGTGGTCGTCGCTGTCGGCCGCAATGGCGGGCTCGCTCTTGGTCATCGCCAGCGCCCGCACGAGGTTCGCCCCTGCTCACGATGCCGGCGAGCTTGCCGTCGCGAAGCACCGGAACGCGTTTGATTCTTTTGGTCTCGAGCAGGGTCGCAATGTCGGCGAGGTCGGTCGTGCATCGTCAGTGACCAAAAGGCATTCACCGGCGGCTGCTGTGTCGGCGACCGAGTTCGGCGAGGCCGCCGAGCCCTTTATCCAGGGCCGCGGGTCGAGCCGCGAATACCCCGCCACATCGGCGGCAAGGATCGCAGCGAGACGGCGGGTGGTGGCCATTATTGACCCGGCCAGAGTACCTTCGTCTCTCATAAATGCAAATGCAGGGCGCGGACTTCGCCCCGGCCACTGATCCGTGCAACAAAGTGCCGTCGACCCCCGGGCAACGCCACCTCATCTCCCGATCCACCCTGCGGACGTTTCGAGCCGCCGCGTCTGCAGAGTGGCGAGATGCGGTCGCAAGGCATAACTCTTGGCGACCCTTGGCTCTCAATGCGTGCTCGGTACAGTTGCCGTGACAATGCCCGGTAGCCCTCTTCGACCATCACTGTACGGCTCTGGTGCAAATGGCGGCGGCCGATCAACTACATTGGCGTGCTGAGCTGGCTGAGGTCGTCGATGGGCAAGCTGAAGGCGGTAGCGGAGCTGTTCGAGGGTCGCCACTTCGACCGCGAAGTCATCATCCTGTGCGTGCGCTGGTATCTTCGGTTCAAGCTCAGTCTGCGCGACTTGGTAGAGATGATGGCCGAGCGCGGCCTGTCGATGGCGCATACCACGATCATGCGCTGGGTGCAGCGCTACGCCCCGGAGTTCGAGAAACGCTGGCGCCGGTTTGCCCGGGCGGTCGGCCGGTCATGGCGGGTCGACGAGACCTACGTCAAGATCCGAGGCGAGTGGCGCTACCTATATCGTGCCGTTGATCGGGCGGGCAGGACGGTCGACTTCAGGCTGAGCCCCAGGCGCGATGTGGCGGCCGCCAAGGCGTTCTTTCGTAAGGCGATCAAAAGCCAACAGCGCTGCCCGCGGACAATCACGCTGGACGGCTACGCCGCATCGCATCGTGCGGTGCGCGAGCTGAAAGCCGATGGCTCGCTGCCCGCGAACACAAAGCTGCGCTCGTCGAAATACCTGAACAACCTGATCGAGCAGGACCATCGGGGTGTGAAGCAGCGCATTGCTGTGATGCTAGGCTTCAAGGAATTTAGGAACGCGGCGATCACGATCGCCGGCATCGAGCTACTGCACCGCATCCGGAAGGGACAGTTCAGATTGGGACGTCTGGGCCTTCAGGGCCTAGCTGCACCTGAGGTCTGGAACGCCGTGCTTGGTGCTTGAGTTCTCCATGGCGCAAACGGGGAGCGTTTTTGCTCGTGACGCCTATTTGCACCAGAGCCCTCGGACGCCACCTGCAAGACCTGCGGCGCCTGCGCACACGTTCGGGATACCGTGATCGGCTTCCCGGCACACGGCGCATGGCAGAAGGTCGAGAAGGCCACTGCCGCCCGAGACGTACCGCCCGGCGAGCCGTGGATATTCTCCGACCATCGCACGATGGCCGAGGTCATCGCCGAGGAGGCAACAGCAGCCTGACGCCTTCGCCCTACCTATCAGCAGATGGGTAGGGCCGAGGCGTCGGAGCATCCCGCTCCGAAAGGAGTTCAACTCATGAGTTTCAAACCCGAGGTCATCGCCGATACGTCAGGCAAGTGGTACGGTAACGCGCTGTGCTTCGCGACCCGCGAGGAAGCAGAGGCGAACGTCCGAGACCTGATGATGCGGTGGTTCGCCGTCCGCGAGACCCGCATCGTCGTAAGCGATGACCCAGTGAACTACCGTTACGTCGACGGCCGGCTCGAAAGCGTCGTGCCGGAGGAATCGACTCCGGCTACAATGAATATGGTTTAACTACATCACCCCGCTTGGCTGCGTGCCTGGCGGGGTTTTTGCGTCTTGGGCTCAGAGCTATATTCCCTCGACTTGGGCTGATGACCCGAAGCACTCCTCCGACGCGAATCGCTGACACGGTCTAGAGGACGGGGACCTCACCTCGGAGGGTGTGAGCGGCCAGCGACGGGACCCGAATTGGAGCGGGGAGATACTTGGCGCCGGACGCCAGGCAAGATGGGAGCGAATAGAATTTCTTAGCCGGGAGGTCTTCAGCGGCGGATGCTGTCGGTTTGACCGGCAGACGGATCGGGGACGGCTGTCGCCGAGACGGCGGCCGATGCCGCCCCAACGGCGATGACCCGTTGGCGCACCGCATCGGTAATCCGCTCCTGATCGGTCCGGCCGTCGCCGGTGGCGCGCAGGGTCTCGACCGGCTCGGGACAGCCGAAAGCCACCGTGATTTGGCGAAATTTCGGGATGCGGCGATCGCGCGGCAAGGCCTCGAATGCGCCACCGATATAGGTGGGCACGGCCGGCGCGGCGCTCCGCAAAAGCAGCTGGCCTATACCGGGTAGGAATCGCTGTAGGTTTCCGTCGGGTGAGCGCCAAGCCTCGGGAAACCAGACCTGCACATTGCCCGCCTCCAGCACGCGCCGAGCGCTTTCGAGCACTGCGCCCGGATACTTTGCATCAACCGGGAAGACGTGCATGGCCCGGCAGAAGAGGCGAGAGAGCGGATTGGAGAACATTCGCACGGCATCTCCCGCCCAATAAAGCCGCCGGAACCGCGACCACGGCAGCGCCGCAGCCACTGCCATCGCGTCGAGGTCGCTGACGTGGTTGGCCGTGATCACAAACGCCCCCGCCGGAGGCAACGTCTCGGCACCGGTGACGCGCAGCCGGAACAGCCCGCGCATGACCAGTCGATTGAGCGCATAGAGCGCCATGCCGAACGCGGTCGCGAAGATGCCGGTCGGCGCCAGCCAACGTGCGAAATCCGTGGCCATGGTCCGTTCACGCGGCGGCGCACCGGCTTCGTCGCGGCGCTCGATCGCCAGGCGGAGCAGGTCGCGAATCGTTTGGATGCCGGCGATGTCAGTCTCCGACAAGTAGATGCCCATGCGCTCGTCGAGCGCGACCGCAATCTCCATCCAGTCGAACGAGTCCAGGTTTAAATCGAGGCTGATATTGTCATCCAGATTGAGCGGCTGGTCGGGGTAACGCTCGCGCAGCAGGGTCCAAACCGCTTCCGCCGTCGGCTCGCGCAGCAGCCCAGCGTCTTCCGGCGTCAGCGCATGGGCGGCGTGCCGTGCGCCTCCGGCAATCGCCTCGCTATAGAGCGTGGGCAACAGGAAGCGTTGGTACTTGCCGAGCCGGGTCCGTGGCAGGGGCTGGTCGGTCAGAGCAAACCCGGACAATCGTTGCCAGGAGGGAAGATCCCGTGCCTTTTCTCCCAGGATGATGCGAATGCCGTCGCGCGGGTTCGTAGCCCCACGCTCACGCAATTTAGCCGGCTCCGGCCGCACCAGGGCGACGAGCGTGCCCCTGTCCTCGAGCACCGCGACCTCAGCAATTTCCGGGGCACTGCCGTAGCTCCGCTCCAGATCCTCGGGGATCACCTTCTTGCCCCCGCCCAGTACGAGCACCTCCTTCACCCGGCCGGTGACAAAGAGGAAACCGTCGCGATCGACATATCCCAAATCGCCGGTCCGGTACCATCCGTCGGACGTAAATGCCTCGCGATTGGCTTCGGGATTGTCGAGATAGCCGTCCGTGATCGAACTCCCGTGCAGCTCGATCTCGCCGATCCCCTCCTCGTCTGGTTGGGCAATGCGGACCTCGCCGGCGAGCGGCCTTCCGACGCTGCCCGAACGACGCGCGCCCGGCCGGTTGCCGGTGAACAACGACGCAGTCTCCGCCAGCCCGTAACCCGACAGGACGGTCCAGCCGAGGGCTTCGAGCCGCTCCTCGGTTTCCTTCTCCAGCCGTGCTCCACCCGAGACCAGCAACCGCAGGCGGGCGACAATGCCGCGACGAATGGGGGCGAACAGGAGCCGTCCCAGACGCAGCCCGGTAGACCGCTGAACCAGAGCCGCCGATTTGAGCAGCGCGTGCCAGATGAGCCGCACCGCTGGACCGCGAGTCGTGACGCGGGTTTCGATCGCCGTCCACAGTGCGTCGTAGAGGCGCGGCACGCCGATGATCGTGGTGACTTCTCCTTCGCGCATCGCCCGCATCAACAGCGGACCGGTCGTGCCGCCCGGCAAGACGATGGCAGTCCCGACGGTCAAGGTAGTCAGCATGCCGACAATGAACGGGTAGGCGTGGTGCAATGGCAAGGGCAGTAGCGCACGATCTTGCGGACCGACGACAGCCAGTGCCCGCAAAGCCTCGATGTTGGTCGCAATATTGCGATGCGTCAGTAAGAACGCCTTGGGCGAGCCGGTGGTGCCGGAAGTCCAGGACAGCAGGGCGGGCTGGTCGAGACCTGGATCCGGCAGATCATCGGTTCGCTCACCCAGCACCGACAGCCAGCCCGTAGCCGACTGCCGGGCGTGTTCGGGTTCGTCGACCAGGATGACCCTGGCGGCGTGGGCGCGCAGGATATCGCTGGAGGCTTCGAGGTGAGGCGCCGTTGTGAAAATCAGCCGGACGGCAGCGGAGGTCAGTGCCGCTTCGAACTGCTCGGCGTCCGCCAAATCATCGATCGGCACCACCACCCCGCCGGCGGCCAGGACGGCGAGCGCCGCGACGATCCAGACCGGAGAGTTGGGCGCCCAAATCGCGACCCGGCTGCCCCGGCCAAACCCGGCGTCTTGCAGCCCGTGGGCCAAGCGGAGCGCCTGGTCGGCGACGGTGCCGCTGTCCCAGCTCGCAACACCGTCTTCTGCGAAGGCGATGACGCCCGGGTGTTGGGCGCGCGCCGTGAGATCGCGCAACAGACCGACGATGTGCCAACGATCGATCAAGAGGCGCTCATGGTCCCGACGGCAGCGACGGGATGCACGGCATGACATCCGGTTGCTGCTCTGTGGGGAGGCGAAAGGTCGGCATCGGCTGATCCAGCCCGCGGACGAACCCCTTCAGATTAAGGCTGATCTTCACATGGTCTCGCGGTGCTCTGCACAGAAGGCTCGTTTCGGCGGCTCGTGCGTAGTCTTTTGGGTTCTGGTGCAGCATCAACGACGTCACAGAGCGGGAGCCTCCACTTTCCATCCGTCGTGGTCCTTGGGACCGATCCAGGTAATCGACTGCATGCAACCCGACTCGGGCCTCCGTCACATTGGCGCTGTCGACCCTCAGCTGCGGTTCATGACCGCGCCAGCGGACGGTCGGGTCGGCTCGACGCTATGCGGAGACGGCCGAACGCGGAGCGGGCGCGGCATCTATCCGCTCTTGATGGTCATGTCCTCGTACGGCCCGGTATAGGCGAAAGCCGGAATGAGGCCGAACCCCGACTCACCGACGCGGGGCCCGAACGCATTCATAAATGCCAGCTGCCATATGGGCGCGTAGATTGCCTTGTCGTGTACCAGCTGCTGCATCTTGTGCAGGATTGCCTCCCGCCGCCTGGTATCCAGTTCGGCCGCCTGCTGCTGGAAGAGGTCGTCGATCTCCGGGTAACTGCCATAGGAATACGCACCGCCCTTGACGACGAAGGCGGCAAGACGGGTCGCGGCATTGCCGAAGGCGCCGCTCGCGCCCTGGATGATATTCTTGAGCCTCTTGTTGCCGTACGCCTCAAAAAAAGCCGCTCGTTCAAGCGGGCGCAGCTTGGCGCGGATGCCTGCCGCCCGTAGATTGTCGACCACTGTCTCGCCGAGGTTCGCCCAGGACGAATCGCAGTAATAATCGCCGGCATCGAAGCCGTTACCGTGGCCGGCCTCGGCCAGGAGCTTCTTCGCCATCGCCGCATCGAAAACCGGCGGCGGGGCCTTCCAGGCGTACTCGAACATATCCGGGATGATGCTATTGGTGAGCTTGGAAAACCCGAGGGTGAGCGCCTCGTTGATCGTGTTGCGGTCGATCGCGAGGTTGGCGGCCCGACGGACGCGCTCGTCATGCCACGGCGATGCCGCGTCCCATTGCTCGGGAAAATAGAGCCAGAACGGGCCTGGCGGGTAGACCGGCTTGAGCGTCAGCCCCGGTGTGTTGCGCAGTTCCTTGGCCAGTTCGCCGTTGATCGCGTAGACGATGTCGACCTCGCCCATCTTGAGCGCGGCCAACCGGGTCGTCTCCTCGGGGATCACCTTGAAGACGAGCCGTTTGACGCTCGGGATCTTGCGCCAGTACGGCTCGAACGCCTCGAACACCAGCTCAACCCCGGGACTGAACGACGCGAATTTGTATGGACCCGCCCCAATGGGCGCCTTCTTGTAGCCGTCGTCGCCGACCTTCTCGACGTATTTCTTGGGGACGATCCAGCCGGCGCCGGTCGCACTCGCGTAATAGGTCAGGAAATCGGGCCACGGCTCCTTGAGCCGGAAGCGGATATGCCGAGCGTCGGGGGTCTCGACCTCGGCTACTGCATCCTTGATCATTTTCGCCGAGGAGCCCCGATAGCGCTCGAACGAGAATTTGACGTCCTCGGCGGTCACCGGCTCGCCGTTGTGGAATTTGACCCCCGGGCGCAACACGAACTCGTAAGTCAGCGCATCTTCGGCGGCCGAAAACGACTCGGCCAAGCTCGGTGTCAGGGGGTTGCCCGGCATCGGCTTCACAAGCGCGTCGTGCAGCGCGTACAAAACCATCCACGGGGTAATGATCCCCGGCGTCTCCGCCGGATCGAACCAGGTCGGCGCCAGTGTCGTATGCACGCCCCAGGTCAACTGCCCTTGCGGGCCGGCCGCGGCCGCAAATTCCGGCGCGCCGGCGACCATACCGAAAGCCGCGAGCGCTAAGAGCTCGCGGCGCGTCACGACGGCCCCGTTACCGCCGGGCGACGGGACCCCACGGCCCCCGACTGGTGATGCCATAGCCCTGCTCCATGCGGCTCCATTTTGCGAAGCCTTGTACCCAGAGTATATCAGCCATGCGTCGGCGTCACGGCCAATTTACACCGTGCGGTCGTCCACAGCCCGTGCCGTGCCGGCGCAGACGAAGCGCCCACACGACCGCAGGCTTGGCGGGATTCCTGCTTTGTCGCCGCACCCAGCAAGGCACTGAAAGAGGCGCAGTGTCGGGTGTCGTGGCTTCAGGCAGTAAATGACAAGGGCATCCGAGGGCCGGGCAAAACTCGAAACACATTTCGCCACCCCAAGCGACCGTCAGTAACACGGCTCATCGCGCTAGAGCCGCCACTCGCCACCGGCAGGAGTCGACCCAAACCGGTCGTTCGCTTCCGCTGGCAGGAACGCCGGCCCATTCCCCAAACTGGCCATTGCCCGAGGCCAGCCCAGATGTGGGTAGTGGGTCAATTTGATTGTAACAAAACGCACGATCAGCGGTTCGGTCGAAAACCGATTTGCGTCAGAACTCTCTCCATGTCCGGTAGCGCGCGGCTCACGACTACATCTGTACCAGCGGCATTCAGGTGCGAATGATCGCCCGAATCATACTCCGGCCGGACAAGTCCGCTGCGTGGGAACCACAGGTCGGACCACCAGCTAACGACGGCATCCGCACTCTGCTGGACCGTAGCAAAGGCAGCGTCATCACTCCGCAACCACGACCTGACGAGGATGATTACGCTACCCTTGGCGCGAACCCGGCGAATGATTTCTGCCAGACTGTTCGCAATGTCGGACGGAGACGCGGCGAGCAGATTGCGGTCGTTTATACCCAATTCTATGATTGTGATCCTCGTACCCGGCGGTATCCTTCGATCAAGGTTGTAAATGGCATCACGCGCCGTGTGACCAGCTGCACCTTGGTTGGACACTGACACATCCCAACCTCGCGCACGTAAAGCGCGTTCCAGCTTGGCCGGATACGCCTCCGCCACCGGAACTCCCCCAGGAGTGTTACCCTGTCCCGTACCGAACGTGTTGCTGTCACCGAGAGCGACGATGTTTATCGTTTCGGCACACAGTCGGTTCGCGCCGATCGACATTGAGAAAGCCAGGATAAGGATCGCTAAAGCGTGCCGCACGACCTTCCCCCATAAAGAAGATGAGGATGATCGGTGGGAAGTCAGCCGACCATCGTTTCGCCCCTGATCTTCAACGACCGCGCCGCTTCCAAATCCTCAATGACCCGCACCATGTCTGTCAATGACCAAAGCTTGGTCGTGACGCCCGCTGCCATTGCTGGCGTGACTCGCAGGCTTTGATGGATGCGAACGAAATTGTAGCGCATGTCAGGAGGGGGGAGGCGGTCACTGACACCTGTCCTGCCAACGATGAGACTCTGCTATTCCCGAGCGGCGTGTTGTTCGTCTTCTGCCTCGCGCGCGGCCGACATAGCACGGGCACCCCAGACTGCGCTTTCGCTCGCTGGCTTATCGCGAGTTTGTGGCCGGACCGTATGTTGTCTGATCGTTGGCGTTTCGTAAGTTGCCCACCGGATCGTAAACCCGCGTTCGCAGCAAACTGAGCACATAGGCAACGTCCTGGGCCTGCACAGCTGCCCCATCGGTGCGACAGATGCTGGCGTGCATCATCCAGATGTAACCACCTCGCCACACCGGGCCTGGCTTTCGAAGAGCGATGCAATTGCGTGGTCCATCCGAGAATTCGATGGATCTCAACCGGTCGCCCCCATGCCATTGATCCTGCATATCATTGATCTGCAGATTATGCCAATTTGTTCCCCGCCTAGTGACCTGGTTCATGTCTTGAAAGTCTTCCTGGTCGTAGAGGGTATAGCCATTAACGTAGCACCATTTCGGCACCGAACCGTTCGCGTTCACCTTGTACGGGTCGAAGATCAATATATCCGCTTCGATAGCTAATTTTCCGGAATTGTCGATGACCACGTCGAGCGCCATATCGCAAGGATTTGTATTGTCTGCAGGTGCTCCTGACCCTGACGGCCCCAGGCGGTATCCCTGCAGACATTTGCCGCCCGGACCAAAAGCAATGCGGGTTGCCGTGCACGGCACCTCGGCGAATTTATCCTCCTCCACGCGGTACCGACCGAAATATGGATTGCGTGCGTAGGCCTTGCCGGGATCGCGCATATAGGGGGGCTCAACCGGGATCGCGGGCGCAGTGACGGTGACATCGGGAACTGAAAGCTTGGTGTCTTGGGCATAGGCGCCGGAAGCTGACGCCATGATCGCCGTGGTAGCGATGACGCACGCGTACCTGGAAGCCGTTCGCATGGTTGTCGCTCCCTGATGGCAGAGCCGGCTGATATGCGAATTTCCCGGTCTCGCGCTATCGTAGCCCCATCGTAGCCCCGTGAATTGCACGAGGGCAATATCGCCCGCGTGATATTTTGGTGGTTTTTCTTGCAGAAATAGGATCGCGCGTCAGTTATCGCGAGCTGCCGGCCGGACCGTATAGCGGATCGCTGGGCTTTCTCAAATTGTCGACCGGGTCGTAGGTCTGAGTTTGTAGCGAGCTGGGCACATAGGCGATGTCCGCCGCCTGCACGGGTGCCGTGTCGGTGCGGCAGATGCTGGCATACCGGCTACAGTCGAGGTTGATTTGTGGTCGAAGCCTGGGGTTGATCAAAGCCTAGCGAATGGCCTCCATTCGGCGCAACCCAGCCACCTTGATGCGCCGCGGCGAAGGACCGCTTACCACCCGGTGAAGCCTTTCGCGGCCCGTCAAGATAATCGACCGCCCTCGACCCCGAGCCAACGGCTCAAACCGACCCAAAGCTGGCGCTCGCCACCCCCCGAGACAGCGGTGGTCCGCGAACCGGAGAGGACTTCGGATGACTTTGTTCCAGTGCTGGGGCACACTGCCGGCTCCAGAGTTTGGAGGAGCGCATTGGCCTCTCGCCGTAGGCGCGACCCGCCGCGCCAAACCGGACAGGATAGAAGGACACAGCCGACCTTGCCGCCGGGCCCACCGGGTCCGACTGAAGCCAGCACTTCTCAGCCTGCTCTAATCAAAAGCAGAATTTCTACCGCTAAAGGCAGCATTTCCACTGCTGCCGCAGTGGATGATGATCTCCATTATAAGACGGGCCCGAAGAGCCCACCTAACTGGGTGGAGATTACGACCCTTGCAGTGGCCGGAGTAAGTCTCATCGGCACTGTTGCGCTCGGAATTTTAACCTATCGTGCGGACGAGAAATACAAAGATATTGTGAATGGCCTTAATCAAGTCAAAACGAGTGTAGCGGAATTTCAAGCGTCTGGAACCATAAATTATCGTTATGTGGTCCAGGACATCCGTACTCTTTGTGAGGGGCCGGATACTAGCAATCCTTTCTGGTCCGAAGATAATCAATCTGTGGACATTGAACATGGATTCGTTCAAAATGCTGTGTGGCAGGAGGTAAAGAGAATAACTGACCGGTCATGTAACTTAATCGGTCCGAATCCTGCTCTCCAAAATCTGACAGGCGAAGCAAAGAAAGCAGCGGAAGCTGCCGAGATTGAAACTAAAATGTGGCTTGCGTATTTGGTGATTTCTAAAGATGCGTCGACTTCTTTTAATCCCCGCGTGGAGCTCGAAACCAAGCAGGTCGGCATTTCTGGATCGGTACCGATTTGGGACTATAAAGATAAGCCCGGCGTCGTTGGGACCGTCAAACTAGTACCAAGTTGCATAAGTTAGCGAATATGATAGTCTGCCGGAATGAGAGCGGCGGAAGTGACGTTGACGGGCGACCAGCGTACGACCCTGCGGTCGTGGCTGGCCGCGGGGAAGACCGAGTGGC
>Ga0210407_10004091_pt1 | contig 11599 bp, 12 predicted proteins | sample IncBWC27MmetaG_FD_150860 | JGI IMG/M metagenome (GOLD analysis project Ga0210407, IMG submission 150860) | Forest soil microbial communities from Barre Woods Harvard Forest LTER site, Petersham, Massachusetts, United States - Inc-BW-C-27-M | ecosystem: Environmental > Terrestrial > Soil >... | reverse complement strand
AACTGCCGATCCACGCGCCGCTTACGCCAAGGCCGAACAGCAAAAGCGGCACGATGCAGCACGAGGAGGCCGCAATCGCCGCCAAAATGCCGCCTGCTGCAGCAAGCTTCTGCGCGCGCCCCGCTGCCGCATCGATCATTGCCGGCGGGGCGGTCAGTTGTCTCGGTTCCCCCATATATGCGCGCCCATTGCTTGCCATCGGGACATCGTGCATCCTGTAGCGACTACAGGAGCAAGCAGATTCTGCGATGCAGCCGATCACAGATGAGCGAGAAGGGTCGCTTTCCATTGGCGCACTGTCGCAGCAGACGGGCGTCCATATCGAAACCATCCGCTACTATGAGCGGATCAAAATGCTTGCCACTCCGCCGCGCACCGCAGGAGGCCGGCGGGTTTACGGCGAGCGCCACCGGCGAACGCTTGGGTTCATCCGGCGGGCAAGGGATTTGGGTTTCAACCTCGACGAAATCCGCGCCCTATTGGATTTGGACGGGTCAGGCCGCGCCTCATGCGCGGAGGTGCGGGAGATTGCAAGCCGACACCTTGCCAACGTCCGCGCGAAGCTTGCAGACCTCGCTAGGCTCGAGGCAGTGCTATCTGAAACGGTAGGGCAATGTGCGGCCAACATGACTCCAGTATGCCCTGTGCTCAGCGTTCTCGACACCGAGCGCGAGATAGGCGCGCGGACGCCGGTTTCGCTCTTTGACCCGTGAATTCGCCTCCCAAAATTCTTTCTCGATTCCCGCCTCTCAAGAGGTCGCGGACCCGCGAGTTTTCGAGTAATGCAGAAGCGCCTTTTGAAAGTAAGCGTAGATGTCGATCGGCGTTTGGGCGAAAGACATCTCCCCGGACAACAGCAGCGCGGCAAATCCTGCACAGAGAGTTCGGCGCATCGTCACCGAGCCTTAGCCCTTCGCTCAATCATGGGGTTGCGTGCTCGCTCACAGTTCGAGCGCTGCGCCGGGACGAGGGGGCAACGCGCAAGTTATCTGGCTTCGGACAATTCAACCCGTGCGTTCGGATCGGCTTCAATCACGCGCGCGACGTCCTGTTTGAGCAAGTAGATCGAAACCGCCAAAAGAACGACATCCTTCATCAGGAAGGGCACAATGCCGGCCATCGCCGGAAATCCCGCAGCCGGATCCCAGCCGTTCGGCGCGAATGGAATGATGGTGACCGTCCCGATGAAAGTGAGCGTTGAACCGATGGCTCCCAAAATTCCCAGTCGCTTGTTCCAAAATCCCAAAAACAGCAGCGCGCCGAATGTCCACTCGGAAACGCCCAGAAACCAACTGGCGCCGCGGACGCCAAACACTGGATACAGCCAGAAAATCAGCGGACCATTGCTAATGAATGGGATCAAGACCTGCGCCTCATAAGCGAACCACTTCTGGTACCCAAAAGCCAGAAAGATAAGCACCATCGATGCTCGGATGAGATGGTAGTCGAGGTCTCTGGTGAGCAGCCCCGACCTCGCCAAGATGTGAGTGAGCGCGTTCATAGTTTCACTCCTTCGTGTGCTCGGCCATTGACGTAGTTTACTCCTTCATTTTCTCGGCGTTGATCGGGAATTTTTGGTCGTGCGGGAGAGTCTGAGTTGAAGTTCGCGATACGAGCGTCAAAGTTATATGGCGGCACATGTCCGGGTTCGCGTCCAAAAGAGCGCCATCCCGGCTAGCGCGGGAATGAATTATGGTGAGCCAGTCATTGCGCCGTTTGGATCAGTTTCGCTCGGCCTGCTGCGTGGCGTTCGCGGCCTTCATGGCTCTGGCTTTGTCGCAAGGGGCGGTCCGGGGGGAGAGCCTTATGGAACATCCGACTTTTTATCGCATCGCAAAGGTCGACGGGCTTTCCATCTTCTACAGAGAGGCTGGGCCGCGCGATGCGCCGACCCTCCTCTTGCTGCACGGATTCCCCTCATCATCGAGGATGTTTGAGCCGCTTTTTGCCCGGATCACTGACCACTGCCACCTGGTCGCGCCCGACTATCCGGGATTTGGGCATAGCGACTGGCCAGACCCGAATTCGTTCAACTACACCTTCGACCATATCGCGTCCATCATGGACGACTTTACCCAATCGATCGGTTTGTCGCATTACACGCTCTATATGCAGGATTACGGCGGCCCCGTGGGCTTCCGGATGGCGCTTGCCCACCCTGAAAGAGTGGAGGCGCTTATCGTTCAAGACGCGGTCGCGCATAACGAAGGCTTAGGCGAGCTTTGGAAACCACGTCGCGCGTTTTGGGCGGATCGCGCCGCCCATGAGAGCGCGTTTCGCGCCAATTTCCTCTCGCTGGCGACGACCCGCGCCCGCCATGCGGGCGATGATCCAAACCCGGAACCGTATGACCCGGATCTTTGGACGGACGAACTGGCGTTTCTAAGCCAGCCGGGGCAAGCGGATATCCAGACTGAGCTCTTTTACGACTATCGAACGAACGTCGACGCCTATCCTAAGTGGCAGGCCTGGATGCGTGAAATACAGCCGCATTTGCTCGTGATCTGGGGCAAGCACGACTTGTCCTTCGATCTCGGCGAGCCGGAACGCTATCGGAAGGACGTGCCCGACGCTCAAATTCACGTTCTCGACGCCAGCCATTTCGCGCTCGACACCAAAGCTGATGAAATTGCGGCATTGGTGCGCGACTTCATGCAGGCGCAGAAGCCGTGAGCGCAGACCTCATGGAGGACGCGTGCGAAATGCGGTCAAAGGTCGAAATAGCCATCAAGCTCCGGTTTGGCCGCGATGATGGCGCGCGCACGTTCTTGCAGATTGGCCTGAACCTGTTCCAGAGAAGCGTTTGCGGGCTGCTTCAACGCGATGCCGTTTATAACGGGTTCTAGCTCTGGACGGGTTTTCAGCGCGCCCTCGATCTTGCGCCTAAGGCGAGCGTTTCGGTATTGCATGTCGTTCTCTTTCACCGCTGCCTCCCTTTATGCCGCTTGACGCATGAAGCGATAGACAGTCGCCAATGCCGATCCCGAGCGCGCTGCGATAGCCTCGCGCGTCTGCACTCGCAAGGCGAAATGTTACGGCTTTGCAGCTTCCGCCCAGGGCTCGCGGATGAGTGATCGAGAGGTTGGTTCGACCCAACCCGCACTGCGGAAATCTCTGGCGAAAAGCTGAAACCCGTGCTATGGTTTTCCCAATCGCCGGATCGAGCACGCCGTGCATCGTGGCATTTTGGACGCAGTGTGACAGGGGAGGTTTTTCTTATTTGAATCGCTGGTAACCCATTGATAAGTCTCGTTTCGAAAAAATAAACGCTAGTAAACGCTAGCACTTTTACTAGCGTTTAGTAGCGTTTATTGGCCTTTATTGGCGTCTACTCCGCCCATTTGGCCTTGGCTCAACCTCGGCCTCGCGTGATATCGCTTCGACGTGGCCGCATGGCGGCGGAGGAAGGGTGGGAGGAGAGATGGTGGCCAAACCCCTAATCGTGATCGATCCGCAGCCCCGGTCGCTCGAGGAGATTTTCGAGCCGAAGATCTGGGCTCGGCTCAAGACGCTCGGCGAGCTCGCGATTCACGAAGGGTCCGGTCGCATGCCGGCCGAGCGCTTTGAATCCTGTCTTCCCGAGATGGCGCTTTTGATCGGCCAGAGCGACATGCCGAAGGCGCGCCTCGACCGCGCGTCGAAGCTGCGCGCCATCATCAACGTCGAGACCAATTTCCTTCAGAACGTGGACTACGACGTCTGCTTTGAGCGCGGTATCCATGTGCTGGCGCCGGGCTCCGCTTTCGCCAAGCCGGTCGCCGAGATGGCGCTCGGAATGGCCATCGACCTTTGCCGCGGCGTGACCACAGCGGACCGCGCGATGCGGCGCGGCCAAGAGAAATGGCTACTCGACGGCGGCGAGGGCTGCTTCTCGCTTTACGGCGCGCGGATGGGCCTCATCGGCTTTGGCGATCTTGCCCGCGCCTTTACTCCGCTCCTCGCGCCATTCGGCTGCCCGATCAAGGCCTACGATCCGTGGGTGTCCGACCACTTCATGGCCGGCTTCGGTGTCGCCTCTGCGTCGCTCGAGGAGGTGTTGAAGACGAGCCAAGTGATCGTCGTGTTCGCCGCCGTGACCAGCGCGAACCAGGGTTTCCTCGGAAAACGTGAATTCGAGATGATCGCCCCTGGCTCTGTGTTCCTGTTGATGAGCCGGGCAGGGGTGGTCGATTTCCCCGAATTCCTGCGGCAGGTCGAGAGCGGTCGGTTTCGCGCCGCGACCGACGTCTTTCCGCAAGAGCCCGCGCCGAGCGACGAGCCGGCGCGAAAGGTCGAGGGCCTGTTGTTGTCGCCGCATCGGGCCGGCGCGATGACCGAGGCGTTATACGAGATCGGACGGCAGACGGTCGCCGACGCCGATCTCATCCTGCGCGGCCTGCCGCCACTCTCCTCACGGCGCGCCCAGCGCGAGACGGTCGCGCTCTCGCGGTCGAAGCCGATCGAGCGCAATTGAGGCAGGGCTGCTTGACATTGAGCTGCGCCGAGACGTAGCCTAAAACGTTATAGAGAAGCCGGCAGCGAGCCGGCTCGATTGTCGGCGACGCCGGGAGGCGAACGGTCGATGGGGAGAGCGCCCACCATTCGCGATGTCGCGCTCCGCGCGGGGGTTTCGGTCGCGACTGCCTCCAATGTCGTCAATGGCGTCCGTCCGGTTGGAGAGGCGAGTCGCCGCAAGGTGCTCGAAGCGATCGCGGCGCTCGATTATCGACTCGACCGTGCAGCCAGCGCCCTTCGCGGCCGATCTACTCGCCTCATCGGCATGGTCGTCCCCGACATCACCAATGTCTTCTTCGCCAGCCTTGTGAACGGAGTCGAAGCGCTCGCCGAACGCGACGGCTACGATCTCCTCATCGTCTCGACGAGCGAGGACGCCGCGAACGAGCGCCGCCGTATCGAGGCGCTCGTCGCTCGTCGCATCGACGGGCTGATCGTCGTCCCGGCGGCCGATGATACGATGCCTGCGCTCAAGGGCGGCAGAGACGGTTCCCGCCTCCCGCCAACGGTGCTGATCGACCGGGGGGCGGACGCGCCGGGATTCGACACGGTGCGCGCCGATTGCGTCGCTGGCGGCTATGCGGCGGCGCGCCACCTCATCGACCTCGGACACCGCGACATTGCCGTTCTCACCCATTCGAAGCGTCTCGATAATATCGAGCAGCGCATCGCGGGTTGTCGGCGCGCTCTCAGCGAGTCAGGGCTCGATGGGCGAGACCGGGTCATCTACGGCGGCCATGATCTCGAAAGCCAGCGCGGCGCGATCGAACTCGAGTTCGACCGCGCCGATCGGCCGACCGCGATTTTCGCCCTCACCAACGTTTGCGCACTGGCCTCGATCAAGGCCGCGCGCAGTCTCGGCCTCGAAATCCCCGGCGACGTGTCGATTGTCGGCTTCGACGATTTCGACTGGATGTCGGCGCTCAGCCCCTATCTGACCACCGTCGCCCAACCGGTCGACGATTTCGCTTCCACCGCCTGGCACCTCCTGATGCGACGCCTCAAGGGCGAGGTGGAGAGCGATGTCGAACGGATCGAACTTCCCTGCACCCTCAAGGTGCGGGAATCGACCGGGCCAGCGCGCCCGCGGCTCAAGGCCGTCGCGGAGGTCCGATGAACGCCAAAACATCAAGGGAGTGAGACATGTTCAAACGTTCGACTTTAGCCGCCTCAATCGCGGCGCTTGCCCTGGGCCTTGCGACGTCGGCCGCCTTCGCTGCCGATAAGCCGGTCTATGGCGTCCTGATGAAGACGCTCTCCAATCCGTTCTGGGGCGCGATGGAGAAGGGCGTGGACGAGGGCGGGAAGAGCGCCGGCGTCGAGATCTTCCTGGACGCGGTCGAGTCGGACCAGTCTGCCGAGCCGCAGCTGAACGCATGCAACACCATGTTGCAGAAGAAGACCGCGGCCATGATCACCGCGGCGATCAATTCGACCATCCTTTTGCCCTGCCTCAAGCAGGCGAACGAGATGAAGATCCCGGTCGTCGACCTGGACAACAATCTCGATCCCGCCATCACCAAAAAGGCTGGCGTCGACATCGCCTTCCATATCGGCTCGGACAACGAGGCGGCGGGCGCAAAAGGCGCCGACTATCTGGTCAGCGTGCTCGGCAAGGACGCCAAGGGGCCGGTATTGGTGATCGAAGGCCTTTCCGGCAACATCACAGGCGAGAAGCGGGCGCACGGCTTCGCCGAAGAGCTCAAGAAGCAAGCACCCGGCCTCAGCATCGTCGCTTCGCTGCCTGGCGACTGGGATAGCCTGAAGGCCGCTAACATCACCAACGACACCCTGCAGCGAACACCGGATTTGGTCGCCATCTTCTGCGCCAATGACGACATGGCGCTGGGTTCGGTCGAGGCGGCGCGCGCGGCGGGCAAGGACAAGCTTATTGTTATTGGTGTCGACGGCAACTCCAACGCCGTCAAATCGATCAAGGCAGGCCGGCTCAACGCCTCGGTGGCGCAATTGCCCTATCTAGTCGGCGAACAGGCAGTCGAGAACGTGAAAAAGCTCCTTGCCGGCGACAAAGTTCAAGAGACGATCAATGTCCCGACCCTCGTTCTGACTAAGGAGGTCATCGAGGCGAACAAGGATCCGATGCTGCAATACGTCAAGTGAATCCAACTGGCTCCGTTGGCACGCTTGATCAGGCGTGCCTACTTGATTTGAGGATGGCCTGATGACTTCGGCCTCAACGGGCGCCGCGCCTCCCTCGTGGCGCGCGCGCTTCGCCAGCGGAGCCGCGGTGCGGCTCGAATCGCTCATCGTGCTCGCGGTTCTCTGCATTGTGATGGCGATGCTGTCGAACGCGTTCCTTTCCGTCTCCAACATCCTCAACATCCTGCTCTCGACGTCGGTGTTCGGCACGTTGGCGATCGGCATGACATTTGTCATTTCGTCCGCGGGCATCGACCTTTCGGTCGGATCGATTCTTGCGCTCTCGGGCGTTGTCGGCGCGATACTGACTTCCAACCTTGAGCTCCCCTGGTGGATCGGCGTTCTGGGTTGCCTTGCAACGGGGTCGCTCACCGGCGCGCTGAACGGATTCCTCGTCACCAAGGCAGCGATCCCGCCGTTCATCGTCACGCTCGGAATGCTTGGAATCGCGCGCGGTTTCGCGCTGGTGCTGAGCAACGGCATTTCAATTTATGGCCTACCCCCAGAGATCGTTTGGCTCGGACAGGGACGTCCGTTCGGGGTGCCTACCCCGGTCATAGTCCTTCTGCTCGCCGCGCTCGTAGCGCACGTGCTGCTTGCCCATACGCGCTTCGGCGTCTATGCGCAGGTCATCGGCGACAACGAAGGCGCGGCGCGCGCGATGGGCGTGGGCGTCGAGCGGATGAAAGTGCTGATCTACACATTGTCCGGCCTGCTCTCGGGCCTTGCCGGTCTGCTGTTCGCCGCTCGTGTCAATTCGGGCGAGCCGACCGCGGGCCTCAGCTACGAGCTTACCGCGATCACAGCGACAATTCTCGGCGGCACAAACCTGTTCGGCGGCCGCGGCAGCGTTCTTGGCACGTTGATCGGCGCGCTGATCATGGGGGTCCTGCAGAACGGGCTGAATCTGATGGCCGTGCGGCCTTTCTATCAGCAAATCGCTATCGGTGCGGTGCTGATCCTCGCGGTCTGGCTCGACCGCATCAATAGCAAGGAAGGCTGGCGTCGATGAGCCTTCTTGAGCTCAAGAACGTCCGCAAATCTTTCGGCGCCATTGAGGCTTTGCGCGGCGTCACCTTCTCGGTCGACGCAGGCAGCGCGGTGGCGCTCGTTGGCGACAATGGCGCAGGGAAATCGACGCTGATGAAGACGATCACCGGCGTCCATCGTCCCGACGCCGGCGAGATCCGCTTCGACGGCCTCTCGATTGTCGGCAAGGATCCGGGTCGCATTCGCGAGGCCGGCATTGAGATGATCTACCAGGACCTCGCGCTCGCTCGCATGCGCGACGTCGCTTCAAATATTTTTCTTGGCCGCGAGCTGACGCGCCCCGTTCTCGGCGTGAGGTTCATCGACACCATCCGCATGCGCAGCGAGGCCGAGGCGATGGTCGCGCGGCTCGGCGCCCGCATTCCCTCCGTGTCCCAGATGACGGGTCAGCTCTCCGGCGGCCAGCAACAATCGGTCGCGATCGCCCGTGCGCTGACCTTCAACCCCAAGCTCGTGATTATGGACGAGCCAACGGCCGCGCTCGCCGTCCGGGAAGTCGAGCATGTGCTGGACCTTATCCGCACCCTCAAGAAGGATGGCATTTCCGTCATTTTGATCAGCCACCGATTAACCGACGTGTTCTCGGTCTCCGATCGCATCGTCGTCTTGCGCCAGGGTCGGGTCATCGCCGACGACGCGACCCGCGACACCAGCATGAACGCCGTCGTCGCCCATATCGTCGGCGCGCATTCGGAGCCAGCTTCGTAAGCCCGAGTGCTGATGGCGCCCCCTTCAAGACTGGAGACGCAATTGAAATTCGGCATTTATTACTCGTACTGGGAGCAGGAGTGGAGCGCCGACTGCCTGAAATACGTCGAGAAAGTCGCCAAGCTCGGTTTCGACGTGATTGAAATTGCCGCTCATCATCTGAACAGCTATAGCGCGGCGCATATCGCTGAAGTCGGCCGCTCTGCTCGAGACAACGGCATCGCGATCACGGCCGGCTTGGGTCCATCCCAGCAGAGAAACCTGTCTTCCGCCGACCCAGCGATCCGAAAGGCGGGGCGGGCCTTTTTCGAAGAGACGCTGACCAACCTCGCCAAACTCGATATCCACGTCATCGGCGGCGCTCTGCACTCCTACTGGCCGATCGACTATTCGAAGCCTGTGGACAAGGTGGGAGACAGGGCGCGAGGCCTGGAGGGCATCTCAATCCTCGCCGATTTCGCAGGCAATCTCGGCATTAGCCTCTGCCTGGAGGTGCTCAACCGGTTCGAGAACCATGTTCTCAACACCGCCGAAGAGGGGGTCGCGTTCGTGCGGGAGGTCGGCAAGCCGAACGTCAAGGTCATGCTCGATACGTTTCATATGAACATCGAGGAGGACAGCTTCGGTAAGGCGATCCGCACCGCTGGCCCGCTGCTCGGCCATTTCCATACCGGCGAAAACAATCGCCGCGTTCCCGGCAAAGGCGGGTTGCCCTGGCACGAAATCGGAACGGCGCTGCGCGAGATTGGTTATGGCGGCGCGGTCGTCATGGAGCCATTCGTCAAGATGGGCGGCCAGGTCGGCACCGACATCAGGGTTTGGCGCGATCTCAGCGACGACGCGGACGAAGCCCAGATGGACGAAGCCGCGCGACAAGCTTTAACGTTCTCGCGATTCGTGATCGGCGGCGAGCCGCGACGCGACGCGACACGGACGCGGGATCCGTAAGCCGATCGACCTTGCTCTGAAAAGCGTCCATTTCTCCGGCGATCTGGCCATCGACTCTGACGCCCGAACTCGCCGAGGGGCTGTCGGTCTGGCGGCCGCCTAATGCCGGAGCGCCCGCCTAGCCGAGGAAGAGAAATAGCACAGCAACGGATCTCGCTATGCAAGCACAACGAAGAGGTTGTAATATCTCGCATCTGCGAAAGATCCGTGTAAATAAGCTCGCGGCAGTCTAAAGAGACGGACGAGCCAGGAGATTGACGGCCACTTTGCTTTCCAATATACTGAAAAGGAATCAACGCTGTCTTGTCCTGGTCCGGCGGCGCGATCGGAAATACAGGCAAGACTTATGAACTGCAAAGCGGCGATCGCAGCCGCAGCGCTGGTTGCGGCTGCGTATCTGGTTCCCCTCGGAGCCAGTTGGTCGGAGACCATCACGATTCCTTCGCACGTCGACGGCGGGAAGGGGTCTGACGTTCCCGCAACGGTCAATGAAGCTGGCTTCGATCGCCCCGCGACGAGCGACCATCCGGAGGGTGGCGCGGATTCGCTGGCCCTTGGCGGGTCCTCAGCTTCGGATCCGATGGCGCTGAGAAGCGGCGGCGAATCGGGCGACAATTCTCCGGACGCCATAGGCTCCGTCGCCGCCCCCGAGCCGTCGACATTGACCAGGCTGCTCATCGTCTTTAGCGATCTGCGCGCCCAGATCTTCGGAGGCCCTTGAACCAAGGTCAGGCGTTCGGGATGTTGCGCGCCAGAGCTTCAAGCACCGCCATGCGCACAGCGACCCCCATCTCCACCTGTTCACGAATGAGCGACTGCGCGCTGTCGGCGACCAGCGTGTCGATCTCGACACCGCGGTTCATAGGGCCCGGATGCATGACGAGCGCCCCGGGCTTGGCGTAGCTGAGCTTCTCCTCGTCGAGCCCGAAATAGCGGAAGTATTCTCGCGCCGACGGCACGAAGGCGCCGCTCATGCGCTCGCGCTGCAGGCGCAACATCATGACGATATCCGCGTCCTTGAGGCCTGAGCGCATGTCGCGCGCGACTTCGACGCCCATGCGCTCGACGCCCGACGGAAGCAGCGTCGAGGGCCCGACGACTCGCACATAAGCGCCGAGCTTACTGAGCAGCAGGATGTTCGAGCGCGCCACGCGCGAATGGAGGATGTCGCCGCAGATCGCAATGGTGAGACCCTCGATGCGGCCGAGGTTGCGCCGGATGGTCAGCGCGTCGAGCAGCGCCTGGGTTGGATGCTCATGCGCGCCGTCGCCTGCGTTGACGACCGAGCAATCGACTTTGCGAGCCAAGAAATGCACGGCGCCCGCATGGTGGTGCCTCACCACCAGAATGTCGGGCCGCATGGCGTTGAGCGTCATGGCGGTGTCGATCAGCGTCTCGCCCTTGTTGACGCTCGACGCCGCGACCGCCATGTTCATCACGTCCGCGCCAAGCCGCTTGCCGGCAAGCTCGAACGACGATTGCGTGCGGGTCGACGCCTCGAAGAACAAATTGATCTGGGTGCGGCCACGCAAGGTTGCGCGCTTTTTCTCGACCTGCCGTGAGATCGTCACCGCTTCGTCGGCAAGATTGAGCAACGCCACGATCTCCTCTCGCGACAGATGCTCGACGCCAAGGAGATGGCGTTGGGCGAAGACGGGCGGAGACGGGGCGATCATTGATCCGGGCGCCGATTCTGAGCCATTCCGCCAGGGGCGCGTCGACGCGCGAGAACCGCTCTCATTCGAACGACCCTCGCCGGCGGACGCCGAGGCCGGTCATGAATGCAATGCAAGCAAACGCGAATGAATGAAAGCGAAAATTCCAGTGAACTTTTCGTCTCGGATTGTGCAGAGCCCGGTCGAGGAAAACAGCCGGCAGGGCCGCGCTGCGGACGATCAGGAATAACGGAATGCGCGCGGTTCGACCCCTTTCTTCCGTGCGCACAAGTTTACGCTGATCAATGATTTCATGAGCTTAGGTGCGCTTTCGCGCAACTTTTTCGCCACATAAGACAACCGGCTCTGGCTCCTTCTTCGGATCAATGTCCCCATGCCCTATTGCGGTTGCGGCGCGGCGCGGAATGAATCCCACAATTGGAAGGTTAGCATAGAATTCTGGTTTTGGCAATCAAATAGACGCGTTTTGTCGGTAGCAGACGATATGTCCGGTTTAGGTAGCGCACGATCTGTCCGGTAGGTCCGGCCCTTTTTGGAGGGTCTGGATGCGCCGGACGGAGGCC
>Ga0210407_10004087_pt1 | contig 11606 bp, 14 predicted proteins | sample IncBWC27MmetaG_FD_150860 | JGI IMG/M metagenome (GOLD analysis project Ga0210407, IMG submission 150860) | Forest soil microbial communities from Barre Woods Harvard Forest LTER site, Petersham, Massachusetts, United States - Inc-BW-C-27-M | ecosystem: Environmental > Terrestrial > Soil >... | reverse complement strand
GCCCGGCCGGTTTCCCGTCCTCGCCAAATTCGTCGATGCGAATCGTCCTCCGGAATCCATAGTTCGGCCGTGCCGCCATAAACTCGTCTTCCTTCTGCGAAAATCGCCGGATAATCTCATCCGGCGGCAACGACGGCGGCGCCGCAGCCTCCGGCTCCGTCCCCAGCCTGCGCACCTTGTGTTCTTCCGACGGCGCGGGCGTAAGCGGTCCCTGCGCATCCTGCGCCCAGGCCCGTGCCCCGCCAAGGACCTCCGCGAAAGTCAAAAGGGCGAAAAACGCAAGCGCGCGTGTCATCCTGAGGTCCCGGCGCAGTTCAGCCGGGCCGAACGATCTCAAAGTCGAATACTTGGCGACGCAACAGCGACGAGTACCCGTAGCGGCCGCGGACCGTGTACCCTGAGCTTCGAAGGGTCGCGGGCGCCTTTGCGTGAGTCCAAAGACAATGTCAGCCAGCGCATTCATAACTGTCTTGGATGCCGAACAACCGCCTTAGCGCCGCCTCGGCCCCTTTTCCAAACAAAGCTTACCCCAGCTCTTCGTGGCACAGGGAATCCTGCCTGTGCCCGCTGCCACATCATCGAGGCACTTCCGCACAAATCGGCTCCAGCCATGAGTCTCGGCACCGCACCACCGCTGCCAGACCTCTTCCCCCTCTGTTACAATCTACCGTTTTGTGAGCGAGCCCAAACAAGCCAGGCGCTATTTCGTCTCGGGAAACGTGCAAGGTGTCGGCTTCCGTTATTTTGCGCACCGCGCCGCGGAGCGCTTCCACCTGGGCGGCTACACGAAAAATTTGCCGGACGGTCGCGTCGAAGTCTACGCAATCGGCACCGCGGAGCAACTCGTCAAGCTGCGTTCCGTGCTCGAGCGCGGTCCTTGGGGTGCCAGTGTGAGCGGCGTCAAGGAAGAAGACGCGGAGATCGATCCGAATTACGCCGACGATTTTAGTATCACGTACTAACGCGGCGAGGGGCAGCCGAATGAATGAACTCAAGAAGTTGATTCGCGAAGTCCCCGATTATCCGAAGCCGGGCATTCTTTTCTACGATCTCACCACCCTGCTCAAGGACAAAAAAGGATTCCACAGGCTCATCGATCTCCTCTGCGAACATTACAACGGGCACAAGATCGATATCGTCGCCGGAATCGAAGCTCGCGGATTCATCTTCGCTCCCGCGCTGGCCTACCGCCTCGGCGCCGGCTTCGTCCCCGTGCGCAAACCCAAAAAACTCCCCGCGAAAACTGCCAGCGTCTCCTACGCCCTCGAATATGGCACGGACACGCTCGAAATCCACGAAGACGCCGTGCGGAAAGGTGACCACGTCATCATCTGTGACGACCTTCTCGCCACCGGCGGCACCGCCGCCGCCACCGTAAGGCTAGTTCAGCAACTAGGCGGAATTGTGGACGGCGCCGCCTTCGCGGTAGAACTAACCTTCCTCAACGGCCGCAAAAAGCTCCCCGGCCTCGACGTCTTCTCCCTGATCCAATACGACAAATAAGCGTTTGCGGGTTAACCGCGTGCCGATTGCATGGTAATCAACAGCCAAATGAGAATCGCCGCAGAGATAACCGGAACAAGAATCTTCAGTACCGCCTGGATTTTGCGTGAGGCAACCGTTTCGGTTCCCCAGGGTCTGAGTTCAATACTGTCAGCCGCCGAGGGGTTGGCGACGAGCAGCCAACGCACTAGCTCCGGCTCTTCCTGAATATCCCAAAAGGTGGACCTTGACGGCGATGAATTCGCATTCATTTCACGGCGCAAGAAGTTTCCTGCCCTCAAATGAAGCGAAAGAATGTTGCTACCGAACCAAGACACGCGACCGATTTTCGTCCACGGAACAAACTGCATGGAGATATACCGCCTAAAGTGCACTCCATCTTCGTCGGCAAATCCATAAATGCAAGAGTCAAGATAAACAGCGAACAAGAACCACAGAATCAGAATAAGCGCGAGCTGCCATGGAAAAGGCTGCCCTCCCGCAATCAGGAAGAGCACGCCGACACAAATCATGAAGAACTGCGCGAAGCGCATTGCGGCCCAATAGCCGACCGACCCGATCGCAACCTTGGACTGACTCATGAACCACTCTCAGCAATACTGTAGCGCCGTCCCTTTAGGGCGATATCTTCAACTCTGCCCGTGCTTTACTTCCGCCGCACGCCCCTTCCGCTGCCGAACGGCCTCGAACAGCACCACTCCTGCCGCTACCGATACATTCAACGATTTCACCGGGCCCACCGTCGGCAACGAGACCACAAAATCGCACCGCTTTCGCGTCAGCTCGTGCAAACCCTTGCCTTCGCCGCCGAGAACGATTCCCACTGGCGACGTGTAGTCCGCCTGCGTATAACTTTTGTCCGCGTCCTCATCCAAGCCAATCATCCAATAGCCCGCTTCCTTCAACTCTTCCATCGTCCGCGCCAAATTCGTGACCTTCGCCACCGGCAGGTGCGACAGCGCTCCGGCCGAAGCCCGCGCCACCGTATCCGTCAATCCCGCCGCGCGCCGCTCCGGAACCACCACGCCGTGCGCTCCCGCTGCGAGCGCCGTGCGAATGATCGCCCCCAGGTTGTGCGGATCCTCCACGCCATCCAGCAAAACGATCAGCCCTTTTTCGCCTTTTCCCGGCCCGGCATTTGCCGCCGCAAGAATATCCTCTAGCGTCGCGGCCGCGCGTGCTGCTGCCAGCGCCACCACGCCCTGATGGTCTTTGGAATCCGCCAAGCGGTCGAGCTGCCCCCGTTCCTCAAAACGCACCGAAATATTGTGCTCCCGCGCCAGCTTCACAATCTCTTCCACGCGCGTGTCTTGCCGCCCGCGCGCAATCACAATACGGTCAAACGCGCGCCCCGCCTCCAGCGCCTCCCGCACTGCATGTATCCCCGTCAATCGATCCATGGTTGCAATCCGTCACCGACAATCGCCTCGCCCCGGCGTGTCATCCTGAGGCTACCCGACGAGGGTAGCCGAAGGACCTCAACCGCAAGTGCTTGGCAACCCATTTCCCTCAATCCAGCGCCGCACAAAACTCCAGAATCCGTTCTCGCGCCGATTTCACGCGCACGGTAAACGATGCACTCGCCGCTTCATCCAAAAGCAAAATCACGCGATCCAATTCCCCCTCACCGGTACGCCCCGCCAGCGCCAGTCGGATCGGATGAAACAACTCGCGGCCCCGGATCTCCAGTCTTTCTTTCAACGCAGTGATGATCTCTTTGAATCGCTCGGAGTCCAGCGCGGCTCCCTCAAGCAGCAAGAGCGCAAGCTGCCGCAAAACATCTCGCGCCGCATAGCGCGACAACACTGCGTGACTTTCGACGCGCCCCAAAATCTCCCGTGGCTCGTAATGAAAGACAAGCCCCAACAATTCAGCGAGACCGCCGCGATCCGCGGCCTGCGCCCCCAAAATCGCCGCGGCACGCCCGCACCAGGCAGCCTGCTCCGCCGGCAACTCAGCCACGGCCCAACCCCGCTCCCGCAGAATTCCAGCCACATCAGCGGCCGCAAACGGATTCCCGGCAACAGCAGGCGAATTCTCCATCTCTTTCGGCATCACCGTAGATTTTACTCTGCGCTGCGGAACACGGCCGACCCGTCTCCTGCGGCACCCCACAGTTAAACTACTGCGCGTGAATATCGATCGATATCTTTGTTTTTCTCAATCCGCAACCCGGAGCGCTAGAGAATCTCCAGGTCTTTAGCGTTTTGAGAATTGCACGATCCCAACTCTGCTGATTTGAACCGCGCAGCAGCCTCACTTTCTTAACTACACCATCTTCAGTAATCGAAAGCTCGGCTACAGGCGTCTGCATAGGCGCAGGGTTAGTAAGCGTCGGAAAAACCGGGCTCGGGCTAGATAACGTGGAAAGAGAGCATGGCGCAGCGGTCGTCTGTGACGCGCACTGCATGCAAACCGACAGCGCCAGGACAGTTAAGGCGGTCGATACGGTCCCAAACCGTTCTCTGAAAGGATTGTTAGATAGCATCCCAACTCCTTCATAAGTGCTGGTAGTTCCTGTTTTTTCAGGCGCGATGTAAGGTAACTAGTGATTCAGCGTCCCACAATTGTCGCTACTACATGCGCCGCAATTGCGTCGCCGCGCCCAATTGCGTCCACGCCTTCGTTTGTCTTCGCCTTGAGGTGAATTTTCTCGGTGGGCACGCCCAGCGCACGCGCCAGCGCTTCGCGCATCTTTGGAAAATGCGGACCCAGCTTGGGTTTTTCCGTGATCACCACGGCATCGACGTGCTCGATCGCGAAACCCTTCTCGGCCAGCAATTTCTTTGTATGCTCCAGAAAAATCAAGCTGTTCGCGCCTTTCCATTTCGGATCCGTGTCCGGAAAATGCGTGCCGATATCCCCAAGCCCCGCCGCTCCCAGCAACGCATCGCAAAGCGCATGCGCCAGCACATCCCCATCCGAATGCCCCACGGGGCCCTTGTCGAATGGCAACTCAATCCCGCCCACAATCAGCTTTCGCCCCGCTTCCAGGCGATGCAGGTCGTACCCAATACCGCAGCGCACGCTCATTTCTTTTGCTTCTCGCGTTCCATATAAAACCGCGCCAGTTCCATGTCCGCGGGCTTGGTGATTTTCATGTTGCGCTCGGAGCCCAGCACCACGTGCACATTGTGACCCATGCGCTCGATCAATCCGGCTTCATCGGAAGCGTTGACCCCATCCGCTTGGGCCCGCGCGAACGCTTCCTTCAACAATCTGGTCGAAAAAGCCTGCGGCGTCTGCGCCAGCACGATGCGTTCGCGCGGAATCGTCGCGGTAATCAGCGCCACATCTTCCGGCAGGCTCGCCCGTTTTACTTCCTTCACCGTATCCATCGCCGGGATTCCCAGAATCGCCGCTTTGCAACTCCGCGCCTCTTCAATCACACGTGCAATCTGCTCGCGCGTAACAAACGGCCGCACGGCGTCGTGCACCAAGACAATTTCCGTGTCGTTGGAAACCAATTCCAGCGCCTTCGCCACCGAATCCTGCCGCGAGTCTCCGCCGCGCACCACGCGCACGCTCTGCTTGAATTTTTCCTTTCGGATCCGTTCTTCCAGCTTTGCTACGTCGTCACCGCGAGTAGCCACAATGATGTCGGTCACTAAATCGCAGGATGCGATGCGCCGCAAACTTAAAATCACAATCGGTACGCCATCCAGTTCCAAAAATTGTTTCGGCGTCTCAGCGCCCATGCGCGTTCCGAGTCCGGCGGCGGGAAGAATGGCGGCGATTCGATTCATGTGTGTGCGCGCGACAGCGCCGGCAAAGCGCGGTCAGCAAACTCCAGAGTGTACCTCAGCGACCGCCCGTCGGTGAAATGCCGCGTCTAGGCTGAACTGGCGCGTTCGGCGCGCCTCTTGGCCCAACCGAGGCAGGCCAAGATCCCACTGACGATCGCCATAGCTGCCCAGAAAACCCAATGCTCTTCGAGATAGGCTGCGGGACCGAGCTTGAAGTACCGGGTGAAAAAATGGATTTTCGCGCCTACGTAGAGCAAGACAAATACGACTAAGAACCAGAAGAAAAGTCGATCGATCCACTTTTTCAAATGCATAGGTTACGTCCGTCAAGACACGTAAAGGCGAGGGACGCGGGCGGTTACGGCGCAGAGAAGATCGGAGGTAACCGTGCCGATGCTGCGCGCGACGGCGTTGGCGGGATGCACGTGTTCGCCGTCGGTACCGTAAATGGCGACGACGTCGCCGACTTCGACACCGGAGACGCCGGTGACATCGATCATGGTTACATCCATGGAGACAATGCCGACGATGGGCGCGAGTTTGCCGCGTACCAGGACGCTGCCGCGGCTGTTCCCCAGCGAGCGGTGAATGCCGTCGCCATAGCCCGCGGCGAGAACCGCGATTACAGAGGGACGCTCCGCAATGAATTTTGCGCCGTAGCCAACGCCGGCGCCGGCGGGAACGCGGCGTAAGCTGATGATGCGGGTGCGCAGGCTCATTACCGGTTTTAGGGGCAAGCGGCGCTCGGCTTCCGCGCGCTGCTCCGGCGGATCGTAGCCGGGATGATAGCCGTAGAGAATCACGCCGGGGCGTACCATGTCTCCCCAACTCTCCGGGCGCGCAGCGATGGCGGCGCTATTGGCCATGTGTACGATGCCGGTGTCGACGCCGAGCTTGCGCAGGCGCTCCAGCGCGGCGTAGAAGTTCTGTTCCTGCTCGAGAGTTTGCTGGCCCTGCGGCGAAGGCGCGAACGCTTCGGAGGAAGCAAAGTGGGTCATTACGCCGCCGAGGCGCAGATGTTTGCATTTGGCGAGCTGGCCCGCGAAGCATTCCACATCGCTGGTGGCGATGCCCAGGCGGTTCATGCCGGTATCCATTTTAAGGTGAAAGGAAACCGGTTTGCGCGGGGAGCGTTTCCCCGCGGCGCGATCCAGAGCCTTTAGCTGCTCGCAGCGATGGACCACGGGAGTCAGATCGTACTTGAGGAGGTTGGCTTCTTCGCCTGGCCAGAAGCTGGTGAGCACCAGGATGGGTTTGCGCACGCCGGCTTTGCGAACGTCGATGCCTTCATTGGTGCAGGTGACGCCGAACCAGTCGGAGCCGGCCTTCTCGAGGATCTTGGCGACTGGCGGGCCGCCGTGGCCATAGGCGTTGCCCTTGACGATGGAAAGCACCTTGCGCGGGGTCTTGCGCTTTTCGCCTGGAGGATTGACGAAGTCTCGGATGGCACGGAGATTGTAGGTGAGCGCGGACGCGGAGACTTCCGCCCACACGGGGCGCCCTTCGATTTTCAGTGAGCTTTTCTGGCGCGGCGACATGGCTGTCCTAAGAGAAAAATAGTGTACGACATCCGCGCGGCCAGGGCCGAAGCGCCGCGCGGATGCTGCGTGAAAGACAACAGTCCGGTTGGATGCAAGCGCGGAGCCGGACCGCGAGGAAATGTGTTGCGGCGCGTAAGTGCTTATGGATCAGCAGGATGCGGAACACCGAAGTTGCGGCATGGCGGGGACCTCGACGAGAGCAGAGTGTCGAATCTGCACGCGGGTGTCGCGGATGGACCACAGCGGCGCGACAGTAGGGTCAGCGGAGGTGAGATGAAGAGGCTGGTGCGAAATCGATGGACAGCTGCTGCGCTGTGCCGTGCGAGGCGGTTTGTAGCACAATTGGTGACGCGCTGTGCAAGCTAGGAAGAAGGAGATGCCAGGCCATGTGCAGGAATATCAGGACGCTCTTTAATTTTGATCCGCCGGTCACGGAGGAGGAAGTGCGGGCGGCTTCGCTGCAGTTCGTGAGGAAGATCAGCGGATTCAACAAGCCGTCGAAGGCAAACGAAGGGGCGTTTCTGGCGGCGATCGATGAGATTGCCGGGATTTCGCAACGGCTTTTGCGTTCGTTGGAGACGACTGCGCCGCCGAAGAATCGAGAAGAAGAGGCGGCGAAGTCGAAAGCGCGCGCGGTGGAAAGATTCGGCACTTGAGCCGGTCAGGGCGAAAATATGTCACTATGCAGGCGCGGGTTGCATCTTTACCAATGCAGTCCTGATGGGAACAACGGAACCGATGTTTGATGGTAGAGAAAGCTGAGGGAATTATGGCGACGATTACGACCAAAGACGGCACGAAAATTTTTTACAAGGATTGGGGCACAGGACAACCGATCGTATTTTCGCATGGCTGGCCACTGAGCGGCGACGACTGGGATGGGCAGATGCTGTTCTTTGGGCAGCGCGGCTATCGCGTCATCGCGCATGACCGGCGGGGGCACGGTCGCTCGGACCAGACGTGGGACGGCAACGAAATGGACACCTACGCGGACGATCTGGCGGCGTTATTTGAAAAACTCGATCTGAAGGACGCGATCATGGTGGGGCACTCGACCGGCGGTGGTGAAGTGGCGCGCTACCTGGGCCGTCATGGCGCCAAGCGTGTTGCCAAAGCGGTGCTCATCAGCGCCGTGCCGCCGCTCATGCTGAAGACAGAAAAGAATCCGACCGGGCAGCCCATCGAGGCCTTCGACGGACTTCGGGCCGCACTCGCGGCTAACCGGCCGCAGTTCTACAGGGACATCACTCTGCCGTTTTACGGATACAACCGGCCGGGCGCAAAGATTTCCGAGGGCATCCGGGAGCATTGGTGGCTGCAGGGAATGCTGGGAGGCATGAAGGCCCACTATGACTGCATCAAGGCCTTCTCGGAGACCGATTTCACCGAAGACTTGAAGAAGATCGACATCCCGGTGCTGGTCATGCATGGTGACGATGATCAGATTGTGCCCATCGTCGCGGCGGGTCCCTTGTCCGCAAAGATACTCAAGAACGCGACGCTGAAGGTCTATAAGGGCTTTCCGCATGGTATGCCGGCGACCAACGCGGACCAAATCAACGCGGACCTGCTGGCGTTCTTCAAGGAACAGCGGAGAAGCGCTGGGGCTTAAGATTTAACACAGAGTGCACTGAGGCAGGCGCACAGAGGCCACAGAGAGAAGTCGCGCGGGAGCACGGGGTCCAGCCCGTGGGTTGGTCTGTGTGTGTGTGGCGGGCACCCCCCCTCCCCCTGTTTTACATAAGTGTTGATTCTAAAGGTAGTTAAAGTGGTTTGTTTTGATACACTTTTGCAAGTGTCGATTCTAAAGGTGGTTAGCTGAGCGGTGGATGGCCGCCTTCGGTTGGTCCAGACGCGCGAACCCGCACTCCGCAGGGCGAAAAAATCATGAGTTCACATTTAGGGGAAGTCTTAGGGATTTGAGGCGCACTACTTTACGGTGCTAATATACAAAAGTCGTTACCGTCTTGTCAATATAAATCTGAGGCGGTAATGACTGGGGAAGGGGAGGAATTAAAGGCTGTGGGCACAATGCGTTCCGGCGCAAAAGGAAGACCCACCCTTGCACAATCCGCTAGGATGGGGTACCCGACAGAGATCGCAGATGGAGAACGGAGGTTATCATGGCGGAAACGGGAGCTGGAGAGGCGCGGAAGGCTGGCACGACGGAGTTTGAAGGAGTCACGCCGATCCTGCGAGTGGGGAGTTTGGCGGCGAGCCTTGAACATTATGTGAAGGTGCTGGGGTTCAAGGTGGATTGGCAGGATCCTGGGTTTGCGTCGGTTTCGCGGGGGCGATGCCACATCATGCTGTGCGAAGGCGACCAGGGTCATGCGGGAGGGTGGGTGTGGATCGGCGTCGAAGCGATTGAGCCGCTGCTTGAGGAGTATCGGGCAACGGGCGCGAAGGTGCGGCACGCGCCGACGAACTATCCGTGGGCGTATGAGATGCAGATTGAGGATCTCGATGGAAATGTGCTGCGGATGGGGGCGGAGCCTAAGGACGGCGTGCCGATGGGAGAATGGCTCGACGGGCGCGGGGAGGCTTGGGTGAAGTCGGCGGCGGGGGAGTGGCGGAAGAAATAGGATTCAGGCTCACGAAAGACTTAGAGCACTGAGGCAAGCTGTCCGAGGACGGTGTCTCCGTAATCGGGATCTTTGATTGAGAACTGGCCCTTTCCCAGGACTGGATTAAGGTTGAGAAACACTTCGCCTTTCTGATCTCCCTCTCCAATGAAAATTTTCATCGGCGTCCAATTGCCGGGCGGGTTTGCGAAAAAGCCCCATCGGAAGCCTGCGACTGATTGCGGCCAAAGCTGACGAACGTGAATGGCAGGGAGTTCACTCTACGAATCTTTGCTGGAAATGATTTGGCTTCCAGGGCGGTCTTGAGCTCGATGAGCAAATCGCTGGAGTCTGATCCAGGCTCGGCTACGAACCTTCCTCTTCCCGACTTGATGCCGAAGTTTTGGGACTCTTTGTCGTCGGGACTTTTTTCTTGGGCAAGTTCAATTTTGAATTTTGCAGTCTTGCCGTGGCGTTGTTTTTACCGCCTTCACGAATCCCAGAAGATCAGTCGTCGGATATAGCCCCTCCAGCAGGAGATGGACGTGATCGGGCATGAGGCAATAGGCATGAACGGCGAACGTGTGAGCTGCCGCATCAGACCGCAGGATGTGCAGTAACCAATCGCAGGTTTTTGTTGTGGTGAAGAGTTTGCGACGCTTTGCGGAGCAGATTGTTATGAAGAACCATGCTCTTCCGACGTATCGATCGCTCGTCAGCCGGATATTTTTGTGTTGGAAGGTCATTCGTTTTGACTGGGACAGCGTAAACGCAGAAGCTAAAAAACCCGCCGCGATCGCTCTCAGCCTACTGGAATAACGTGAGTGGCGCTCCAGCAAAGCGCCCGCCATGGTCGGCGGCCGCTACGAGTGCAATTACATTCCGCCTTGGTGATCGTCGCTGTTTTTTGTACATTTGGCCTCGGCTGACCGAATCGATACACAACATTACAAATCGTCGGGGGAGAATTGGCTGAAGGCGTCGGGGGCGGCTTCCTCGAATCTGGTTAGGCGGCTGCGGAATACGAAGCGGACTGTGTCGGTGGGACCGTTGCGCTGCTTGGCTATGCGGAGCTCGGTTTCTTCGCGCTCTTCGGGGGTGGCGCCGGCTTTGAAGAAGTGCGGGCGATAGATGAACATGACGACGTCGGCGTCCTGCTCGATGGCGCCGGATTCGCGGAGGTCGGAGAGCTGGGGGCCACGCTCGTCGCGCTCGGGGGCGCGGGTGAGCTGGCTGAGGACGAGGACGGGAATTTGCAGCTCCTTGGCGAGTCCTTTTAGGGCGCGGGAGATGCTGGCTACTTCTTCCTGGCGATTGCCGAAGCGGCCGCGGGCGGTGATGAGCTGGAGATAGTCCACGATGAGGAGTGAGAGTCCTTTGTCGCGCTTTAGGCGGCGAGCCTTGGCGCCGATTTCGAGGACGGAGATGGAGCCGGCGTCGTCGACCCAGATGGGGGAAGAGGAGATGGTGCCGAGGGCTTCGGTCATGCGGCGCCAATCTTCGCGGGAGAGATGGCCGGTGCGGAATTTGTGGGCGTCGATCTGGGCGACGGAGGCGACGAGGCGCTGGAGGAGCGACTCCTTGGACATTTCGAGGCTGAAGACGGCGACGGGCTGGCCGGAGCGGATGGCGATGTTTTCCGCGAGGTTGAGGGCGAGCGCGGTTTTTCCCTGCGAGGGGCGCGCGGCGAGGATGAGCAGCTCGGAGGGTTGCAGGCCGGAGGTCAGCTTGTCCAGCTCGACGTAACCGGTGGCGATGCCGGTGATGCTCTTGCCTTCGCGAAATATTTTTTCAAGGCGCTCGAAATTGTCGCGGACGATGTCCTTGATGGGGAGGAGGCCGACGCGGATGCGGTCTTCGGCGAGCTGGAAGATGGAAGATTCGGCGTTGTCGAGGATGGCGTCGGCGCCGTCTTCGCCCTCGAACGCGCGCTGCTGGATGTTGTGCGTGGCGTGGATGAGATTGCGAAGGATGGCTTTTTCTTTGACGATGCGCGCGTAGTGTTCGATGTTGGAGACGCGCGGCATGCCGTCGGCGAGGGAGGCGAGATAGGGCGCGCCGCCGGCGGCTTCGAGATCGCCGCGGCGGTGGAGCTCTTCGGTGAGGGTGATGAGGTCGATGGCTTGCTGGCTTTCGCCGAGGGCGATCATCTGGGTGAAGACGCGGCGGTGCTGATCGAGGAAAAAATCTTCGGGCTTGAGATTTTCGATGGCGGCGTTGAGGGCGTGGTTGTCGAGAATGACGGCGCCGAG
>Ga0210407_10004086_pt1 | contig 11606 bp, 9 predicted proteins | sample IncBWC27MmetaG_FD_150860 | JGI IMG/M metagenome (GOLD analysis project Ga0210407, IMG submission 150860) | Forest soil microbial communities from Barre Woods Harvard Forest LTER site, Petersham, Massachusetts, United States - Inc-BW-C-27-M | ecosystem: Environmental > Terrestrial > Soil >... | reverse complement strand
AGCTTAAGGAACAGAGCGGGCGTCGTACAATGGCAGTATAGAAGCTTCCCAAGCTTCGGACGTGGGTTCGATTCCCATCGCCCGCTCCAGACAACCTGTTGATGCAGTTGGACCTGCTAGCTTCCGCCCTAAAAACTGGCCTCTAAGGAGCGCGATTCTTGACGCCGTTGTACACGAACGATTCGCGGCACCAAGAGAGGTGGAAGTTAGCGTGTTTTGGGCGTGAGTGACCGGGTCCTGAAGCCTGCTGATTACGGTTCGAACTGGAAGCGGATGGTGACAGTGACGTGCGCGGGGACTGGCTGGCCGTTCCGAGTGGCGGGTTCGTATCGGTACTTCTTCAAGGCTTCCACGGCCGCGCCGCGCAAGGAGGGAGGCCCGGACAGTACGTTCATCGATGCCACTTCGCCCGCCGTGCCCACAAGTGCGTCGATCACGACGTTCCCTGTTTCGAAGTCCCGCACGGCATCCATGGATGCCACGGGTCGCACTGATTTGATCAGCTTCGGCGGCACAACGATGCCCTCTGCCTCAGAAGGCGCAGCGATGTCAGAAGCGGCGTTTGCCGCTGCAGGTATTGTCGAACGTTTCGATGCAAGCGTCGTGGAAGCGGGAGCTCTCGGCTTCGACGGCTGCAGCACGGCTTCACTGGAATCGGAAATCTGAGCGGAGGCTTCTTTTGCATCCGCAGTTTCTGACTTAGGTTTACTGGGCCGCGCCGCGCTCCGTGGAGACGTGCCTCGCGAATCCACACGCGCGTCACCCACCACTTTCGTCTTGCCGGAATCCGGATTCGCCTTGGCTGTCTGCTGGCTCCCAGGCGCCGTCGATGTCTCGGCGTTCACAGGGCTCGCGGGTGTGCTGACCGATGGCTTGTTTTCCGCAGATTTCCAAGGAATCCAATGCTTGTACCATGCCGCGCCGATTGCAGTGATAACGAGCGCCGCGCTGAGCAGCGCCAGACGCAACGCTCCTTCCCGAAAGCCGGGCGTGAAGCTTCCTCTGGCTCGTGGTGACCGCTTGCGCTTCGGCCGCGGCACTGTAAAGTCCCGCGCAGGCATGGGCAACGCAGCTTGCTGCGCTGCTGTCAATTGCGCCGCATCAGGATAGTGTTCGATCGGCGTGGATTGAGGGACGAAGGGAACGCCCGGCGCCTCTTCTGATCGGGCGTTGGAGATCGATTCTTCGCCCGGTACATATCCCATCGCTGGCGCCGCTGTTTGCTCGTTTGCGGTGGGCGTTTGCCTCCACTTTGCTTGCCCCCGCAGCGCTTCCACTTCACGCTTTAACGCCTGCACTTCTTCGGCTGTGGGCGCGGCAGGCGGTTCGCCCGGCTCATCGGCAGTGGCCTCCGCTAACATCACCAACGCGGCAGTTTCCGCGTCCTGGGCATTCTTCGGCAATAGAGCTGCCGCAGCGGAAAACTCTCTGCCCCAGAAGCGTTGAGCAGGTTCGGCGAATTCCAGCTCCACGTAGCAGCTCGTCGGCTTGTACGTCCGCTTGCGCTTCACTTGCGCGACAACTTCGCGCTTCGATTCCTCATTGGTGAGAAAGAGCAATTGGCCGGGAGCCACCGCCGCGGATAGCCGGACCACCCCGCCATTTTCACAGACCAGTACCGAGGTCGTCTCTTCGGTGAACAGCTCGCGCTCTCCCTCACTCTTGCCGGGACGCGCTCCGGTGGCTTTCACCCGGACTTCCTGAGCGACCATATTTGTCTTTATCGTTGTTTTCGGACCCGACTGGCGTGCTTCGACTTCTTCCAGTTCGATCGGAAGCTCCTCGGGCCGCGGCTCTGAGGGAGTAGCCGGTGGCGAGGCAATCAAAGGATTCATGTCGTCTGCGGAAGACAATTCGGTCGTTCCTTGTGCCGGGACTGCGAGAGATCCCGGACGAAATTCACGGTGCGAAGCACCGTCCCCTTTGCCGATGGTTCACACCCTTCCATTTTCCCTGCTCGACCAGCCCATTGACTATAGAAAAAAAGTCCTTCGTGGCGCATTGAGCACAACCGGACCGCCCCAGAAAGTCCAGTTCATTTGCACCCACCAAGGAGGGGAATTTGAATACTCCTGGGCTTCTAACGTCCGTTTGATTCCCATACTCTTTCGTAGCTCGTTTTCAAGCTTGATTGGCGGGGGAACTAGTAACCAGGCCAAAGGAGAATTCAGTTTGTACTCGCTGATTGGAGCCCTTGTCGCTTTAACGGCCTCCATCTCATGTCTCCTCGGAGAAATTGCCATAACCCATGGAGCCGCCAGATCATATGCGCCTGCCGATAAGGGAAGTGTTCCAAGAAACAGTAGCTCAGCAGGCGCGCTACATCCCACCAGTCGTTATAACGTTTGTACGTGATCTCTTCTTGAAATACCGAGCCGATCGAAATTACGGTTGCGAAGGCATACCCAAAAATCAGGAATTGAAGGAAGAACTGATGACTCAGTTGCCCCAAGGACGCTGCAAGAAGGATCATTGCGATCCCGCCGATTTCTATGATCGGCGCGAACAACTCAAAGATCCACAAATAGGGCATCGCGAGAAACCCAATTCGGCCGTAACGCGCGCGAAACAGCATATCGGCGTTCTTTCTCAGCGTATCGAGTAATCCCTTTTGCCAGCGCGCGCGCTGCCTCCCAAGCGACCGCAAGTCGGAAGGCACCTCGGTCCAGCACACCGGGTCCGGAACGAACTGGATCCGGTAGGGGGTTTCCTTTTCGAGCATGTACCGATGAAGCCGCACGACTAGGTCGAAGTCTTCACCGATAGCCCGGGCTCGGTATCCGCCGATGGCACGGACGAGATCAGTCCTGAACAATCCGAAGGCTCCCGAAACGATCATCATCATGTTTCCCTGCGCCCAGGCCTCTCTGCCGATGAGGAACGCCCGCAAATATTCGACCACCTGAATAACTTCAATACCTTTCCGCGGAAGACGCACCTGCTGCATCTGTCCTTCAGTAATGACGGATCCGTTCAGAACGCGGATGATGCCGCCGACGCCGACCACGTGGACGGGGTCGGCCATCACGGGAATCATGATCCGCAGCAGCGCGTCGCGTTCGAGTACGGAGTCTGCATCCACAATGCACACGTAGGGCGAGGAAGCCGAATTCAGTCCGGCATTCACGGCATCTGCTTTGCTTCCTCCGGCTTCTTTATCGATAACCGTCAGCCGCACGTCTGAGTCACTTCGGTAAATTCCCCGTACGCTCGCACTGGGTATCTCTGGCACGTAAACCGCACGTACTGAGCGCAGACGGAATTCAACTTGTAACTCTGCGAGTGTCCGGTCCATGGAACCATCATTAACTACAATCACCTCCAGTTCTGGATAGTCCAGGTCTAGGAGGTTCCTCACCGCCACGCAGATCGAACTTTCTTCATTGTGAGCCGGGGCGATTACCGTGATCGGCGGGGCGAATGGTGAATTCTTGATCCACTGCGGCCGCAAACTTTCCAGCCGCCGCTGGTGCCCCGTGCTGGTCTTGATCGCTACTATCAGCGCGATGAGGTACACCAGGTTGCTGATTAGGTAGTAGAAAAAGAGCGCATGATTTGCGATGTCGAGGAAGCGAATCATAGCCGTGCCACGACGGGCTCTTCGAGTAGCTTGCCGCTTCGCAAGACCTTCAGGAGGACGTCCTTTTCGGGTCCTTCCAACCAGGGGGTATTCTGCAATTCGGTTTCGAGTGGCACTTCCCGACTGACATTCTCTAGTGCCGCAAGATAGGCATGGAGCCCGTACCGGTCGCGTGCCGCCACGACTTGAGCAAAGATCGAAACCACTTCCTCTCTCAAGTCCACAAGGCTTTCCGCTGCGCGCATCCGTACTAGGCGATTTGCATCGGTCAACGCGACCAAGAGCTGCGGAATCGCTCTCGGCTCGTGCAATTCTCCAAGCGCCACCACTGCTCGAAGCCGGACGAACCACACGGGATCCCGGGCTAGTTCAGTCAAGACCTCCAGAGCATGGCCGGAGTGAGTGTGCGATAGGGCCCGCGCCGCCGAGGCCCGGAGTTCCGGCAGCTTGTCCCCAGCCAATGGAATGAGTTCAGCACCCAGAGATGGGCCCGCGACCTCTCCAAGAACCCGGCCCAGCACCTCGCGTAGCGAACCCTCTGCGTATTGCAGGTAGGGAAGCAGGACCTGGGGCCGCTCGCGGCAGCAGTTGACCAAAGCAGTCTGCAACGGCAGGGCTGGCACCTTCAGGCCGGATTCCGCAATCCAGGACAAGATTTCCTCAGCAGCTTCTGGCGAGCCTACGCGTCCCAGACCGCGCAATGCTGCGTTGCGATTTTCCGCATCGTTGTCCCTCAGTGCCTCCGCAAGCGCTGGAATTCCTTCCGGAGCTCGTGTGCGCCCCAGCGCCACCAGCGAGCGGCGGCGCCGCCAGCCATGGAGTTTCCTGGCCTCAAATATCTGTTTCTCGATTAGTCCGCTCGCGCGTAGGAAACGCAAGAGCCTCGCCGATTCTTGCGCTCCTGATGATTCAAAGGCATCGAGCACCAGGTCCTGGACGATGCGCCGGTCGAAGGAATTCCTTCGCCACCTTTCGTAAGGAATCTCTCCCGAAATAAGAGAGGTCCACTCCTGACGCAATTCGAGCACCCGAACATCGCGCTTCGCGAAAAACCGCTTTCGATAGAATCTTCGGACCAGAATGACCCCTAGGAGCGCAGCGTCAGCGACGATAGCGGCGATGATCGCCTTCAGGACGAATGCTGCGGGCCCATACCGGCGCAGCGCTTCAAAAGTGGATGCCATAACTTAATCCGTAGCTAGTTTCGGTGCGGCCCTGTGTTCGTCTTTGATAGAGGCTGTATACACTGACGTCCTGGCGCGCCCTAAACTGATAACGCAATCCCCCTCCGTAACTCTGCGAAGAGAAACTACCGATTTGATCCACGCGTGCGAAATCTTCCGATCCGACTGCGTACACCACATTCCCGGAGAGGTTTTGCACTCCCCAATTCGCTAGCGGGAAGCCTAGCCGTGTGCTTCCGGATGGTTTCCACTCGGCACCCAGGCCGGAGAAATGGCTCCGTGCTTCCGTTAGCGTCACCGACCATGTCCAATCGCGGGGAAGATAGAGGATGCCAGTCTCATTCAGCGCCAAAATCCGGGCGCTCCTGTACCAGAACCAATGTTGACCGTAGATAAATTCCAGACCCCGAACCCAGCCTTCCTCGTCCACCCTGACCCCGCGGTCGTATTCGAAGAATGCTTCGCTTTTCGGAATCACCCCGTTGTCTCGGCCAACTGCGCCTCCCGCCGTCAGTGATCCCAGCAGGGGAATCTTTCCTGTCACACCCCCTACGAATTTTCCGGCGTTCGTTGGATCACGCTGATAAAAACTTCCCCCCTCGCTAGTCGTCCAGGACGAAGTCCAGTGCGATACCAGACTCAAAGATTCATCATGATTGGCGTCCGCAAAGTTAAAGAGGTCGTTGTTTTCACCGAAACGCAGCTCGTGTTTCGGTTTGTCCACCAAAGAGAGCAATCCCGCGTGCCCTTCGGAATTGCCAGGATCCAATTCCAGCGACCTCTGAAACTCCAATCGCGCCTCGCGCCGGGCACCCTGCGCACGCAACGCGCGCCCCCTTGCAGCCCGCAGGTCGGCTCGCCTGGGATCAAGCGCGACAGCCTGGTTGACCGCTTTCACTGCCTCATCCGTTTGCCCCTCGCGCAGGTATACGTTTCCCAAGCCCGCCCAAAGATCAGGATCTTGGGGTACCAACTTTACGAGTTCGAGGTATTCATGCTCTGCCTCTTCCAATTTTCCGGACCAAGCCAGAACGCGGGCGCGCCAGGAGCGAATGTCCGTGTCCTGGGGGGCGCGAGCAATCTCCCGGTCGATAAGCTGCAGTGCAGTCGTCCAGTTTTGCGCTTCAACGTACTTTTTCACTTCGGTGGTCCAGCCCCCTGGTTTAGGGGACTGTTGCTCTTGAGCAAAGGAGCATGCTGGTATGACCGAAGCCAGGAGGAGGAAGGCGAATGTTATTCCTTTTCTTGGCGCAGGCCACCAGCACCCATCCTGATCTGGGACACTTGTCAGATTGGAATCGTGCGGATTCATCGTTCAGAAGAAGACTGTGCAAGACTCTGGCCATAGAATCGGATTATGAGAATTCCATAATTAAGTTAACTGACATATAATTAGCCACTTGCGGAGAATCAATCGATTATTCTTGATGAGTTCGGCCTTTAGTGGGATTTGTCTGGAGGAAATGTCATGTTGAGACCCGCTCGTCTCAAGTATGTTATCCGCGCTGTCCTAGTCTGAGTCAGCGTAGGCACGTTTCATTTCGGGACTGAGATTTCTTTCTAGCTCCTCAGGCGGTTCTAACTCTGCACTTCCGCACCCGCCCTTACTCGATTGTTCTAAACATACGGGCTTCACGGAGATCTTGCGTCGCTGAATTGGGCGGCTTACACGCTACATAGAGAAGTGCCACTCAAAGCCGGCCATTGTGCCTAGCTCGTCACGCGCTCGAAAATCATGCGCGCGCCTTGCAGATCCTCTTCTAAGGCTGGCGCGCATTTGGTGGCGTGGCGAAAAATCTGGGCCTTTGTCCGTTGGTTTGATGCGTACAGAGATTGCTGTGCTCCGCGATGGATATTCTTATTGGCTGTGGTTCGGGCTATCGCGTGGTTTCAAATCCCGTGGTCTCTAAGGCAGACATTCGGTTTGGCAGAGTGGTCGCTACCTTGCAGATTAACGGCGCATTTTCGTGAGGGGTTTGCAGAGCTGACCAGGTCACCAGAAAACAGGCGCGCGCCAATGTGTAAAGCGGGTTCACGCAAGAGGATTGGCTCCGGGGCCTGGACTCGAACCAGGATAGCCAGATCCAAAGTCTGGAGTCCTACCAATTAGACGACCCCGGAGCCGATGATAGCAGTGTAGCAGAGGCCCGCGAGGGTTCCCAACGGAGCGGTTATGCGTGATTCGGCGCTTTCTGCTAAATTGGTTAGACGTCTCTTGACGGGGAGAGGTGTCCGAGCGGTTTAAGGAGCACGCTTGGAAAGCGTGTGTAGGAGAAATCCTACCGTGGGTTCGAATCCCACCCTCTCCGCCACTCCGCTCGTGGTCCCGGTTGCACCGGGATTTCGGCTGCGGGCTCAGACGCCCGCAAAACGTCTCAAGTTCGAATCCCACCCTCTCCGCCACTCCGCTCGTGGTCCCGGTTGCACCGGGATTTCGGCTGCGGGCTCAGACGCCCGCAAAACGTCTCAAGTTCGAATCCCACCCTCTCCGCCACTTCTTCCTGAGGTCAGTACCGTTCCGACTTATCGGAGCCAGTCTTTCCGAGACGGCTAGCCTGCACCATCAGATCGGGACGAGCAATCGATATCCAGTTTGGAATGTTTGAAACGATGCTAAACGGCGTCAGGGCCCCACGCATCGTTATGCGCGCGCTCAGATATGGCAGGAAGCGGCGCCGCGCTTTTCCAAATAACGCTGGTGGTATTCCTCGGCGCGATAAAACGTGCCCGCCGGCGTAATCTCCGTCGCGATGGGACGCCGGAACTTGCCGCTCGCTTCGAGCGCAGCTTTCGATTTTTTTGCGTCGGCTTCTTGCTCGGGGGAATGAATGAAAATAGCGGAACGATACTGCGTTCCAGAGTCCGGCCCCTGCCGATTCATCTGTGTGGGATCATGGAGCATCCAAAAAGCCTCCAGCAATTTTTCATAGCTGACCTGTGCCGGATCGAAAGTAACCTGGACAACCTCGGCGTGTCCGGTCTCGTCCGTGCAAACGTCTTTGTAGGTGGGGTTCTTGGTATGGCCGTTCGAATAGCCGACGACCGCGTCCACAACACCCGGAATCATCCGAAATTTTGCTTCCACGCCCCAGAAGCAACCTGCGGCAAACGTGGCAATCTCAGTCATGTACATCTCCTTTGGTTCCGTCTCTATTCTACCGCCGACTCGATTTTCGCCAAACCTTTTAGGATGCGCCACGGCCGCCTCGCGATTCACCGCGTCGCGCGGTTGATTCTCTGGAAGAGCTTGGGTCGCGTTTGACGCCGCAGGGCGTTCCGCGAGACCATTACGAGTTTGCGCGGAGTGCAGAGATGGATCTAGGACGATCGGGGCGCGCGGCCATTGTGGCAGCGGCTAGTAAAGGACCGGGCCACGCGGTTGGCAGCCTCCTCTAAATCAATGACCGTTGGTTTCCGCCGCCTCGAACTGACGTTGCTTCAAGAACGCTTTGCCGTTTGTCGGCTTGCTCCCGATGCGGTGATTCCTTCATGGGCCACCGGCGGGAGTTTCTGCTCGATCACCCGCACGGCAGAAGAACTTTCTGTTGTGGTGGAAGAATCTCGCGTTCCGGACGGCGTTACTTCCCAACCGGGCTGGCGTGGTTTCCAGGTGCAAGGGCCGTTTGCATTTTCTGAAATTGGAGTGCTGGCCTCACTTACGGAACCGCTCGCCGCAAGGGAAATCAGTCTTTTTGCGATTTCCACGTTTGACACGGATTACTTGCTAGTGTCCGAAAAAAAGCTTGCCGCCGCTATCGCCGCTTTGGAGCATGCCGGACACACGATTCACAGGAGCCATGGCCAATGACAATTCTAGGATTCAATGTTCCCGGGAGTGAGAGGTCCCGCGCCATAATTCTTGCGTTCGCGGGCCTGTTGGTGATTTCCCTTTCTGCGTCCCGCAGCGGAGCTGACGAGCCCTACGCGCGCAGCCGCGACTACGATTTGCAGCATTCGAAGATCGCACTGCGCTTCGATCTGGAGCACAAGAAAGTGTTTGGAGATGTGGTTCACTCGGTCTCTATTCTGAAAGACGGAACGGCCAAGCTGGCTTTCGATTCGGTTGGACTCACGATACAAAGCGTTGTCGTGAACAAGGCGGCCGCCAAATTCGAATCCACGGCGGACAAGCTTATCGTTCCATTGCCTACAGCGGCAAAAGCAGGAGAAAAATTTGACGTACAAATTCGCTATGAAGGGAAGCCCACAAAAGGCCTCTATTTTATCCTGCCGGATAAGGACTATCCCGACCGGCCGAAGCAAATTTGGACGCAGGGTGAATCGGAAGATACGCGGTACTACTTGCCGACATACGACTATCCGAACGATCGCCTGACCACGGAGACAATTCTCACGGTGCCAGCTTCGTGGATCACCGTCGGCAACGGAAAGCTCGTCAGTGTGAACGATGCGGGAAATGGCCTAAAAACCTGGACGTGGAAGGAGTCCGTGCCCAGCTCGACCTACCTCATCACGGTCGTGGCGGGAGAATTCGATGAAGCGAAGGAGTCGTGGCGCGCCATTCCCGTCACGTATTACGCGCCGAAAGGACGCGGTGACCGCCTCCCCATCAACTACGGCCGCACACCGGCGATGATCGAACTGTTCAGCAGGAAATTGGGTGTCGACTATCCCTGGGAAAAATACGCGCAATCGATGGTCGACGACTTTGTCGCCGGTGGCATGGAAAACTCGAGCGCCACCACGAATACCAGCAGTTCGCTGCAGCATCCCAAGTTGGCCCCGGAATTTCCGACCGGCGAGGACGATCTCATTTCCCACGAACTTGGGCATCAATGGTTCGGCGATCTGGTTACCTGCAAGGACTGGGGCGATATTTGGTTAAATGAAGGATTCGCCACTTTCATGGAAACGGTCTGGACTGAGGCGCATTTTCCGAAAGAGCAGAGCGAATACGAGCGCTGGACCAACGCGCGGGACTGGTTTAGCGAGACCAGTCTCTTTGCGAAACCGATCGTGCGTCATGATTTCGACGACTCGAGCGAGTTCGATGGCAACGCTTATGGCAAAGGCGGCTGGGTGCTGTACATGCTGCGCCACCAGCTCGGAGAAGAATCTTTTTACCGTGGGCTCAAACACTATCTCGAAGCAAATCGAGGCAAAAACGTTGTTACAGCGGATTTGATCAAGGCAATCGAAGAAGGCACGCATACCGATGTGGATGAATTCTTCAACCAGTGGATTTACGGAGCGGGAGCCCCCAAGCTCGACCTGAGCTATACCTACGATGACGCGAAACACCAGGTTGGCTTGACGGTAAAACAAACACAGAAGCGCGAAGGGCACGTAGGGCTTTTTCATATTCCGACGGAAGTCGAAATTACGACTGCGACCGGCGCGCGGATCTATCTGGTCAAAGTTGCGAAAGAAACGGAGACGTTCCCTTTTCCCGCAGACAGTGCACCGCTGATGGTCTTGTTCGACAAGGGCGGAAACGTTCTGAAGTCCTCGGAATTTCACAAGGACAAGAAGGAATGGCTCTACCAACTGAAAAACGCGGCGGAAATTTCCGATCGCGCGGATGCGATTCTGGCGCTTGGCAAAGTCAAAAACGACGAAGAGGTCGTGGCGGCGCTGGCGGGCGCGCTCCGGGATGACAAGGCGTGGGGCATTCGAGCAGAGGCTAGCGAAGCCCTTGGCCGGATCGGAGGAGCCTCGGCGTCGAAGAAATTGCTGGAAGCGCTGGAGACGGCGAAGGAGCCGTGGGTGCGCAACCGAGTTGTGACCGCGCTGGGAAATTTTAAGGACGATGCGGGGGTCGCAATAAAGCTCAATTCCGTCGCGCGTGAAGACAGCTCCTACCGCGCCCGCGCCGCGGCGCTGCAAGCGCTCGGCAAGCTGAAGGCGCCCGACGCGCTAACCACGCTGAAGGAGGCGGCCAGCGGCGATTCTCCTGACGGCTTCCTGCGGAACGCTGCGCTGCGTGCGATGGGTTCTCTTGGCGACAACAAGGCCGTGCCTCTGCTTCTTGAATGGTCCGCGGCGGGGAAGCCCATTGAATCCCGCCAGGCTGCGATAGCGAGCCTAGCGAGGTTGCAGAAGGACAACACGGAAATTACGAAGCAAATTGCCAGCTACTTGACGGAAGCGCATTTTCCGGTTCGGTTGTCGGCCGTTCTCGCGCTCGGGTCACGCGGAGACGCATCGGCCGTTCCGGCGCTCGAAACGCTCCTGAAGAGCGACGAGTTAAGCATCACGTTTGCCCCGCTGATCAAGGAACAGATCGAGCGCTTGAAGAAACCCAAAAGCGGCAAATCCAGCGAAAGCGCCGACGATGACGAAGAAGCCGGCGAAAAAGAGAATTCCGGAGAAGGAGACAGGGGCGTCACGCAGCGCCTGGACAAGCTCGAACAACTGATTCGGGAAATGAACGAGCGGCTGAAAACGATCGAGACTCGTTTGCCGCCGCCCAAAAAGTAAATTCGCGGAAGCTCTATTGGTGTTAAGTCATCCGCGCTCAACCGCGGTCATACGAACGCTTCGCTGCGGAACTCGCGCTCTCGAACCTCAGGGTTCCGCGATCAAAATTCGCAAATCGCGGAGATTATTCTCCGTGGGACCTGTCAAGAGTGCGTCGTCCAACTTCGCGAAAAACGTGTACGAATCGCTGCGCTGAAAAAATTCCCGAGGGTCCATTCCCAGCGCTCGCGCCCTCATGAGCGTCTCGCCATCCGCCACGGCGCCAGCGGCGATGCTGTTTCCGTCAATTCCATCCGTCCCCGCGCTTAACACGGCTACTTGCCTGTCCGCAATTTTTTCGACGCACGCGAGCACGAAAGCGGCGTTCCTCCCCCCAATCCCCTTTCCCGTCACCGCCGAAC
>Ga0210407_10004085_pt1 | contig 11608 bp, 9 predicted proteins | sample IncBWC27MmetaG_FD_150860 | JGI IMG/M metagenome (GOLD analysis project Ga0210407, IMG submission 150860) | Forest soil microbial communities from Barre Woods Harvard Forest LTER site, Petersham, Massachusetts, United States - Inc-BW-C-27-M | ecosystem: Environmental > Terrestrial > Soil >... | reverse complement strand
TCGTTTTTCAGCGCCGCACGCGTGTGCTGGCCGAAATGCTTGCAGCGGAACTGCCTCGCGGCGCGTCGGTTCTGGATGTGGGATGCGGCGACGGCACGGTGGGCAGCTTGATTGCGCGACTCCGTCCGGATGTTTCCGTGCAAGGCGTGGAATTTTTGGTCCGGCCCGGCTGCAAAATTGAGTGCCGCGCCTTTGACGGATCGACGCTACCGTTTCCCGGCGAATCTTTCGATGTGTGCCTGTTCGTGGATGTCCTGCATCACACGCAGGACGTAACCGTGTTATTGCGAGAGGCGGTTCGCGTCAGCAGGTCGTTTGTTCTCATCAAGGATCACTTAGACGAAAATATCTTGGATGACGCCACGCTGCGGTTCATGGATTGGGTGGGGAATCGGCCGCATGGCGTGACGCTGACCTACAACTACCAAAGCCGTCAGCAGTGGACGTCGCATTTTGCGAGTTGCGGGCTGGTGGAGGCGAGTTGGAAGACGCGAGTTCCCCTTTATCCTATGCCATTTAGCTTGCTCGTTGGCCGCGGTCTGCACTTTATCGCGCTGCTCAAGAAGCTGTAGTTTCGCGCGAACGCAGAATCTATAACGAGAAGGGAAGACAACTTGCGCTGGCTCGTTTTCACAAAACGCCTCAGCCAAGCTTTGAAAGGTCAAACGCGGCGGGGTGGCGCGCGCCCGTTTTCACGAGGGCTTCGATTTTTTCGAGAGACTGGATGCCGCCGCGCGCTCCGATTCCCTTGCAGTTTAGCGCAGCGGCGGCGCAGGCAAAATCGAGCTGGCGCTTTACGGGCCAGCCCCGCAGAAGAGCGTAAATAAAACCCGCGTGAAAGATGTCACCGGCCCCGGTGGTATCCACGGTGTCTACACGAAATGCCGCGGCGTAATGAAATGCGGAGCCGTCCCAAGCGAGCACGCCTTCATGGCCCAGCGTTGCGGCGGTCAACCGGCAGCGATACCGCTCGCGAAGCGCGGGGAGCGATTTCTTCAGGTCATTTTCACCGATGATTCGTTCGGGAATGTCCCTGCTGCTGATGAGATAGTCGACGTTCTGCAGCAGTGTTTCCACTCCGGGATAAAGATCATCCAGGTCAGAGATAACCGGCACGCCGGCGGAGCGCGCCCACACCGCTGCTTGGGTCGCGGCGGCGGTGTCGTGTCCATCGACATGCAACGCGCGTGAATTGACAACCCATTCGTGGTCGATCTCGCCCGGGAGAAGAGTCAACCGCGAATCGCGCTTCCAGAGAACCGTGCGCTCGCCGTTTTCATCGACAAGGATGAACGCTTGCTGGCTCGCGCAGCCGGAAGCGGTCACGAGATGCGCTTCAACTCCCAAGCGCGAGAATTCCGAGCGATGGACGGATGCGGCAGGATCATCACCCAGCTTTCCGACGTAACGCGTGCGCAGGCCCCACTCTTGGCAAGCCGCCACGGCGGAAGCGACCTGGCCGCCCGGCAGGATTTGCGCAGAGTGAAAACCAACTTTTGATCCCAGCTCGGGATAGTGGGGAAGAGAGATCAGCGTGTCCGTGGCGTTCAGTCCCACACCGACAACATCCACTTTCGGAAGATTGCTCATTCGCGCCCGGGCCACTGTAAACGAAGTGGAGACGTTTGCAAAGGGAGCGTGCCGAACTCAGCGGAAGCGAGTTGTGCGCCAGAGAGCGGCGCCACAAATGAAAAGAAGCAGGATGGTCGCCGCGCTCAGAAGCAGAGCGGGGAACCAGTGCAGGGACATTTGCGGGGCATGAGCGATCTTGCCGAGAAAAATGAAAACCCCCGTCGTCAGAGCAACGAGCAGCCAATCCCAGGCATTTCGAGCGGGCTCTGATTCGTCCCCTGAGCGTTGCCCCTGCATGCGCTCTTCGACGTCATCCTCCGCTATGCCATACCTGCGCGCTTCACGAAGCGCCGCTTGCTTCCATCGCCCTTGCTCTTCGCCCGTCGCCGAACACAAGGCGATTGCGGCGACGCCGAGCACCATCAACAGCGATCCACCAATGACCTGCGCGTAGAGCGAATGGCTGCCTCCGCGCAATTCGCCAAAAACCAAAACGCCCCACAACAATCCCCATAACTGATTGGTATTCGACAGCGGAATTCCGCGGCTGATGCCCACGTACTTTGCCGCGTACTGCTGAAACAGATCTCCGACCACCCAAATGAAGCCGCCCAGCATAAGCCAGAACAGAACATCCCGTGCGCTCACCAGTTCGTGCCACAGCGGAGCCCAGCCGACATAGCTGACTGCGAGCGCGCTCATCATGCCCAGTTCGCCAAAAGTGAAAAACGTGACGAACGAAAGCGGATTCATTCCCGTCAAATACGCTTTGCGGTAAGGAATGTACATCGTGCCCCAAAGGATGCCCGCGCCAAGGGCGGCCCAGAAACCGCGCATGGGGTGCGCCGCCGGAGCTTGCGCCGCCGACGCAATCGCCAGTACCGCCGCGCCAGTACACATGACCAGCGCACCGCCCAAGACGCCGGCCCACCGGCGCCAGCCCGCTTGCCGCAGCTCGTTGAAGAACAGAAATCCCCACAGGATTCCGAGCAGGCTATTCGAATTCCAAAGAGGAAAGGCGATGCTCAAGCCAATGTCGCGAATGGCAAAAATCGTCAGCGTGTTGGCCACGGCCCAAATGCATCCCGCGAGCACGGCCCACAGGATGAGATGCGGCGCGCGCCGCACGTCAGCGCGGACGGAAGAAGTTCCCAGCAGCAATGCCGGCAAGCTCCAGCGCGCCAGGAAAACGCCGATCACCATAATGAGAGAAATGACGATGGGAGAGACACCTATCGTTACCAGTTTTGTAGGGGCCTCCGCGGCGCCGAGCCATGCACCGGCGGTGAACCCGCAAAGAATTCCCAGCATTTGCAGTTTGTGCGCGCGCGAAGTTTTCGAACTCCCGGCGCTCGACTCCGACCGCGAAGTGGTTGGCATTTTGTTCGAATGTCTCGTTCAGCGAATGAAACGCAGAAGCACCAAACCGCCCAGTAGAACCGCAACCGGCACCCAAAAATGTTCATCCGTCAGAATGACGGCCGCCCAACTTCGCCTTGGCCCGCTCTTGCCGATATCTCGCATATCCATTGCGTTCACCAGTTTTCTCTATTCAGGCGCGTACGGTTCCAGTTGCGGATCGTCGTCGTCCGGATGCACCACCCAGATTTGGCGATCCTTGAAATAGTCAAATAGCCTGGCGTTTTGTGCGGCATCCAGATCGCGCGCCCACAAAATTTTCGCGCCGTCGATTTCCGCTCCATTGTAGACCCACTCAAAGTGGACATCGTGGTCGGGATCGTAGCGCACCATCACGAGGTGCCTCCCCGCCGTGGTTTGCAACTTTTTCTCGATCGCTGCCCGCTGCGGAAGGCCCTCGCAGTGGTGTTGGTATGGGTCGCACCGGCCTGCAACCGCGGCCGCTCCGATCTGCACCGCCAAGGTCGCCAGCGCAAGTCGCACGATCATCGAACCGACGCGCCAGCCTCTCAGCTTAAACGTGTTCCAGTGGCGCATCGACTGCACCACCAGTGCGGCGAGAACGCAGACCAGCGGCGCAGCGTAGTGAGATTGTCCCCAGATCACCACGAACAATCCGGCGGCGCCAAGGAAAAACGTGAGCAGCAAAAATCGCATTCTGCGGTCGCGAAACAAAAATAGGGCTGCGGGTAAAAGCAATAGTTCGCCCTTCCAGAAGAAAATTGTCCCGAAGATATCGAGTTTTTCGAGAGTGACGTCCTTAAAGTCCGCCCAACTCGCGCTGTAATATTCTCGCTCCCAATGATTGTAGAAGTTATCGAACTGCGCATTGCGGTATTGCCGCGGGGGACCGGGGTCCCGCCAGATAAACGTCTTTGCAACACCATACGTATTCATATTCAACGTATACGGCAGCAGCAGCGCATTTCCGGTCAGCCGCCAGTTGTAATACCCCATGAAAGCAACCGTCAAGGCTCCGCACGCGGCCAAGGGCAGCAGTACGTGTTTCAATCGTATCCCCGGCGCGATCCGCGTCTTTATATTTCCCGCGAGCCATGCCAGGAAATACAAAAACGCGGGCAAGCAAAACACAAATCCTTCGAGCGGCCGGCTGTTCGCCAGGATCGCCAGACCAAGTCCGAGCCACAACGCATCCCCAACTCGTCCGGATCGCAAGATGCGCCGGAACGCGCCCAAGACTAACGCGCCGCCGATAGCAGCGACCGCTCCGCCCCAATATCCGTTCATCCAGTAAGTGGCAAAACACAACTGCACTGCGACAATCGCGGCTCCCAGAAACGCCCACCTCGCCGGCAGCCACGCTTGAAGCATCCAAAGGACGGCAGCGCACATGGCCGCATTGCTGAGCAACACGCCAATCCAGGGATGACCCAGCAATTCTCCAATGGCGAGCACCAGGCCCTGCGCCGGCGGATACTTCGAGCAGTACGTGGGTATCCAATTCACGTGAAACGTCTCGAAGCTTACCCACATGGGATGCGGCGGGTTCGTTAGCCTGCCATGCGCAAACGTATCGCCCATCAGCAGGTAACTCATCTCGTCGTGAATTCCCGGGGTCGGAATACGCAGCGTGGTCAGAAACAGCAGGCGGATCAGAATCACCGAAAAAAATAACACCCAAATCGCACGAGTGCGGCGTTCGAAAAATTTCGCGGTGGCCTGCTCGATTTTTTTCGAACGCGCAAAGCCGGGGAGAAGCGGCAGAATCGACAAAAGGAAAAGTACGAGAAGGGCCATCAACGAATAAGGTGTGACCGGCAAAGGAAGCGTACCCTCGCTTTCCGCGAAAAAAGAAATGTGCAACGATGCTGCCGCGCAGCATTATTCAGCAGGCGCCGCACGATGACCAGCCAGGCCGTCGCAGCATCGTAGCATTGATGGGTGGTTTGGGGGTTTTCTCCGAAAGCGTTAGAACCGCGTCGCAGAGCGCGCTTGCGCCGTCTTTTTTGCGATAGTTTGTCCCGCCACGGCGCGCTACCGCTCTATTTCGATGTCCTGGGTCGCGTTGGGATCACTGGTCGCCCTGCGTCCCTGCTTGCTATCGATGAAGTCTGCGAGTTCCAGCCGCAAATTTCCGGCGTTGGTGGAGTAGGTGAGCCCCGTCTCAAAATCAACTGTGCCCTCGCGGATCAGCTTTTCGATTTCGCCGTCGAAATGCTGCATGCCGTCATTCGAACCGTCGCGCATGGCATCCAGCAGCGATTTCCCTTCGCTCTCGCCTTTTTCCACGTATTCGCGGGTGCGCATCGTGGATTTCAAGACCTCCACCGCGGCGATTCGGCCCTTCTTGTCTTTCTTGGGGAGTAGGCGCTGAGAAACGATGTAGCGAAAAGCTTTCGAGAGGCGTGTTCGAATGGCTTGTTGATCGGCCAGCGGAAAAACGCCGACGATGCGCTCCACGGTCTTTGCCGCATCAACCGTGTGCAAGGTCGAAAGCACCAGGTGGCCGGTTTCCGAAGCCTCCAACGCGATTTCGATAGTTTCGCGGTCGCGCATCTCGCCCACCAGAATCACTTTGGGCGCCTGCCGCAACGCTCCGCGCAGAGCCAGCGCAAAACTCGGCGTGTCGGTGTGCAGTTCCCGTTGATGGACCGTCGATTTTTTATGCCGGTGCAAGAACTCGATCGGATCTTCGATGGTGAGAATGTGATACGCCTTCTCTTCATTCATTTTGTCGAGAACGGCGGCCAGCGTGGAAGACTTTCCCGAACCCGTTGGTCCGGTCACCAGCACGATCCCGTTCCTCACATCCACGATCTCCCGCAACACGTCCGGGAGGTGCAGTTCCTCGAAACCGGGAATTTTGTCGGGAATCACGCGCATGACCACCGCGCAACTTCCGCGTTGCTTGAAGATATTCACGCGGAAACGCGCGACTCCCGCTACTCCGTAGGACAGGTCCGCCGATCCGTCCTGCTCCAATTTGCGCAGCGGCGTCTCCGCCTTGCCGATCAGGTCGTGCGCAATGTAATGCGTATCCTGCGGCGTCAGGCATTCCAGTCCTTTGTATTTCAATTCCACGAGCTGGCCGCTGACTTCGATCTGCGGCGCGCGCCCCGGCGAGAAAATCAAATCGCTGACGTGAGCGCTGGCCTTCAACATCGCCGTCACCAGCTGCGCCGTGTGGATCGTTCTTTGCACGGCCGGGGTTTGCGCTGGAGCTTGCGGTTCCACTGGTAGCGTCGGTGCAATGGTTGCCATGGATAAGTTGTTTCCTTGTGAGGCCCGAGTACAGGAGGCCGGATCGCCTGAAGAGGGAAGTGGTCGATATCCTCTGCGACTCACTTAGTTTAGGCGAAACCGCCTTCTATGTGTTTCTCCACGCAAAGCGCGATTGCGTGTCGATTACTGCCTGAAAGGACAGGACGCAGCTTCGAAAAGAATTCGCCGAACTTACTTGCCGTCCATATTTCTATTTTGTGTCCGCCAATGCCAATCGCAACATCGCTCCGTTTTTGGCCGGCTCCACGGTGATCTTGCTCAGGTCGTCCACGATCCAGTTGGCTCCGGCCGCCATAAGCTCGGCATCCTCCGCCGTTGTGCGCAACGCGATCACCCGCGCTCCCGCTGCCTTTCCCGAGCGAATCCCTGCTGGCGCGTCTTCCGCCACCACGCACTCCGCCGGCGGAACTCCCAGAAATTCCGCCCCCTTCAAATAAGGTTCGGGATTCGGCTTGCCGTGCTTCACGTCGTCCCAAGTCACCATCTTCCGAGGCACGGGCAATCCTCCCGCGAGCAAGCGAACCTCCGCCAGCGCTCGCGTTGCCGAGGTCACCACCGTCCATCGATCGGCAGGCAGCGCCCGCAAAATCTCCACCGCGCCCGGCAGCGCCACCACTCCTTCCACGTCTTCAATCTCCCGCCGCTCCACTTCCTGGTTATCCGCCTCGTGGTCGCCTTCCGGCAGCAGCTCCCGAATAGTCGTGATGCTCGGCCGTCCGTGCGCCCGCCGCACGGTCTCCTCCGGATCGAAGCCGCGCTGCTTCGCCCACCAGGACCACACGCGAGCCACCGCCGGCGTCGAGTCCACCAGCACCCCATCCATATCAAAAAGCAGTCCCGCGCAATGAATTTGGCGCATACCTCATAATAATTCAGGTGAGACGGTTTCTCTAAACTGGACCACACTGCGCCGACACCAACCCTCAGCTACAGAGCGGTTAAATATTTTATTGTTACGTGTTTCTTAGAATTCGGCATTTAGTGCTTGCCAGCCAGCCGCAATCCGTCACATTCGCGCCGGAAAACTTACCCTCTTGCGGGGAGGCGCGTATTGCCAACTCTCGATTGTGTTTAAGTCTTCTCGAATGCTGTACATATGCCGCAAAGGGCGACCTGTACCACAATTCCTCCCGGTTGGCCTGCGTATTGCAACCTAAACAGCATATTGACGTGTGTAAGAGCGATTGCTGCCCAATTTTCTGACGGAGATGAAATGAAGAAGCAAGAGGGTTTCTCACTGATTGAGCTTTTGATCGTCGTCGCAATTATTTTGATCATCGCGGCCATTGCCATCCCGAACCTCCTGCGCTCCCGCATGGCAGCCAATGAGGCTTCGGCGGTCGGCTCCCTCCGCTCCATCAACACCGCGGAAGTGACTTTTTCGTCTACCTATCCAAGCGTCGGTTTCGCCACCACATTGACGGCGCTCACTGGTTCGGCCGCAACTTGCGCTACCCCCACTGGCGCCACATCCACGAACGCCTGCTTGCTGGATTCTGTTCTCGGCGCGGGCACGAAAAGCGGATATACCTTCGCGGTCGGCGCCGGCGCTGGTTCCGGAACCCCTCAGCCAACCTACGTCGTCAACGGCAATCCCGTCGTTCGAGGCCAGACGGGCCAGCGTTCCTTCTTCTCGGATCAGTCCGGCGTAATCCGCTATAACGGCGCGGCGGCGGCAGCCGTTACGGACAACCCGCTCTAGTCAGCGGGGAATTCCATCAAGCCACTGGTTACGGTCTGGAAACCAGAGCATGGGACTGCGGTCCCGTGCTCTTCGTGCCGTACGCGGCGCACACCAAACTCGCAGCCATGTCGCTTGATTCCTCTTTAAGGGAAGGCTAACCGGTAAGCAAAAATTGGGGTGGGAGACGGGGCTTGAACCCGCGACATTCGGTGCCACAGACCGACGCTCTACCAGCTGAGCTACTCCCACCGCTGTTTTCCTAGTTTACGCTACTTCTCCCGCTTCGAAAAGCGCCTCTCTCAACGCCACCCCAAAATCTCGTCCGCTGCTACTTCTGAATCTTCATTTTCCCGGTGATATGCAGCTTCACTTCTTTCCCAGCCACGTCGAGAATGTACGCGTGCCTGCCCTCGATCGCAATTTTCGTCGGCACATTCACCGCAATATTCGGTCCGTGATTATCGCCGTGCGTCCCCGGTTTGTAGGTGAATTCCGCGAAATAAACCATATCCTCGGTCTCAATCGTGTAGTGCAGAGTGTTTTTTTGGCCCCACACTTTCCAAGCGACATCCGTTTCCGAAGTCGCTTCGATCTTCCCGTCTTTCCAGTTTCGAGCCCCCGCCAGGGGCACATTCGCCAGCATCATGGCCACCATCAGCAGGCCCAGCTTTTTCATCGCCCCTCCTCCGCGCAGTATAGTCCCTTTCCGCTCTTCGCCATCGCCTCACGTTGGCTCCCCCGTCCCGGTTTTGCGCGTTGATCAATGGTTGAGAACACTCGACGCCATCGCCAATCCAAATGCCTTGCCCTTCCGGCCGGTATCCCTTCGGACACCGCTCCCGGCTCCAAATAGTGACACCATTCCCCCCAGCAACTAGATTGAGAATCCCAGCCAGGAGTCCGACCCGTGACTACCATGCGCCAACAAATCCTGGTTCTGGCTGCGGTTCTCGCTCTTTTCAGCCCCGCCCTTCGATCGGAGCAGCCACAAAAGGCCTCGCGCCCCACACCGGAAGACCGCCTCAAGAAGCTCGAAGAACGCGCCGATGCCGCCGAAAAAGCCGCCAGCAGCGCGGCGATGGAAAAGGACTACATCACGCGCACGCAGAAGCAGTACGAGTCGTACTACCAAAAAGTCCTCAACACGCAAATGGGAACACTGGGAATCATGGCCCTGATCCTGACGGGTGTGTTTGTCCTGGTTGCCAGGTTCAGCCTGAAAATGATCGACGAACAGACAAAAACCGCTACGGCCGGAGCCACGGTTCAAATGCGCAACGAATACGCGCGGGCTTTAGCTAAGGAAGTCCAGAAGCTGTGGGATTCCAATGCGGCCGATGTCAAGAAGCTGAAAGAAACACAGACCGCGCAGTTCGCGGAACTGGAGCAGAGCCTCAAAGATCGATCCGAGTTTCAAATGCAGTTTGTGCAGGCGCTTGCCGAAGGCCTCGATGAGCGCCAAGGCGATTCACTGCTCGCGTTCCGCAGCGCCCTTAGGACCTACAAGTCCGGCAAACCCCGAAACCTCATCGAAGCAAAAGTGGGCGCAACCACCGCGCGGTCTATCTTTGAGTCGCTCCGAAGAAAGCATGGGGAAAACTACGGAGACCAAGCACGAGAGGAGTTGGCAGATTCGCTCTACAACGGCCTCGAAGAAGAGCTGGCCTTAGCCGCGCTGCAGAGCCCCTGGCTCACGCCTCTCATCAACGAAAGAAGTCCGGCTGTCCCAGACCCAGAGCCCCCAGCGCCCGAGCCAGCCCCGGAGGGGCGCTCCATGGCCTCCATGACAACGATCCCCGAAACCGCTCCCCCAGAGCCAGATCTAGCTTTCGACGAAGAGTCTGACTCCTGCCGCCTGCTAAACACCTGACCTCCGGACGCGCCTCCGCTCACGACACAATTGCGGCAACGCTTGACCAAATTTCCATTGCCCGACACCTGCTCGCCAACTGCGAGCAGTGCTGCGTCGACCCACTGAGCCCGCAGCGCTTATCAAGAGTTGATGGAGGTTCTTAGCGAGGAGACGGAACTCTCACTGGATACCCGTTGCGGGAGAGGCTTTGTGTTTTTTGCGGGTCTTTGATGGACGCTGGTGGGCCAACAAAATGGATCCCGGAGATTTGCTGGGCAAAGCCAACTGTGATGGGTTTGGCTTTCGTGGAGTCGGTGGTGCCAGGGTAGAACCATGGCTGAGGGACGACATTTAAAACGTAGTTCACGTCCTTGGATCGTTCTTTGAAATCGGCGGGGTAGAGGTACGTGGCGATGACGTACGTGCCTGGGAGGAGAGGCCCTATCTGAAAGGCACCAGTTGGGCTCGTTTCGTACTGAGCCCACCAGGAATTTTCGATGGCATCGACATGATTGGCGGCCCAGAAGCGAATCCCGATGGGTTCAGGCAGGTTTCCCCGTGGAGAGGTGGCAACACCAGAAATGCGACCGTTGGGGAGCGCACTGTATGAAGCGTCGCGACACGCATTGGGAGAGACGACGAGTTCGCGCGGGTTCGCGGGTATGATGCCTTCGCTGGTGCGCCAGTAGGCGCCCGATTTGGGAGCCCAATCGACGACGTAGCCAGGTGGAGTGTCGAATTGAATTTGATAAGTTGCCGGCGGCAGCCCTGAGAAGGTAAAGCCGCCGTCCGCGTCCGTTTTAGCCGTGAATCGCTGGCCGACGGGAGAAGTGAGCGCGACGCTTGCACCAACAAGGGGAGCGCTGGGGCCATAGACCGAAGGAAGGACGTAGGTCCCCGTTACTATGGAGGAAGGCAGGCGATGCAAGCGGCGGAGGTTTTCGATTTCCGCGTCGTCTTTGTCGCGCGCGTGGCTTGTCTTGCTGCAATGGTTGGTAGAGAGAATGCCGTTGTTATCGCCCGCGTAGACAAGGTAGCGCTCCCCTTTGTGAAAGAAGAGGTCACCCGGGTGGTACTCATAACCACAGGCTCCGAGAGATCTGTTGATGTGGAGGCGTGCGGTTTTCAAAGGCTGACCGCTGAACCACTCTTCCACGGTGAAAGCGACCGTGACGTGGTCAGAATACATCCAGTATTGGTCGCGGAAAGAAATCGATGACCGGAGGCTGACGACCTTGAGAAAACCAAAGAAGGAAGGGGTTTCAATGGCGTCCACCACGCCAAGGAAGACAGCGGATTGTGGGCCGATGGCTTGACAGGTTGTGGGACGGGCTCCACTGCACTGGCAGGCCGACACGTTGTGGGGAAAGAAAATAAGGAAGAGGAAGAGCACGGCAAGCCAAGAAGGCAGGCTTTGTTTTTGTGGAAACAGAGAGACGCGTAGGGGCACTGGGGCGGGTGGCGCAGCTTTTCGCTCGAAATTTGTTCTTGACGTGACGTGCACGACACTAGCATACCATTGCTGGACTTAACTGTAGGGCATGGCTGCGAGGGAGGGTGGGTCACTCTTATCTTATTGGAATTACGGCGGGGTGCCCCACGTACCATTTTTTTGCATAAGGGTCCTAGAATCTTGCAATACTGAGCGTCGTCGATATTTTCGTCAACGATGAGAAAAACACGCCTGATCGTATTTGGGAGCGTTTTTGTAGCAGCTATCCTAGTAATTGTGTGCGGCTTCCAGCTTGTCAATTCCTCCCGTGTGAATCTTGGGCGTTTTTTGACCGAGGTCTCGACCGTGCAAACCGGACAGACCACGCTTGAGGATTGGCGCCGGC
>Ga0210407_10004084_pt1 | contig 11610 bp, 7 predicted proteins | sample IncBWC27MmetaG_FD_150860 | JGI IMG/M metagenome (GOLD analysis project Ga0210407, IMG submission 150860) | Forest soil microbial communities from Barre Woods Harvard Forest LTER site, Petersham, Massachusetts, United States - Inc-BW-C-27-M | ecosystem: Environmental > Terrestrial > Soil >... | reverse complement strand
CAACGCCGAACTTTTGAAGGCGGAATTGCGCCCGTTGATGGAGTACACGCGAACCGGGCGCTGGCGTTTTCCGTTCGCACCACACGACCTCGGCACATATCCCAAGGCCAACGGGCAGGTGTACGGGGGCGGAGAACGTACAGAAGAGAATCAGATGCCGGTTGAAGAGAGCGGTAACCTGCTTTTGATGTTCACCGCGCTGTCCAAGGTGGAGGGCAATGCTGACTTCGCCAACCGCTATTGGGCGGAGTTACAACAGTGGGCGGAATATCTTCGACAAGAGGGGATGGATCCAGCCAATCAGCTTTCCACGGACGATTTCTCTGGCCACCTCGCACATAACTCGAATCTGTCGATTAAAGCGATCCTGGCGCTGGCAGGTTTCGCAACTTTAGCGGACAAGACGAACCGCAGGGCCGAGGCCCTCGAATATCGCGACGTGAGCCGAAACATGGCCGTGAGATGGGTGCAGTTGGCGGGGGACGGTGATCATTTTCGGCTCGCATTTGATAAGCCTGGAACGTGGAGCCAGAAATACAATCTTGTGTGGGATCGAATAGTCGACCTCAACGTATTCCCGCCCAGCGTTGCACGGACGGAGTCGCAGTTTTACCAGGCTCACCTGAATGAATTTGGTTTGCCACTTGACAGCCGAAGCGACTACACCAAACTGGATTGGGAAGTCTGGACGGCCACGCTCGCGGACAACCGGCAGGAGTTCGACCGGATGATGGCACCCCTCCAGCGATTTCTCAGGAAGACTCCAAGCCGGGTTCCTTTAACAGATTGGTACTGGACAACTGATGGAAAACAACAGGGATTCCAGGCGCGGTCTGTCGTAGGCGGCGTCTTCCTCCCGATGATTGCCAATCACGAAATGTGGCGAAAGTGGGAGAGTGGCCATCAGAAATAGCTGGTCCAACGATAAGCCGACGCACGCATTGTCTCCAACAATTATTTTGAAGCCATGAAGATTCCCTTGCGAAGCGGCCGTTATTTCTCCGAACATGACACGAAAGATTCGCCTCATGTCGCTGTCATTAACGAAGTTCTTGCCCACCTCTACTAGCCTAACGAAGACCCGTAGGTCGATTTATCGAGATGGGCGCGTTTGGCGCCGGCCATTGTCAACTAGTGGGGACCGTTGCGGACATAAGACAGTCGAACTTGAGCGACGGACCCGCTCCGAGGATATACATTCCCTAACATTCCCTATATCCAGGAGCCCATGCCAAGGCAGACGCTTGTGGTTCGCACAAAGAATGAACCGATGGGCCTTGCTGGGCTAATTCATTCGGACACCAACCTCACGCGTGCGTCGGTCACCAGCAACTTATCCCAATAAGCTGCCAACCGTGCCCAACCATCACTCCGTAAATTCCGATCGCCGAAAGCAGCAAGGCAACGCCTGCGAAGCTCCCGAGAAGAAAAGCCCGAAATCGAGGCTGCGCCGTAGACGCTTCCATCAGCTCATCCAACGTGGCGACGCGAGCCACCGGCTGCTCTGAGAGCAGGTCCTGTAGACATCCTTAGACTAATTTTCGGTGAAATCATGACCCTGACATTGCTGGAGGTCGGGTTCGGTCTCGTACGCGGTAACGCGTGTCATGAAACAACGAAAATTAGCCCGAACGCCGACGGATTTCGTAGATTCCCACAACATGGTTACGGGAGAAGATCCGACGTGATGTTCTAACGGACATGGACGGCTAAGGAGCAGCGATCCGTTCCGCCCAGTCCGGAGCCAACTGTCGAAAGTGCCGGACGTTGAAGGTGTAGATTCGATCGCAACCTGATTTCTTGGCGCAGTGTAAATGCAAAGCGTCGTAGATCCTACCGCCGGTCCATCCGCCCTCTGAACATTCTTGGATCGTCTCGCGATACATTGCCGTCGTGAGAGCCACGATCTGAAAAAAAGGGAGTACATTCTCGGACAGCAGTTTCCATGCCTCTGCCGGATAGATTGGTGGCGTAAATGGAGCGCGGGTCAGGACTGCATAAGCCTCGGCAAGAGTGTGGCCACTCACATGCCCGATGATCTCTTTATTTCGAACCATCTTCAAAGCAGCTATGGCTTGGCTGTGGTGGGGATGATCGGATACAGAGGCTGCCACGAGAACCGCCGTGTCAAAATAAGCCTTCATGCCCCTGAAGTGTCCTTGATGCGTTCTTCTCGTATGGCGTCGACGGCGGTATCCCAGTCAAACCCTCGAGGTACCTTCCCCAAGTGAACCCAAATGCCGTTTTTCCGAACCATGGAAGGTCGCTGCTCGACTGGTCTTAAGGTCAAACCGTCTGAGCGCTCTTCGAGCTCGAGCTCGGATCCTTCCCGAAGGTGAAATCTCTCGCGAACAGGCTTAGGCAGGACGATTCGGCCAGCTTTATCGATCTTGACTGTCATGGCACTAATGATGGCATATACCATTGATAATGTCAATCGCGCCATCGGGCGGCTCGGGCGGCGGGGACCTCCGGATTTGGGCTAACGCCAGGTTTGCAGCAGAAACTTCAATTGAGATCCGGCTCGCCCAGCTGAAATCTCATTGAAAAAATAAGAGGGGGGATGCGAGTGGTAGAATTTTATTACAGAGGGACCAATGACCAAGGGAAACGTGCCCACTCTTTATGAGTGGTGCGGAGGCCAGGAGAGAATTGAAGCACTCTTCAAGAAATTTTATGAACACGTCCGTACTGACTCTTTGCTCGGTCCAGTATTCGTCGAGATGCCAGAAGAGCACTTTCAGACTGTCGCTCACTTTGTCTCGGAGGTTTTAGGAGGACCTAAGCTCTACACTGGCGACGGGAAACATAACCACTCGACCATGGTGGCGAAACATCTGCAGAAACATCTGACCGAGCCACAACGAAAGCGCTGGGTGGCTCTGCTGCTCGATACCGCGGACGAGATGGGCATGCCTGATGATCCGGAATTTCGCTCCGCCCTTGTCGGATATCTGGAGTGGGGATCTCGTATCGCGGTCATCAACTCAGCGACCGTCGAAAATCCGATCGGGCCCTCTGCGCCGATGCCGGAATGGGGTTGGGGCGAAGTGAAGGGACCTTACATTCCGTGACGTTCGGCGGCTAATTAGTTCATGTGTGTTGGTTCCGTTTCACACCCATAGTCGCGTTAATCAAGCATTTGGGTACAGATAGGAGTTCCATGTTGCCTCCTCTTCCGGTGTCGCCGCGCGCTAAATGATCCGATAAGGAGTCACGATATGTGGTGCCCGCACCCAGGTGGGCTAAGCCTTTAGAAGCGCCTGGATGTACGGGCGCTTGAGAGGGAGGCGGCGCAGGACTTTTCCGGTGGCGTCGTGGAGGGCGGCGGCGATGGCTGGCGCGGCGAGGGCGTTGGCGGCTTCAGAGCCTCCGCCGTATGCGCCAACTTTTGGATTGTGAATGAGGACGACTTTGATTTCGGGAGTGTCCGTCATTTTTGCAATTGGGTAAGTATTCCAGTCGCGCGAAGTGATTCCACTTTCATCGAACATAGCTTCTTCGTACAGCGCATGGCTGATGCCCATCATGGCGCCGCCTTCGACTTGCCGCTTGAGTTGAGCAGGATTGACGACAATGCCGGGATCCACGGCAATGGTGTATTTTTCGACCCCGATCGCACCTGTGCTCGGAGTGACTGCGATTTCGCAGACGCAGGCCCAGTAAGTGCCGGAGCGAAACATTGCGGAGACACCTCGGCCGAGAACAGGAGTTGCGCCTGTAGATTTTGCGCCGGGGCGCGGGGAGGGTCGCGTTTGCCATCCGCTCGCGTCGCGGACTTGCTTGAGAACGTTGATGAGGCGTTCTTCTTTGGCGTGGTCCATTCGAAATTGAATTGAGTCGGCACCAGCGAGCGCTGCAGCTTCACTGAAGGCAAGTTCACGGGGATAGTTTTGCTGGTATTGGCCGGGCGTGCGCATGCTGTGATCGCGAAGGCCGACGGCGAGCGGCGAAGCTTTTTGTCCAACCTGGAACGTGCCGTGCCCACGTTCGGCAACATTGGGAACGAGATCGTAAGACCAAGGATCGGACCAGAAGTTGGCCGTAGAGCTGAGGAATCCTGAGCCGCCGCCTCCCGGCGCGGGCATGGTGGGAAGTCCGGCAAGAATGGCGCCGATGGGCCGATCATCCTGGAAGGCCGGCATGTAGTGATCGATCTGGTAGCCAGCGATTCTTCCTTTTTCGTCGAGAGCGAATTCGACATCGGCGAAAGCAGCCGGGGATTGAGTGGACCACTGCAAATCTTCGGCACGCATCCACTGAACGCGAACGGGTTTTCCAAGAGCCTGGGACAGGAGTACGGCGTCGTCTTCCGCGCCAGAATTGCCGCCGTTGGAGCGGCCGTAGTGTCCTGCTCCGGGATGCGTGTGAACGATGATTTGATCGGGCGTGGTGCCGAGCATGGTGGCAATCTCGCCGCGAAGGGCCTGAGGATTTTGATTGTGCGTGTGGATGTGGACGATGCCATCGGACTTTACATCTGCGACGGCCATTGTGGGACCGATGGGCGCGTGTTTCATGAAGGGGAAGTGATACGTCGCGGAAAGTTTCTTCTGAGCAGAAGCGAGCGCGGCAGGTACATCGCCTTTGCTGGCAGGGCTTTTTGTAACTTGTGCGGTGTTCCAATCGACTTCTCTGCGAAGAGAATCGTAAAGTTTTTCGTTGCCGGGCAGACCTTTCCATTCTGTCCATTTGGTAGCGGCGGCGACTTGCTGCGAAGCCTGAATGGTTTCCCACTCGGTGGGAGCGACGACGCCGACAAGGTTTCCTTTCACGACGACTTGCGAGTTCGGGAATTTGGATTTGTCGAGCTGGCCAACAGAGGCGAGCATGGAGCCGAGCGATTTCGGGTGCACCATGCGTCCATGCAACATTCCGGGAAGGTGGATATCAGTGGCCCAGGTTTCTTTTGCCGTGACTTTGGAAGTGATGATGGAGTTCGGATGCGATTTGCCGATGACGGTGTAGGCGCTGACGGGTTTCATCGGCGGATCGCCTTCGACTCTCAGTCCCATGATGCCGGTCAGGTCTCCGCTGACGGGAATGGTGAGTTTGAGCTGCTGATCTTTGACGAGGTCGCCGTAAGAGATGGATTTGCCACGACCGGAAAAGACACCGTCTTTGGCAGCGAGTTGATCCTTCGGGACTCCGAGACGTTCGGAGGCGAGGTCGAGTAGCGCTTGATAGGTGTACGCGGCAGCTTTGCGAATGTTGGGCGTGCCTCGGCCGAGGAAATCGAAGGCGCCGCTGCCGTCGGGAGTCTGATCGGTGTGGCCTGCAACGACGGTGGTGATGGCTTCGAAGGGCACGCTCAATTCGTCGGCGACGATTTGGCGATATGCGGTGAACGTGGTGCCCTGACCGAAGTCACTCTTGCCGGTGCGAATGAGGACAGTGTTGTCCGGATGAATTTCGATCCATGAAGTAGGAAGAGTGGGATCGAGGGTATTTTTGAAAGGTGCACCGGTAACTTTCGGGCCCTGAAACTCTTGTCCTTTGAGGAGAGAAGGGCCGACGAATGCGACGCCTACAACGAGTGCGCCGCCGGTCTTGACGACTTGGCGGCGGGAGAGCGTAGCTGCATAAACCTTGGAGGTATTTTCAGTGGAAGTTGACATGGCTCACTTCCCCTTTCCCATCAGCGTTGCGGCGTGTTTTACGGCGTCCATGATGGCGACGTAGCTGCCGCAGCGGCAAAGGTGAGGCGATGGGCCCTCGGTGGTAAACGCCGCCTTGATTTGTGCGTCGGTAGGATTGGGATTTTTTTCAAGAAGTTCGGTGGCAACCATCATCATGCCGTTCTGGCAAAAACCGCAGAGAGGGGTCTGTTCGGCAATCCATGCTTGCTGAACGGGGTGAAGGGTGTCCTTGGCCTGCTCGGGAGAAAGACCTTTTAGCTTTGCCCAGCGTGCGGGGAGGCCTTCGAGCGTAGTGATTTCCTGATTGGCGGTTACCGTTGAGAGCGGCGTGACGCAAGAGCGGACTTCTTTGCCGTCGATGAGCACTGAGCACGCTCCGCATTGCGCGAGGCCGCAACCGAATTGCGGGCCGGAGAGTTCGAGGTCGTTGCGCAAGACGTAGAGGAGGGGCGTGTCAGCTGGGGCTTGAACTTCGCGGCGGAATCCGTTGACTGTGACGGTCGGCATAGTTTGCTCCCTTCAAAGCGCAAGTCGCCTAGTGATTCTAAGCCCGCGAACAATCAAAAATATACGGATTTCGGAATCGATTTAGGTAGCCCGATCCTGTCGAAATCTTGCCTGATCCTGTGGAATTCTCTAAGAAAGCACTAGCTTGAGCCCGCAACCGTCGGATGGCGAAGGCTGACGAAGGAACGAAGTATTGGAAGAGCGGTTGCGTGGTTCCGCTCCGTACGGTTTCGGTTGTTCGACTCTCGGCCACGGCGGGCAAAGTGTTTATCCCAGTTTATCCCAATACGCAGCCAACCATGCCCAAACTGTCCACAGCGAGCCGAGCCGCGTCTTTAGTTTTCAGCGATTTACCAGCGAGCCAGAGCGCAATCACCCGTCTTGAAAACCGTTAGACCCGAAAGGGTCTCGGGGGTTCGAATCCCTAATCCTCCGCCACTAAAAACTAAATCCAAAGCAGCCTTGAGGTTAGAGACGACTTCCAATTCTTTCAGCAGGCATAGCCTTTATCCCAATTTATCCCAATCGTGTGGTCGACAAATCACGAGTTGAGGTTCTCTGGACCCGGGAAATGCGCTGAATTCGCGTAGAGGGCACAGGCTGATGCGACAGGCGTCGCCTCCGAGTACTCTACTGGCATCGGAGAACCGCCATCGGATCTAGTCGAATTGCTTTTGATGCGGGGATGAGGCAGGCGAACAACGAAACTGCTATCAGGACAACTGCGGTAAATAAGTAGGTAGCTGGATCTGCTGGGACGATTCCGAAAAGTAGCGACTGGATCAACCGGCTAGCACCGTAGGCCGTTGCGAAACCAAAGACCAAACCGATCAAGACGGGGCACACTCCATCAGCAATGACCGCAAAGAACACTTGCTGTGGCATCGCCCCTAACGCCATACGAATTCCAATCTCGTTCGACCGCTGTACCACGGAGTATGCCAAGACGCCATAAATGCCGAGAGCAGCGAGAAACAGTGCCGCCGCTGCGATCAACGACAGCATTGAAGCCCGCAGGCGCTGCGCGCTGATAGATGCTTGAACCAGATCCTCAAGTGATGCGAGATCAGCGAGAGGGACAGTTTTGTTTACCGAGTGCACGACACTTCGAGCGGTGGCGGCCAAAGTTTGCCTCTCACCTTTTCCATGCACGACGAACGTGACCGCACGGGGGACGATTTGAAAGGAAGGTATAAAGGCAGCTGGTTGGGCAGGTTGATCGAGTTCCTCTTGCTTGAGATCAGCAACGACACCCACGATGGTCGCTGGCCCGCGTGCTCCGAGTCCGATTTGTCTTCCTAGGGCCGAAGTGTTCGGGAAATACTCTCGCTCGAAAGCCGAATTCACCACCGCAATGAGCCCACTTCTTATGGTGTCAGACGGCTTCGGAAGGCGGCCCTGAAGCAGCGGGGTTCGCATCGCAAGGAAGTATCCAGGCGTGACGAGTTCGAGGCGCAAATTGCGTTCTTGTCCGAGGATGGTGACGCCGGCTTCTCCGCCGGAACCGCCGCCGAGAATGGGACGAGCCGTGGCTCCAGCCGCGTCGATTCCGGGCTGCTCGAGAAGGCGGCCCTCAATCTCGGCGAATTGCTGGGCGCGCATATCCTCGGAAGGCACAAACTCAGACAGATCCAGGCGGAAGCTGAGCGTATGCTCGGTCTGAAATCCTAGATCCACTTTGGCCAACTGCAGATAACTGCGGATGAAAAGTCCTGCGCACACGACCAGGACTACGGAGAGGGCCACCTCCCCGCTCACCAACAACGTCCGGATTCTGCGGTAGGAATAATCTGACGAAAATTCTCGGTTGCGAAGGCTTTCGTTCCTGGCTGCTGAAAGAGCTGGTCCCAAACCAAATAAGAAGGGCGCCAGCAACGTAACCGAGACATTGAACACGACGACCCAGGAGTCGATTTTCAGGCTGGCATGAGACGGGATTGCATTGGGTGCGAACCGCAATATAAGCAACCGCACCGTGTATGCCATGGCAAGTCCGGCTACGCCGGCAACTACGGACAGCACCATACTCTCCGCTAGTAGTTGGCGAATCAGACGCGCTCGGCCGGCCCCAAGAGATTGACGAATGGCGAACTCCTGGCGCCGGGAAGCGGTACGGCCAAGTTGCAGATGTGCGACGTTTGAACACACGATCAAGAACAAAATTCCGACTGCCGAAAACAACATGAGCAATGCCGGTCGGCTGGAGGCGGCCAGCGACCAGTGGAACACATCGACACGCGGTTCGAGAGAAGCATTCGTTTCTGGATACTCCTCTTGGAGTCGCGCCCCGATGACAGCCATCTCGTTCCGAGCTTCCTTGAGGGTGATTCCGGGACGAAGGCGAGCAATTACGTTGACGTCATGAAAAACCCTGTCTGGCGTAATCTGGCCAGCCGGAATAAAAACCTCGACTTCGTTGTTCGGAAAGAGGAACCCGCGCGGCATCACGCCGATGACATCGCTGCGTGAGCCGCTAAGAATTATGGATTGGCCCACGATGTGTGGGTCAGCACCAAACTGGTTTTGCCAACAGTCATAGCTCAGAATGGCAGAGTGATTGTCCTGCGGCCCAGGGGTCGAGCCCAGCCAAGGTGAAACACCAAGTACCTCGAAAAGATTGTTCGAGACGAACAAGCCTTTGAGAATCCGCGTTTCCTGTATTCCGGTCTGGTACAGGTCAACCCGGACTTTCCCTCTTTCGTCAAGACCAACGTAATCGGCCACTCCCGAAAAGACCGTATTTGCCCGTTGCCATTCTAAAAAATCTGCAGACGCAACGCTTGGGCCAGATCCCGGAGATGCATGGCGACGGTCAAATTCCGAGATTGCCACTAAGCGATGGGACTGGTTATAGGGCAGTGGCCTTAGGAGCACTCCGTATCCGACCGAGAACATTGCCGTCGTTGCGCCAATTCCGAGCGCCAGTGTCGCGACAGTCACCAGCGCAGACAACGGACTCTTCCTAATGCAGCGGATTGCGTAGCGAAGGTCGTAGAAAGACGCTTCCAGCAAGGGGAGCCCGGAGCGATTGTGACAATCCTCTTTTGTGTAACTAATGCCGCCGAATTTCAGGAGTGCTATGCGTCGGGCCTCTTCAGGACACATACCGGCCCGTAGGTTGTCCTCGATGTGCAACGCGATGTGGTTCTCGAACTCTTCGTTCAGTTCTCGTTCGCGGCGTTCACGCTGAAACACACCCACAATACGGAGCAGAAAGGCGCGGACTTCGCTCATCCCGGCTCCTTCTCGGCTCGTAAGAAACGCGCCATGAGGCTAACCGTTTCTCCCCATAGCCGGGCTTCATCGCGGATCCGTTTTCTGCCGGCGCCCGTTAATTCGTAATACTTCGCCCTGCGGCTGTTGGCTGAGGTGTCCCATCTTGAAGAGACAAAACCTTCTTGCTCGAGTTTGATGAGCGAGGGATAGATAGTCCCGTAGCGCACTTCGATTTCATCTCCGCTAATCTGTTCGATCCGTCGAGCTATTCCGTAACCATGAAGCGCACCCATAGACTCAAGGGTTTTGAGGATCATCAGAGCGAGTGTCCCTTGTCGGATTTCGGCTTTTCGTTGGCGATCCATAGCTCCTATTGGAACCAAATAGAAGCATGCCAGAAGTCATATTGGAAGACAATAGGAATACGCTCGAGTGCAGCTCCGGTCCAGGATCAACGGGCCAGGTCCTGGTTAACGAGCAAGCCGGAAGTAACCGAAAGTAACCGAATTACTTCCTGTTTGCCCCGTCATCCGTTTCCTATCCAGATGCCGCACACTCTCGCAGGGTAAAGACGTTGGACAACCGATGATGCGCCGCACAGAAGCGTTAGCAGTTTACTTATCGAACCGCTTCAGGCCAAGCCTTAAGCATGCCGTTAATGTATTCAATTGGACCGCTATAGGGGCTGTCATGGCCGACGCCAGGTAGCGTGATCAGCGTCAGATCACTGCTTAACCATTCCCACGTATCATTGAGCGACTGCTTCACCTAGCCGGGTTAAGAGACTGGCGACTCATCAACTTTCCAGGGAGGCGCTGCGTAGTAGGCACGGTAGAAGTTCAACATCGCCGCGTGGTCGGAACGGCGAGCCATCGTTTTGTTCAGATACGTTAGGGTGTAACCGTGCAATTTCTTACTCGTTGCGAAGGGATTGCATTGGGTCGATGCGGCTCGCTCGCCAAGACGGGATGAGACCCGCCATACCGGCCGCTACGGCAAGCACCAAGCCTGCGGACACAAAGGTGAATGGGTCATCCGGCTGCAAACCATATAGCTGGCTGCGAATCAGACTGCCGAACGCAAACGCCAGCAACGCTCCAATGGCAAGCCCAGCGCCCGAAAGAAGAACAACTTGTCGCATGATCATCCATAGGACGTCGCCCTGCAACGCGCCGAGAGCCACGCGGATGCCAATCTCGCGTCTGCGCCGTGCGACGGTGTACGCCATCATGCCATAGAGGCCGATCACCGCGAGGGCCGTGGCTAGGGCGCCAAATACCACCGAAAGGCTAGCAACCAACCGTTCCGTCTTGAGCGACAGGCCGATCTGCTCGTCGATGGTACGTAAGTCAACCACCGGAATGTTCGGGTCAAGCTGCCGCACTCGTTCGCGCACCGCCTGCATTACCTGCTGCGGATCGATACGCATTGGCAAGTAGAAGGTCATAAACCGAGACTTTTCGTCTTGCCAATAGGGGAAATACGCCTGAGGTGGAGCGGGGTCGCGCAGATTCTTGAACTTCAAATCTTTCACCACGCCGACAACTTCCAGGTTTGGCGTGTCCGGCCTCGCCGAGCGTTCGTCGACCAGCCCGATGCGCAGGCCGACCGGATTGCGGCCGGCGAAATACTTCCGTGCGAAGGTCTCATTGATAAGCGCCACCGGCCTGTTATCGAGGACAGTAAAGTCGCGGCCGGCAACAATGGGCACTCCAAGTGTCGTAAATAGTTTGGGACTGACCATGTCACAGATCGGTCGCTGCTCTTGTCCAGAGTCCGCTGAGTAACCTTCTGCGATTACCGGATTGCTCCAGCCGTAACCTTGCAGAATAGGCATGGTGCTCAGTCCAACCGAACTGACACCGGGCAACGCCTGTAAATCGTCGGTCAGCCGGCGAAAGAAATCCTTTGCGCGGTCATCGACATAGCCATTCAGCGATGGGTCGACACGGAAGGCCATCAGGTGTTCGGTTGAGAATCCTGGTCCGGAGACTTCTAGATTCGCCAAAGTTCTTAAGAACAAAATCGCGCCGGTCAGCAGCAACAAGGCCAAAGCCATCTGACCGCTTACCAGCAACTTGCGCAGGAACACCTGTCTTCCCCCTGCTACCGAGCCCGCTCGATCCTTCAGTGTGGGAGCAATGTCGGCTTGGGAGCCTTGAATCGCAGGCGCCAGACCGAACACGAGCGCGGTCAGAAGCATCATGCCAAGCGCGAAAACGAGGACGCGCATGTCTGGAACTGAGGA
>Ga0210407_10004083_pt1 | contig 11612 bp, 14 predicted proteins | sample IncBWC27MmetaG_FD_150860 | JGI IMG/M metagenome (GOLD analysis project Ga0210407, IMG submission 150860) | Forest soil microbial communities from Barre Woods Harvard Forest LTER site, Petersham, Massachusetts, United States - Inc-BW-C-27-M | ecosystem: Environmental > Terrestrial > Soil >... | reverse complement strand
CCTGGCGGCGGTCCTTTGGACAGAAACCTCCGCGGCTGAGCACCAGAACCATGGGATGCGGTCCCTGCAACTCGGAGAGCTTCCGGCGTTTCGCCGTGTGGTCGGAAAGCTCGTAGTCGGGGAAGACCGCTCCTGGAACAATATCAGCTCGCATGTGAACTCCTCGGAATTTGGATACAGAGCGCCAGTTTACCCTGCATGTTCAGTGGCAGACGTCCTCAGACCGGCGCGCGCCGGCGTGCCGCGCCGCCTCATGGGCTCGCCGCTACTTCATGAAGTCCCGGACGAACTGCGCAATCGGATCGGCTGCGGTATCGAGCGCGAAATGGCCTCCATCCACAATGTGGATTTCAGCCTTCGGAACGTCGCGGCGATAAGCTTCCGGCTCCGAGGGATCGAATGAACTTTCATATTTGCCCCAGATCACCAGTAGGCGCGGCTGCTTCTCACGCATCCAGGCTTGCCACTTGGGGTAATTTTCAACGTTGGTCCGGTAATCGTAAAAGAGGTCGCTTTGAATGTCCGCCTGGCCGGGCTGGTTGAGAAAATAATATTCATCGGTCCAGAGATCCGGGTCGTGGCGTTCGAGGATCGGATCGTCGCCGACGTGGCGTGCGCGCGTTGTCGGGAGCGACAGCAAATTCGTGCGCAGCGCGCTTTCGTAGCTGGCGCGATCGGCCCAAAAAGCGCGGCGAGTTTTCCAATTCTCCCCCAGGCCCGTGTCGTGCGCCACCGCATCCTGGACGATCAGAGCATCCGCCCGCTCCGGATGCGCCAACACCATGCGAAATCCCACCGGGCCGCCGTAATCCTGCATGTACAGCGCGTAGCGCGTGAGGCCGAGCGCTTCGGTGAAGTGATTCATGATCTCGGCGATGTGATCGAAAGTGTAGGCGAATTTCTTGGGGTCGGGCCAGTCGCTGTGTCCGAAGCCGGGGTAATCGGGCGCGACGAGATGATAGCGATCGGAAAGCCGGGCGAAGAGCGGATCAAACATCCGCGAGGAAGAAGGAAGGCCATGCAGCAAGAGCAGCGTCGGCGCGTCTTTTGGGCCGGCCTCTCGGTAAAAAATGGAGAGGCCGTCGATCTGTATGGTGCGATAAGCAGTCAGATGTTCCACGGGTCGTTGCCTTCCTTGTTCTTGGCCCTGCGCTTGGGCCGGGAATTGAAGCGATGCCAGGATCATGAAAGCCGCAAGGACCAGAATTTTTGCTCGGATGTTCGCCTCCACAATTCCTCCGTCTCGGAAAATGCGCCAACGGTTGCTCGTTCAGTGGCGGCGACGTGCCAAGCGGGTTGCTGCGTCGCGAAACGGCACTTACGCCGCCACCTCAAAAATAATTTCCAGCTCGACCGGTGTGCCGAGTGGCAAGCTGGCGACTCCGTACACCAAGCGGCAAGGGTTCTTGTCTTTTCCGAAGACGTCTTGCAGCAAGTCCGAAGCGCCGTCCGCGACTTTGGGCAACTCGCGGCCATCTGCCGAAGTCGCCACCGACACGCCGAGCCGCACGATGCGCGTCACCCTGTCGAGCGACCCCAAATACTTCCGCGCGACAGCGAGGCCGTTGAGCGCCGCGAGGCGAGCGGCCATGCGCCCCGCTTCCACATCGAGTTCCGCTTCCACGCGCCCAATGAATTTCACCGCTCGGCCTTCGGTGGGAAGCATCCCGGTGAGAAAAAGTAGGTTGCCCGTCTGCACCGCTTCCGCATAGGTGCCGAACGGTTCCGGCGGCGCCGGAAGCGTGATGCCAAGTTCCACCAGCCGCTGTTCGGCACCGGCCGGCCGAGACGTTCCGGGGGCTACCATCTGTCAATGTGCGCAACGCGGTCCATGTGCGGCACCTCCCCGGTCAGCTGACCGGCATTCGTGAGAGAAACAGTGATATCTGTGATGTTTTTCACAGGTGATCGGATTCATCGTGAGCGATAAGGTCCCGGTAACACGTGACCGCCGCGGTCAGCCCCACAGCCAGGGGGGGAGTTTTGACTGAGCTTACATCCGTAGTCAATACATATTAAGACCGTAGAAATCTCCTTCACTCATTTTGCCGCCGGCACCCGCAAATAACGGCTTGATTGGAATTCGGCCATTTGGATTATGATAGGCCGCCCGGAAGGACCGTCCCAGCCGCCGGAAGCAAATCACAATTCAGGAGCCGCCATGGAGAAAGAACTCAGCCTCGAATTTCTGCGCACTGTCGAAAACGCGGCCATCGCTTCTGCGCGCACCATGGGCCAGGGCGACCGCTCGGGCTCCGACCAGGCCGCCGTCGAAGCCATGCGCGCGGAAATGGATCGCGTCGGCATGGACGGCACGATCGTCATCGGAGAAGGTGAGCGCGACGAAGCACCCATGCTTTTCATCGGCGAAAAAGTCGGCGCGGCGGTGCGCGACAAGAGCCGCGAGTACCCCAAAGTGGATATCGCCGTGGATCCTCTCGAAGGCACCAATCTTTGCGCCACCGGCGAGCCCGGCGCCATCGTCGTGCTCGCCGCCAGCGAACATGGCGGCTTGCTGCACGCGCCCGACCTCTACATGGAAAAAATCATCGTGGGACCGCCCGCGAAGGGCGCGATTGATCTGGACGCGCCAGTGAAAGATAACCTGCGTGCGATCGCCCGGCGCTACGACCGCGACGTGGAAGATTTGGTGATCGTGGTGCTCGACCGTCCACGCCACGAAAAGCTGATCGCGGACATACGCAAGGCCGGCGCGCGCATCCGTCTGATTTCCGATGGCGATCTTTCCGCCGGAATTTCGGCGGCCGTGCGCGGTACTTCCGTCCACGCGGTGATGGGTACTGGCGGCGCACCGGAAGGCGTGCTCACTGCGGCGGCTCTACGCTGCTTGAATGGGCAAATCCTGGCGCGATTGGTGGTCGCGAAACCTGAGCATCTGGAACGCACAGCGGCAATGGGCATCAAGGATCCCAAGCGGATTTACGAGACGGTGGACTTGGCGCCGGGTAAGAAGATCATCTTTGCATGTACGGGCGTTACTGGGGGTGGGCTGTTGCACGGTGTGAATTTCTTCCGCGATGGGACGCGCACCCACTCGTTGATCATGACGCTCGAGGAGGCGGAAGTGCGCTTCATCGACTCCGTCCACCTCGATCGGCATCCGGGCGTGGAAGTGCGCTTCAATTAAGCCGGTACTCCGGGCACGCTCGGAACATTTCCATGCTCCATTGCGTATCTATGAGCGACTAACAGGCAAGGGGTGAATTATGTCTAGCGCGTCCGGGCGGCCACCCGCCGCCATTCCACCGCAGCGCCACACCAACAACGCGGTCTGGTGGATTCTGGGCATTGTCGCTGGCGGCATCGTTGTGATGGTCCTCTTCGGCCTCGCGCTCGCGGGCTTGTTCATCCGCAACCTGCGCGTGCACAGTCAGGGCAACAATGTCGAGATCCGGACTCCCGTCGGTGCGATCAAAGTCAATAAGGATGCGTCGCGCCCTACGGGCCTGCCGGTCTATCCAGGGGCAACGTCTGGCGAAACTGACAAAAACGCGAAGGTGGAGCTTTCGAACGACGATGGAGCAGTGGGCATCGCCGTCGAGCATTTCACTACTACCGATAAATTGGATCGAGTGGACACCTGGTACGCGCACCGGCTCGGTTCCAGCTTCCGCCGCGAGGAAAATCACGATCACCATCCCATGCACGGCGTAACAGTCGACTCCGATACCGACATCGCGTTCGTGGACGACCACGGCGACGGTGTGCGCCTGGTTGCATTAACCAAGAAGGACGAGGGCGTGGAGATCGTGCTGATGCGCGCCGGCAAGAAGGAAGCGCAGTAACCCCTCCAGGCATTGCCGCAGCGAACTCTGCCCCGAAAACGTTAACCGCCAAGCAGCAGGCCTGGACGAAACGCTAAAACGCAATCGAGCTTCTGCGTTCCGGGCCGTGGAGCGCTCGACCCGTCGATCGCAATATCGGCTAAGTTTTTTGTGGATTCGTGCAAGCGTGAGGACACGTTGAGTGAGACGTTCTCTGGCATCAGCGCGTGAAGTTCGGATCATTCGGGAGTGAGCTTGGCACCCTGCCGATGCAGGCGTGCCAAGCCCTACCCAGAATCCGACCTGTCCATCAGGCGTTCTGCGCCATCCCGGTCTTGCGACGGCTAGCGGTGCAGCGCCGTCGCGGTCTGGGGCATGTGCTGTTGCCGGCGGGGCATATGGTTAGGCAGCCGCTCCGCAACTTGCGGCGGCAACGGACGCACGCTGTGATTGGTGCTCACGTGCTCGCTGATCGCCTGCAAACGCTTCAGGATGCCCTGCCACTGCGTCCAATCGAGCTGCCGCAGGTATGGGCGAAGACCCTGAATGAAAGGATCTTCCAGCACCGTCTCGCCGTTGGTCTCCGGCACGAAGAAGCGGTTCAGTCCAACACCCAATGCTTCGGCAATCTTTTCCAGCGTGCCGAGACTGGGTGTCATCTGTCCGCTCTCGATCCGGGACAAATACGAGCGAGATACGCGCGAACGTGCCTGTAGCTGGCTCTGCGTCATGCCTCGCGACTCACGCAATTGCCTGATGCGCTGGCCGATGTTCTCCACAGTTTCGCGGTTCGGCCAGTTCTCAAACAGTTGGCGGTCGTCCCCCGGCAAATCTTGCGGCGACGGCGTCGGAATGACGAACGTCACCTTCGGGGGCAGCAGTCGCAGACAACGACGGCAGTTGTCCGTGCGTGTCCGGTATTGCACTAAACCGCATACCTGACATCGAAGTACTTCTCGATCCAATTCCATGCTCGCTTCTATGGCTTCTTTTTCCGCCACCGGTTCTCCTCACAGACTTTTCCGGCGATGCGAAGGGGAGGAACGTCACAACAGGGGAAGGCAGAAACAGGCGCGGGAGTGATTCTCCACACGGTGCCATTTCTTGTCAAGCCCTTTTTCGTCCTCTTGCCGGAAGCAGTCTAACTTCTCCACAGCGGATCGCACAACCAGGAGCCGTTTCGCTTCCCCCGGGCTCCCAAATGTGGTGCGACTTTTCTTCGCCCTCGCCGTTTCGCGTCCGCTATCGAAATGAACACAATGCCAATCAGCGTCATCCGCCGACGAATTGTGCTTGCAATTTTGGTGCCCACGCTTCGCAAGAGATTTTCGGCTTCCCGCGACGGTTTTGCCGCTCGTTGCTGCGAAATCGCGCCCGCAAAGTGCCTGTGTTCAATGAATGACGAGAACAAACACCGAATCGGCTGCGCGGTGTACGTATCCAACGATGAGACTGTCTCAAAACAATACGTCTCATTTCTTCCAGGCCGGCCCGATTGAGACAATTCTGCCGTAACTCCCGTGCCTGACGCGCAACCCTTGCCGTCCCCATCGCCCCTTCTTGGGCGCTTCATCGGCGTCCGCCAATTAAACACATCAGGATGGCTTGACCGTACCCTTCCCCTCGCTTTTTCACCGATCCCGGCCACATATTCTCCCCTGATCGGTGCGCCAGTCGACGCGGACGGGCTCTGGCGGCACAGTTCTACAATGCGCTAAACTCCAATCCGGGGAAAAATGCCAAATCGGGAAGAAGCCTGGAGTCTGCTCTGCGAGTACACGCAGGGCGAAAGCCTCCGCAAACACGCCCTCGCGGTAGAGGCTTGCGTGCGAGCTTACGCCCGCAAATTGGGCGCGGACGAGGATCTTTGGGGTATCACCGCGCTGCTGCACGATTTCGATTATGAGCGTTGGCCGAATGCCGCTCATCACCCGACCGAGGAACATCCCTACGAAGGATCGAAAATTCTGCGCGAGCGCGGATACCCGGAAGAGATGATCCACGCCATACTGGGCCACGCGGATTACTGCAATGTCGCGCGAACCTCGCCGCTGGATAAGACTCTATTCGCCTGCGACGAGTTGGCGGGCTTCCTCACCGCCTGCGCGCTGATCAAGCCCAGCAAAAGCATTCATGAGGTCGAAGCGGCTTCGGTCAAGAAAAAACTAAAAGACAAGGCGTTCGCTCGTGGCGTGAATCGCGACGACGTTTACAAAGGCGCCGAAGAACTAGGTGTTCCCCTCGACGAGCACATCGCATTCTGCATTACCGCGCTGCGCGGGATCGCGCCGGAGTTGGGCCTGAATGGTGTGAGTGCCGTCGCAGCGCCGTAAGCGTCTTCAATGGCGGTTTGTCGTAGGGGCGGGTCCCGCGCCCGCAGGACCCACGCTTTACTACCTGTTGCCTAAGATCGAAGCTTCCCAAGCGCATCGTGTCGAACCCTGCATACATTTGACGGATACAGCCCGGTGGAGCGGCCGCTAGCCAATCCCGTGGCCGCATGTGCCGGCCAATCGGTAAAAATCGAGCATCATGCGTAGGCCCTTGGCGCGATCAACGGGCTGCTGTTTTATCAGCGCGTCCATGCGATCGTGAAAATCAACTTCAATGCGCGACAACTCTTGCACGTCTGGCGCCGCTTTCAATTCCGGACGAACGTTGTTGAGCGTTCCCATACCGTTGGCGATGCACAGCTTTTTCTCCAGCTCGACGCCGCGGTCAATCATTTGCTCATAATCGCGATCCATTTCTACATTCAGCGCGGCGCACTCTCGCGCCTCTTCATCCGCGCTGATGGGAAATGTTGAAGTGCTCTGGAACTCGGGGTGAACGTGCTTCGAAATCTCGCCGCTGCGGCATTCGGCTCTCAGTTGTTCGGTTGATTCGTAGATCCGCCAGTTCGCGGGATCTTCGCCGGGATTGGGCGGCAGCGCGGCAAGCGTGGCAGCCGTCACCACACTGGAATTCGCGTTCGTGTGCGCGCCCGTCGCTGAAGATGGCGACGCGGATTGCATCCCCGGAACTCCCTTCACGATATCTTTCACCGAGGATTTATTGATGCGGTAGATTCCCTCGCCAATGGTGTATTCAATTTTGTCGCCGTCTTCGCGGCACGTGTCGGCGTGGAGCGTTTTGCCATTTTGCAGGTGGATCTGCACGGCAGCGGGCGCCGCCATAGCGAGGGGCGCGGGCGCTGTCGCGGGCTGTGCGTCAGTGAGCGCAAACACGATGGTGATGGTGGTGTCCACACCCACCGCTTGGCCGTCAATTACCATGGGGTCGTACTGCCATTGCATCGCGGCGTCTAGCGCGGCCCTCACCAGCACCGGATTTCCGGAAATCGTCTGCAGCCCGATCACTTTACCGTGCGAATCAATGTTCGCGTTCATCACCACGCTGCCTTGTATGTGCCCTACGCGCGCGAAATCGCTATAGACCGGGACGACATAGTGCTTCCGCCTCGCGGCCATGGTGCTTTCGTCAACCGGCATGCCCATCTTCACCACGGGCCCATACGTCTGCGCCAATGTTGACGTCTGCGAAGTGAAGATTGTCGCGGCCAGGCACAGCGCGACGTGAATCAGCCTGCTCATCCTCCCATCATAAGCAATGGAGCAGCTGCCGGAGCCGCGTCGCGCGTGGGTTGTGCCCGATTCAATACGTTCTTGCGACGTTGCGTGTTGGGGGTAGGAAATCGGCGGAGGCAATTCCCTACCGCGGCGATGGGCCATCCGCGCGTTCGATGCGAAACGTGTAGCAGCCGGCGGTGGTGCTGCGCACGTGGATGTAATCCACATCTTCGCGCGCGAAGAGCTTCTCGATTCCAGCTTCCACGGTGCCGTTTTCGACGTATTCCGCCGCCACCAGTCGCCTGCCTTTCGCGTACGCGTTTAACGTTCGCGGGCTGTTCCGCAGCGCCGGAGGAAATCCGCCATCTCCCGGATAGCGTTCGCAGGCTTGCGCGTGAATGTAAACCGGCCCCGGTAGAGGCAGCGATTCGATGCCTTCGAAGGCGTCGTAGGTAAACAGTGTGGCCTTTTCGGCCCCGGCGGCGATTATCTGCAGGCAGTGGCGGCATGGCGCGCCTTCGCCCGTAACTTCAGTGTGCGCGGGATGGCCGTAATGCGGATCTTTGTGTGTGCTGCGAACCGCATCAGCAATTTCCGTGGGTAGCGCGATTACGCGTATCGGAATCATTCATTGCTCCTGGAGCCACGTGTGCGTGGTACTGGTTGCTCCCACACCCACTTTGCCGCGCTTTGGAATTCGCGGCTATCCGCTTCTCGCGCTCAAAGTTTTCGCAAAAATTTTCGCGGCGATATATGTGTGCTAAAATCCGGCTTCCATGGAACGCGCGGGAAATTTTCTGGGTGGCATGCTGCGTGAATTGAAGCGTCCGGAGGCCGCGGTCGCGTGGCTCTCCGGAGTGTGGCCCAGCGTGGTGGGAAAAACTCTCGCGCGGCACACGCGTCCCGTGCGCTGCCACAAGGGATGTCTGGAAGTCGCGGCCGACGGCAAGGCCTGGCGGAAGCAGCTGGAAGAAATGAAGAGCGAGTTCTGCGCGCAGGTCAATAAAGCCTGGGGCAGCACCCTGGTCCGCGAAGTGAAATTCGTCGCCGCGAAGCCTGGGCCGCGCCACATCTCCCACGAGCTGGACAACGAGCACACTCCTTTTATCCGCCGCCGCAAAGCCTGACGGTTTTCGCCGCACATTTCCGTCGCGCGTGGCGGCGCTTGCGCTAAGCCCCTTCTGTACTAAGATGGATGCCATGAAATTCCTACTGCTGACAATTGATAGCGCTCGCAGCCTGCGCCTTTCGCGGTGTGGCCATGAAAATTAGTCGCGAAGACGTGCTGCGCGTCGCACAACTCGCACACCTGGAGCTGGCGCCTGAGGAAGTTGAGACGTACCGCGGCCAGCTGGATGAGATTCTCGCTTACATCGGCAAACTTCAGGAGCTGGACCTTGCGAGCGTTGAGCCCATGACGCAGATGCTTCCGCGGACCGCCGGTGGTGCCACCCCAGCAGGAGCCGAGCCCGAACTGCGCGACGACGTGCCGCTGCCCTGCAATGTGGGCGAAGCCGTCTTGGCTGCGGCACCAGACGCCGCCATGCCGTTCTTCCGCGTCCCGAAGGTAATTGAGCGATGAGCGCCTCGCCAACCTGGACCATCGCGGCAGTGCGCGATGCCCTGCTCACCAAGAAAACCTCGGCCCGTGAACTGGTCAAGGACTTCTTTGACCAAATCGAACGGCGCAACCCTGAGCTGAACGCCTTCCTTGCGCTCTGCCCCGAACGCGCCTACGCCCAAGCGGACCGCGTGGATGCCGCGATCACCAAGGGCCAGCCGCTTCCGCCATTGGCCGGCGTTCCGGTGGCTGTCAAGGACGTGATCAGCACTCAGGGTGTTCGCACTACTTGCGGGTCGAAGATTCTGGAGAACTATACGCCACCGTATGACGCCACCGCCATCGAACGCCTCGAAAAGGCTGGCGCGGTGGTTCTGGGGAAGACCAACTGCGACGAGTTTGCCATGGGGAGCTCGAACGAAAACTCAGCATACGGTCCGGTACGGAACCCTGTTGCGCTCGACCGAGTCCCGGGTGGCTCGAGCGGCGGCTCTGCTGCCGCCGTTGCCGCCGGGCTAGCTGTCGTCGCACTTGGTACGGATACCGGTGGCTCCATCCGGCAACCAGGCGCGTTTTGTGGCATTCCAGCGCTGATGCCAACATACGGGCGCGTATCTAGGTATGGCTTGATAGCCTTTGCTTCTTCACTCGACCGGATTGGCCCGTTTGCGAATAATATAGCCGACGCGGCTACAGTAATGTCCGTTACCGCTGGATATGATTCAAACGACTCGACTTCGGCCGCCGTCCCTGTACCCGACTACCTGGCTGAAATCGAGAAACCTTTGACCGGCCTGCGTATCGGCGTGCCTGAGGACTACTTCGGTGCAGGCCTCGACCCCGAAGTGAAGACCAAGGTTCAGGCCGGCATTTCGCTTCTGGAAAGGCTCGGATGTAAACGCGTGCCGCTCAAGATGCCGCACACGGACTACGCGATTGCAACCTACTATATCGTCGCGACTGCGGAGGCCAGCTCGAATCTGGCGAGGTATGACGGGGTGCGCTTCGGCTTGCGGGTTCAAGGCAGCGCACTTATGGACATGTACCGCAAGACTCGCGAGCGGGGCTTTGGCCCGGAGGTCAAGCGGCGAATTATGCTGGGAACGTACGCGCTTTCGTCCGGCTATTATGATGCCTATTATCTGCGCGCGCAGAAAGTCCGCGCGTTGATCGCGCGCGATTTCGCCAGCGCCTTCGAGAAGGTTGACGCGATCGTTACTCCTACCACGCCTACGCCTGCATTTAAGCTGGGCGAGAAGACGGCTGACCCGCTGCAGATGTATCTGGCTGATATCTATACAGTTACGGGCTCTCTCGCGGGCGTGCCGGGGATTTCAGTTCCCTGCGGAACGACGGCGACGGGGCTGCCCATCGGAATGCAGATCTTCGGTAGTCATTTCGACGAGGCCCGCGTCCTGCAACTGGCCCGCGCGTTTGAGAAGGCCGGTGGCTTTTCGATTTGAGGAGATGCGCCTCTGAAAGACTTGTCGCTGATCATGCGGCATCTGCAAGTGTCGCGCACGGAACTGCTTTCCGCCGCTGAGGAAGTCAGCGATCTGCGCTGGCGCGAATCGCCTGCACCGGGCCGGTGGTCCGCCGCCGAAGTGATCGCGCACGTGGCCATCATCGAAGAAACCACAATTTTCGGTATGAAAAGGCTGCTGCGTGCAGAGCCAAAACTTGTGCCGCTGCGCATGCGGTTCCATTTGCCGTTGGCCATAGCCACCTGGCGCGGGCGCAAAGTGCGCACCCCCATCCCGCTGGATGAAAAGCGCGTTCGCGATAAACAGGAATCTCTCTCGGGTCTATCTGCCACGCGTCAGTCTACGCTTGAGTTTATTGAGTCAACGCGCGGTACTGATGTGAGCGCTTATCGTTATGAGCATCCCTTCCTCGGCGGCCTCAACATGTACGAATGGTTTCGCACGATCGGTTACCACGAATTACGCCACGCGAAACAAATCCGTGAACTTGTAGAAACATTCCATCTGTAGACTTTCCTTTCCTGTTTGCGGCAAGAATATTCAATCGAAGGCTTCGGACCAAATTCGCCCGTTCCGGTGTCAAACCATAGAGAGGACGAGGGTTTGGCGCACTCGTATTAGCGGGGGTTCTAGCCGTCTGGAACGGAAGGACTATTGCAGAGAACATATGCAGCATTTAATTTGTCCTGAGCATCGAAGTAGGTAGGAGGTCCGGCCATGGTGAGAATCAAGTCGAGCCAGAAAATCTTCACCGAAGACGAAGTCGTCTCTCTCACGGGCATCTGCACGGACCATCTGCGCAAGCTCGCGCAGAATAAGCACCTGGGAACGATCGCGCGCGCCGCCGAAGCCGCCGGTGCCGAAGCCGAAAAGTGGCTTTTCTCCCATTCCGATCTGATGATCCTCACCGTGTTGCAGCCTCGCTGCGACCATTAATTAGCGCTATTTATTAGCGCCGCTAATTTCGACGCTTCTTAGGACTTCTTTCGAGCCTTCCAGCACGCTGGAAGGCCGTTTTTTTGCACGCCTCGCCCGGATGTTGTGCCCTGCGCCCGCTCAGGCTATTCTTACCGCGCTCAACCCCGCGTACGGATTTTGCATCTTAGGTTCGTACGGGGACGCCGCGCCAGCGCAAGTCCTGGCGAGTCTCTAAAGCACGACCCCCTGATGGCCGCAAAACTAAAAGTCGAACGCATCGCTCGGGCACCATGGA
>Ga0210407_10004076_pt1 | contig 11620 bp, 13 predicted proteins | sample IncBWC27MmetaG_FD_150860 | JGI IMG/M metagenome (GOLD analysis project Ga0210407, IMG submission 150860) | Forest soil microbial communities from Barre Woods Harvard Forest LTER site, Petersham, Massachusetts, United States - Inc-BW-C-27-M | ecosystem: Environmental > Terrestrial > Soil >... | reverse complement strand
CGCGATTCTTGCTGGTGCGTGCTTGTTTGCGGTTTCGGCCATGGGTGAGGCTGTGCCGGCCGTTGGAAGCAAGGCCGCGGTTGAGGAGAAGGGCTTCACCTTGACGGAGACCTATGAAGGCAGTGCCGATACCGATGGGTTCGTCAGCGATATCAACTCGTCGGTGGGTTACGTTTTCAATCCGCACTTCTCGGTAAATATGGGCGTGTCGTATATGTTCGTTAACCCATCTACTTCAAAGACGGGCACGACTTCGACGTCCGGCATGGGGAACCCATCGTTAGGTTTCAGATATTCCAGGAAAGGGCCGGTGCTTGATTACAGCACGGGTGTGAATGGAGCGTTTCCCGTAGCGAGTTCTGCGAAGGGGCTGAGCACTGGCCGCGTGACTTTTGACTGGGACAATCATTTCGCTCACGGCTTTGATCTCTTTACTCCGTTTCTCGATGTCGGCGTTGCCAACTCGGTTCCAGACACCCGATTCCTGAAGCGTCCATATACCTCTCTCGGCACGCTTGCTCACTTTGAGGCCGGCTCCGAGATGGACCTGGGTGACAAGTTCAGTGTTAGTGCTTCGGGGTACTACATACTCCCATGGGGCACGCAAGAAATCTTCGTTCGTGGCAAGAAAAGCTCTCCTGGTTCAACCAAAGGGGGCGTGAGCCTGACCCGAGACGACGGGATCAACCTCGGACTCGATTACAATCTCACGCGCTTTGTGGATTTGAGCGCCGGCTACAGCTACAGTGCGTACAGCGTCATTAATTCGGTTTCCTTCGGGGTTGAGTTAAATGTCGCCTCGTGGCTCAGGAAGCGCCGCGGAGAGTGATTTTCGAAGATTAGGGCTCTATCGCAATGCGGCCCCCAAAACCTGGAAGCTACAGTAAACACTGTAGAAGAGAACTAATTTTTTAAAAAAACCGCGTTTCTCACTGGACTCGACGTTCTAAAATAAGTAAATACCTTCCCCTAGGGGGGACAACCTCATCCAGTAACCCTTGTATTGGAGACTGAAGGAGGTCCCCATGAAGTTGAACGATAGCATCACGACGTATGACATTGCCGAAGCTCTACAGGGCGAGAACGGCAAGTTTGAAGTAACCAGCCCGACTGGAGAGCGCTATTTCGTTACCTGTCAACCTGGACACTCAATCAGCAGCATCGAGTGGGCTGGCAGCGAGCCGAATCTTCAGCCCTTCCTGGTGCGCAAGGTAGCGCAGCCTGTGCACTCGGAGGGACGTACCAAGAGATCCGTGGCCGCCTAACGTGGGCGACCCCAAAGACGAGCCCGGCCGGGAACGGCCGGGCTTTTTGATTTTTCAGCGTGCTTTCCACTATTCCCCCAGCCAATCCGCATACGGCTTCATCGACTCGACGTGGTCGAAGACAATCTTGATCGCGCCGGTGATGGGAATGGCGAGCACCAGTCCGATTGCTCCCCAGACCGCTCCCCAGAAGAGCAGCGCGAGCGTGACGGCCAGGGGATTGATTTTCAGGCGGCTTCCCAGCAGCTTGGGATAGAGAACATTCAGAGCGAAAAGATGCAGGCCGATCACGCAAAACACAACCACCACCAACTCTCCGGGTTCCAGTTGCCCCAGGCCGACCAGGATTGGAGGCACCATCGCCAGCACAATTCCCAGGTACGGAACCAGGCTCAGAAAGCCGCTGAGAAAGCCGATGAAGTAGAAGAAGGGAACGTGCAGCAACCCGAAAACTGCCACGCTCACGCCCGAAATCAGCAGTCCGATCAGCAGGTTCCCCACGATGAAACTCCGCAACATCTTTCCGATCAGCCCCAGCGTCACGAACGCGGTGTGCCGGTGTTGCAAGGGAAACAGCATCACGGTGGCCGAACGCGCGTGGCTCTGCCAGGTCAGCAGAAAGTATGCCAGGAAGGGGATGAACGACGCCGCCAGCACGATGTCGGTTACGGTACCGGCTCCGTGAGTGAGCGCCTCGGACCAGCTCGTTACCTGGCGCACCGGCACTACATTCGAGGGCTCCGGCTCGCCGACCACCTCGCCCGTCTTCTCGAGCTTTTCCGCCTCCTGGCGGAAGGGCTGCAGGATGGAGCGGATCTTCTGCGAATACTTCGGAACGTTGTCGGCGAAAATGAGGGCCTGCTTGTACGATGCAGCGGTGATGCCATAGAGCACCGCCAGCAGAACGACCACGCTGATCAGCGCCGCGAGGGCTCTCGGAAGGTGCAAATACTCCAGCGCCTGTACCACCGGAGAGAGCATAAAACTGAGCAGAATGGCAAAGAAGAGCACCGCCAGCACAGACTCGCCGTAATACGCGAACATAACGAGCAGGGCCATGCCCAGCAGCGTCAGCGACCAGTGATGTCCGGGTTGTGTTTCAGTGGTTTCCATATGGGCGTTGCGTGCCCCGCTCCCGACTGGGCAATAATTCTGCCTTAGTGGCGCGGGAATTGCACTATTGGAATTTGAAATTGGAGATTGGACATACTTCAGGATTCCAAAAGCCTCGCCACAGGGAACACAGGGGTTCACAGGGGAAAAGGAACACAGGGAGACGCGGCGCGCTCCGCAATCTACAATTGACGGATGGATGCACCTGGGACGATCGGCCATAGGCGCATCATGGCCCTGGATGTTGGCTCGAAAAGAATCGGAGTTGCCGTTTCGGACCCGCTCGGGATCACCGCTCAGGGGTTGGAGACGATCCAGCGTCAGAACAAGCGTCGTGATCTGGAGGCCTTGCGACAAGTGCTCGCGAAATACGACGTCGGGGAGATTGTGATCGGGCTGCCGTTGCGCTTAAGCGGCGCCGAGGGAATCCAATCGGAAAAGATGCGCCGTTTCGCCGACGATCTGCACGCGCATTTCAGGTTGACCGTCCATCTGTGGGACGAGCGCTGGACCTCGACCGAAGCCAACCGGCTGCTGCGCGAAACCGATCTTTCGATTAAGAAACGAGGGCAAGCGGTCGACCGGATGGCCGCCATCCTAATTCTTCAGTCCTGGATGGAAGCACACCCCGGCCCCCAGTAGAGACGGGGCTTGCCCCGTCTCTTTCGACGCCTAATATGCTGCAGGCAGGAGACGCGGCAAGCCGCGTCTCTACGGGAAATTCGTGGTCAGGAGGCCAGTTCGGAAATTTCGGGAAAGCGCAGATTACACTTTGTCAACGCCTTGGTGAGCGCCTGTTCAATCAGATTTTCTTCGCAGTTCCTTGAGATGGCAATCTCGCTGACCAGTAAATACCGGGCGCGCTCCAGCATCTTTTTTTCGCGGAAGGAGAGCGACTTGGCCTGTCCGAGAATCAGCAGGCTCTTCAGTACCGCCGCTACGTCAGAGAGGGACCCGGTGCGCATGCGATCGGAATTCTCTTTAAAACGGTCTTTCCAGTCGGCCGCGTTGATGCATTCACCGGAGGAGAGGTAGTCTACGATCTTCTCCACCTCGCCATTGCGCACTACCGGACGCATCCCCACGCTGCCCACGTTGGCGAAGGGCACCATTACCTTTAAACTGCTGGCTGCGATTTTCAGCAGGTAGAACTTCTCGACCGTGGTTCCCATGGTCCGGCTGCTGATTTGTTCAATAATACCGACGCCGTGGTTGGGGTATACGACTTTATCGCCGATGTGGAAAACGCCGTTGCCGTTCATGGGAGGGCCCTCGCCCGAGGGAAGCTGGAGAACTGCATCTAGTCTAGCTGAGCGACGCTCCTAAGGCAATCGAGAAGGGGCGCCCGACGGCCCATACAACGTAAGTCATTTCGCCTGAGCAGGTTGGGCAGTGGCATTCGGACGTGAATCCGGGCCACGGGCCGCCAGTTTCCGATGGCCGCGGGTTATAATGCGAAGGGATGACGGAACTCATTAAAAAGAAACTTCAGGAAGAGCTGAACACCCTCGAACATGAGCTGGCCTTCGATATCCCGAGGGAGCTCAAGAAGGCCGTGGCCCTCGGTGACCTCAGCGAGAACGCTGAGTATCACACCGCCAAACAGCGCCAGGAGTATCTGAAGGCGCGTGTCCGTCAACTTGGTCAGCGGCTGGCCGACTTGTCGCTCGTCAACATGAACAATATCCCCAAGGATAAAGTTGGTCTCGGCTCGACAGTGACGATTTTCGACAGCACCAAGAATGAAGAAGTGCAATACGAGCTTGTGGCCAGCGAACAGTCCGACGTGGCGGCCGGCAGAATCTCAACTACTTCGCCGATCGGGCGCGCATTGCTGAATAAAAAAGTTGGCGACACTGCCACGGTGGTCACTCCGGGTGGAAGCCGCGAAATGGAAATCCTGAAGCTTTCGACGATGCACGATCTCGCCGAAGCCAAGCTGGAATCGGAAACGAAATCGGAATGAGCTTCAACCGTGATGAGTAACGCGACATGAGCTGGACGCTATGACATGGACCAGCGGCGTCGGACGCGCCTGCGGCGTGCTGCTCGACGCCATCGTGCGCCTGCTCGCTCTCTCGCGGATCAATCCCAATGTCCTGACCCTGATGGGGCTGGTGGTCAATACCTACGCCGCGTTTTTGTTTGGATACGCCAACGGCGACAACCAGCGGCGCATGTTTTTCTACGCCGGCCTGGTTATCATCGGATCGGGATTTTTCGACCTGGTGGATGGCCGTGTCGCCCGCGCCGCAAACAAAGTCACCCGCTTCGGAGGATTTTTCGATTCGGTCGTCGACCGCTACAGCGATGCGTCGCTGTTCTTCGGATTGCTGGTCTTCTACGCTCGGGGCAACCGATTCTTTTATGTCGTGCTGACCGCACTGGTCATGATCAGCGCCATCATGGTGAGTTATGCGCGCGCCCGCGCCGAGTCGCTCATCGGCAGTTGCCGCGTCGGTTTCATGGAACGTCCCGAGCGTCTGGTGCTGGTGATCATCGGCGCTCTGTTCAATGTTATGGCGCCGGTGCTGTGGGTGATTGCGGTGCTGTCGACAATCACCGTAATCCACCGCATTATCTACACCTGGCAGCGCACCACGGAGATGGACACTCCGGCCCGCGCCGCCTGAACGCACCGCATCCAGCGCCGAATAATGGAGCGACGGGCGTCCCCGCCCGTCCTACCGCGAACTATTCTCGCTAATCACTCGCCCATCGGATTCCAGTTTTCGAGGTTTTTTCGGTGCCTATGTCTTCAAGTCAGCTAGACTCTCCACGTGTACCCCCCACCGGCGATAAAGCCAGCAGGTTGGTTCGCGACAACGCTTCTGTTCGGTGTTCCAGCCCTGGTTTTCGCATTCCTGTTTCATTGGATGGGGCCGGATCTCTGGCGACAAGGGACTTCCTGGTGGCGCACTTTCCACTTTTTGCTCGTTCTACCGCTTGCCCTGATGCTGGTCGCCGCGCTTCTAGGCGCGGCTGTTGACCTGCGTTCTGTTTCGTTGCAGGGCCTCCAACAACGACTGCGCCTCTCCGTTCCAAGTGGCACGGCTTGGCTCTGGGGAGCGGCTCTCTCTGGGTTTATGTACGGGGGTAACTGGCCGGATCTCTTTGCCGTTGCGGTGTCGTGGGTCGCTCTATGGAAAGAGGGTTCGCGGCAAAAGTGGATATTCCTTGCGATCCTGCTAGGCACCCTCGTCAAGCGTAACGCTGCAATCTTTCAACCCACGTTACAGTCTGTGAGATTCTTTGATACCTCTGGCTTCCACCGCGAGTTCTTCAGCCATTTCGGTCCACACGATTTCATGGGTGTCCCTTTGCACGGAGCCTGGTGGATTCCCGTCTACTATGCTGTTGTGATGCTGGTGTGCAACATCGGCGGGGAGGAGCTATGGTGGCGCGGTTATGTGCTGCCCCGGCAGGAACTGGCATTTGGCAGGGCTGCGTGGGTTGTCCATGGCATCTGTTGGTCAGCTTTCCACCTTTTCATGCAACCGACCCTCTGGGACACGGTCCGGATGGCAATCACAGGTGTCGCGCTTGCATTTGTCGCACAACGCACGAAAAGCACGTGGCCGGGCATCGTCGGCCACAGCTTCGGCAACTTGCCTTTCTTCTTAAGCTTAGTTAAGGGCGTCATCTCCCAGTAAGGGCGTTCTGAGTTTTTCCGCCGCCTGCTAGACTAATTTCCGCAACGTTACGCGGAGTCTTCGAGTGCCAACCAATCCTGTTCTGGTCATTCACGGCGGTGCCTGGGCTATTCCCGATGACATGGTCGAGGGCCACCTCAACGGTGTGCGCAATGCCGCCGCTGCGGGATGGCGCGCGCTTGAACACGGCGGCTCGGCTCTCGATGCGGTAGAAGAAGCCGTGGTCGTAATGGAAGACGACGAAACTTTCGACGCTGGCCGGGGCAGCTTCCTGAATCGCGACGGCAAAGTGCAGCTCGACGCTTTCATCATGGATGGTTCAACGCTGCGCGGCGGCGGCGTCGGTTGTGTGGAGCGTCTGCGCAATCCGGTTCGTGCCGCCCGGAAGATTCTTAACGACAGCCCGCACGTCTATTTTGTAGCCGAGGGCGCGGAGCGCTTCGCTGCCGAACACGGCATCACTGTTTGCCGCAACGAAGACCTCGTCATCCCCAGAGAGGTCGAGCGCTTGCGCGAGTACCAGGCGCAGACATCAGCCAGCGGCAACGACCTGTTCGCGCCCGCCATCTCGCACGATACCGTCGGAGCGGTCGCACTCGACCGCGACGGCAATATCGCGGCCTCGACCTCAACCGGGGGCACGCTCAATAAAGCTCCCGGCCGCCTTGGCGACTCCTCGCTGATCGGCTGCGGCTGCTATGCCGACAATCTCAGCGCCGCCGCTTCTACCACCGGATGGGGCGAACCCATCATGAAGCTGGTGCTGGCGAAATGGGCAGCGGATCGCGTCGAATCCGGCAGTTTGCCGGAGTGGGTCGCGTCGGAAGCGATGAATTATCTGAAGCAGCGGCTGAACGGCCACGGGGGGATCATTCTGCTGGATGCTCTGGGACGTTACGGGATTGCCCACAATACTCCGCGCATGGCCTGGGCGATACACACTATGGAAAAGCAAGAAGCCGGAATTATGCGAAACGGTTGAGGTGTGAGCCTTGGAATTTGAGCGCCGAGAACCGAGAACTGAGAACTCTGAACTGTGTTCTAGAATTCTACGTGAGCCCGCAGGCTCGGCACCACCACCGGGCCTCGGTCGCGGTTGTAGCCCGGGTTGACGATGTACTGCACGCCGGGAGCGATATAAATTCCGCGCCAAATGTGTGCCGTGTAATACGACTCGACGATGTTCTCCCGCCCATAGTTCAGCTTTCCATCGCCCAGGAGGAAACCGTTCCCGCCGTTTGCCAGATAGATCTGGTGATCCTTCTTGATGCCGTTCGATACGAAGGCAATGCCGGCACGGTCTTGCTTGCGATGCCATTGCGCGCCATTGACCCCTACCCCCTGATTGAATGTCGAATCAATTTCGGTATATGCAAATGATTCCGTTCGTCCGTCATCCCAACCCCAGCGGGCATATGCCGTCACGTTCCGCGTAAGATTTTGCTCCAGGTTGACGCCGAAGCCATACTTGCGAGTGACATGCCACGGGTGACGAGTGATGTCCGGAACGGGGACTAACCCTTCTTTGAACTGCGCGTTCGCATCCCGGTAAATGCCCATGTTGGCATAGTTCGTGTACGCAAGCAGCCGCACGACGCCGGATTTTTTCGGTATTACGCCATGACGCAACTCGTATTCCCAATTTTCCGCATGAACTTGCCACGGCCGCCACACGAGATCGATTCCATTCGCGACCTTAGGCATGAGCGCTTCGGCGAAGCGGAAACCCCAGTTGCGGTCCTCGTAATCCGCCACGATGCCCACGGTATAGCCGCGCGTATCGGCGGCGTAGTCCCAGGCGCCGTTATTGTCTACCGACCAGTTGCTGAACTGAAAATGCGTGTCAGAGCCGACCGAATTCAGGTCGAAGAAGTCCGGCATGCTGAACTTGCCGAAGCGAATTTCCAGGCGGCGCCGCGGTAACTCGTCGAATAGAGACAGAAAGGTGCGCTGGTTTTCGATCTTGTCCTTGCTCAACGCGAAGACTTTGTGGATCATGCCGCGTCCGAGGTACGGGGCTTTGCTCAAGGACGGATTGCGCACGATGTCCAGATCCGTATTTCCAGCCAATCCCAGGCCGGTGCTGAGCGCCTGGCCGCCAGCTTCTTCGATGTCCACCAGAAGCTCGGTGGAATGGTTGAGCCGCACGCCGGTGTAGAGCGTCATGACGCGCGAGGTGGCTTTCTCATAGTGTGGACTGAGGCTGTTCGGTCCGTTGTAGTCGGCGTGAAAGTCGGGATGAGTTTGGAAGATGAAGTTGATCTGGCCGGAAAGCCAGAACCGCGTGTCCTTAAAATGCGGGACCATCGATTCGGGATCGGCAATGGCGGGGCCAATGTCGGGCGCGTTGGCAGGAGCGTCCGCATCCGCAGGGGGAGTGCCAGTCGCTGGAATTGGAGTTGGAGCGGGTGCATCAGGCTGCTGCGCGTATGCTGGGATTGTGCATGTAGCGATAACCATCAGCGACAATACGGCTAGGAGAGTTCTTGCCGTTGAGTCTATCGAGTTGCGCTTTCGCTTTCTCATTTCGGCGATTAACGCGAGCATATCATAAACTATTAACTATGGTTAATTATCACATTTGTGAATTCCGTTTAACTCCATAGAATTTCGAGCCGCCGCCTACCGTCCTGATCGGTGACCACGACCCAGCTCATGCGAGGTTTCCGTTCGCCGTTGCTTTCCAATCGCCCGGAAGGGGCATCTTTGCATTGGATCATACGGTGTTGGATCATTTGCGCGAGCTGCGTCGTCGCCATCGCTGTTGTTTCTGCGAAAGCAATTCTGCAGGTCATTATCCTTTCCTCCTTTTCCGTAATTTCTCAATCTCGGTTTCCTCTTCAATGTTCTTCCTCTCAGCGCGCGCGTTGCCCAAATACGCCCGCCAAATCCAGCACGTGATAGAGCACGAGCAGCATCATCAGGATCAGATACCCCCGTAGCGTCATCAGCGACAACTTCACGCTCGCAGTCATCGGCATCGTTCCGAGGGTGGAGGTATCAATTTTGGTTTCTCGCACATCATCCAGCGGATGCACGACTAGAAAGTGGTCTTCCGGAACCTCTGAGACCGTAGTCGGACGCAAAACCTCAAGCATGGTCATGAGCGCACCTCGTTTCTCCCCTAATTAGAGGGAAACAGTCTGGGGGCGGCCACTTGGGTCGCCAGGATGAGTGAGAGGACGAAAAGGACGATGATGATGGTCCAGTTCACCCAGTTATTCCAGCATTTGTTGGTGAATTGCTCGCCGAGTACCTGCTTATCGTTGAGTAGCAATTGCAGGAAAATGATGGCCGAGGGCAACATGATCCCCGCCAGCGCCTGCACGCCGAGAATGATCAGTTGCAATGGAACTCCGGGGATCAGCACAATTGCCGCCGCCGCCCCGACGCACAACACATACGTCACATAGAAGCCACGGGCCTTTTTTACCGGCATATCCAGGCTGTGCGGCCATCCCTTTACCTCGCCGTACGCCCATGCGCTCGAGAGCGAGATTGCGGTTGTCCCCAGTACGGCCGCGTTGATCATCAGCAGCAAAATGGCGCTGCGCACAACTTCTCCGGAAACAAGGTGCAGATCGTTTGCCATCTGCGCCGGATCGGAGAACGTAATTCCGTGCATTTTCGCCGCGTTGCCCGCGACCATCATGCAAGCCGCAACCACAATGGTGAAGACCGCGCCCAGAAAGGTGTCCAACTGCGCCCATTGCAGGTCCGAAAAGCGCAAGCGCTTGTCGGCGATGCAACTTTGCTGGAAAAACAGTTGCCACGGCGCGATCGTCGTTCCTACAGTCGCGACGATCAGAAAGACCAGATTTGCGGTGAGACCACCGCTTGGGATTCCCGGTACAAGCGTGTTGTGAAAGAGCTCCCCGAACGACGGACGCAACTTGAGAGCGAGAAACACCCACGCCAGGTCGAGCAGACACAGAAACACCGTCACCCGTTCCCAGCGCCGGTAGCTGCCGGTAAGCACCATGACGGTAAGGCCGACAGCAGTCAGCGGCACTCCCACCCTGGGAGCGATATTCATATGACTCAATGCCAGCGAGATGGCGGCGAACTCAGTGACCAGAGTAAGGAAGTTGACCAGTTGCAGATCTACCAGCGAGAATAGCCCCCACCAGCGGCCGAAACGCTGGTAGATCATCGCGGCGTGTCCTTTCCCCGTAGCGATCCCGAGCCTGACCACCATCTCCTGGATGAAGTAAGTGACCGGTAGCAGCAAGAGCAGCAGCCATAGCAGCCTCGTGCCGTACTGGGCGCCTGCCTGGACGTAGGTCGAAACCGCGCCCGCATCGTTGTCGGCTTCCATGACGATCAGGCCAGGTCCGAAAACCACGAGGAAGGTCATCAGGCGATAGAGCCATTTGCCGCGGACCACACGGCCCCGGAGCGGAAGCTGGACTTCTGAATTCACCTTGGAATCGAGCAAAACTTCTTCCTGCATGGTTGATCTCCCGGACGCGATCACGGCAACGATGGGGCACCCATGAGTGGTCCCTCACGACACTGCGTTTGCGGTCGGAAGAAGATTCCGGCCGGCAGCGACGCGGCTGATCGCGTTCTTGTCTCAGTTTTTTGGGGATGGAAGAAGCAGAGGTGAACCGACAGGCGAGGAGTAAAGCGGCTATCGTCTCACGTCTACTGCTTCCATCCAGCGGCCCGCCAACTCGGAGGCTCGTCGATTTGGTTTCTCATATACCTCGTTTGCATATTCGCGTAGCAAGTGCTGGTTCATGCCAGCGAATAGTGTATCTTTGCGGTCACTGCCGCAGACTTTCTTTCGTATACCATAGGGGGGTATACTACGGTCAAGGAAAAAATGCATACCGTCGAAGAAAAACCCAAGCTCATTCTCCGGATCAAACGGATCAAAGGTCAAATTGCCGCCATCGAACGCGCTCTGGAAGCTGACGAAGATTGTTCCGACGTCTTGCAACTGATTACGGCCGCGCGCGGCGCCATGAACGGCCTGATGGCGGAATTGCTTGAGGGCCACATCCGTTTTCACGTCATTGACCGGAAGCAGAAGATCAGTTCCGAGCAGGCTCTCGCGGCCGACGAACTCATTGATATTGTGCGCTCGTACCTGAAGTGATCGCTTGCTCACCGCGCGTGAAGAGTGGGGCTGCGCGTGTCGGACTTAATGCCGCGGCCTGGTGCTGAAAGAACATGCCCAAAAATAAAAAGGACAGCCCGGAGCCCCCCAAGGCCGTCCTGATAAACCCTCCCGGTTAGAAGGGCAACTGCCGTCAAGATAGCCTCGCGAGATTGCAGGAATATTGCAATTTTGTGAAAGTCCGATGAATTCGATTCAGCGTCGCAACTACGTCAGCACAGCCGTTTAGGCGCTGCGAACCATTGCGCCGCCGCTGTTATATTGATCTGAGTAGCTGAGGCTCCCGGACTTAGCTATCGCTGCTGTGGAGGAATGATGGCCCGCAAGACAGAGCAATCCCGCAAGCTGCAGAAACGCGCTGAACAATTCATTCCCGGAGGGGTGAACTCTCCGGTGCGCGCTTTTCGTGCCGTGGGAGGCGAGCCGCTCTACATCGTGCGCGGCGAGGGCTCGCACATTTGGGA
>Ga0210407_10004074_pt1 | contig 11621 bp, 5 predicted proteins | sample IncBWC27MmetaG_FD_150860 | JGI IMG/M metagenome (GOLD analysis project Ga0210407, IMG submission 150860) | Forest soil microbial communities from Barre Woods Harvard Forest LTER site, Petersham, Massachusetts, United States - Inc-BW-C-27-M | ecosystem: Environmental > Terrestrial > Soil >... | reverse complement strand
AAACAGCCTGGGTATTCCAGTAACCCAGTTGGTTCTCACCCTGGCGCATGGGGAAGGTATCAACCGCCGCAATAGACTCAACTCCCGGCACACGCCGCGCACGGGCCAGGACGTCCTGCCAGGCCGCACGTATCCCCTCAGGGTGCGCGAGCGCGGCAGGGGAAAGCGCCATGCGAGTGACGAGAACGTTGTGCGTATTGACGCCTGGGCTGAGCGATGACAGCCGTAGGAGGGTACGTCCCAGCATCCCGGCGGCGACCAACAGAACCACCGCCAGCGCGATTTCAGATATGACAAAGCCACTATGCAGGCGGCGTGAGCTTCCAGCCAGCGTGCGTCCCCCAGCGCGAAGTGCCTGTTCCACTTCCCGCACGGGAGCGCGCAAAGCTGGGGCAAGACCGAAGAGAAGACCGCTCACCAGGGAGGCAGTCAAAGCAAACAGCAATACACGCCAATCGAGCTGGATCTCATCGGCCCGCGGCAGGTTGCCAGGCCAAAACTGCACAAATGGACGGAAACCAACGGCGGCAACGAGAACACCGAGGACGCCTCCGGAAAGTCCGAGCACCGCGCTCTCGGTCAAGCACTGGCGGACCAACCGGCCGCGGCTCGCTCCAAGCGCCACGCGCATGGCAAGTTCGCGATCACGCGAAACTGCCCGCGCCAGAAGCAGGCTGGCGACGTTGACGCACGCGATCAACAACACCAATCCGACTGCGCCAAGGAGCAACCAGAGCGTTGAGCGGACATCTCCCACATCGGGACGGAGCGGAATCGCCACGAAGCTGCGGCCCTCGTTGGAATCCGGGTACTGCGCCGTCAACTGTCGGCCGATCAGCTCCAGCTCCGCGGATGCCTGCGGCAACATCGCGCCCGGCCGGAGGCGCGCCACAACACCGACTGGATGTGCCCGCCGATTCCGCAGATACCCTGCGGTGTCTTGACCGAGCGGGGTAAAAACATCCCCTTCCGTTCCGTCAAGTTGGAAACGTGAGGGTGTAATGCCGACAACTGTATAGCTTTTGTCATCAAGAACAATGGAGAGACCAACGGTTCGCGGCTCCCCGGCAAAGCGGCGTTGCCATAAACTGTAGCTCAGGATAACTACTGGCGCACCGCCAGGCCGGTCTTCTTCCGGCAGGAAAGCGCGTCCGCGCAACAGCGGAACACCCAGAACAGAAAAGAGTTCGGGAGTGATCTCGCGCCGTTCGACATACTCAGGCACTCCCGGCTCGCCGAGTATGCCTCCGCTATAGACGAAGCCCGCCATCTCCAGGGAGCGGCTCGAGCGCTGACAATCGAGAAAATCCGGGTAAGTCAGATTTTGTTCGCCGTATATTGCGGCGTTCCATGTATCCGTGTGACCGTGAACCGCGACCAGCCTGTCCGGCTCTGAATACCGCAATGGCTTGAGCAGAACGCCGTTGACGACGGTGAACATGACCGTCGTCGCTCCGCTTCCGAGGGCCAGTGTCAACAAGGCGACTGGCGCGAAGCCGGGTTGCTTTCGCAGCATGCGAATGGCATATCGAAAATCCTGCAGGAGGTCTTCGAGCCAGCGTGTGCCGCGTGCATCGCGGCAGTTCTCTTTCACTTGCTCAGGACCACCGAGAGCAAGCCTCGACTGCCGCCGCGCTTCGTCCCGTGAATACCCTTGTGCAATCAGGTCGTTCGTCTGTTGTTCCAGATGGAAACGCAATTCCTTGTCGAGATGTTCTTCCATCTTGTCCCGGCGCAAGAGACGCTGCCACCAATTCATTCCGCACCTCCGCCAGACAATTTGAGCACCAGCCCGACGGCTTCAATCAATCGCTGCCAGCTTGCGGCTTCCGTTTCGAGCTGCGTCCGCCCTTTCCGCGTCAGGCGATAGAACTTCGCCTCGCGCCCGCTCTCCGTTTCCTCCCAATCCGCGGCGAGGAGCCCGCGATTCTCGAGCCGATGCAAAGCCGGGTAGAGCGAACCTTGCGGAACTTGGACCACGCCGCGCGACACCTGTTCCAGGCGCTGGGCGATGGCGTAGCCGTGCACGGGGCCAAGCGCGACAATTTTCAGAATCAACAAGTCCAGCGTGCCCTGCGGGAGATCCGATTTCTCTGCCATGTCATGCCTCCGCCTTCTACCTATCTAACACACGATGTGTAGAAGTGCAAGGTGTATTGGCAGTTCGTTCGCGGCAGAACGACGCTCCTGGCAAAAAATGAGCCAGCAGCAATCGGCGGCAGGAAGGTGACTTCCCTGCTCGCTTTGTGCGATTCTTCTTCGCTACAGAAGTCCGAGGACAGAGAACGATGCTCAAAAAATTCAAGGATTTGACGGAAAAAGAGATTCTGGCGATCGCCATCGCGGCCGAAGAGGAAGACGGGCGGATTTACGGCGAGTTTGCGGACGCCCTTCGTGACGAGTACCCGTCGACCGCGCAAATGTTCGAAGCGATGCGCGAAGAAGAAGTGGGACACCGCGACCGCTTGTTTGCGATGTTCCGGCAGCGTTTCGGCGACCACATTCCGCTGATCCGCCGCGAAAACGTAAAGGGATTTCTGCAGAGGAAACCGGTATGGCTGGTTCGCCCACTGGGCGTGAAGGTAGCCCGCAAGCAAGCGGAATTGATGGAGATGGAAGCGAGCCGCTTTTACGCGCGGGCGGCAGGCCGCACGTCAGATGTGTCCACGCGCGAATTGCTGAACAAACTTGCCGATGAAGAACGAAAACACGAGCACGCGGCAGGCGAACTGGAAGCCAAGCACCTTACGTCGAGTGCGAAAGCCACGGAAGATGAATCGCACCGCAAGCTGTTCCTGTTGCAGGTAGTTCAGCCGGGATTGGCGGGCTTGATGGATGGCTCGGTCTCGACGCTGGCGCCAATTTTTGCCGCGGCATTTGCTTCGCACAAAAGCTGGGAAGCGTTCCTCGTTGGACTGGCCGCGTCGATTGGCGCTGGCATTTCGATGGCATTTTCAGAAGGGCTTTCCGACGACGGATCATTGACAGGGCGCGGCTCCCCATGGCTGCGCGGCGCGGTGACCGGGTTAATGACTACGGCGGGCGGCATCGGGCATACATTGCCTTTCTTGATTGCCAGTTTTCGCGTCGCGATGCTGGTGGCAGTCATCGTGGTGGCGGTGGAGCTCGGGGTAATCAGTTACATTCGTCACCGCTACATGGACACGCCGTTCTTGCAGGCGTCCTTTCAAGTGATTGTCGGCGGCGTGCTCGTATTCTTGACCGGATGGTTGATCGGCAGCGCCTAGAACAAAGATCCGAACGGCGGCCAGGGATCAATCGGAGTGTGCTCCAGCAGGAACTGGCGCGCTGGCTCGGCTGAACGTGCGGCGCAGCCAGGATTGCAGCCGGTCCATGTAGATGTACACAACCGGCGTGGTGAAAAGCGTCAGCATCTGGCTGAGAATTAGCCCGCCGACGATGGTGATTCCCAGCGGCCGGCGGAGTTCGGAGCCAACTCCGGTGCCGAGCGCGAGGGGCATGGCGCCGAGCAAAGCCGCCATCGTAGTCATTAGAATAGGCCGGAACCGCAACAGGCAAGCCTTGTAGATGGCTTCGACAGGCGACGATCCTTCTTCCCTCTCCACCTGCACCGCAAAATCAATCATGAGAATGGCGTTTTTCTTGACGATGCCGATCAAGAGGATGATGCCGATGAGCGCGATGATGTTCAGGTCTGACTTCATCAGCTGGACCGCGAGCAGCGCCCCGATTCCAGCGGAAGGTATCGTCGAAAGAATGGTGATGGGATGAATGAAGCTCTCGTAAAGGATGCCGAGAACGATGTAAACGGCCGCGAGAGCGGTAATGATCAGAATCGGCTGATTGGAGCGAGAATCCTGGTAGGCCTGAGCCGTTCCCTGGAACGTGGCATGAACGGAAGACGGAACACGCAGTTCGCGTTGTGCAGCCTGAATGTGTTCGACCGCGGGGCCGAGCGGCGCGCCTGGCGCTAGATTGAAGGAAAGAGTGATGGCCGGGAAGATTCCCTGGTGATTGACGGAGAGCGCTGTATTGGACGGTTCGTAATGCGCGAAGGCGCTTAGAGGAACAAGTTTGCCGGTTTTCGAAGGCACATAAATGGATTTGAGCGCTTCCGGGCTTTGCTGGAATTCGGGAGCGACTTCCAGCACCACGTGATACTGGTTCAGGCCCTTGTAAATGTTGGAGACCTGGCGCTGCCCGAAGGCATCGCCAAGAGTATTGTCGATGTCTTGGACGGCAACACCGAGACGCGAAGCGGTATCGCGATCGATGAAGAGCGAACTCTGCAAGCCATGCATCTGCTGATCGGAGTTGACGTCGCGCAGCTCGGGAATCTTCTGCAGCCGCTGCATGATGATGGGCGCCCAGTGAGTGAGATCGTTGAGATTGTCCGCTTGAAGCGTGTACTGATACTGCGCGCCGCCGAAGCGCCCCCCAACGCTCAGGTCCTGGACCGCCTGCAAGTACAAAGCGGCGCCGGGAATCCTGGCAGTCTTCATGCGAATGCGCGCGATGACTTGATCAATGGATAGCTTGCGTTCGCTGAGCGGCTTAAGCTGGCCGAACATGCGCGCGGTGCTGCCTCCGCTGCCGCCACCGGTAAAGGATGTAACCGTGTCAACCGCGGGGTCCTGCAAGACGATGTCGGTGAATTGGCGCATCTTCTGCGACATCGCCGTGAACGAAAGATCCTGGTCCCCCTGGATGAGCCCGTTGAAGCGGCCGGTATCCTGCTGCGGGAAAAAGCTGCTGGGAGTCTGATAGAAGAGATACGCATTCAAGCAGACCGTGCCGAAGGTGAGCAGCAGTATAAGAAACTGGTGGCGAAGAACCCAGCGAAGGGAAACATCGTAAGTGTGCAACAGACGGTTGAAGGCGCTCTCGGAAAACCGATAGAGACGATTGTGCCGGCCGGTTTCGTGGCGAAGGAAGCGCGCGCACATCATGGGCGTGGTTGTGAGGGAGATGAGGAGGGATACGCCAATGGCGACGCTGAGAACCACAGCAAATTCCCGGAAGAGGCGTCCGACGATTCCGCCCATGAGAAGAATGGGAATGAAGACCGCGACGAGCGAAGTGCTCATGGAAAGGACGGTGAATCCGATTTCACTGGCGCCCTTCATCGCGGCTTCATAAGGCGCCATCCCATTTTCGATGTGGCGAGTAATGTTTTCGATGACCACGATGGCATCGTCGACGACGAAACCGGTCGAAATGGTGAGCGCCATGAGCGAGAGATTATCCAGGCTGTAGCGGCCAAGGTACATAACGCCGAAAGTGCCGATGAGCGAGAGCGGTACCGCAACGCTGGGAATGACGGTGGCCCAGACGTTCCGCAGGAACGCGAACACCACGAAGATCACCAGAACGATGGAAATCATGAGGGCCACTTCCACGTCATGGACGGAAGCGCGAATCGTGGTGGTGCGGTCGACGGCCACATTCAGATGGAGCGAAGGGGAGATGGAGGCGCGCAGAAAAGGGAGGATGGCCATGATGCGGTCGACGGTCTCGATCATGTTGGCGCCGGGCTGGCGGAAGATGGCGATGAGGACGCCAGGTTTCCCGTTGGACAGTCCAAGATTGCGCGTGTCCTCCACGGAATCGACGACTTCGGCGATGTCGCGCAAACGAACGGGTGCGCCTTGATGGCCGGCAACGATAAGGGGCTGGTATTCGTAAGCTTTGAAGAGCTGATCGGTGTCGGCAACCGCCCAAGTTTGTTTGGAGTCCGAAAGTGCGCCTTTGGCGAGGTTGGCGTTGGCCGCTTGCAGTGATCTGCGAACAGTTTCCAGGCTGATGCCGTAACTATTGAGCTGGTAGGGATTCGCCTCGACGCGCACAGCGGGGCGGGCGCTGCCCCAGGTGAAGACCTGGCCCACGCCTTCCACTTGAGCAATTTTTTGGGCCAGAACGGAATCGGCCGCATCGTAAATCTGCGCGGGCGGGATGTTGTCCGACGTCAGCGAGAACATCAAGATCGGCGCGTCCGCCGGATTAGCTTTTCGATACGTGGGCTGGCCCGGGAGATCAGCGGGAAGCTGGCTGCGAGCCGCGTTGATGGCAGCCTGGACATCACGGGCGGCCGCATTGATATCGCGATTGAGATCAAATTGAAGCGTGATTCCTGTAGAGCCCAGACCGCTTGAGGAAGTCATCTGCGTAACGCCGGCGATGCGGCTGAACTGGCGCTCGAGCGGCGTGGCGACGGCGGAGGCCATGGTTTCCGGGCTCGCTCCGGGCAAACCAGCTCCGACACCGATGGTTGGGAAATCGACTTGCGGCAGCGGTGCAACCGGCAAAAACCGAAATGCGACAGCCCCGGAAAGAAAAATGGCAAAGGTAATCAGCGACGTGGCGACGGGCCGTCGAATGAACGGTGCGGAGAAGTTGGAGGAAAAGTTCACGCGCTAATCTCCGTGGGCTGGTTCTTCGATGGGATTGCCGGCGTGAAAGGCGAAGCGTCGCCCGAGCCAATCGAACGCCAGGTAAACAACCGGCGTGGTGTAAAGCGTCAACAATTGGCTGAGAATCAAGCCGCCGACGATGGTGATTCCCAGTGGCCGGCGCAATTCAGAGCCCACGCCCGCGCCGAGCGCGAGCGGCAGGCCACCGAGCAGCGCAGCCATCGTGGTCATCATGATCGGCCGGAAACGAAGCAGGCAAGCTTCATAGATGGCGTCGAGCGGCGCCTTCCCTTCCTTACGCTCGGCCTCCAGCGCGAAGTCGATCATCATGATGGCGTTTTTCTTGACGATGCCAATCAGCAGGATGATGCCGATCAATGCGATGACGCTGAATTCCGTGCGGCACAGTAGCAGCGCCAGAATCGCGCCGACGCCGGCCGACGGGAGCGTCGAGAGAATCGTGATCGGATGAATGTAGCTCTCGTACAGGATGCCGAGAACAATGTACACGGTGACCAGGGCAGCCAGGATAAGGATGGGCTCATTGCCCAGGGACCTTAGGAATGCCGCCGCAGTGCCCTGAAAAGTCGCCTGGACACTGGGGGGCATGTTCAATTCCTGCTTGGCAAGGTTGATGGCGTTCACGGCGTCACCGAGCGCGCCATTGGGAGCCAGATTGAACGAGAGGGTGACCACCGGAAACTGGCCCTGGTGATTCAGCGCGAGAGCCGCATCGCCAGGAGAAAAATGCGTGAAAGCGGTGAGCGGGACCTGCGTCCCGTTGGAAGACTTCACGTAAATGTTTTTGAGTGAATCCGGATCCTGCTGGAACTGCGGATCAACTTCCAGGACTACGTGATACTGGTTGAGTTGCGTGAAAATCGTGGAGACCTGCCGCTGGCCAAAGGCATCGTAGAGCGTGTTGTCAATGTCGGCAGGAAGAACCCCGAGGCGTGCCGCGGAGTCGCGGTCTATGGTGAGCGAAGCGAGCAGACCCTGATTCAATTGGTCGCTGGCGACGTCGCGAAGTTCGGGGAGCGATTTCAATTTGTCGATGAAGCGCGGCGTCCAGTAAGCAAGCTCTTTGGCATCCACATCTTCCAGGCTGTACTGGAATTGCGTGCGGCTGACGCGGTCTTCGACCGTCAGGTCCTGAACCGGCTGTAGAAAGAGCGAGACGCCGTCGACTTTCGCGAGTTCGGGTTGCAGCCGGCGGATCACATCCGACGCGTTGATTTGGCGCTCGCCAAGCGGTTTCAGATTGATCTGGATGCGCCCGCTGTTAAGCGTTGTATTCGTTCCGTCGACCCCGATGAAAGAGGAAAGGCTTTCGACCGCCGGGTCCCTGAGAATGACGTCGGCAAGCGCCTGCTGCCGCTGCGCCATCGCCGCGAAAGAAACGTTTTGCGGGCCTTCGGAGACGCCGAGAATGACGCCGGTATCCTGAACCGGAAAAAATCCTTTGGGAACATAAATGTAGAGAAGAATTGTCCCGACGAGCGTCGCGACAGTGACAATGAGCGTGGTCGTTCGGAAGCGCAGCACGAACTGCAGCGTCCGGCCATAGAACGCAATCACCGCATTGAAGGCATCTTCGGACTTGCGGTAGAACCAGCCTTCCTCTTCTTTTTTCCGATGACGGAGCAGCTTGGCGCACATCATCGGCGTGAGCGTAAGCGAAACAAACGCGGAAACGAGAATGGTGACAGCAAGGGTGACCGCGAATTCGCGGAAGAGACGGCCAACGATATCGCCCATAAAGAGAAGAGGAATGAGTACGGCGATGAGCGAAACGGTCAGCGAAACGATGGTGAAACCGATTTGCTCGGAACCCTTTAGCGCCGCCTGCAGGGGCGATTCGCCTTCCTCGATATAACGGCTGATGTTTTCGATCATCACGATGGCGTCGTCGACGACGAAACCCGTCGAAATTGTCAACGCCATGAGGGAAAGGTTGTTGAGGCTGTAGCCGAGCAGGTACATCACGCCGAAAGTGCCAATCAGGGAAAGTGGAACGGCGATGCTGGGAATGATCGTGGCGCGCAGGCTTCGCAGGAAAAGAAAAATGACCATCACCACCAGCGCGACGGTCAGCACCAGCGTGAATTGCACATCCTCGACGGAGGCGCGAATCGTGGTGGTGCGATCGGTAAGAATATCCACCTGCACGGCGGCGGGGAGCGCCGCTTGAAGTTGCGGAAGAAGTTTTTTTACGCGATCGACCACCGCGATGATGTTCGCGCCGGGCTGCCTTTGAATATTCAGAATGACGGCCGGATCCCGATTGGCCCAGGCGGCCTGCTTGGCATTTTCCACGCCGTCGATCACCGTGGCGACGTCGGTCAGCCGCACGGGTGCGCCATTGCGGTAGGCAATGATCAACGGACGGTAGCTGTTGCTGGAAACAAGCTGATCATTTGCGCCGATGGTGTAAGCCTGATGCAAGCCGTCAAAAGTGCCTTTGGCCTGATCGACGTTGGATTGGCCCAGCGCGGTGCGCAAGTCTTCAAGGCTCAGCCCGTAGGAAGCCAGCGCGGTCGGATTCGCCTGGATGCGCACTGCCGGACGCTGCCCGCCACTAATGCTGACAAGCCCGACGCCGCTGAGCTGAGAGATTTTCTGAGCGAGAGTGGTATCCGCGAGGTCTTCCACTTTCGGCAGCGGAAGAGATTTCGATGTGAGCGCGAGCGTTAGGATGGGCGCGTCCGCCGGATTGATCTTGCTGTAGATCGGCGGATTGGGTAGTCCTTGAGGAAGCAGATTGGAAGCGCTATTGATGGCCGCCTGGACCTGCTGTTCGGCGACATCGATGTTCAGGTCCAAATCAAACTGCAGCGTAATCATCGAGCTCCCGAAAGAACTCGTTGAGGTCATCTGATTCAAGCCCGGAGTTTGGCCGAACTGACGCTCGAGAGGAGCGGTGACCGATGAAGCCATTACTTCGGGACTGGCGCCCGGATAGAACGTTTGCACCTGGATGGTGGGATAATCGACCTGGGGCAAAGCAGAAATAGGCAATTGCCGGAAAGCCACCCAGCCAACCAGTAGGACGCCGACCATCAGAAGAGTGGTGGCGACCGGCCGCAGAATAAACGGCCGAGACGGACTCATCGCGGAGATCCTCCAGCCTGGCCTTTCGAAGGTCTCCCGGATTGCGGCGCGCCTTGGGCGGGAGGCGGAGAGGCAGCGCCGCGGCCAGCGCCGTTCGAACCGCCGGCCGGGCTGGGACTGATCTTTGTTCCGTCCTGAAGCTTGTCTTGACCATCAATCACGACGACATCACCGGAATTCAACCCGGCGCTCAAGCCCACGCTGTCACCGGTGGTCTGCGCGATGGTGACGACTCGAATCTTCGCCGTGTTGTCGGGGCCGGCAGCGTACACGTAAGTTCCTTGGGGACCGCGCTGAATGGCGGCAGTGGGAACGATCGTGAGGTTGCGCTTGGTGTCCACGAGAAGGTGGACATTGACAAATTGATTCGGGAAAAGAACGTTGTCCGTGTTGGCAAACACGGATTTCAGCTTGTAGGTTCCCGTGGTTGGATCAATTTGATTGTCGATGGTCTGAAGTTTTCCGCTGGCGATTTTGGCGGTGTCGTCGCGGTCATAAGCATCGACCATGAGCTGAACACCAGAGCGAAGCTTGGCGTTCACTTGGGGAAGTTGATCCTGCGGCAAGCTGAAAATCACCGAGATAGGCTGCAGTTGGGTGATCACCAAAAGTCCGCTGGTGTCGCTGGCATGCACGATGTTCCCGGCGTCGACGAGGCGCAGGCCGATGCGGCCGCTGATCGGCGCGGTGATGCGGGAATATGTCAGTTGCAGCTTGGCGTTGTCGATCTGACTTTGATCGGACGCGATAGCGCCATCAAACTGCCCAACCAACGCGGCTTGAGTGTCGAGCTGCTGTTGGGGGATCACGCCTTCCTTGAAAAGAAGCTTGAAGCGCTCAAAATTGACTTCCGCATCTTTGCGCTGTGCCTGGTCTTTAGCGAGTTGCCCCAGCGCTTGCCCAAGCTGTACCTGGAACGGGCGTGGATCGATTTGTGCGAGAAGATCTCCCTCGTGGACGAACTGGCCTTCCTTGAACGCGACACTGACGAGCTGACCGTCGACACGGCTGCGAACCGTGACGGTGTTGAAGGCAGTGACGGTGCCAAGTCCATTGAAATAAACGGGCAAATCGCCGCGCTGCGCAGTGGCAACGACGACCGGCACAACCATGCCGCCTGCGCTGAAGCCTCCCTTGCTTTTGCCCGCCGCCGCGGGCGAACCAGGGTCGGCTGCCTGGCTGGAGTTCTTCGCGCTGTAGTAATACCAACCACCCAGAGCTATAACGCCAAGTGCGAGAGCCCAGAGCCACCAGCGGCTCCTGGAAGGCGCGGTGGCCGACGCGCTGCCCGAGCCCGGCTCGGGAAGGTCTAGGGAGTTCGTCTGGCCCATCCGTTCGCTCCTGTTATGAAAGCAGTTGTGCGAGAGAGTCTGCCGGAAAGCAGGGCAATCGCAAGTAGACGCGGCGGCGGCTGCGGCGCCTGGTACCAGCAGCCTACCGGAAAACATTGCCTACGACTAGATAAGACGGCTCTTGGAGGCGAAAGGTTACGAAAACACGGGCGGCGATCAAGCCCTGGCAGGACCTTCGCGTGGCGCAATTCGTTGGGCGGGAATCCGAACTTAGGGTGTTTTTGGAAATTGAGGGGTGCAGAAATGGGTGGGAGAAAGTAGACTGTCGCGGAACGGCACGGGCTTCAAGACGTGGAGCCAAAAATCCTGCTTTGTGGGGAGAAAAACCACATGCTCAAGGGCTTGATTCTAGGGATTTTGCTCGGAATCCTGCTGGTTGCCGGAGGAGTTTACTACTTTTTTTCATCGGGGCATGCGCCGGTAGCGACTTCGGCGCCGCCCATACTGTTTGAAAAGAGGCTGGCGCGCGTGGGGCTGCATGCCTACCTGGATAGGCTGCCGCATCCGGCGCCTCAGGTAGCGGCGGATGAAACGAATGTGCTTGCCGGGGCAAAGGTTTACAAGGAGCACTGCGCGGTGTGCCACGGCCTGCCGAACGAACCCAAGACCGCTGCGGCGCAGGGAATGTTTCCGGCGCCGCCCGAACTCTTCAAAGGCACGGGGGTGACGGACGACGAAGAGTGGGAGTCGTACTGGAAAGTGGAAAACGGAATTCGACTATCCGGGATGCCGGCGTTCAAAGGGCAGCTTACGGAAAAACAGATTT
>Ga0210407_10004073_pt1 | contig 11623 bp, 4 predicted proteins | sample IncBWC27MmetaG_FD_150860 | JGI IMG/M metagenome (GOLD analysis project Ga0210407, IMG submission 150860) | Forest soil microbial communities from Barre Woods Harvard Forest LTER site, Petersham, Massachusetts, United States - Inc-BW-C-27-M | ecosystem: Environmental > Terrestrial > Soil >... | reverse complement strand
CTGGACACGCAGTCGCTTCAGTCACGGGCCGTGGGCGCCATGGCGGCACTTGATCCACAGAATGCGCGAAAATTGTTCTCCACAATACGACTTCCGGACCTGAGACTTTTAAGCTGCGACGATGCCTTGGTCTACGATTTAACCTCTTTCTATCAGACGCTTACGAATTTGATGAACAGCGGATTCACTTCAAAGGAGAAGGCGGAAGGTGTCGACCTGGCGTTACTCGAGCCCTATGCGCAAAGCATTCTGTTTCATGCTCAGGCCGGTGCGTTTGCAAAACTACTTGACGATGTGAACGTGCGAGCGCGGCAGCGCCGCGAAATGGCAGATCTCTTTGCCGGAGCACTCGGGAGGGTTCGAGGGGACGCAAGATCTTTCACAGCAGTCCTCACACTGCACAAATTCGATTTGCTTCCTTCTGTCACCGACCTAATGACCAAGTTGGAAGCAACCGAAAACTTCAGCCCTGCCTTGTTAGTGGCGGTACGGGCATATCTGGTTGCAAACAGTCAGGGTGAGCGGTGCGCCGACATGTTTTTCGGCGGCCAAGATCCAAAGTCCCTTCCCGAACCCGTCCATCATTTCAACGAGTGGCTAGCGAGGAGTGGCCATAGCCAAGAGATTGCTCCGATCGATACTGATGAATTGAAGGGCGCTCAGATCATGCCCCGGCCCAAGTATCACCAGTATTGGCAAAGCCCAGCCGCAAAGTCGCTGCTCACTGGAATCGAGGGCTTGCGTTGGGGAGGCAGGGATGGGACTACACGATTGTCTCTTGATGAAAGGAAGAGCCTGGCCTGGGACTTCCAACTGACTGATTACCTTAAGCAGCTCGAATCTTGGAGCGCAGAAGATGAGGATTCTCCGGCTGATTTCTTTCATCAAAAGTGTGTTCTCTACGATGGTCTCGTGGAACTCGTGCCCGAAAAGTCCCAACGAGTGAAGATTATCAGCAGCGTCGTGCGATTCCTGGAGCTGAACGCTTTTCAAACGGAAAGTCGAATTGAGTGGTTTCTCCATGTTGAGGGGCTCTTCTCCAGGGCGGCGACGGCCAGCGATGAAGCGTTGACGGAAGTAACTCAGGCGCTCCTCAGGTCGCGCGACCCGACGCTTAGTCTCTATGCTCGCCTTGAGCGTTGGGCGCCGCATCTTCATAGCGCGAGCCAATAACGATGATGCTTTACCTTCAGGGGCCTACTGCCAGACCTTGCGGAATGCGGTCTTTTGAGTCGAATGGTGCTTTATCAAACAAAAAGCATTTATGATCTTAATGAACCGAAGACACGAGCACGTGGCTATCCCGACGGCAGAGTCCGCCGGCCCACGACGGTTTCTGAGTACGCCACAGCCCGGTGGGCAGATCTCGGATCACTTACGGGGTGCAATGAACCTTGTCTTACAACTCCGAAACTCCGGCTCTGGGACGCGGCCAAATGAGTCACGCGCTGCGCGTGACTGAGGCGGGAGCGACCCAACGGCAACCGTGACGCACGGTGCGTCAAAGGGTGGGGTCGCTCCCGCCTCATCCGAATTTGGCGGCGTCCTTCCTGGCTTTCTCTGCGCGGAGTATCTCGTTTCTTTCTGCGAAGTTCGCTTCGGTGCAGGGAGAAACGAGAAATCCTTTGGCCTGAAGTGAGGAGCTGAAGCGTACTTCTGCTGGTCTTTCCATGTTTGAAGCACAGACCGGCCTTAACTCAACCCGTTACTCGGAGCTGGCTTGCTCGAATTCATGGCGGACGGCATCGTCACAGCGTGTGGGCCTGATAGAGCCGCTAGCGCGACGCCGCAAAACGGAGGGCTTCGATCAGCGATGACAGCCAAACAAGAAGGTCTCGATCGCCGGGACAATCAGGAGTTGAGAGGACCCTCAGTCCAGAGGCTGTGTCAACTGACAGTTTGGGCGCATAATCTAGGCGAGCTATTTCATCATGCCAAATCCCAAAAACAGACCAATCGCTCCATCTAAATCTTTCTTTTCTGTCGTCGTGCCAGTGGTTGTGATGATGTTTGTTACTGCGGATGCGGCTCGGCAGGAAACTCAACCGGACAAGCAAGCACCTACATCTCTGGAAGTTCGCATTACGGCACCTCCGCGATGGGAAAACGGCTGCCTCTTCGTCGCTCTCGACCGCACAAACCGCTCTTCTTCGACGCTTTTTCTCACGACGACGGGCCCATATTTCTACATCGCTCTCGATGTGTCGAATGGTGAGGCCAACAAAGGTGAGGGCATCGAATGGGTCAATATCTACGGAATCGTGGATATCGTCGTTCGTGGGGCTTCTCGTCTTGGGCCAGGCGCTACCGTCCACAACGAATTCTGCCTTGGCTCGAGCGTTTGGGTAGTAAATCTGAAGAAAGAAACACGCCGCGAAATTCCAGTACGTGGCCGACTACGCGTCGACGTGTCTTACTTCCGCACCGAGGAGTCTTGGACGGGAAACAAAGAATGGTATGACACCAGCACGCCACCGCGCCTAGATCCCGACGGCACTCCAAGAGAACCACCCCGAAGTATTGCCCCCGAATGGGCTAGGGCTTTCGCGGCTATACCTTGCTCGGCTGCAGACTGCAAATCGGAGTGCGCAGGTCCACCCGTGGGACTCCCCGGTGAATTTCGCGCAGCACCCGATGCTTACTACATTTATCCACGCTGGAATGAGCGCGGAAGGCTGCTTGCCGAAGAGCTTGCTCGCAAATTCCCGCCTTGCACGGAGGACAAATCCGTTCCGCGATGAATTCCCCGGCTGTACCCCAGTTAACGGCGAAACTGGACAAGTGCAATCGCCTCGAATCTCCCAGAGGGCGCGTTGTGGAAAGTACGGGATTCTGGGTTCCTCACCGATAGATTCTCATACGCCCTAGTGGCGACCGAACCGATCAACTCCGGATGGGAACGCGGCAACTGATCCGAACCTCGCGGGCTCGACGCGTGCGGCAGGTCTTCTGCCGCTGTGAGCCTCGTGAAATAGGCCGCGCCCAACTTGAAGGGCGGCTCAAGCGCATCCCAGTAGCCTCTCTGTGAGCTCGAGCGCAGCCGGTTACGACAAAGCGCCGGGGAGCGCCGGAAGAGCGGTGCCTTCGGCACCGGGAGTTGGACGGACACGTCACCCCAGGTTGGGAGCTGCAGGGCAACCTGTGGTTGCCATATAGGAACCATCAAGGAATCAGCGACTACGAAATTCCCTTCACTACAGAGCGCCCGAGCCGCGCTCTCGGTTAACTTGTTGAAAATAAAAGAGCGGCAAAAATCACAGCAGCTGAAGAAAAAAATCCTTGCGTCGTTCTCCGCACGATCCCTTTGTTTATTTTGTATTTTCCCTCCGGATCGCCTACACAAACAAACGACTTGAGACCGCGTGAAACCGCGGTGTGCTTCTTGTTTCGTAACATTCTCACCGTCGAAACTTCACTATGGGGCTGCGGCCCATCCGATAGGACGCTTTAGTTGGCCGCAGAAGTTAATGGCGCTCGCAAGGATCACCTCGCTGCGCGCAGAGGTTCGTCCCATGGCCGATGGAAACGGATCGCCCCGCATTAGTGAGAGCACTGGGGCTGAACTATCTATCGCTTCGCCCTGGAGGGTTCCAAGACTCGGGAAAAGGCTATCTCAATCCAAGCCAACACCGGGCTGGACTTCTTCACGAAATCCACATGTACGACTTATCGGGAGTTGACCCCATTTTGACTCCGCGCGCCGTCGATGCTGCGCCCAGCCAAAACGTTCCGAAGACATGGACACGATAACTCAAGGATGCTGGCCTCGTTCAGATAGAGGTGCGATGCATAGAGGGACCTTTTATCTGCGTTGACCCGAATCACAATCGCATCCGCGCCGGATGTTCGCCCTTCGGCGCTTTTCGAGGGAGTATTCTGCAAGACGCCCAGAGCGTTTTGTAGAAAATCCTCCATACGCTTTTCGGCCTTCTCGCGAGATTGATAGTAATAGTGAACTCTACTAATGCCCGGCCCGTCGGAAGCAGACCAAAGCTGAATGTCCGTCACAGCCCCGTCATCTGTGGAGCCATTCGCCATGAGGTCCGCCTGAAACGTGACTCTTTTGTTCCCCGCATTTTTCTCGATATTGCCTTCTGGAGCCACCCTGCCGGCAGCTCTGTCCACAGAAGACATCTCTTCGTCGAATCCTGACGGCGTCAATTTAATCTTCCAATGGATGGCCGCTCCGCCCGTAACTGTCAACTCGCGTGTATACAGGTCCACCAAATAGCCTCCGGCTTCGCGAAGAACCTGCGGCGAATGGGCAACCCCGACCAGGTCCGAAAAAGTTCTTGGGCTTTCCGGGTCATTTTTCAACCTGGGTTTTCCGCTCCTCATGGCGACAAATTTATTGGGATCATCATCTTGATAGAGAGAGAGCGCGAGATAGAGCTTAACGAGGTTCAGAGCGTCCAGGCGGTTTTTGGGAGCGGAGTTGGTCGCCTTTATAAGTTCGCTCATGGCTTCGGAATTCTCACTGCAGAACAGGCCATCGAAGATGAACAACTGATCGCCAGAAGATACGCCTGTCACGGTGAAGCGGCGCGCCATGTCGCCAACGCGCAGAATGTGAATCTTTCTTAGGATGGGTGCGGCTCGGATGCTCCAAGTATCCATGTCTTGCTGTTTCTCCTCCCAGGCTTCAGCTGTGGGAAACAGCAATTTCGCGCGTGCCTCCGGGTAGACGCGGTATTGCACGAAATTGCCATCGCGACCAAAAACCCTCAACAGCGCGAAAGCTGAATCGGTCGAACCTGAGATTATTCGCGACGAGCAGATTGTAAACCAGAGGACAAGACAAGCGTTCAGTAGTCCGTGTGCGTGGGCGACATTTCTGGGCGACACGAACTTCATGGTCGTAATTATAGTCGGACAATCAATCAGCCGTCTTGTAGCATTTGGGGCGTCCAATTGCCAGGACCGGCGGCCATCTGCGTCCAACTTCGGGGAGAAGTTGGGACCAATTTATTTCTGGACCATCATGGGACCAAAAACCCCTGTTTTATGGGCTTTTTCAGTGGTGTTAGCGGCGTAAGGACAATAGAATCATCGTTGAGTTATGGAGCGGGCGATGGGAATCGAACCCACGTCCGAAGCTTGGGAAGCTTCCTAATTCTGAGGCGGAATTCTTACTCTGCGGAGATGTTTTCCATGGAGGCCTAAAAAGCCAACTCATCAACGGGCCGCCGACGGCCATTCGCGCCCGAAGAGAACGCGCCCCTCCGCGCAGCCTGCGAAAGGAATCCGCGGCACGTATAGGAGGTCTCCACTATTTCTTGACTGACGCCTTTCCCGGCGCGGCCGGCGCTGTGAATTTGCACCGCGGATCGATCAGCGCGCTCGGAGAAACCTGTAGCGGACTCAGATGACTTTTGCTTAGCAGCGCATTGAAAGCGACGAGATCCTCCGACTGCATTTTTTTCCATGCCGTCACCGTGGCGTTGTAGTCCGTGCAACCGGCTTCCCAAGCATCAATCTCTGCCTGGGTCGGCGCTTCATCCAGGCCGACCTGCGACGTGCTGACAATCGCATTGAAGCTGGCGTTCAGGGTATTGAATGGCTTGATCGCGCCTGGAGGGAGCGTGTCGCCGCGACCGCGCCCTCCACCGCCGCCTTCTGCCCCGCGGCCGCCGCGACCGGCGACGACGCCGCCAAAGGTGGCGACCTTAACGTTTATATCCTTTGTCGCCTTGGCGACATCCTCAGAAAGTTGATTGCCGTTCAAAGACGCCATCTGCTGGCGGACGGCCAACACTTCTGAGTTTCCGGCATAGGAATCCTTGGCCCCCTGGTACGCCAACAATATGAGTTTGTTCTTGGCGCGCAGATCGGCCATGACCTTGGGACTCTGGCCGACGCGCGGATCGTTGCGAACGGTGACCGACTGAGTGTACGTCCGTCCATCAACAATGAGTTTCAGAGTGTAAACGCCGGGGATCACTTGCGGCCCATGCGGTCCAGGAGTGACAAATCCGCCTGGAGCCACATTCATCTGATTCTCGAGGTCTAGGTTGAGCGCCGGCGGATCATCGTAGCGCAAGTCCCAATTCGTGCGGTTGGTGCCGATTTTAGTCGGCAACGCCAGATCGGAGCCCTTGGCGACCCAGTATTCGGGGTAAGGCCAGCGCTCAGGAAGCACCGGCGGAATGCTGGACATGGTGCGAACGAGTTTGCTCTCGTCGTCGAAGACCTGCAGTTTTATTTCGCCGGAAGGCGGCCGGTTGAAGTGGTAATAGAGGATGGCTCCGTAGGGCGGATTGGGCGCGTGGGGCAACTCGGGATTGAGGGGCTGGTCCCAGTTGTCGCTTACACGCGCACGGATGGCATCGCCAGGTTTGAAAAAATAAACTGGCGGCGCTGCGATTTCCTGTGACTTGGCGGCGATTTCGCGCAGAGGCGTAGTGTCATCCAGAACATAAAAACCGCGGCCATAAGTTCCGATCACCATATCGCTCATATGATCGTTGGTGTGAAACACCATGTCGCGGATCGAAGTGCTGGGCAGATTCTGCCGTAGCGATTGCCAATGCTCGCCGTCGTCGAAGGACACATAGACCGTGGTCTCGGTGCCGGCAAAGAGCAAGCCTTTCTGTTTCGGATCCTCACGGATCACGTTTACCCAGCTTCCCGTAGCCTCTCCGCTGGGCAATCCGTTGACGATCTTGCTCCAGGTTTTGCCGCCGTCGTGCGTGCGCCATATCAGCGGAAAGTTGCTGTTGCTTTCGGACGCGCCGCGCACGTCGCGTCCGCGCCGGCCTGAGAGGTATGCGGTGTTGACGTCGCCGTGCCCCGCTTCAATCGTGTTGAAGTTAACGTCGGCGCCTTCCGGAACGTCGCTCACATTACTCCAGCGCGCGCCGGTATCCATCGTGTTGTAGATCTGTCCATTGCTGCCGACCGTCCAGAACACGCCCTTGCTCACGGTCGAGATGGCGAAGTCGTTGATGAATGGCGGCGGTGGCGGACCACTGCGTCCGCCGCCCGGCGCTGGGGCAGGCGTCTCAGCGGGCGCCGCAGCAGGCGCTTCAGTGGCCGCCGCCGGCGTGCCGCAGGCAACCTGCGGTTTGCCTTTCTCTACCGTAAGGTCGGGACTGAAAACCTTCCAGGAATGTGCCATATCGTGCGACACCATCAAGCACTGCATGTTGGTATAGATGGCATGCGCATCGAAGGGATCGGTTCTCCTCCAGGCGTCACGGTAAGAATGGTATTTCGTGGCATCCACACCAAAATTCGGCGCAGTGTTTTCCCATTGGCCGGTGGTCAGATTGATTTTCACCAAGCTGCTGCCGCCCCCTGCAGCACCGTAGCCCAGGCCGTAGATGATGTTGGGATCGTTGGGATCCGCTGTGAGCGTGCCGAACTCGGAAGAGGGCAGCGGCATCCAGTCGACCTCTGAGACCTGGCCCACGTCGCCACGTGCACGTATCATGACGGCTCCGGTGTCCTGCTGCGAAGCCATGATCCAATATGGATACCGGTTGTCCGTCGAGATGTGGTAGACCTGTGCGACGGGCAACGCGTAATAGCTGCTCCACGCAAGCCCGCCGTCAAACGTAATCGCCGCGCCCTGGTCAACCCCAAAGAGCATCCTCTTGCTGTCGGTCGGATCAATCCAGATGTCGTGCATATCTTCACCGCCCGGAGCGCCTTTGAAGGCAATGAAATTCTGGCCGCCGTCGGTCGACTTATAGGCAGCCGTGCTCAGCGTGTAGAGCACGTCGGGATTCTGCGTATCTACCCAGACGCCGCAGATGTAGTCCCTCCCGCCGATCCGCGTATCGTCGCCGGCCATGTGTTTCCACGTGGCACCCTGATCGTCAGAGCGGAAAAGTCCGGAAGCATTCTGCGGGGCCGCGCCGACTAGATAAATCCGTTGCCCACGGGTGTGCATGGCGACCGCGACGCCAATGCGTCCGGTGGTCAACGGGTTGGAAGTGATTTCCGTCCAGGTCTTGCCTTCGTCGAGAGACTTGTAGAGCTTGGTGTGGCTGGGAACTTGGGCGGCCGGAGCCGCGCCGCCGCCCGTAGGGAACCCCCGCGCCTCCGCTTCGGTGGTTGCAAAAATCACGTTGGGTTCGTCAAAGGCCGAAGAGAGATCGCGGCCGCCGGTCTGATCGTCAGGGTGTAACACGTTAGTCCAAGTCTGGCCGCCGTTGTCCGTACGGAAAATGCCGCGTTGCGTGCCGGTGGCGCCGCCGATGGCGACAACAATCACGATATTGGGATCTTTGGGATCAACTATCATCTTCGGGATCTTGGTTGTACCTTCGAGGCCGATGTGCGCCCAGGTCCTGCCGGCATCCGTCGACTTGTACATCCCGTTACCGTTGGTGCCGGTAGCAGCGCTCGACACCGTGTCGCCGCTCCCCGCATAAATGATGCTGGGATCCGATGGAGCGACTTGGATGGCGCCGATGCTATCAACGTCGGTCACCTGGTCAAATATCGGATACCAGGTCATACCGCCGCTGGTCGTTTTCCAAATTCCGCCTTGCGGCAGGCCGACATAAAACGTGCCGGGCTCGCCGATAACGCCAGTGACGGACGCGATGCGTCCGCCGTGATACGGACCCACGTTGCGCCATTGCAAGCCGGAAAACAAATCCGGACTGACCTGTGCCGCCGCGCCGAACGCGAAGCAGAGCACAACAGCCAGAGATATCCAAAGGCGATTGGAGCGCCACGAATTATGAACCATTGCAAGCCTCCCGACTAACGGAAGTCCTTATTAAGACGGTTCGCGCGCCAAATATACATCAAGCGGCCCTTGCCTGGTGCTGCTTATCCCCTTGCTTTGGTATTTGATCGGCTTGTGGTTAGACAAAAGAATCAGCGCTGGCAGGAACAAAAGCGCAAGGAAGGCACAGTGGGTTTTGCTTCCGCTTTTTTGTAGCTATCTGCGCGGCAGCGGCGTCGATTCCCTCCAGTGGATGGAGTTACATCAACTACCTTTATTTCGGGGCTGTGATTTGGATGACTGTGGCAGTTGGAATGACAGTCACGGCTGCTCTCAGGAAGTACAAATCAAAGACGGCCTGGGTCTAATCTTCTTCATCGCCGGTCTCCTTTTTGTGCCTCGAGCACGTCGGACATTGGGAGCGTATCGCATTCCGCTGATAAGTCGGGAAATCGGAAAAGTTTCGGCTAGTACTTGACTCCTGGCGCACGTAGTAGTGGGGACGCAGTCGACGCGCCTTGCGGTAGGTGTATTAGAGGGGTTAATACACCTTTGAGTGAAATTGTCAAGATTCTCTTCGAGGGTTAAGCGGTCGTCGCGGGGTGGTTAAATAAGATGCCGGGCGAGGAGGGATTGTCACGTTGTGCGGCACACCCAGCGTCGAAATTACTGCGCCGCTTCCAATGGCCGATCGTCGAACGACGGCCGGGGCTTAGGTAGTGCCTCCGTTTTCGCAAACCGAGACACTACCAAGGACGTTAGACCGCGACGTCAGAAGTTGTATTCGACGCCGAATTCGCCGCGGAAGGACTTCGGCACGATAACGCTGCTGGCGGCGATGAAGCCGGTGGGCTGGCCGAAGCTGGCGACGCGGGGGTTGGTGCCAAAGGTGTTGCCGAAGTTGGCGCGGTTGGTGATGTCGAAACCTTGGAAAATCAGGCGGAGAGTGCCGCGCTCACCAAAGTGAATGCTCTTGGAGAGGCGGGCGTCCATCTGGAAGAAGGCTTGGCCGCGGAGCGAGTCGAAGGGAACCTGGAAGCACTGGTTGGCGGCGAGGCAAGCCTGCATGGCAGCTTTGGCTGCGGAGGAACTTGGGAAAGCCGTGGCGTTGAACATGGTGTAGTCCGAGGGATTGCTGTTGGGCACGATATCGTGAGCGGCGGACGTGCCGGAGCCAAAGCCGAAGAAGTTGCTAATGCCGTTGGACGCGTTGTAGGGCCGCGCAGACGATGCCTGGATAAAGGGAGCAGCTTCGAAACCCCAGGGCAGGTCGAACACGCCACCAAAGGTCCAGCGATGACGCTCGTCATTAGGAACGGGGCCGTAGTCCACCTTGGGGTCGAAGGGGTTGAAGGGATTGACGGCAATATTGCCGAAGTTTGCGGCGCTACCGTCGTAGCCGACGGCTTTTGATAGCACGTAACTAGTGTTGATGGAGATGTGCTTGCTCATGCGGCGACGGTAGCTAACGTTCAGGCCGTCGTAGCGAGAGCGGCCGGCGGAAGAGGCCTCAGATACGGAGCCGAGCACGGGCTGGTTCGCAGCGGTGAGTGCGGCGGAGAGAATGCGGCTCGGGCCGAGAGCGGGGTTGATGGGATTGACCTGGAACGAATTGCCTTCATGCAAGGCTAAGGAGTGGATGTAATCCACTTCGATGACGGAGACGGCGTTGAGTTCCCAGGTGTAGCCGATGTTGGCTTGCTGGGTGTAGGGATCTTCGTAGTCGGGATTGATGAGGCGGCCTGTAGAACCGGCCGGAAGCTGGGTGATGTTCCCTGCAGGCGTGGTGGGCATGGGATCAACGCCGTAGCGCCATTGGGTCAAGGGAATGTTGGTGCCGGGAACGAAGCAGGCCGGAGTGGAAGCGGTGCAGCTGGGGTCGGTCGGGCCGGTAATGGTGAAGCTGAAGACGGTGGCGAACAAGTTGGGATTAGCCTGCTGAATCATGAAGAGGTTGATGTTGTCGAAGAGCTGGCCGAAATAGAGGCCGTAGCCGCCGCGGATGATGTGCTTGCCGTGGCCGGTGAGGTCATAGGCGAAGCCGACACGGGGACTGAAGTCCTTGCTGGGATCGGAAGGAATCGTCGCGGCGAGGGGGCTGCCAATGGCTTTCAACTCCTGATAAGTGCGGCTGGCAGGAATGAAGCTGGTGCCGAGCAGAGCGATGTCCTTATCCCAGCGCATGCCGAGATTCAGGGTTAGTCGGGGAATGATCTTCCAATCGTCCTGAAAATAAACGCCGACTTGTTTGATGCCCTTTTGCAGGAAACGCGGGTCGCCAGCGGCGAGGGACATGGAGCGGACGGCTCCGGCAGTCGCCAAACCTTCTGGATACTCTGCGTTGGTGTTATTGATGATGACGTCGGGCAAGTCGTTGAAGGTTAGGGACGGAACAGGGTTGAACTCGAAGAAGCCGCCGAGAACGGGTTCATAGATGCTGTCGAAGCCGGCGCGCCAGGTCTGGTTGCCGTGGGTGACAGAGACGTCGTCCTTGAATTGCCACTTTTTCTGGAAAGTTTCCTGGGGCACGTTGCCGTTGGTACCGAAATAAATGGCGTTGGGGAAGTTGATGGTGGCGGGAGAGAGTTTGCTTGTATTAATGACATTGTTCCAATACTGATAGCCGACGACGAGGGCGTTGACGATGTTAGGGCCGAACAAGGAGTTGAGCGAGGCATTGGCGATGATCTGGTGGTTGGTGGTGAAGTTGCCGGCGGTCAAGTCATTGGTTTGGCTGGACTGATCGTTGAGGCCGGTGTTGGACTGGCCGGTGTAACTGACCGACAACTGATGATTGGCGTTGAAGCGATGGTCCACGCGGCCGTTGTACCTAAATTCGGCGCATTTGCAGCCCTGAATATGCAATAATAGGCCCATCTGATGGGCATTCCGTGCATGTTCTGGTTTTGCGGCTTGTCCTAACTGGTGGTTAGCGTATGCCGC
>Ga0210407_10004072_pt1 | contig 11627 bp, 8 predicted proteins | sample IncBWC27MmetaG_FD_150860 | JGI IMG/M metagenome (GOLD analysis project Ga0210407, IMG submission 150860) | Forest soil microbial communities from Barre Woods Harvard Forest LTER site, Petersham, Massachusetts, United States - Inc-BW-C-27-M | ecosystem: Environmental > Terrestrial > Soil >... | reverse complement strand
GAATTTCGGTTTTGGGGAGGGTGTTGTTGCGGAAGTCAAAGGATTTACACAGAGGGGATGGAGGAAAGGCGGAGGTAAATCGGAGAAAGACAGAGCTAACAGTTGACAGTTAAGCGTTAAAAGTAAAGCTGGCGGCGAGAAGAGGCGTTTACCGCGGAGGCGCGGAGAAAGGCAGGAGAGATCCTTCGCTCCGCTCAGGATGACGACACTCATCGCGTGACGCGTGATGTGTAGACGCGATGGTGACGGCGGATTATTGGGGGCGGGCTAGCCATTGGTAGAGGATCCAGACTGCTGGGGTGGCTAGGATTAGGCTGTCGATGCGGTCTAACATGCCGCCGTGGCCGGGGAGCAGGCCGCCGGAATCTTTCACCGCGGCGCCGCGTTTGTAGGCTGATTCGATCAGGTCGCCGGCTTGGCCTGCGATATTGGCTACTCCGGCGATTACTAGCAGGGTGAGGACATCTGTCTGCATCCAGCGGGCGAAGAGGACGGCTACGATCATGGAGGCGAGGACGTTGCCCATCGCGCCTTCCCAGGTTTTTTTCGGGCTTAGTGCAGGAGCCATAGGTACGCGGCCGAGGGATCTTCCTACGAAGTAGGCGAGCATGTCTCCGGCCCAGACTAGGACCAGGGTGAAGAGGACTAATTGGCGGCCGACGGGTTCGAGTTCGTCGAGGCGCACGATGTAGCTGAATGGCAGCGCGATAAAAAGCAGCGCGGCGGAGCTGATGGAAATCGCGGGGAGAACTTCGTGCAGAGGGCGCTTGGTCAGGATGCCAAGGATTACGCAGCCGAAGACGAAGACGAGGAGCGCGGCGTCGATCGAGAGCGAGCCCGGGGCGCCACGAAAGAGCGTGACGCCCTCCCAGAATGAATACCGGATGAGGTGGCCGGTGGAATACTGCGAGTAGAAAATCAGGACTGTGCAGAAGTATGTCCAGAGCTTGAAGCCGCGCAGGCCGATGCGTTCGCCGAGATTCAGGAATTCCACCAGCGCCAGGATTGCTACTACGGCGGCTATGCCTGCGAGGATGATGGCCGGCGCCCACCAGACTAGAGCTACGACGATAGGAATCAGGACGGCGGCCGTGGCTAGACGCAGGAGCATCGGGCGTCAGCCCCGGCCTGATGCGTCATTTGATTTGTGGGCTGTGGCGTTTGCGACCGCTGCCCTGCCCCGTTCGCGGGCGGTGCCCAGGCCGCCGTAGCGGCGTTCGCGTTTTTGGAAATCGGCCAGGGCTTCGAGCAGGCGGGCGCGGGAGAAATCAGGCCAGAGAGTTTCGGTGACGTACATTTCGGCGTACGCGATTTGCCAGAGGAGGAAATTGCTGACGCGCATTTCGCCGCTGGTGCGGATGAGCAGGTCGGGATCGGGAAGCCCGGCGGTGTAGAGATGCTCGGAGATGGTTTGTTCATCGGCGCGGAAGGCAGACATGCCGTTCTCGCGGACTTGATCGAGCATGGCGTTGAAGGCGTCAACCAGTTCGGCGCGGCCGCCGTAGTTGAGCGCGACGACTAATTTCATCCCGGTGTTTTTTGCGGTAAGGCGCATGCCGGCTTCGATGTCTTTGCGAACGGCGTCCGGGAGTTGTTCGGAGCGACCGATGATTAACAGGCGGATGTTGTTCTTGTGGATTGAGGGGAGCTCGCGTTTCAGGTATTCGCGGAGGAGGCGCATCAGGAAGTCTACTTCGGCTTGGGGGCGGCGCCAATTTTCCAGTGAGAAGGCGTAGAGAGTTAGGCATGGGAGTTTTAGGCGGGCACTGGTTTCGATGATTTCGCGGGCGGCTTTGACGCCGGCGCGATGTCCGGCTACCCGGGGGAGATGACGGCGCTGGGCCCAGCGGCCGTTGCCGTCCATGATTACGGCCAGGTGCTGGGGCAACTGCCTGAGATCGAGTTTATCGAGAAGTTCCGCTTCTTCGCGGTTGGCGGGTTTTAAGAGATCGCTTGCTTTCACTCGGGTTCACTCGCGGGCACGCGGAGTGAAAAGCTAGCACAGGGTGGTGGTGGGTGCAAGGTTAGGGATTGAGTTGTACTGACTGCGTTTCCGACTGCAATGCCTATTGTTGATCGAGTGCGGCGAGCGGTCAGATCAATGCGCTTTTCTTAGTGCTCGTAGTAGGTTTCTCGCCCTTCCGTGCCCCCGACGCGCGGCCTTTGCCAGCCACAATTTTGCGATTTTCTCGCTTCTTGTCACGCCTTCACCCTCAACATAATGACGGGCCAAATTGTATTGCGCCTTCGGGTCGCCTTGATTTGCGGCGCGTGTCATCCAATTTAGGCCCTGGCGCGAGTTGCGTTTCGTACCTAGACCGTCCAGATATGCGACCGCGAGGTTGCATTGCGCTTCTTTGTCGCCTAACTCAGCGGACCGCTTATACAGGGCAAATGCCTTGCGCGCGTTGCGTCGAACGCCTCGCCCGAGGTCGTAATCCAACGCAAGATTGAACATTGCGCCGGGGTGGCCTCGTTTCGCCGATGCATCCCACCATCTTCTGGATTGAGCGAAGTTTTTGTCCGTTCCCAAACCGTCTCGATATGCGTACCCGACCATGTACTGAGCGTGAACATAACCCTGTCGAGCGGCTTCAAGAAGCAGCGGAAAAGCCGTCCGGTAATTCGTCTTTGTTCGAATGCCGTAAAAGTATTTACGGCCTTGCTCCATTTCAAAGTGTCGAACGGAGTGAGCGCGTGCCATTTTTTGAAACTCCTCGATGTATTCCGCGCATAGCTCAGAAAGACAGCGTCACTGTGGATTTGGCGGAGATGTCACGGAGAGTGGATTAGGGTGCCGACTAGGCCGGCGCTGGAGGGTTGAGTGATTGCGGCGTAGACCAACACCAGGGTGAGGATGATCATGATGATGCTCATGGCCCAGGCGACGAGGTTGAAGCCCCAGGTGTTGGTGTGTTCGCCCATCAGGTCGCGGCGATTGATTAGCAGGAGGATAAAAATGAGGACTACGGGGAGCCAGACGCCGTTGGCGACTTGTGAGAGGACCAGAATTTTGAAGAGTGGGGCGTTCGGCAGCAGGATGATGCCGCCGCCGACTACGATCAGGCCGGTGTAGAGACCGTAGAACGCAGGCGCTTCTTTTACTTTGTGGTCTATGCCGGCTTCGAAGCCCAGGCCTTCGCAGATTACATGGGCTGTGGAGAGTGGAAGGATCGAGGCGGCGAAGAGTGAGGCATTGAGCAGGCCGAAGGCGAAGAGGTAAGCGGCGAAGCGTCCGGCGAGCGGGACGAGAGCTGCGGCGGCTTGGGCGGCGTCGGTGATGTTGGTCATGCCGTTTTTATTGAGCGTGGCGGCGCAGCACACGATTATGAAGAATACGATCACCATGCAGGAAATGCTGCCGACGAGGACGTCGAGGCGAGCGTGTTTATATTGTTTGGGGCCGACTCGTTTTTCGACGAAGCCTGCTTGCAGATAGAAAAATTGCCAGGGGGCAATGGTGGTGCCGACCAGGGCGGTGAGCATGAGGAGGTAGTCGGTGCTGTAGTGCAGCGTGGGCGCGACGGTTTCTTTGGCGGCGAGGAGCCAGTCCGGTTTTGCGAGGATGGCGGAGACCACGTAGGAGAGATAGAAGCCGCAAGCGACGAGGAAGATTTTTTCAACTTGGCGATAACTTCCCTTCACTACCAGTAGCCAGACGGCGATGCCCGCCAGAGGAACGGAAATAAATTTGCTGACACCGAAAATTTGCATGGAGGCGGCGACGCCTGCGAATTCTGCTACGGTGTTGCCCAAATCCACGGCGAGGGCTGCGACCATTACGAAGAAGGTGGAGCGGAAGCCGAACTCTTCGCGGATGAGGTCTGAAAGGCCTTTGCCCGTGACGACACCCATGCGGGCGCACATTTCTTCGGAGACGTAGAGGGCGATGGTCATGGGGATTAGGGACCAGAGGAGGGTGTAGCCAAAGTGAGCGCCCGCGGTGGTGTAGGTGGTGATGCCGCCAGCGTCGTTGTCCACGTTAGAGGTGATGAGGCCGGGGCCGACGACGGCGAGGAAGAGCGCGAGGCGGCGCCTGGTCATGCGCGTGCGGCGGAGGAAGTTCGAGCCGCGGTATTTCCAGGTCGTGGCGGGTTCCGAGTTGGTGAGTTGGTCGTTCATGCGACTGCGTTCTGTGAATTTTTGATTCGCTCGCGCATGATTTTCAGTCATGCGCGAAAGGATGGCTTCAGGGGCTAAAGCCCCTTCTACTTCGCTCTGTGTCGGCGGGGCTGAAGCCCCGCCCTTCCGGACGCGCAACGGCTCGGTCTAAATTTTTGCTCTCATGCGGCTGACTATGTCGTCTACCGTGATGTTGCCAATGGGACGATGGGCGCCGTCTACTACGGTGAGGCCGCGCAAATTGTACTTGTCGAACAGTTCGAAGACATCTTTGTCGTGCGCGTCGGGCGTTACGGATAGAAGCGGCTCGAAGGCCAGCTCGGACATACGTTGATCGGAATCCGAGAGCAACAGGCGCGCGATGGGCACAGTGCCGGACAAGGCGGCGTCCTTATTGATGAGGATTACGTTATCGAGCTGATCAGGAGAGAGCTCGTGGAAGCGAATGTAGTCCACGACTTCGCCGCGGGTGGCTTCTTCACCGACGACGACGATTTCGGTGGTCATCATGCCGCCAGCGGTGTTCTGTTCGAACTTGAGGAGAGTTTCGACGTCGTGCGCTTCGCGATTTTCCATTTCTTCGAGGACTTCGTTCTTGGTTTCGGAGTCGAGGCTGGCGAGAATGTCCGCGGCGGCGTCGGGGCTCATCTCCTCGATGATGTCCGCGGCGCGCTCGGTGTCTAGTTCTTCGACGACCTGAGTTTGCAGACGCTTGTCGAGTTCGGCGATGGTTTCGGCGGCGGTTTCTTCGTCGAGGGAGCCGATGATGCCCTGGCGCTCGTCGGGTGACAACTCTTCCATGATGTCGGCGAGGTCGGCGGGATGCAGGGCCTCGAGCTTCTGGCTGGAGAGGCGCAGCTTCACGCGGCGGAGAGGATCGGGTTCGACGAGGTTCACGAATTCCCAGAGAATTTTGCGCGGGGGAAGTTTTAGCTGAATTTGCCGGATGGCCATGGGAGGCACAATGCCTTGCAGCAGGCGGCGGACGGCGCCGGGAAGCCCGACGTCAACTTGGGTGATGCGCAGTTCGGTGTTGCCGTTGGTGCGCTGGTCGGAGAGATCAATGTCGTTGACGCGGACAACCTTGCGGCCGTTGGTGTCTATGATTTGCTGGTCGAGGAGGTCTTTTCCGACGGCGAGCCAGGCTTCGTTGGGGTGGTAGAGAGTGAGGGCGGACTCGTCGGTGGTGAGGGTGATCTTACCCGGGGCGACGGAAGCGATCTGGTCGTAGCGGGCGACGAGCGGGCGATATTGGCCGCGGCCGAGTAGCAAGTGCGCGACGCGATTGGGCTGGTCGGCGGGTTCGACGAACATTTCTTTTACGCGGCCGACGTAGTTGCCGACTGAGTCGTAGGTCTCGGCGCCGATTATTTCGGTTGCGTGCAACATGGGTACTCCTTCGGCTCCGAGCAAAAAAAAAAGCCCGGGCCGGCGAATGGTACCGGCCACGGGCGCACAGAAATCGCCCTACGTTGCTACAGGCCGGGCCTCGCCTCCCTGTCCCCGCATAATTCGCAGGTCCAGCGAACCGATACATACGGGAAAGTTCCCTGCCCTAGCCGAGCGTTCCCGATGTGCCCGGCGGGGCGGTGACTTCCCGGTTCCGAATTGGACGGCAGCTCCATTGCGTTGTGCTGTTGCGCTTTAGTCCCAATTGACTAGTAAATGCAGACGGAAAGTTTGTCAAGGGAAGATTGAGGTTTTGGAGAACTATTTTGTCGGGAACAGCATATTTTTTGGAATGGTGCCGCGGCGGCGGCAATCGGCGACGTAGAGATCCCAATAGGTGGCGCGAAGGTAGGCTTGTCTTGAGAATCCCAATGCTTTGGCCGCGCGTTCGATCGCTTGGGGCTGGCCTTCTAGTTCCAGGAACGTGCCGGCTGGTGTTTCATCGAGGTCCAGGTGGAGGTGCGGGAGACGGAAAGTGGTGCGGAATTTGTCGTAGCGGAAGGCCGGGCGGAAACCTAGTGCGGTGAGAGCGGCTGCGCATTGGCGGGAGGTCTGGGCTACTACTTGTTCGCGTTCGGCACGTTCTTTGTAGCGGGGCCGCCGTTTTCTGGTGCGCGGGGTCTGTGGTGGAACTTTGGATGTGAGGATGACTCGTTCGCGGCGGGTGGATCGCGCGTTCTGGGTTGCTGGGGTTTCGACGCGCAGGCGGAGGAGCATGTTGCGGCGGTGGAGGTCGGCTTGGGGCGTGTCGTAGAGCGTGTTTTGTTCTTGGACGCGGGTTTGGGATTGGGCGCTGAGTGATTTGATCTTGCGTAGGATTTCGGGAATGCCTTTGATGCGGAGCTTGATTTCGATCTCGGGTTTTGTCTTTTTGGGTTTCGGCATGGGGATAGTGTCGTTGCTCGCGACGAAGCAAGTCAAAAGATTTTACACAGATAGTACGGAGGAGTGGCGGAGGCGAATCCGAGAAACAAAGGATCACCGCAGAAACGCAGCGAGCGCAGAGAAAACCGGTGGCAAAGCTTCTGGGGTGCCAGCATAATCAGTTTGTTTCCATGAACGAGCCCACTACTCCCTTAATGCAGCAATATCATGCCGTCAAGAAGCAGCATCCGGCTGCTCTGCTGTTGTTTCGTTTGGGGGATTTCTACGAGCTTTTCTATGAGGATGCGGTGGTGGCTTCGCGGCTGCTGCAAATTACATTGACGGCGCGGAATAAGGAGAAGGGGCAGGCGGTGCCTATGTGCGGCGTGCCTTACCACGCGGCGGAAAATTATATTGCGCGATTAATACGGGCCGGGCACAAGGTGGCGATCTGCGAGCAAATGGAAGTGCCGGGGCCCGGCAAGAAAATTGTGCGGCGTGAAGTGATTCGGGTGCTGACGCCGGGGACGGCGAGCGGCGCGGGGTTGGTCGGTGCCAAGGAAAATAATTATTTGGCGGCGGTGGCCCGCAGTGCGGCGGCGGGAGCGGCTGCGGGGGCTGGCGCGCAGCCGGGCGCGAGAGGCTCCGGGCGCGGGGCGGAGGCGGTGATTGGGTTGGCGTTTGTGGATCTTTCGACGGGCGAATTTCGCGCGACGGAATTTTCCGGCGAGAAAGCGGAGGCGCGGCTGCGCGATGAACTCGGGATTTTCCGTCCGCGCGAGGTGCTGCTGGCGCGGGCAGTGACTTTATTTCCGGTGACCATGCCGGCAGAGATGCATGGGTTGGGCGCGGTGGAGACGCGTTTGGATGAATGGGTGTTCGAAGCGAATTACGCGACGCGGATGCTGGAACAGCATTTTCGCGTGGCGACGCTGGAGGGATTTGGACTGAACGGCCATGCGCAGGCGACTGCTGCTGCCGGTGCACTGGTGCACTACTTGCGCGAGACTTCGGCGATTGGAGCGCGGACGCCGGAAGACTCGGCGACGAATCCTTCGTTGCGTCCTGCGGGGGCGGGCCTCGAGCATCTGGATCGCATCGCTTATTACGAGCAGCAGGATTCGATGATTCTGGACGCGGTGACTGCGCGGAATTTGGAATTGGCGGAGCCTTCGGCGGGGGATGATGCTTCGGCAACTTTGCTGAAGGCGATTGATGAGACCGCTACGGGGATGGGAGCGCGGCTCTTGCGTGGGTGGATTTTGCGTCCGGAGATTGCGCTTGGGGAAATCGAGGATCGCCTGAATGCGGTGGGCGAGTTGAAATCGCGGACGGTGGAGCGCGAGGAAATTCATCGGACGCTGGAGGGCGTGCTAGATCTGGAGCGATTGACCAGTCGGATTACTTTGGGCGTGGCGACGCCGCGGGATCTGTTGGCGTTGCGGCAATCGCTGGAGAAAATTCCGGCGTTGCGCGGATTGCTTGACGCGCTGGTGACGACTGCGCCGCGGGGGCGTTTGGCTGCGCTGCGCGCGCAGCTTGATGAAATGGCTGACGTGCGGGACCTGATTGCGCGCGGGATTGCGGACGATCCACCGGCGGTGGCCAGCGATCCGGGCGCGATTCGGCGGGGATTTAACGCCGAGCTGGACGAGTTGCACGACATTACCAAGCAGGGGCGACAGATTATTGCGTCCATGGAAGAGCGCGAGCGCAAGCGGACTGGGATTGCTTCGCTGAAGATTCGCTATAACCAGGTGTTTGGTTTTTATATCGAGATTTCGAAACCTAATTTGCATTTGGCGCCGGCGGATTACGAGCGGAAGCAGACACTGGTGAATGCCGAGCGGTTTACTTCCACGGAATTGAAGGAGCATGAGCGGAAGGTGCTGTCCGCCGAAGAGCGCGTGTTGGAGATCGAGCGGCGGCTGTATGGGGAAATTCGGGAAGCGATCGCGCGGGAGGCGGGACGGCTGCGACGGGTCGCGGCGGGGATCGCGCAACTAGATGTGCTGGTAAATTTCGCGCGGATTGCGGCTTCGCGAAATTATTCGCGTCCGGAATTTACGGAGACGGCGCTGGGGAAAAAAGGAAAGCGCGGGGTGCTGATAATTGCGGGCGGGCGGCATCCGGTGATCGAGAAACTGCTCGAGGAGCGGGGCGAGAGGTTTGTGCCGAACGATTTGTATTTGGACGACGAATCGCAATTTTTGCTGCTGATAACCGGGCCGAACATGGGTGGGAAGTCCACTTATTTGCGGCAGGCGGCTTTGATTTCGATCTTGGCGCAGATGGGATCGTTTGTGCCAGCAGCGTCGGCGAAATTGCCGCTTTTGGACCGGGTGTTCACGCGAATTGGGGCTTCGGATAATCTGGCGCGGGGACGTTCGACGTTTTTGGTGGAGATGAGCGAGGTGGCGGCGATTTTGAATACGGCTACGGCGGCCAGCCTGGTGCTTTTGGATGAGGTGGGGCGCGGGACGGCGACGTTTGATGGGTTGTCAATTGCTTGGGCTGTGGTCGAGGCTTTGCATTCGGGAGCGCGGCCGCGGACGCTTTTTGCTACGCACTACCATGAGTTGACGGAGCTCGAGCAGCTTTTGCCGGGAGTGCGAAATGTGCATGTGTCGGTGCAGGAGGCTGGGAACGAGATTATTTTCTTGCGTAGGGTGGAGCCCGGGAGCGCGAACAAAAGTTATGGGATTGAGGTGGCGCGGCTGGCGGGGTTGCCGAACGATGTGATTGCGCGGGCTCGGGAGATTTTGCGCAGGCATGAGCAGAGTGAGGAGAAATTGACTTTGGAGCTTTCGCCGGGGGCGGGGGCTCCCGCGGTGGCGGCGCAGCAGACTGCTTTTGCGGCGATTGATGCCTCGGTGGTGGAGGCTTTGCGGGCGGCGGATTTGAATAAGTTGACGCCGATAGAGGCGATGGTGCTTTTGGCAGCGTTGCAGAAGCAGCTTTTGTAAGGCTACTGCGACGGCAATGGATTAACGCAGAGTTCACAGAGGAAAAACGGAGAGCACAGAGAAAAGCAAAGACACCACAAAGGCTGCCCGGTCCCGCGCCGCGGGACCGGCCGCTACGACAGCAAGACAATTCCGATTACGGCTGAGTGCGGCGTTGAGTGTGGCAATGTGTAAACCTGGCGCGAAATGGCAGTTGTAAACTGCGGCTTCGGGCTTCTAGACTCAGCGGTGTGATGCGCGTACTGGGAATGATGTCTGGCACCTCGGCGGACGGGATTGATATTGCCTTGGTGCGTATTTCTGGCGCGCCCCCTTCCCTTTCGGTGAAATTCGAAGGACATCATCATGCGCGGTTCCCCGCGCGGGTACGCAGCGCGATTTTGCGGCTTGCCAATGGCGGCGCGACTACGGCCGCCGAGATCAGCCAACTGAATTTTTTATTAGGGGAGGAGTTTGCGGCGGCGTCTGTGGCTGCTTGCAAACGCTGGCGTGTGCCGCTGCGGCGAATCGGATTGATTGGATCGCACGGGCAGACGATTTTTCATCAAGGAGTGGCTGCGCGATTCTTGGGTGCGCGGAAGGTGGCTTCAACTTTGCAGATTGGCGAGCCTAACATTATTGCCACGCGGACGGGAGTTGCGACCATCGCGGATTTTCGTCCTGGGGATATGGCTGCGGGAGGACAAGGGGCGCCGCTGGTACCGTTCGTTGATTATTTGCTTTACCGGGATGCGAAGCTGGGGCGCGTGGCGTTGAACATTGGGGGAATTGCGAACGTTACCGTGATTCCGCTTTCGGCGCGGCCTGAGGATGTATTTGCGTTCGACACCGGGCCGGGAAATATGATTATTGATGCGCTGGTGGAGCGCAGCACGCGGCGACGCATGGCTTACGATCAAGACGCGCGGATTGCGCTGCGCGGGCAGGTGATTCGGCCTTTGTTAGAGATGATGCTGCGCAGCGCGTATTTGCGCCTGCCGCCGCCGAAGTCGGCAGGGCGTGAGCAATTTGGGTTGGAGTATGCGGACGAGCTGACTTCGTGGGCTCGAAAGCGGCGCGCGCGGACGGAGGATTTGGTGCGCACGGCGACGATCTTTACGGCGCTTTCGATCGCGGATGCGTTCCGGCGATTTATTTTTTCCCGCGTGCGGGTGAATGAATTGATTGTGGCGGGCGGCGGGACCAAGAATCCGCTGTTGATGGCGCAATTGCGCGCGGCTTTGCCGGGGATTGAGATTGTGCCGTCGTCGCGATTCGGAGTTCCGGCGGAGGCGAAGGAAGCTTTGGCTTTCGCGGTGCTGGCTTACGAGGCGTTTCATGGGCGGGCGAATAATTTGCCTTCGGCTACTGGGGCGAAACGTGCAGCGACTATGGGGAAATTGGTGCACGGCCACGCGCGCTAGGAACCTACGCACGGGAATTTCGCTTCCGTTCGGTTCGTGCGCGGTACTCGCTGCGTTGCTGTGTGGTGCGTTATTTCTGGGTGGCTGTGGTTCTTCTGAGACTTCCGCTGATTCATCTGCTGTTAATTTTTTGCTGGATTCCGCGCCGACTAACCTTGATCCCCGGGTCGGCGCCGACGCTTATTCGGCGCATGTGGACGGGCTGATGTTTTCCAGCCTGGTGGCGCGCGACGCGCACTTTAATGTAATTCCCGATTTAGCAGAGAGCTGGGACATTCCAAACCCGCTGACCTATATTTTCCATCTGCGCTCGGGCGTGAAATTCCACGATGGACGGCCGCTTACGTCGGCGGATGTGAAATATACGTTCGATACGATCCTGTTTGGTGCGCTTAAGACGCCGAAGCGTGGAAGCTTCAAGATGGTTACCTCCGTGGAGGCTCCGGATGATGCGACAGTGATTTTTCATTTGAGCGAACCCTATGCGTCGCTGCTGACGACGATCGTATCGCCCGCAATCGGGATTGTTCCACGCGGCTCGGGTGCAGAGATGGCGCAGCATCCGATTGGTACGGGGCCTTTTCGATTTGTGAGCGCGACGACGGATGAAGAAATCGTGCTGGAGCGCAATGAAAATTATTTTGGTGGTGCGCCGAAGATCGAGCGGCTGCGGCTGCGCATTGTGCCGGACGTAACCGTGCGCGCGCTGGAGCTGCGCAAAGGCTCGGCGGATGCGGCGATCAATTCCGTGACGCCGGATATGGTGGTGACGCTCGCGAAGGAACGCGGGATTGCGGCGGTGGAAGAGCCGGGAACGATGGTG
>Ga0210407_10004071_pt1 | contig 11629 bp, 8 predicted proteins | sample IncBWC27MmetaG_FD_150860 | JGI IMG/M metagenome (GOLD analysis project Ga0210407, IMG submission 150860) | Forest soil microbial communities from Barre Woods Harvard Forest LTER site, Petersham, Massachusetts, United States - Inc-BW-C-27-M | ecosystem: Environmental > Terrestrial > Soil >... | reverse complement strand
TGCGGCGTGGCGAATTCCTGACGCTGCTCGGACCGAGCGGCTCGGGTAAGACAACCACGCTGATGATGGTTGCCGGTTTTGAGACGCCGACACGCGGCGAGATTCTCGTCGATGGCCATGATGTCGCCTCGCGGCCGCCCGAACGGCGCAATTTCGGCGTGGTGTTCCAGGGTTATGCGCTGTTTCCGCAAAAGAACGTCCTGGAGAACGTGGAGTTCGGGCTTCGCATGAAGGGCGTTCCATCCGCCACCCGCCGGCGGCGAGCGATTGACATGCTCGACAAGGTCGGCCTCGCCGGTTTCGCGTCGCGAAAGCCGCGCGAGTTGTCTGGCGGTCAACAGCAGCGAGTGGCGTTGGCACGGGCGCTCGTTTTCGAACCGGACGCTCTCTTGCTCGACGAGCCGCTCAGCGCGCTCGACCGCAAGCTGCGTGAAAGCCTGCAAAACGAGATCAAGGACCTTCAGAAACGCTTTGGCATCTCGATCCTGTTCGTCACGCACGATCAGGACGAGGCGATGATGATGTCCGATCGCGTCGCGGTGATGGCGGAAGGTCGCATCACCCAGATAGGATCCCCGTCGGACGTCTATCTGCACCCAGCGACGCCGTTCGTTGCGAGTTTCCTCGGTGAGACGAATCTGGTGCCGGGAGCTTATCGGGGCACGGATGAAGGCTATGCAGTCGTGGAGTTCAAGGACGCAGCGCGTGGCCGTGCGAGGTTACCCGCCGACGGAAGGACTCTGACCGCGGGGGAAGCCGTTGTGGTATCGGTTAGACCGGAGCGAATGCGCCTCCTGATACAGCAGGCGGAGCGCAAGTTCGCGGGCGTTGTTTCAGACTGCACCTTCATGGGCCGGCATACCCGTTACCGCATTCAGGCGCTCGGCCAGCCCCTCACCGTCAGCGTCACAGAATGGTCTCCGGCTTCGGCGCCTTGCGCCGGGGCGCCGGTCTGGGTGGGCTGGGAAGCGGAGGACGCGCAAATTCTAAGCGGGCCGGACGGAGCGCTCGCTACACCTTAAGGAGATCAGTCGATGACGAATTCGAGTGGCCGCCGCCAAATGAAGCTTGGAGCTTTCTTTCATCCGACCGGCCATCACATCGCCTCCTGGCTGCATCCGGAGGCACAGATCGACGCAGGCACCAACGTCGAACACTATATCGAGCTCGCGCAGACCGCCGAGCGCGGCAAGTTCGACCTGATGTTTCTCGCCGATGCACTCGCCACCCGCGATGGCAACCTCAATGCACTGAGCCGCTGGCCGCAATATATGGCCTATTTCGAGCCGATCACGTTGCTGTCGGCAATAGCCGCGGTGACCAAGCACATTGGCTTGGTTTCGACCGCGACCACAAGCTACAACGAGCCCTATAACATTGCGCGCAAATACGCTTCGCTCGACCATATCAGCCACGGCCGCGCGGGCTGGAATGTCGTTACCTCGGCGAATCTCACAGAGGCCTATAATTTCGGTCGCGAGGAACATTTCGAGCATGGCGAGCGCTACGACCGCGCGATCGAATTTACCGAAGTGGTTTTCGGCTTGTGGGATAGTTGGGACGACGACGCCTTCATCCGTGACCGGGCAACTGCCCGCTACTTCGACCCAAACAAACTGCACTATCTCAGACATAAGGGCGAGCATTTCAGGGTTCGCGGACCGCTGAATGTCGCCAGGCCGCCGCAAGGCAGACCGGTGATCTTCCAGGCGGGTTCGTCGGAAACCGGAGTGGAACTCGGCGCGCGCATCGCCGAGGCGATCTTCACGCCAGGGCTGACGCTCGAGAGCTCGCAGAACTTCTACGCTGACATCAAGGGGCGGATGAGCAAATACGGCCGCGCGCCTGACGATATGAAGATCATGCCAGGGCTCAATGTGATCGTGGGCCGCACAGAAGCGGAAGCCGAGGAGAAGCACCGCTATCTCCAATCGCTGATCCACCCGGATGTGGGGATTGAGCTTCTGCAGACCGCCCTCGGCGGCTTCAAACTGTCAGGCCGTCCTCTTGATGGGCCGTTGCCGGAGGCTGCCTTCCATTCCGAGGTCAAGAGCGGCCAGACCTCGGCGCGCAATGTGCGCAACTGGGCACGCGAGGAAGGACTGACGATCCGCCAACTTTACGAGCGTTTCGCCGGGGCACGCGGCAACCGAACGCTCAAGGGAACACCGTCACAAATCGCCGACGACATGCAGGCGTGGTTCGAGAACCGGGCGGTTGACGGATTCCTGATTCAACCGTCTCATTTGCCAGCCGGGCTGAACGAATTCGTCGATCTCGTCATACCGGAACTGCAGTCGCGCGGTCTGTTCCGCTCCGAATATGAAGGGCCGATGCTGCGCGACAATCTTGGGCTGCGGCGTCCGGTGAGCCGCTATGCCGCGGAGTGCTTTCCTCGATAAGCAGAAGTATCGGCGGCACACTCCGGGCTTAAACCAACCGCGCGCACGACCCTATTCTCAATCATCCTTCCCAGCCGACATTCACATGCGGGACCGACCACTGGGCGACGGCCATCGGCTCAAGCATCGGCGGGCCGAGGAATGGTGCCGATAGACAATAGAGTCCTGCATGCGTGGATAGCCAGATCAGGTTTCGGTCCCATTCGATGAAAACTGCCTCGCTCGTACCGCGGCGCCAGCTCATGTAATTGTCGATCTCGCCGTCACGCGGCGGAACGAAGTACGCGACCTCCTTCGGTTCGGTCGGATCCGAAATGTCGAAGAGGCGAAGCCCGGCATTGAGGTACGACAACGCGACAATATCCGGGCGCGCCTTTCCGGGCGCAATCCAGTGCTGCATGACGCGCGAGCTGAAGCGGCCGCGCGCCATCGCAAAGTCCTTGTAGGGAGCATCCGGATGCGGCTTCGGGCGCGGGAACAGACCGATGATGCGCGGGTTGGCCGGATCCTTCACATCGACGACATAGCTCGTGTGCCACGGCTCGCGACAATCGGATTCCAGCGACTCCGGGATTGCGATGACGAGATTCTGAAGACGCGGATAGCGCGCCGGGTCGGCATTCACGGGCACGACGTGGTGATAGGGAATGCCGCCGATGGCCTCCAGCGGATGAGTCACCTTTCCAAAGACCCTGGGATTGCGGATATCGGACAAGTCGTGAACGTACATTCCGAAATGTCCGTACCCGCCATAGCCGACCTTGCCGCCATCCTCGACCCTGACCGGCACGATGCAGGGCGTCCGGATGGCGGTCCACGAGCATTGGTCGCCGGCGAACGGATAGGTCGTTCGATAGAGCTCTTCTTCATCGAGTCTCTGGCCGGGTACCCACCATTTCGACACTTCCTTTACCTTGGTGGGGTCGGACATGTCGACGATCATCAAGCCATTGCTATAGACCCGCTCCGTGCTTTCCATGCGGAGCTGATCGTCCCAGCCGCACGCCAGATAACCGTATTGGCCGCCGTCATAGAAAGGACAGTGGACGCCAAAGCCGGTCTTGCCTGTCTCGAATTCGTTCAGCAATTCGGTTTTCTCGGGGTTTGTCACATCGTAGGTCTTGATGCCGCGAAAGCCGGGATCGTTGATCGATTTCCTCGCATAGTCTTCGTGATATTTGCCTCGCGGATATTGCTGCGTTCCCGGCGTCAGCGGCATCTGGTGCGCAACGACGCGGATCCACTTCTTGAGCTTGCTGTTGTACACGCAACTCTGGAACGTACCGAGCTTGGTCTCGGCGATCACCGTCGCCTTTCTGGGATCGGTGATATCCATCCACCCGCCCCCAAAGGCGATCATGCGACGTTTCCCCTTTGCCCACAGGCAGGAGTGCTCGTCCCCGAAGATCATGAGATTGCCGCCGGGGAAATAGGAAATGACTTCCATGTTGGAGATGTACTGATTGCGGTCGAGGTAGCTCAGGGCGCCCGCCGGCAGCCGGAACGGCACCAGTCCGCCGCCCGGCATGACGCTGACTTTCTCGGCATCGGCATAATTTGAAGGCGCTGTACGATTGTCATTCATTGCAGGTCTCCAAAGAGTGATTGTTGTTGGTTTTTGGATTCCAGGCGAGCCCATCGCCGCCGGGACTGTGGAGGCAGGAAATTACGCGGAGCTCACTTCAGTACATCGATGGCTCATGTTCTGACGGGAGACATCGCTGGCTTGCCCGTCGTTCCCGCGACGATAATCAGGACCATGGCGATGAGCGCGAAGCCTGACGTCTGCAAGACACCGGCTGTCGTCCAGTCGGATGCTTCCTTCAGTTGCGCCAACAGATAGCCTGCAAAGGCCGCCGGGATGTAGTAGCTGGCGATAAACAGCCCAGCCGTTTGCGCCGTCCTGGCGGGCCCCATCGAATTGATGATGATGGCGGACATGTTTGCGTAAAGCAGGCTGAGGACCGCGATGCCAAAGCCGACGGCGACAACAGCATGCAGCATCACGGATCGGTTCAGTTCCGTGAAAGAAAGTCCGCCCGTCAGCGCCGCGAGTGGAAGCGCTACCATGAGTACCTTCTGATAGCCCACGCGATCGCCGAGCCATCCGCCGACGGGGGCGAAGAAGCCACCTATACCAATGGCGCTCATCACCCACGCGGCCTGCTGCGGCGAGAAAGCGAGAGCGCTACGCAGATATGTCGGATAGAGACCGGAGAAACCGAAAACAGCAACACCGGCACAGACCGATGCGATCCCCAACGCGATGGTCGTCGTATTCCAGATCGCATCGTTCGTTCCAGGCTCGGCCCGATTGCTGCGGTCACCACTCGCCTTCTCTTCGTTCGCTTTACTCTCGCTGAACCACGGCCTGACGCATAGCGCAACGATCGCCATCGCGACGATGCCGCCAACGCCGAACACGATGAACGGCATTTTCCAGCCATATGTGGTCAAGAGAGAAGCCGCCATCATGGGACCAGCGAAAGACCCAACGCCGTAGAAAAACGAAACCACGCCTGTCACCAACGCACGGTGCCGATGAAAATAGCTGGCGCCGATCGCTATCAGCGCCGTCACCTGCATGGCTTCGCCGAGTCCCGATACAAAACGATAGGCGAGAAGGTCCGGCAGCCCTTTCGCATAAGCCGTCAACAACGTGGCCACGGAGAAAACAAGGAGCCCCAGCAGCACGACGGCCTTGCGTGACATGATGCCGAGCAGATAGCCGGTCGGGATCCCGGCCAATCCCATGCCGAGCGTGAACATAGTTGACGCGAGACCGACCTGCGGCAATGACAAGCTCATCGCGTCGCGCACCTCGATTGCCAAAACCGAAAACAGGCCCCGATCAATCGAGTTCAGTACGTAAGACAGGAGCAGGACGAAGAACATCGCGATCGCGGCATGGCGTTTCTGCACGATCTACTCCTTTGGCCGGGCCTAAACTTCGTCGTTCACAGTTGACGCTGGTCAATGCCGAACTTGTCGGCAAGCCAGTCGATCATCAGTTCCTGCCCGAGCGTCGGATTGTCGTGCTGGCAATGCTCGGCGCCTGTCGTATCCGCTTCGACCAGAATGAAGGTGACATCGACACCAGCCTTTCTGGCGTAATCATAGCCTTCACGGGCGGCCTGGACGCCGAGCACGTCATGTCCGCCATGCAGGATCAGGTACGGACATTTCATGTTCTCGAATACGCCACGCATGTCGAAAGGCCTGGTCTTCTCGGCGACGCCCTTCATCGAGTCCGCGCCGAACACCCACTTCATGTGGCTGGCGAGACCATGATTCTCCGGCCGGTCCTTGTAGCGGTCATAGAGGCTGAGCACGCCGCCATGCGAGATCGCCGCCGCCAGACGCGGCTCCATGGCGCCAGCACGGGCGGCGTGATAGCCGCCGAACGAGGAGCCCGACACCGCGATCCGACTCATGTCGACGTCGTCGCGGGTCGCAAGCCAGTCGATACATTTGCCGACGGGCACCTCATAGTCGAACCGTGTGGTCAGGCCGTGCCGGCGCAAGGTCGCGCCCTGCCCGGGTCCATCCATCAGCAGGACGGAGATACCTCGCTGCAGAGCGCCGCGTCCGGTCATGAACCACAATTCATCCTTGAAGGAATCGAGACCACCGAAGGAGATCAAAACCGGCTGCTTGCCGCGCCCGAACGGTGAGCGAATGAAATAGCCGGCCATCGGCTTGCCGGGCTCATAGGGGACTTCTACGACCTCTCCTTGCGGACAGGTCCAGCGCAGAAAACTGTGCGTGGCCTTTTCGCATTTGTCGAAGGTCGGCAACCGCCGCGGATCATGCGGCTCAAGCCAGAATTCGGCCGAACGGTACATGTCGGCCGCACGCAGATAGCAGTTCATCGCGGTCTGGATGTGACCTTTGGCCTCCTCGGCCTCGCCGCGGCGCATATTGTTGTCGGCAACGACCATCCACTCCTTGTGCCAACTGTCGTAATCGCCGGGGATCATCCTGCTCGCGGCGAGGAAACTCTCGGACACCGATCCGCCGCCCTCCTGCGTCTCCCCGAGCGCACGACGGTATTGGTAAGACGGCCACGGGAATTCCGGCCAGTGATGCCAGCCATAGGGCTCATAGTGCGGATAGGTATCGACGACTTCGGCATCGATGAGCTTCTTCTCGCCCACGGTCATGGCGGTTCCTTCCCTTTGAGGCCCGCCGTCGCGAGCATTCTGATGATGAAGTGGATCAGGCGGTACGCATGCCCCAACGCACAAGGGTCTTCTCTTCCACCCAATCGAAGAACCAGTTTTCCGAGACCCACCCGATCATGGCGATCGTGATCATGCCGCAGATCATGATGTCGGGACGTAGCTGCCAACGGGCGTCGTCGATGAGAAAGCCAAGCCCGGTGATCGACGAAATCATCTCAGCGCCGACGATGACCCGCCAGCCGACGCCGTAGGTCAACCGCATGCCGGTGATGATGTATGGCAGCGAACCGGGAATCAGGATGCGGCGGGTGTAGAGGCTGCGGGGCGCGAGGTAGACGTTCGCCACATCGGTGTATTGTCCGGAAAGCGTCTGCACGCCGGTCATGGTATTGAACATGATCGACCAGATTCCGGAAAAGAAGATCACGAACACGGTCGAGGTGAACCCCGCGCCGAACCACAGGATCGCCAACGGAATCCAGGCAATGCCGGGAATCGGATAAAGCAGCCGGCAGAGCGGCAAAAACGCCGCGCGTGCGGTTGGCGATGCACCGAGCGCAAGGCCCGCCGGGATGCCGACCAGCGCGGCGAGGAACACGCCGGTGATCTGCCGGCCGACGCTGGCCGCCGTGTTGGTCAGGAGCTTGCCGTTCGCGATCAACTCCTGAAAGGCGAGAACCACTTTCCAGGGCGACGGGAAGGCCCATGTCGGCATCAGGCCGAGCCGGTAGACGATCTCCCAGATAGCAATGAAGGCAACGATGGTCGCAATGCCAAGCAAACGTTCGCGGCTGGGCATCCATCGCCACGACGATCTGGATGCCGCTTCCGCGACGGCAGGCTCCCCGGCGACAGTCTTCGAATAGGATACATCCGCCATGATCAAGCTCCCGCCATCAGGTCGGCCTCTTCGAGGGCCGCCGCGCGCGCGATCTCCTCACCAAGCACCGCCCGCACCTCGCGCTGACGCTGGTTCATGTCGATGCTTGCCATGTCGCGCGGACGCGCTTCCGGCACCGTCATGATCTGCTTGACGCGGCCCGGCCGCGCCGTCATCACGACGATGCGGTCCGACAGGTAGATCGCCTCTTCTATCGAGTGCGTCACGAAGACGACGGTCTTGCGGTACTCACGCCAGATGCGCAGCAACTCGTCCTGCAGCAACTGGCGGGTCTGTGCATCGAGTGCTCCGAACGGCTCGTCCATCAGAAGCAGTGACGGATCGACCGCCAGCGCGCGCGCGATCGACACGCGCTGCTTCATTCCACCTGAGAGCTGATGCGGAAAGCGTTCGGCGAAGTCCGACAGCCCGACTACCTTCAGGAGCCGTCGTGAGACCTCGCGCCGCTCGACCAGCGGAAGCCTGCGCGCTTCGAGCCCGAATTCGACGTTGTCGCGCACGGTCATCCAGGGAAACAGCGCATAGTCCTGGAACACGACCGCCCGTTCCGGGCCGGGTCCGTTCACCGGCTTGCCGTTGATCGTGATCCGGCCCAAGGTTGCCGGGATCAGCCCTGCAATGATCTTGAGCAGTGTCGACTTTCCGCAGCCCGATGGACCGAGCAGGCAGACAAACTCGCCCTCCTCGATCCGCAGGTTGATGTCGACGAGCGCCGACGTCTCCGATCCCTGCGAGATGTACTTCTTGTTGAGATTCTCAACCGTCAGCATCAGCGTCTACTCACTTGAGCTTCTCGTAACCGGGATAGCCGGGATAGCTGTCCGCCAGGCTGGTATCGACCACGTCTTCGTAGGCCACAGGCTTCTGAAGCAGGCCGTCCTCCTTCATCCAACCTATCAGGGCATCGATCCAGGGACGCGGCGGCTTGTCATATTGCCAACCGCAATTGTCGTAGGACTTCTCCAGGAGCGAGGTATCGATGTTCGGCGTATAGTGCTTCAGCACCTCAAGCCCGACTTTCTTGTCGGTCTTCATCAGATGAACCGCATCGAGATGCGCCCACACGAGCCGCTTGGCGAGTTCGGGATGCTCCTTCATGAACTTGCGGGTCATGATCATGCCGTTGCGCAGCATCTCGGAATCGAGCTTGCTCTTGTCGATCAGGTCATTCGGCGCCAGCAGCAGCTTGGCGCCCTTGTCGAGAGCATTGGTGCCGTAAGGCTCGAACGGAAATGCCGCCGCGATGTCGCCCGTCACCAATGCAGCCGCAACCTCCGGCACCGGAACTTGCGCGAGCTGAACATCCTTCTCGGAGAGCCCGAAGCGCGGCAGGATCTGCTTGGTCAAGGTCAGATATTGCACATCGAATTTCGTGACGATGCCGATGCGTTTGCCCTTGATATCGGCCCACGAATTGATGTTCGGAGCGGCCACGATCATCGCGCAATTCGCCGACGATGCCGCCACGATCACATTGTCGATGCCGGCGGAGAGATAGCGGACTGCGGACGCGTATTGATTGTAGCCGACGTCAAAATCGCCGATCGACATCATTTGGTTCGAGCGTTGGTAATTGCCTCCCATGAACTCGACATTGACGCCGTATTTCTCCCAGAGCTTGGTGTATTCGGCGAGGAAGGGCTGAATGTGATCATAGCCAGGGGCGCCTGCGACCAGGCGCACCTTGTAAGTGTCGGGCTGCTGCGCCAAAGACGCGTTCGCCACGGCGACGCTTGCACATAGTCCGGCGATCAGAGCCTTCATCTTCATGCGATATACCTCGATCCACATCTGCCCGGGCTAATTGCAACGCACTATTGCAATGGACTAATGCAAGATGCGCGCCGCTATTCTGCGGCCATGGGGTTCATCATCGGCACACGTTCGGTGATGAGCTTGACGTCGGCCCAGGCCCTCGTCATGTCGGCGAGCGCCGCCACCTCGTGCGCGGCGATCTGTTCGAGAACGGCGCCTGCCTTTGCCAGATCCGCCTCGTAGCGCATCACCTTGAAGAGCTCCGATGAGGCTTGCATGTGCTCAGCCGCGGACGCTGCGGCCGCAGTCTCGAGCCCGCGCACGCCAAGCTCCTTGGTGACGCGGCGCAGATAACCGGCCGCGCCGGCGCGGCCGAGCACGCCATGGTTTGGAATGTTCCCGCGCACAAACAGCGGGATCGGATCGCCCTTCGGGCTGAACGTATCCTTGACCTTGCCGGCCTTGATCAGCGCGGCAAACGCCGCCATACCGGGCGCGCCGGTCTCGAAGCGCGGGATCTGCCACTGATTGCCGAACAACGCATACGGCTTCGGATATTCGCCGGACAGGATTTTCAGATTGCGGCGGAAGGAATGGCGAATCGACTTTGCGATGTCCCATTCGGGATCGCGCTCCGGTTCGACCCACACCATGAGAAAGGGACCGTAGCCATCATGAAGGCTCCATTCGCCGCCGAACGGATGGTGATGCTCCCACGGCACATATCCATTCGGACCGCGTTGCGACGATTGCTCCCACGCCGTGCGGAAGACATCGATCGGCGCCTCATAGCGCGAATGCGGCATCACGTCGTTCGGCTCGAAGATCGTGACGGTGCCGCGATCGAGATCGTAGCCTGCGATCACGACATGATGGCCGAAGCCGCTCTTGCCCATTGTCTCGTACTGGAATTTCAGCCGCGGCGAGGTTTTGGCGCCATAGGACAGCAGCAGCGAGTAATGCAGGCCAACCTGCACCGGAATGCCGCGATCGACGAGACCGCGCAGCTTCGCGAAAGCTTCGTCGAAGCCGCCTTCATGATCCTGTTCCCAATGTCCCTGATAGCCGAGCGCACGAGGCGTATATTCCCAGATCTCGTGAAAGGCGCCGGCACCACCGTTGAAGGCGGGCGCACCCCAGACCGGCGACCAGCGAAACGAGAAGCCGTCGCCCGAGGTGCCGTCGGCAAACAGCACGTCGCTTTCGCCGTGCAGGCGGAACATGCCGAGCAGGCCGGTGAAATAGCAGCGACCGGAATTGCCTTGCTCGGGATAGCCCTTGGGTCCCATCCATGTCATCGAGTAGTAGGCTTCATCATATGGCTTGATCACAGACATCGGCTTTTGTCCTGTGTTGCTGGTTGTTGGGTTCAGATCAGCGGGTTCATGGCTTTCTTGCGCAACTCGCGCTCGTCGATTTCGAATACGTCGGCAAGCCAGTCGGCCATCAATTCCTGACCGATGGTCGGATTGTCGTGCTGGCAATGATCCGCGCCGGTTTCCTCCTCGGTCACGAAGCGGAGCGTGACATCGACGCCCTTTGACTTCGCATAGTCGGCGACCTTGCGCGCCGAGGCGACGCCGAGCACGTCATGACCGCCATGGACGATGAGGTAGGGACATTTCATGTGATCGAGATGGCCCTCGAGCACGAAAGGCTTGGCCTTCTCCATCGCCTCCTTCATCGAGCCGGCGCCGAACACGGTCTTGATATGGTCGGCAAGGCCATGATCTTCCTTCGCGCCGGCCCACAACTCCGGGATCGACCAGATTGCGCCGTGTGATATGGCCGCCGCGAGCCGGTGCTCGTAACAGCCGGCGCGCGCCGCGTAATATCCGCCAAGAGACGAACCGCAGACGGCGATTTTCGCAGGATCGATGTCGTTTCGCGTCAGGAGATAGTCGATGCACTTGCCGATCGGCACCTCATAGTCCGGCCGCGTCGGAATCTTATGACGGCGCAGCGTGCCGCCCTGCCCCGGGCCGTCGATCATGAGAACCGAGATGCCGCGCTGCAGCGCGCCATGCGCCTGCATGAACCACATCTCGTCCTTGATCGAATCGAGACCTCCCATGCAGATGAGGACCGGCTGCTTGCCGGTGTCGAACGGCGCCCGGACGAAATAGGCGAACAGCGTCTTGCCGTTCTCATAGGGAATCTGCAGCACCTCGCCCGCCGGCTTGAGGTTCTGGATAAACTTTCGCGAGCATTCCTCCATGTCGGTGAACGCTTCGAGCCGGCGCGGGTCGGAATATTCAAGCCAGAACTCGGTATGGCGATAGTAGTTGGCCGCGCGCAGCCAGCAGTTCATCGCGGTGCGGACATGGCCCTTGCCGAACTCCTCGTCACCGCGGGCCTGGTTGAAATCAGCGATTCGCTTCCATTCG
>Ga0210407_10004070_pt1 | contig 11633 bp, 7 predicted proteins | sample IncBWC27MmetaG_FD_150860 | JGI IMG/M metagenome (GOLD analysis project Ga0210407, IMG submission 150860) | Forest soil microbial communities from Barre Woods Harvard Forest LTER site, Petersham, Massachusetts, United States - Inc-BW-C-27-M | ecosystem: Environmental > Terrestrial > Soil >... | reverse complement strand
GTGGGTAACCATGGCCTCCACCAGGTCAACCCGAATCACCAGCACGTCAACTGTTCCCTTTCCCGAGATTTTCGGACCCGAATGCTCCGGGCAACATGCCGCGGTAGGTGGGTATTCCGGCCACCGACTCGGCGGCGAGCACACCGACCAGCACCGCACGAGCCAGGCAATCAGCCGCGGCCGCTCCCACCTCGGTGATCAGGCCGGTCTGCGGAGAAAATGCGGCGGGCACTGGTTTCGAACTGACCGCCGGCGCCACCTCGACCGCCCCGGTAGCCAGCGCGAACACTGCATCGCCGTCCAACGGCGTATGTGCCGGCCGGATGGTGCGGGCCAGGCCGTCGTGGGCGGCGATCGCGACGCGTCGGCATGCCGCCGAGGTCAGCGCGGCGTCGGTCGCCACCACCGCGATGGTGGTATTCAGCGGGCTCAAGGGCGACGGCAGCTGCGCGAACGCGTCGATCTCCTCGGCCCGCGGTGGCCGCAGCGCGAACTCTTCGATCAAGGCCGCCATCCACGGCAGGCCGGTGGCGCGGTCGGCCACGTCGCCTGCCGAGTTCACCGCGACCAGCGCGCCGACGGTCACGCCGGACGGCAGTGTCGTCGAGGCGGTTCCGATACCACCCTTGAGTACGCCGGCCCGCGCCCCCACCCCGGCGCCGACCGTCCCGACGAGCACCCCTTCATCGCTCGCGGCACTGGCTGCGGAATACCCGAAGTCAGCGGTCGGCCGGCAGTCCCAGCCGCCGACCGGCAGATCGAAGATCACCGCAGCGGGCACGATGGGCACCACGCCGCCCTCCATTGCCACGCCACGGTCGTGTTCCTCCAACCAGCGCATGACGCCGTCGGCGGCTGCCAGACCGTAGGCGCTGCCGCCGGCGAGCAACACCGCGTCGACGAATCGCACGGTGTTGGCCGGATCCAGCAAGTCGGTCTCGCGGGTGCCGGGCGCACCGCCCCGGCAATCGACCGCCCCAACCGTCCCGGGTGGGGTCAGCAGGACGCTCACGCCACAGGCCCAACCGGCGCCTAAGGACGCGTCGGGGTCCAGTCTGTGGTAATGGCCGACGCGGATTCCCCCGACGTCCGTGATGGAATTCATCCGGCCGCCATCAGGATCATTGCTGCCCCATCAGCACCAGGACGAGGTATTCCTGCAAGACTGTCAGCCACTGGTAGACGTCGAAATGCGCGGCCAACGGATGGTCAGCCGCCAAGCGATCCGGGCCCTCGGGCCCGATCTCGAGCATGACTCCCAGCGTCAGCCGAATGTCGTTGACCGCCGCGATCCACGCGTTGGCGCCTTCCTCGGTCAGTTCGAACCGGCCGCCGTTGTCCGGAAGAGTGTCCAACAACTCCTGTGCGGCAACGCGTTTGGCGTTAATGATCTCTGGTTCGTGCAGACTGCGCAGTGCGGCGTTGAGGCTTTCGGAAGTATCGGTCGAGGAGTCGTCGTCCCCGTCGGACTTGTAGAAATCTGGCAGCAGTCGACGCAGCGTCGACTCCCGCGGCGGTTCGGAGTTTCCGGTCTTGATACCGGTGATCTCCTCGAGTTCGTCTGCCGGCGAGGAAGATTCGCGCTCGTCGAGCAAGCCGATCATCGCGACGACGAGGTTCTTGAGCAGGGTCGCCTCATGCGGAGCCAAGGCGGACCGAAAACGGGGACCGTTTGCGGTCTCGACGCGCTTCCATTTGCGCACGGGAAATCCCGGATGCCCTCGAATCTCACCGGTCCTTCTGCATCGTCGCCCACAAACCGGCGGCGTGCAGTTTGGACACGTCGACCTCCATCGACTCCCGGCTGCCCGCCGACACCACTGCCTTACCTTCGTTATGCACCTGCAGCATCAGCTTGGTGGCATGCGGCTCGCTGTAGCCGAACAACTTCTGAAACACATACGTCACGTAGGTCATCAGGTTGACGGGGTCGTCCCACACGATGGTGACCCATGGACTGGCCGTGACGTGCACCGGAGCGGACTCGCGTTGTCCGGTAGTGCCCGGCTTGGTGGGCGCTGACGCAACAACCATGGCCTCTACGATACCGAGGGATAGGCCGCCTGCCGCCAGCCGTTACCTTTACGGGATGAACGACCCGGTCTTAGCTGGGCTGCTAACAGACAAATACGAGTTGACCATGCTGGCAGCGGCGCTGCGCGACGGCACCGCCAATCGCCGGACCACGTTCGAACTGTTCGCCCGACGCCTCCCCGAGGGTCGCCGTTATGGTGTGGTCGCCGGAACCGGCCGACTGCTGGAAGTGTTGCCGCAGTTCAGGTTTGATGACGACGCGTGCCAGCTGCTGGCGCAATTCCTCGACCCCGACACGCTGCGTTACCTCCGCGATTTCCGGTTCGGCGGCGATATCGACGGCTACGCCGAAGGCGACCTGTACTTTCCCGGTTCCCCGGTGCTGTCGGTGACCGGCAGCTTCGCCGAATGCGTGGTGCTCGAAACGCTGGCGCTGTCGATCTTCAACCACGACACCGCGATCGCATCCGCGGCGGCGCGAATGGTCAGCGCCGCGGGAGAACGACCGCTGATCGAGATGGGATCACGACGAACCCACGAACGCGCCGCCGTGGCCGCGGCCCGCGCCGCCTATATCGCCGGGTTTACCGCAACATCCAACCTGGAAGCCGAGCGGCGATATGGGATACCCACGGAGGGCACCGCCGCGCACGCGTTCACCATGCTGCACACACGCGACGACGGACCCGACGAACTGGCCGCATTTCGTGCCCAGGTCGACGCGCTGGGCGTACACACCACGCTGCTGGTGGACACCTACGACGTGACAACCGGTGTGGCCAACGCCGTCGCCGCCGCCGGGGCGACGCTAGGCGCGGTGCGCATCGACTCCGGCGAGCTGGGAGTGCTGGCCCGCCAGGTGCGCGAGCAGCTCGACCAACTGGGCGCGACCCAGACCCGCATCGTGGTGTCCGGCGATCTCGACGAGTTCTCCATCGCCGGGTTGCGCGCCGAGCCGGTGGATAGCTACGGCGTCGGCACGTCGCTGGTCACCGGTTCGGGTGCCCCCACCGCGAGCATGGTCTACAAGCTGGTCGAAGTGGACGGCATGCCGGTACACAAGCGCAGCACCCACAAAGAATCCGACGGCGGCCATAAAGACGCGCTGCGCTTGTCACGCCCGACCGGCACGATCACCGAGGAGATCGTGTATCCGGCGGGCCGTCCACCCCCCACCACCGAGCCGTTCCGGGTGCTGACCGTCCCGCTGGTGCGCGGCGGGGATGTAGTGGCCGAAACGGGTCGAGGAGCGCTGGCCGCAGCCCGGGACCTGGTGGCGTCCGGGCTGCACAGCCTGCCATGGGAGGGACTGAAATTAGCGCACGGCGACGCGGCGATCCCGACGGTGCAGATCGGCTTCTGAGCTATACCGTCGACGTGCCGGGGAGCCCATAGACCAAGGGAGTAATCACGCCAGAGGTGTCAGTATCCGTGCCCGAGTTGCTGGCCATCGCCGTGGCCGGGCTCGGCGGCAGCGAACGCAGTGGCCAGCTTGAGATGGCCGCTGCCGTTGCGCAGGCCTTCGACACCGGTAAGCACCTCGTCGTGCAGGCAGGCACCGGGACCGGTAAGTCACTGGCATACCTGATTCCCGCGATCGTCCGCGCGGTCAGCGACGAGGGGCCGGTCGTGGTTTCGACGGCAACCATTGCCTTACAGCGTCAACTCGTAGATCGTGATCTGCCCAGACTGGCAGATTCGCTCGCCGACGCACTACCCCGCCGGCCGCAGTTCGCATTGCTCAAAGGACGACGAAATTACCTGTGTCTCAACAAGATTCACAACGGCAGCGCGGCCGACGCCGATGAAGAGAGTCTTGCCGAACGGCCGCAGGACGAACTCTTCGACGCCATGGCGGTCACCGCGCTGGGTCGTGACGTGCAGCGACTCACCGCCTGGGCGTCGACGACCGACTCCGGTGACCGCGATGACCTCAAGCCCGGTGTGCCAGACCGATCCTGGTCCCAGGTCAGCGTTTCCGCGCGGGAATGTCTCGGCGTGGCCCGCTGCCCGTTTGGCACTGAGTGCTTTTCCGAACGGGCAAGAGGAGCCGCCGGCCGGGCTGATGTTGTCGTCACCAATCACGCGCTGCTGGCCATCGACGCCGTTGCCGAATCGGCGGTGCTGCCCGAACACGCGCTGCTGGTGGTCGACGAAGCGCACGAGTTGGTAGACCGGGTGACGTCGGTGGCCACCGCGGAACTGACGCCGGCGACGCTTGGCGTTGCATCCCGGCGGATCACCCGTCTGGTGGATCCGGAGCTGACGCAGCGGCTGGAGGCGACGTCGGCCAACTTCGCAGCCGCGATCCACGACGCAACACCAGGCCGCATCGATCATCTCGACGAGGAGATGGCGACATATCTGGTCGCGTTGCGCGATGGCGCCAGCGCGGCACGCTCGGCGATCGACACCACCAGCGACGCCAAGGCGGCATCAGCGCGGGCCGAAGCGGTTGCAGCGCTGAGCGAGATATCCGATACCGCTTCGCGCGTCCTGGCCTCGTTCGCTCCCGCCATCCCGGACCGCACGGATGTGGTCTGGCTGGATCACGAGGGCAATCGGGGTTCGCCCCGCCCGGTGCTGAGGGTGGCGCCGCTGTCGGTGGCCGCGTTGCTGCGCGACCACGTGTTCGCGCGGTCGACGACTGTGTTGACATCGGCGACCCTGACGGTCGGCGGATCCTTCGACGCGATGGCCACGGCGTGGGGCCTGGCCGGACCGGACTCCGCTGAGTACCCACCCTGGCGTGGTCTCGACGTCGGATCGCCGTTCCACCACGCCAAGGCGGGAATCCTCTACGTCGCGGCCCATCTGCCACCGCCGGGCCGGGACGGCACCGGCTCGGCCGAGCAGCTAGCCGAAATCGCCGAGCTCATCACCGCCGCCGGCGGGCGCACGCTGGGGCTGTTCTCGTCGATGCGGGCCGCCCGGGCCGCCGCCGAGGCCATGCGCGAACGGCTGTCGACCCCGGTGTTGTGTCAGGGCGACGACAGCACCTCCGCGCTGGTCGAGCAGTTCAGCGCCGACGCGGAGACCTCACTGTTCGGCACCTTGTCCCTGTGGCAGGGCGTCGACGTGCCGGGACCATCGCTGTCGCTGGTAATGATCGACCGCATCCCGTTCCCCCGGCCCGACGACCCACTGCTGGGCGCTCGCCAGCGCGCGGTGGCCGCACGTGGCGGTAATGGCTTTATGGCCGTTGCCGCCAGCCACGCGGCGCTACTGCTGGCGCAAGGGTCGGGACGGCTGTTGCGTCGTGTCACTGACCGCGGAGTGGTTGCGGTGCTCGACTCCCGGATGGCCACCGCCCGCTACGGCGGTTACCTGCGCGCCTCGCTACCGCCGTTTTGGCAGACCACCGACGCCGCGCAGGTCCGCGGGGCGCTGGAGCGGCTGCGCACTGCCCCAAAGTCTTAAGCCAGGGTGACCAGGCCGAGCTCGTTGCTGGCAGCAAGCATCGGATGGTTGGGCAGCACGCGCACCGTGTATCCGACCGCTCCAGCCAGTGGCAGCGGCATCGTCGTCGAGAAGACCTGGTTGCCTCCTTCGGCAGTGCCGGCATACGACATTTCGACGGTCACCGGGTCCAGCAGTGCATCGCTGGCATCAACCCTGCCCACCAGCGCTTGGACCGTGACCTCGTCGGGCGCCAACCCGGCCAGTTGCACGGTCGCGGTCAGGGTCAGCTTCGAGCCCAGCACCGGAGTATCCGGCAGGCCGGTGCTGTCGACGTCAGTGATGTCGATCTTGGGCCAGGCTTGTTCGGCGCGCCTGCGGTAGGCGGCCAGTTCGCGCGCAGCGCCGAACTCCACGCCGCTTGCCTCGCTTTCGTCGCCCTCGGCGGGTGCGATGGTCCTGCGCAACGACTGCGCCGCCGGCGTGTAGTAGTGCTCGACGTAATCACGCACCATCCGGGACGCCAGTACTTTCGGGCCGAGGGTCTGCAAGGTGTGGCGCACCATTTCGATCCACCGCGGCGGCACCCCATGTTCGTCGCGTTCGTAGAACTTCGGTGCCACCGCTTGCTCCAGGAGCTTGTAGAGCGCGCTGGATTCCAGGTCGTCGCGACGGGCCTCGTCGGCCAGCCCGTCGGCAGACGGTATCGCCCAACCGTTTTCGCCGTCGTACCATTCATCCCACCAGCCGTCGCGGATGGACAAGTTCAACCCGCCATTGAGCGCACTCTTCATTCCTGAGGTGCCGCAGGCTTCCAGGGGCCGCAGCGGATTGTTCAACCAGACGTCGCAGCCCCAATACAACAGCCGGGCCATCGACATGTCGTAGTCGGGCAAGAACGCGATACGGTGGCGCACCTCGGGCCGGTCGGCGAACCGCACCACCTGCTGGATCAGCGCCTTGCCCCCGTCGTCGGCCGGGTGCGACTTGCCGGCAACGATCAGCTGAATCGGTCGTTTTTTGTCGAGCAGCAGCTGCTCCAGTCGGTCCGGGTCGCGCAGCATCAGGGTCAGCCGCTTGTACGTCGGTACTCGCCGAGCGAACCCGATGGTAAGCACGTTTGGATCGAATGCCGTTGAAATCCAGCTCAGTTCGGCATCCGAGGCGCCGCGTTCCAGCCACGAGCGGCGCAGCCGCGTCCGGATATCCTCGACCAACAGCGCCCGCAGTTGAGAGCGGATCCACCACAGATGACCGGGGTCGACCTCCTGCAGGCGCAGCCAGACACCGGGATCACTGAACGAGTCCGAACCGGCCAGTTCGCGGCCCAGCTGCAACCACTGTGGCGCCGCCCAGGTGCGCGCATGAACGCCGTTGGTGATCGATCCGATCGGTACCTCAACGGAGTCGAATCCGGGCCAGAGCTCGTTGAACATGGCCCGACTCACCCGACCATGCAGCAACGAGACACCGTTGGCGCGCTGGGCCAGCCGCAGGCCCATGTGGGCCATGTTGAACTTTTCCGGATCGTCCTCGGCGCCGAGCGCGACGATCCGGGCGGTCGGGACGCCAGGCAGCAACACAGGCGCGCTGGCGCCTCGATTCTTGTCGTCGAGGTGGTCGTCGAAGTAGAGCCGCACCATCTCGACCGGGAAGCGGTCGATGCCGGCGGGCACCGGGGTGTGCGTGGTGAACACGGTGCTGGACCGCACCACCGTCAACGCGGTGTCGAAATCCAATCCCGACTCGGTGATCAGCTCGCGGATGCGTTCGGCTCCGAGGAATCCGGCGTGCCCCTCGTTCATGTGAAATACCTCGGGCGCGGGCAGCCCTTCGATGGCGGTGAAGGCGCGGATCGCCCGTACCCCGCCGATGCCGGCCAGGATCTCTTGCCTCATCCGGTGTTCTTGATCGCCGCCGTACAGGCGATCGGTGACACCGCGCAGCTCGTGCTCGTTCTCAGGGACATCGGAATCCAGCAACAGCAGCGGTACACGGCCCACCTGGGCGACCCAGATCCGGGCCCGCAGCTGCGCGGAGTCAGGCAGGCTCAGCTCGACCAGCACGGGATCACCGGTGGCGTCGGTCAGCAGCCGCAACGGGAGCCCCTGTGGGTCCAGCGACGGGTAGGTCTCGTTCTGCCAGCCGTCCGCTGTCAGCGACTGCCGGAAGTAGCCCGAGCGGTAGTACAGGCCCACCGCGATCAGTGGCACGCCGAGATCCGAGGCCGACTTCAGGTGGTCACCGGCGAGGATGCCCAGGCCGCCGGAGTAATTGGGCAGCACCTCGGCAACGCCGAACTCCATCGAGAAGTATGCGACCTCGGCCGGCATCGCGACGCCGGCCTGCTGCTGTTGCTGATACCACAGTGGACGGCTGAGGTAGTCGTTCAGATCGGCCGCCAGTTCGTCGAACCGGCGCAGGAAGCCTTCGTCGAGCGCCAACTCGTCAAGGCGTGCCGGTTTCACCGCCCCCAGCAGCGCCACCGGGTCGCGGCCGCACCGCTCCCACAAGGTCGGATCGATGGTTGCGAAAAGATCCTGTGTCGGTTTGTCCCACGACCACCGCAGATTGTTCGACAGCTGATCCAGCGCGGCAAGACGCTCGGGTAGGTGAGCACGGACGGTAAACCGGCGGAGGGCTTTCACGCGTCTCTACCTTACTGAGGATTCCCCTGCGCGCACGGCGACGTCAGAGACCGCTTTTAGCCCACGTGTGTGACCGGACACTAGGGTGGGTATCGGGTAGTTATTGGGGCCGCAAAGATGCTTCCCCATCAAAGGAAGTTCCCCACGAGAGGAATTTCGCAAGACGTTAGGCAATTCCGCGACGAGCACTCCGCGGTTTGGCCGCACACAATCGGAACGGATCGGAACGGAGTGGTGGTGCCCGGTCGTGTCGAGATCGATAACGTCCAGCCCGTCGTTTCATGCGGCGCATACCCCGCCAAAGCCGTGGTCGGTGAGATGGTCCCGGTCAGCGCGACGGTATGGCGGGAAGGCCACGAGGCCGTGGCAGCGACCCTGGTGGTGCGCTACCTGGGGCCGCGCTATCCGCAGGTAACGGAAACCCGCCGGATCAAGGCGGTCCAGGCCCCGGAAAGGCCGATATCGGCGCCCGAAGCCAAGGCGACCGAGCGGGTCAAGCCGCTCCTGCTTCCCATGACGATGGGCCAGGAACCGTACGTTTTCCACGGTCAGTTCACCCCCGACCGGGTCGGTCTATGGACCTTCCGCGTCGACGGGTGGGGAGACCCGATCCACACCTGGCGGCATGGCCTTGTTGCCAAGCTGGACGCCGGCCAGGGCGAGACGGAACTGTCCAACGATCTCTTGATCGGTGCTGCGCTGTTCCAGCGTGCCGCGACCGGGGTGCCGCGCGCGGGGCGCGATCCGCTGCTGGCGGCCGCAAAGGCGTTGCGGACCCCGGGGGACCCGGTGACGCGCACCGTGCTGGCGCTGGCGCCCGAGATCGATGAACTTCTGACCACCTATCCGTTGCGCGACATCGTCACCCGGGGCGAGCAGTTCGGGATCTGGGTAGATCGGCCGCTGGCCCGCTTCGGCTCGTGGTACGAGATGTTTCCACGCTCCACGGGTGGGTGGGACGCCGACGGCAAGCCGGTGCACGGCACCTTCGACACGGCCGCCGCGGAGCTTCCGCGTATCGCCGAGATGGGTTTCGACGTCGTATACCTGCCACCGATCCACCCGATCGGCAAGGTACACCGCAAGGGCCGCAACAACTCCCCCGCCGCCGCTCCGACAGATGTGGGGTCTCCGTGGGCGATTGGTAGCGATGAGGGCGGCCACGACGCCATTCACCCCCGCCTGGGCACCATCGACGACTTCGACGATTTCGTCGCCGCGGCACGGGATCTGGGTATGGAGGTGGCCCTGGATCTGGCGCTGCAATGCGCACCGGATCATCCATGGGCCCGCGATCACCGGCAGTGGTTCACCGAATTGCCGGACGGCACCACCGCATACGCGGAAAACCCCCCGAAGAAGTACCAAGACATCTATCCGCTCAACTTCGACAACGATCCCGCCGGTCTCTACGACGAAGTGCTGCGCGTCGTCCGGCACTGGATCGACCACGGCATCAAGTTCTTTCGAGTCGACAACCCGCACACCAAGCCGCCCGACTTCTGGGCCTGGCTGATCGGTCAGGTCAAGGACACCGACCCCGACGTGCTGTTCCTCTCGGAGGCTTTCACGCCGCCGGCGCGCCAGTACGGGCTGGCCAAGCTCGGCTTCACGCAGTCCTACAGCTACTTCACCTGGCGCACAGCCAAGTGGGAACTCACCGAATTCGGCAACGACATCGCCGCACTCGCCGACTTCCGCCGGCCGAACCTGTTCGTCAACACCCCCGACATCCTGCACGCCGTATTGCAGCACAACGGCCCGGGTATGTTCGCCGTCCGCGCGGTGCTGGCGGCGACCATGAGTCCGGCCTGGGGCGTGTACTCCGGTTACGAGCTGTTCGAGCACCGCGCCGTGCGGGAAGGCAGCGAGGAGTACCTGGATTCGGAGAAGTACGAATTACGTCCCCGCGACTACGCGGGCGCACTCGCCCAAGGTAGATCACTTGAGCCGTTTATCAAGCAGCTCAACGCGATTCGTCGGCTACATCCGGCGCTGCAGCAGTTGCGCACCATCTATTTCCATGTCGTGGACAACGAAGCGCTAATGGCCTACAGCAAGTTCGACCCGGCCACCGGAGACTGCGTTTTGGTCGTGGTGACACTCAACGCGTTCGGGCCCGAGGAGGCGACGCTGTGGTTAGACATGGCCGCATTGGGTATGGAACCCTACGAACGGTTCTGGGTACGCGATGAGATAACTGGCCAGGAATTCCAATGGGGGCACGCGAATTACATTCGTATCGACCCTGCTCAGGCGGTCGCGCACATTATCAATATGCCGCTCATACCGTACGAATCCCGAATCACGTTGCTACGCAGGAGGTGAGCGAACGTGAGCCGAGCTGACCAACTGGCCGGGGCGCACCTAGCGCCTGACTCTGCCGACCTGGCGCGTCTGGTGGCAGGCGCGCACTACAACCCGCACGGCTTCCTGGGTGCCCACGAGTACGGCGACCACACCGTCATCAGGGCATTCCGCCCGCACGCGGCCGAAGTCGTCGCGATCGTCGGTGACGACCGGTTCCCGATGCAGCACATCGATTCAGGTTTGTTCGCCGTGGCGCTGCCGTTCGTCGACCTGATCGACTACCGACTGCAGATCGGCTATGACGCTTCCGACCGGTACACCATCGCGGACGCCTACCGATTCCTGCCCACGTTGGGCGAAGTCGACCTACATCTGTTCGCCGAAGGCCGGCACGAGCGACTCTGGGAAGTCCTTGGTGCCCACCCTCGCTCGTTCACCACGGCCGACGGTGTCGTCGATGGGGTGTCGTTCGCCGTGTGGGCGCCCAACGCCAAGGGCGTCAGCCTGATCGGCGAGTTCAACGGCTGGACCGGTAACGAGGCCCCCATGCGCGTGCTGGGCTCGTCCGGAGTATGGGAGCTGTTCTGGCCGGGGTTCCCGTTGGACGGTCTCTACAAGTTCCGAGTGCACGGCGCCGACGGCGTCGTCACCGAGCGTGCCGACCCGTTCGCTTTCGCTACCGAAGTGCCGCCGCACACCGCATCGCGGGTGACGGTTAGTAAGTACCACTGGGATGACGACGAGTGGATGGCACGGCGTCCACAGCGCAACCCGGTGTTCGAGCCGATGAGCGCTTACGAGGTCCATCTCGGTTCGTGGCGTCCGGGACTCAGCTACCGCGAGCTTGCTCGCGAGCTAACGGATTATGTTGTGGAGCATGGGTTTACCCACGTAGAACTGCTGCCGGTAGCCGAGCACCCGTTCGCCGGATCATGGGGATATCAGGTCACTTCGTACTACGCGCCCACATCGCGATTCGGAACACCCGACGATTTTCGGACGCTAGTCGACGCCCTGCACCAAGCCGGTATCGGTGTCATCGTGGACTGGGTACCGGCGCACTTTCCCAAGGACGCATGGGCTCTGGGACGGTTTGACGGCACCCCGCTGTACGAACATTCCGATCCCAAGCGTGGAGAGCAACTCGACTGGGGTACTTACGTATTCGACTTCGGCCGTCGGGAGGTACGTAACTTCCTGGTGGCCAACGCATTGTATTGGCTCGAAGAATTCCACATCGAC
>Ga0210407_10004069_pt1 | contig 11634 bp, 8 predicted proteins | sample IncBWC27MmetaG_FD_150860 | JGI IMG/M metagenome (GOLD analysis project Ga0210407, IMG submission 150860) | Forest soil microbial communities from Barre Woods Harvard Forest LTER site, Petersham, Massachusetts, United States - Inc-BW-C-27-M | ecosystem: Environmental > Terrestrial > Soil >... | reverse complement strand
GCGCCCTCCAACCACAACCGTCGGATCAAGCCCGCCCGCGGCCAGCACAGCCGCAACCATCGAAGTCGTAGTGGTCTTCCCATGCATCCCGGCGATCGCGATGCCGTACTTCAGCCGCATCAGTTCTGCCAGCATCTCAGCGCGCTGAATCACCGGAACATGCAACCGCCGAGCTTCAGCAACTTCGGGATTATCAATGGAGATCGCGGAACTGGTGACGACGACGTCCGCGCCGACCATATTGGCGACAGCGTGTCCTTCGAAAATCGTCGCGCCCAAAGCAGCCAATCGCTGGGTAACCGCCGAACTCCTCAAGTCGGAGCCGGAGATCTTGTAGCCAAGATTCAGCAACACCTCGGCAATCCCGCTCATGCCGATGCCGCCGATACCCACGAAATGAATACGTTGAATCTTGGCGAACATGGAAACCTGGTTCCCGCCTGAATCGGAGGGATCAACGCTCATGTTAAGAGAGCTGATTTATAAGAACTGATGATAGACGATTAACCGCCTACCCCTGTGCTCCCCTGTGGCACCCCTGTGTCCTCTGTGGTTAAGCCCTTCTCGGCGCCCTCAGCGTCTCGGCGGCAGATGGTTCTACTCACGATCAGCCAACCGCACCACCATCTCCGCAATTTCCTCAACCGCCTTAGGATGCGCCAAAGATCTCGCCGCCGCCGACATGCTCCGCAGCCGCCCCGCATCACCGATCAAAGCCGCAATCGTATCGACCAGATAAGCCGCGCCCAGATTACTTTCTTCGACTACCACCGCAGCCCCCACTCGTTCCAGCGCCCGCGCGTTCACGTTCTGATGATCATCAGCCGCGGCCGGAAAGGGCACAAAGATAGCCGGTTTGCCCGCCGCAGTAATCTCACCGACCGTGCTGGCGCCGGACCGGCAGACCAGCAAGTCGGCGCGCCCGAACGTCCCCGGCATATCGTCAATAAACTTGTGGACTTCGCCCGAGATTCCCGACCGCTGATAAGCCGCCAGCACATGGTCATAGTCGCGCTGTCCCGTCTGATGAATGACGTGGATCCCTGGAATCTTCGCGCGCAAACCAGCCAGCGACTCGATCATCGCCTGATTGATAGCGCGCGCCCCCTGACTCCCCCCAAAAACCAGCAGGGTCGGCGGACCGTCAGTTTTCGAGGCAATAGAAAAGAACGCTGCCCGCACCGGAACGCCCGTCACGCGGCAGTGCGGAAAATACCGGCAAGTCTCTTCAAAATGCACCGCCGCCGCGGACACCCAACGGGCTATCATTCGATTTGCAAATCCCGGCACGACGTTAGGTTCAAAAGCCAGCGTAGGAAGTCGCCGCCGAATCGCAGCCACCATCGCGGGTCCGGAGGCGTATCCCCCGACCCCAATCACAACTTCGGGATCGAACTCCGAAAGCATCCGTGAAGAAGCCGCAATCGCGCGCGGCAAATCAAACATCGTCTTCGCCCGCGTCATCAGGCTGACATTTTTCAGAGCGCCGACCTGAATCAGCTCCAGACGAAACCCCGCCTGCGGCACCAGCCGAGTCTCAATCCCACGAGCCGTCCCGATAAAAAGAACCTCGGCGCCTAGTTGCTTCTTAAGTTGGTGAGCGATGGCCAGCGCCGGGATAACGTGCCCGCCGGTCCCTCCGCCCGCAATGATGATGCGCATGAATTCTTCGCTCCGCCCCGGAAGGACGTGATGCAACTGAGATTCGTATCAGGGCATGCCTTCAGGCATGCCGTCAGCGCATGAACAATCGACGCGCCTTAGGCGCTGGGCACTCCGGGCCTCACCACAGGGTATACGAGCCCGGCATCTTCGTTATTTCGCCATCTTCGCGTACTTCTGTCTCGCTTCTTGCAGCATCGACAGCACCGACTCCTTCTCCGCCTCCGTATTCCACGAGGTATTACTCCGTGCCCCCGCAATCAGTCGGTCAACCCACGCCACAAAGTAAGCCGCATCGGCTGCACTCCGCACCGGCGCGCCCGCCACACTCAGATACACAGGACTAGTCGTAGCATAAGGATACAGATCAAGAATCGGATACTCCGCCTTATCGCTGAAAGCTCGCAGAACGCACCACCCGCTAGACTCGAGTGGGATCGAGCCATCGACATGCGCCGATGTGCGATTGCGATCGAGAGCAAGTTCCCGCTTCACCTTCCCGTTGCAGACGAGTTGCAGATGATCCACGGGAACGATCGAATATAGCTCAGCCGAAAACTTCACTTCTTGCTTCTTGTCCAGCCGCACTTCCCCACCAATCCCTTGCCCGCCCAGCGAGAACCGCAGCAACGGCCCGTTCGTCGCAAACGTCCGTCCCGCCTTGATCGCCGCCAGCCACGGCCCAATTCTTAAAGGCCCCGCAGGCACTTCGGCATACACCCGATTCAAACCCACCGGCCCACGCAACGACGCGTAGTTCCCCATGAAATCCGTACCTGCAGCCGTGGGCAACCGAAAACCGCAATTCAGCAGCTTGTACCAAACCTCAGCCGTCGACTTATGATCGGAAAAACCAACCACCTCGATGTAATCCACCTTGCCCAATGCCACATCCGCGGGTAACTCGGCAGTAAGAGAAGCATCCTTCGCCGGATCGGGAACGCTGTCGAAAGGATGCACATACCCCACCACCGCGCCCTGTTCATGCGCCATGTCGGCGACATTTGCGTTCGGCGGATAAAGGCTCGCCGCCGCCGTATTCGGGTAACCCGCATATCCCGGAAGAAGAAGGTTACGGGTCAGGCTCAGCAATCCCAGGTGTCCCCAATAACTCGTGTGATACTCCTGCCCGTGCAGCAGCAGATGGTTCGCGGTCGAAGCTGGATCTAGTTGTGGCGAGAAATAAGCGATGTCGGGAACGCGCTGCTCTTTGTTGACGATCAGATCCTCAACGATGGCCAGATTCTCCGCGTCCGCCTGCTCCACCAGATGCGCCGGAGTGTTCCGATACGTTCCCGCATAGTTCATGTGTGTATGAACGTCGCCGCTGACCCAATTTGGCACTTCATCCACACCGATAAAAAGCGGCACGATCCGTACCGTGAGGTCTGCTGTGCTATCCGCCTTCACCTCCACTTTTCGCTGCTCAAAATGATTTTCGAATCCGCGCATGACATCGACTTCGACATCGCCGGCGGGCACCGTGATCTCGGACACTCCTGATGTGTCGAAGTAGTGCGCCTCAAACGGCCTCTCGGACCGATCGAAGCTGTCGTCGGCGTGCATCCATGCGCTGTCGGGAGCATATGCCAGCCCGTCCGTGCCGGTTACGAAAACTCTCGCCGCCAGCAATTTTCCGCCCGAATCAACAACCCGCAGGGCGAGTCGCCCCATCGGTTTCAAATATTGTCGCGCGCGCGCGACTATCTCCGTCTGCTCACCACCCGGAATCGTCTGCTCCCACAGCGAAGTATTCCCATTTCGATTCGAGATGAACGCAATCTTCGATCCATCCGGCGACCATCGCGGATTCACGTTGTCAAAAGCCCCATAAGAAATCGGGAACGCATCCCCGCCCGCCGCAGGCATAACCCACAGTTGATGCCAGGCCTGCCCCAGATACGAAGCATAAACCATGCGCTTGCCGTCCGGCGAAAAATCTGGGCGAGCCTTCCAGTTAGTTTCTTCATAATGAATTTCATGCGCTTCGGCGCCCGGCTCAGCCTTGACCTTCCAGAATCCACCCGTGCCGTGAATATGCCCCCGATTCGAAACAAAGAGAATTTCCGATCCATCCCGCGTCCACACCGGACTGATCTCGTGGTCGACTTGACTGTAGTAATAACGAGGCAGTGAGCTGGCGTTCTCCGGAGTAAGTTGCCGCACGTCGCTAAGTAACCCGTCTTCGAAGCGCCCTATAAAGATATGAAAGTGTCCCTTATAGGACGTCGAGACAAACGCCAAGCGCTTTCCATCTGGTGAGAAGCGCGGCTCCAGATTCACCGCACCCCCTGACGTCATCTTGCGCGTCCGCCCATCCCGCGTATCCAGCGACCACAACTCGACAGCGTCGTGATCGTAGCGTACAAACACCACCCAGCGCTGATCCGAAGACCAATCCGGCTGATAGTCGTAACCTGATCCGTCAGAATCACGCCCGGCGGTAAGCTGCTCCGCCTTCGTGCTGCCCAGATCCTGCCGCCATAGCGAGCCCGCCATCGAGTACAACAGGCTGCGCGAATCCGGAGACCATGCCGCCGCGCTCGGCCCCGTCGTCAACTGCGGTAAATACATTTCCCTGAAGTAATAAGGATGCGGGAGGTCAATCTGCTTCAGCACAGCCTCACGCTGCGCAAAACAGCCAAGAACGGAGATGAACAAAAAAAGGCCCACAAGTTGAACCTTAAGCAAGAGTCCTCCACTTTGAAACAACCCGACTTCGCAACGCAGCGGCGCGCCAGTCTAGTCGGCCCCTCGAATCACTGGCAGCAGAATCTGCGACGGATGTTCAGTGTCGTGATACACCCGGATCCGAGCTTTCTTCATCTCCGCACTGTCGACCTCTGATTTACCGCTCTGCAAATTGCGCGAGAAATTCGGATAAAAGCTGCCCGAGATCTGCACCCGGACTCGGTGTCCCTTCAAGTACACATTACTAGTGATTAGATTAGTAAGGTCGAGTTCATAGACTCTCCCCGGTTCCAGCCACTGACGTCCATGAGCCAGATCGCGATAGCTGGCTCGCAAAACATCCAGCCCTGGACTCATCAAGTTGAACGCGGTCCCATCCGCAGAGACATCCTCAAGGCGTACCCACAAGTCCAGGTCGCGACACTCGCACGACACAAACATGTGCGCGTGAATCGGCCCAGTCACCTCCATATCCTGCTCCATGAACGGGGAATCGAATGTCAAAACATCCACACGCTCGGCCAGTTTGCGATAGTCGTGCGCACCGGAAGATTCATATTCATTCACCACCGGATTGGCTGGATCGGAAACGAACTCGCTGAAGCTTTCCCCGCCTCCAGCAGGCTTCGCAGCCAGTCCGCCCACTCGCGCTCCCCTCGCCGCAGGCGCAAGAAAGAACTCAGTTGTTCGACCCGGCGGCGGCCATACATCCGAGTCGCGCCATCGATTCGCGCCCATCACGAAATAACGCACGGGCTTTTCGTGCTCGATGCCATGCTCGATGCCTTTGAGATAGCGATCCATCCAGCTCAGCACCACATTGTCGTAATCGATTGCAGCCGACGGTCCAAACTCTCGCTCGCCCGACTTGGTCTTGCCTGTGCTGCCCACGCCGTGCACCCACGGACCGAGTAACAAATATGTTCGCGCATCTTTCTCCCCCGCGCGCGCCTTGAGCAAGCCAGCATAGTTCGTGGTCGCACCTTCCGGTCCATAGTTGTCGTCGTACCACGCCGACAGATTCAGAACGGCTGCATGCGCACGGTCGTACTTGTTCCGCAGTTCACTCCAATCCCACCACGGATCTTCCGCCGGATGTCGCAGCCAATCGAAGTAATATGGCGCGACTTGCTGAAGCTGCGGCACGACCATCAACGGCTGAGCGTTCAGCATCTTCGGTCCCTCAACGTTCCATGCGGCGAGAGCCTCTTGATACGTGCGTGGCCCGGGAAGATTTTTCTTCACCCGAGTGTCCCAGGCAATGTTGTCCCAGATCCACTCCATCCACGACATGTCCCACGTGCCGCCCGCGTAGAAAAAGTTCTGCGGCGTCGAGAACGTCATTGCCGGCACCATCGCCTTCAAGTGCGGAGGATTCTCCACCGCTGCCAGCCACTGCACAGCCCCCGGATAGGAAAGTCCAAACGTTCCCACCGCTTTGTTCGACCACGGCTGACTGGCCGCCCACTCGATGGTGTCATAGCCGTCGCGGCCTTCGTTTTCATAGGGCCGGAAGTCTCCGCCCGAATGGTAGCGCCCGCGCACGTCAACGATCACCACCGCGTAGCCGCGTTCTACCGCATGCTGGAAGGTCGTGTATTCCTGTTGCGCCGCGTCCTTCCCATAGGGAGTCCGATAGACCAACACCGGGAACTTGCCCGCCTCCGCCGGACGCAAAACATCAGCCCGCAGCACAATCCCGTCACGCATCGGTACCGCCACGTTGTTTTCAACCGTGAAGTGCTGGGATCCAGTTTGCGAGTCTTGAGCAGCCAGCAAGGGAGTGCCGCACAGGAGTAGAACCACGGTCAAGGATTTCATTCGCGGAGAGGGTATCACAGCGCGAAGCCTCAATAGTCAGGCCCTAACACGGTCCCCTCGCCGAGCCCAAAGCCAATTCAGCAAGGCCGCCCCAACCGTGGCCGCCAGGATCACCGACTTACTCAAATCCACCTGAGTCGCCAGTGCTATCGCGATCCCGATCCCCAGCACCGCCAGCACCGGTCCCCCAGGCAGCCGGAAACCCGCCGCCCGCGGCTGCTTTCGCCGCAAAGCAATCAAAGCCGCGCAAACCACTGCGTAGTAGAACAACCGGGCAACCACCGACAGCGTCACGTTCCACGCAAAACTCCCCGCGATTGCCAATCCCCAGACGGCGGCCGCGTAGAACAGAATCGAAAACCAGGGCGTGTGAAATCTGGGACTCACCGCGGCAAACACTTGTGGCAGATCGCCGCCTTTAGCGAGCGCGAACGTGACGCGCGGCATTCCCAGAAGCTTGGCACCCAGATAACCGTACACGGAGACCAGCGCTCCGAGCGCGACCAACGCTGCTCCCCGATTGCCCATCGTGAGGCGCGCCACCTCAGCCAGCGGACGATCCGTCGCCGCACCGGGCCCCAGCACTCCCACCACCACCCATTGCACCAGGGCGTAAATCGCGGTGCAGGCAATCAGCGCAACAAACAGCGCAAAAGCAGCGTCCCGCCCGGGATTCTTCGCTTCGCTCATGGGCGCCAGCGCCGATTCAAATCCACCGTAAGCAAAGATCAGCAGAACCATCGCCTTCAGCCAAGCGCTTGTCGGCATCGCATCCGCCGCGCCCCACGGCGCCGGATGGATGATCGTCACCGCAGCTCCCGCCGACACCACCATCAACAGCGGCAGAATCTTCGCCACCGTGAACACGTTGCTCACCGCCGTGCCCTGCCGTGCGCCCCGAGCGTTTATCAGCGCCAGGAGTCCAACCAGTAACGTCAGGATTACAAAACGCGGCCACGGTTCTTTCGCCGCCGGCCAGAATTCCGCCAGATAGATGACAAACAAATTCGCATTCGCCGCCGGAGCCGCCGTCTGCGCCAGGTACAGCATCCAGCCCACTAGAATTCCCATCAAACGTCCGAATGCCGCGCGCGCGTACAGGTAAGGTCCGCCTGCCTCGGAAAATTGCGAGGCCACCTCTGCAAAGCAGGCCATAATCACGCCCATCGCAGCTCCCGCAATCAACACAGCCAGCACACTGCGTTTGCCGAGAAGCCCCGCCACCGTGGCCGGCAACCCAAAAATACCGCTCCCGATAATCGAATTCACCGCCAGTGCAGCCAGGCTCCAACGGCCAATGGCCCGCACCAAGCCAGTTTGCGGCGATGTCATCGCGAAACCGTTTGTATCACACCCAACCCTTCCCATAGATTAAACTTCTTCACTGGCGTAACTACGGCTATGCCTATGGCGATCCAAAACGACCCCCAGGAGCGTACTAAGGCTATGCCTGCGTCCATCTCCGATATCCGGCTCCTGCTGAGAGTCAAATCCTTACCCAAGTCGTCCGACTCCCGGCGCATCTTCATCACGGGAGGAACCGGCTATATCGGCAGCGGTCTCGTTCCCGTTCTGCTCGAGCGTGGACATCGAGTTCGCCTTCTGGTCCGCCCCCGTTCCAAAGCCAAGCTGCCCGCCGAATGCGAAGTCGTCTCCGGCAACGCGCTCGACGCCAACACTTACCGCCAACTCATTCGCCCCGCCGACACCTTCATCCACCTGGTCGGAGTCCCTCACCCAGCCCCAGCGAAGGCCGCCGAGTTCCGCGCCACTGACCTGGTCTCAGCCCGCGAAGCCATCTCCGCCTGCGCCGAGCTCGGCACGCATCATTTCATCTATCTCAGCGTCGCCCACCCCGCTCCATTTTCGATGATGAAGGACTACATCGCGGTGCGCGCCCAATGCGAACAGATGATCCATGAAAGGAACCTTAATTCCACCATCCTCCGCCCTTGGTACGTGCTGGGACCGGGGCACCGCTGGCCCTACGCCCTGCTGCCCTTCTACAAGGTGTGCGAGTGGATCCCGTTCACGCGCGCCGCCGCCTTGCGCCTCGGTTTGGTTACTCTTGACCAACTGATCCTGGCGCTGGTTGAAGCCGTGGAATCGCCCGTCCAGGGCACCCGCATCGTCGGTGTCCCCGAAATCCGTTCCGCCGGACTGCGACTCTCCCGTGAAGTAACCCGCAAGACCGCCTGAGATGACCACCTGAGATCGGCTGCCCCGTGCCGTTTTCGACCTAAGGTAACTTCAATTACCGAAGCTCATGCACACGGGGAATCTTTCCGCCTCTGCTCCGAGGTGCGATCTTGATTAGAGCGCATTGGTTGGGAAAAGTTTGGTCGGGACGGAAAGGACCATATGGATCGCGAGAACCGGGAAAGCATGGAAGACATTCGTCTCCGCATTCTGCGCGTGACGGAGGATCTGCGCGTGATCCAGCGCGAACTCAACTGCGCCGCCATGCAGGCCCCCACCGACCCAGAACTCATGGAAGCCCTGGCCGATCCGCCCGAGATGGAATCCATCCAGGTGCTCAAGTCCGCCCTCGACCAGATGCGCCACTTCCTCTGGTTCTACATGCAGGTCGTCACCAGCGATTCCGAAATGGGTGAGAAGTTTCGTCAGACCCTGCGCCAGGACGCCCCCGTGAAAGCCCCCGAAATGGAGCAGCAGTTCCAAAGCGCAAGTGACGCCATCATGCTCCGCTATCTGGCCGACAGTAAGTTCCGCAAACCCAACTAAGTTAGTGGAGCGACGGGCGCCCTCGCCCGTCGAAGTCGAGCGCCCATTCCACAGCCGCTGTCCCTCAAGTAAAATCCATCCGTTGCCAACTCCCCCGCAGATCCGCACCGCTGAAGCTTCCGACGCGCCCGCAATCGCGCAACTGGTGAATGCTGCCTTCCGCTCCGAGCGTTTCTTCATTGACGCCGATCGCACCGACCCTCAGAAAGTAGCCGCCCTTCTCCAGAAGGGAAAATTCGTCATGCTGTTCGAAGAGGAAGTGCTGGCCGGTTGTGTATACACCGAACTGCGCGGCGAACGAGGTTACTTCGGGTTGCTGGCCGTCGATCCACTACGCCAGCGCTCCGGAATCGGCGCTCGCCTGATCGCCGCCGCCGAGCAGCATTGCCGCTCCGCCGGATGCCGTTTCATGGATCTCACCTTCGTGAATGTTCGCCAGGAATTGCCCGCCTACTACCAGCGCTTCGGATATGTCGAGAACGGAGTCCTACCCTTCCCAGCAGATCAGGTCGCCAAGATCCCCGTCCAGCTGGTCAGAATGTCGAAGCCGTTGTAAACCGGACGTCTCGGAATTTGCCACAAAACCCTCACGGCCAAAAAAAAAGCGCGCCGAAGCGCGCCAAAGTTTCAGGAGGAACAAAAAACAAAGTTGATAAGCAGCAACCTTCAGCAGGACAAACTCAATCCCCGCCCAATCTCAGCGTCCAAAGCCCGCCGACTGCATCGACTGCTTTGAAATGTCCGCCGTCGACGCAATCCCCTGCATCCGCAGCTTGAACTCATCCGCGTTCGACGCGCTCTCGAGAGCTGTCTCGTAATTCACCAGCCCCGCCTGGAACAAGTCCCAGAGCGACTGGTCGAAGGTCTGCATGCCGTACTGCGACGTGCCCGCCGAAATCGCTTCGCGGATCGAGCGAGTCTTTTCCGGTACAAGAATACATTCCCGGATATAAGAGGTCGCAACCATCACTTCGACAGCCGGCACTCGGCCCTCGGAGTCAGAACGCCGCACTAGGCGCTGGCTGACAATGGCGCGCAACACCGCCGCCAACTGCAACCGAATCTGTTTCTGCTCCGGTGGCGGAAAAATGGCGATGATGCGGTTGACGCTTTCCACTGCGTCCAGGGTATGCAGCGTTGAGAAAACCATGTGCCCGGTTTCGGCCGCGTGCAGCGCCGTCCCAATCGTTTCCAGATCGCGCATTTCGCCGACCAGAATCACGTCCGGATCCTGACGCAGAGAAGCACGCAGCGCCGCCCCGAACGATGGCGTATCGACTTCCACCTCGCGCTGGTTCACATAGCCTTTTTTGTCGCGGTGCAGAAATTCGATGGGGTCCTCGATCGTGATGATGTGCTCTGCGCGAGTCGAGTTGATGCGGTCCACCATGGCGGCCAGCGTCGTCGATTTGCCCGAGCCCGTCACCCCGGTCACCAGCACCAGACCGCGCGGCATGTCGCAGATCTGCTCGACCACTTTCGGCAGGAACAGCTCGTCGAGCGCGCGAATCTTCGTAGGAATGACGCGCAACACCAATCCCACGTTGCCACGCTGCTGAAACACGTTCACACGGAAGCGTCCCAGGCCCGCAACGCCATACGCCATGTCGATTTCCGTGGTCTCTTTGAATTTTTGCTTTTGCCGCGCCGACATCATGCTGAACGCCATGTTCAACATGTCTTCAGCAGACACGCGCGCCTGCTCGGTCAAAGGCAGCAGATCGCCATCAATGCGGAGGTGAGGATAATTCCCCACCTTCAAATGCAAGTCAGAAGCGCGGCGCTCCATGGCGATGCGGAGCAAGTCGTCGATATTCATGCAGGAGGGACTCCAGCTACCGTCCCTATCATCGCCCGAACCGGCGAAGCGCACGAGATGACGGAGGTAACCCGCCGATTGCCCGCTTTCCCGTAGAGGCGCGGCTAGCCGCGTCTCCGCAGGCGCCGAAAACGCCCGTGCGGAGTCGCTACTGGCCCAGAATCAGCGGCAGCCCGTTCTTCCCACCGCCAATCACCACCACCTTAGCATTCGGGCTCTTGGCTAAAAGTTCCGTCGCTTCAATGCCTTTCCACTCGAGCAGCTGCGTGCTGATGCCCTGCGCAACGATTTGCTGGAAGTCGCGCACACCCGCAGCTTCGATCCGTTTGCGCTCCGCTTCCTGCTTTTCTTTCTGCAGGCGGAAACTCATAGCCAGCGATTCCTGCTCCGCCTGCTGCTTCGATTCGATGGAAGCCTTGAGAGTGGCGGGCAGCTGGATATCGCGCAGCAAAACGCTTTCCACGATCAACCCGCGCTGGCCCAAAAGACTCGAGAGCTGGTCAAAGATCTGCTTGGCAACCATCTCGCGCTCGCCGGTGTAGAGGGCGTTAGCGGTATGCGAGGCAGTCGCTTCACGAATGGCAGCCCGCAAGTTGGGCTCGATCAGGACTTCCACATAATTCGGCCCGATTTTCTGGTACACATCGGCAGCCTTGTCCGGGTTGAGGTGGTAGATCAGGGAAGTGTCAAGGTTCATGACCAGGCCTTCGCTCGAGGGCACGCTAGCCGTTTCCTTAATTTCCTGGGTGCGGATGGAGAGTTCGTGATTGGTCTTTAGCGGATTGATGAGGTGGATGCCTTCAGGCAGAGCTTCGCCCGTAACCCGTCCAAACAGCGTCAAGACGCCGACCGCGCCCGAGTCCACGCGCGCAATAGCGGAAAATAGAAAGATCACC
>Ga0210407_10004064_pt1 | contig 11638 bp, 14 predicted proteins | sample IncBWC27MmetaG_FD_150860 | JGI IMG/M metagenome (GOLD analysis project Ga0210407, IMG submission 150860) | Forest soil microbial communities from Barre Woods Harvard Forest LTER site, Petersham, Massachusetts, United States - Inc-BW-C-27-M | ecosystem: Environmental > Terrestrial > Soil >... | reverse complement strand
CCGAGCGAATATCGCTCACAAAGAGTGCGGATGGAAGGATGGCGACAGGGGCGGCTTGGCTGAGTAGGAACTGATTCTAAGGAAGAAGAAAGTCAAAGTGTGCCTTGACATCAACCGGCCTTCTCATGGAAGGACTTGTCGGGCTGTAGCCAGCAAGCAGCACCGAGTTGGACCGCAATGCTCCCGTTCAGTGGAGAAATTTGAGCGCGGAATACAAATAATTGACTCGGTGGAACCCGTGCTCGAGTATCCCCAAGAAAAGCATCCCAATCCCGAGCAGCAGCACACTCGACGGCTCCGGCGTCGACGCGGCTGGGGCAATCGTGAGCGTGTCGTTACCGTCGGTCAGAGTTCCAAAGTGCGTGTCTGGAAGTCCCAGAACAAGCGTGAACGTGGTTAGGGGACAACTGCTGTTGAATGTGGTCGCGAGCTCCAACGCGGACGACGGATTGATGATCTCAACGGAGGCGATAGTACAGCCATCGGTTCCGAGCACACCTGTGGTCGATTCGCTGAGAAACGCCGTAATCGTGGTGGTCGTGGTCAAAGTGGAACTCACATCAGCTGACCAAGCGTCCGTGGATGGGAGATATGCTGAGGGAACCGTCGAACCGCTGAAGGTATAAACGGCATCCGCACGACTAATGGCGGGCACCATCAGAAGCAGAATCATGACATTAATGGCAATCGACAGTCGCAGCCTCATGAGACGACTCCTTTGCACGGAGGGTTTCAGTCACTGTTTGATATCCACCTGGCCACCAGCGAGCCCCGCCAACACGGAAACGCCTCAAGGCTAGTTATTCCTGTTAGAAGCCGTGAAACGCCCAACCTGTGGCAGACATGCCGCCCTTCTCACGGAATTTCGGATAGACCCCGAGATAGGGCTCAGCATGCAATCCAGTTACCACCTTCGACCAATCCAATCTCGCTCGGAAAGAATAAGGTTTGTCCCCAACTACAGTCTCGATGTTTGGCACAATTCTGCACAATATTGGCAACTAATTGTTCATATTTTCCACTCGCCCCCGAATTTGGTGGCTCAGTGACTGGTAAGTTGGACGGTCTCAATGGGTCGACGCAATACTAGCTCGACATCTATGTACACGCGTTTCAAAAGCTAAAGTCGTTCGCTAGCGTTGCTGCGAAGAGCACACTACCCTGCCAGGTTCTAATTGAGTACGGGCGGGCGGATCGATTCTTTGTCGGATGTACGTTCGCATCAACCGAAGCGACGGTGTTGCATCTACCGGTTGAGCTCCCACGACTTGTCGCGGCCGCGGCGCCACCCACGCGGATTGGCGAACCGGCGATGGCGCGGCCGTTTCTTCGGGCCTTTGGAAACCGAGAGGACGGGCGTTAGACGGCGCGAACGCGGGCTACCTCCGGCTCGTTGACGAGTTCCTCGAAAAGCGTGCGGAAGTGAATCATGGCCTGGCGCAAATCTTCGGTGTCGGCGTCGCCCTGGGATTGACGGAGCGCGCTCTGGTGCGCGGCGCGGTAATTTTCGAGCACGAGAGGATGGTCCACGGAAATATCGTTGGCGCGCTGTTCGAAATCGCTGACAGGATAGCCGCGCGTGGACATCACGTCGGTGAGCAACTGGTCGGCATCGGTGACGGCGCTGCCGGGGCCGTCGACGAAGCGGGCTTGGACTTTGGCCCAGGAATCGATGAAGCGGGTGCGATCGCCGGCGCCGGGCGGCTTGATGTGCAGCTTCTCGACGCGTGCGGCGCGCGCGTCCAGTGCGGCTTCCGCTTTCTGCTGGCTGCCGCCTTCGGTTACGGCGCGGGTGTATTCAGCGCTGCCGAAGCGAGTACGAAGTTTTTCGGTGCGGCGTTTGCGGATGAAGAGCGCGATGCCAACGATTGCGAGGACCACCACCGCTGCCACAGCGATGATGATGATAATTTGCGTAGTGCTTAGAGCTGCCAGATTCATCACTTGCCTCCCAAGTTTTTGCGTTGCTTGATGCGAAATCGGATGTAAATGCGATTGTGATTTTTGGTCGGCGCGGAGATGCGGCGCGCGGGCTACGATTTTTCGATGACTTTTTCGACGTGCGCGATTTTCTTTTGGATTTTGCCGGAGATTTTTTCGACGACGCCGTCAGCTTCGAGGTCGGGATCGTTCGTGAGCTTGCCCACTTGGCCCTTGATGGCGCCCTTCACTTCGTGGAATGTGCCTGCGGCCGCGTCTTTCGTGCTGTCCTTCATCGTGGTGTGCCTCCTGGAAGATTCGACGAATAGTTCCCTGTTACCCCCGGGCGATGGAGGGCGGGGTGAAAAGTTAGCTCGGCGCGCTGAGGTTCGTTCGCGGGCGACGTGACCAGGAGAGGAAAGCGTCTATCGAACGCGCCCGCGGCAGTGGTGGCGGCCGTGGAATGATTTGCGTCGACGCGGCGGAGCGCCCATGCGTGAACCCATTTCACGGATTCATAGAGGCCGCGGACGACGAGTATGACAAGCATCAGCGAAACGAAAAGCCCGATGTAGCCGAGGACAAAGATTACGAACGCGACGATGACTTGAGCTGCGAAGCCGAAGCGGAGCAGGAGAGCCATAGACGACTCCTTGGGCGGCGGCTGACTGGAATGTCAACGAGAGCGGGTGCTAGCCGGGCCGAAAATAGAGTGCGAACAATTCTGATGCGACGCCTTCGCCGCTGCTCGGCTGGCGGCGGGGATGGTCAACGCGGCGAGTGAGCGCAGCGTGTTGCGCCGTTTATCGAGAGCGTCACGCACGGCGGAGATGGAACGCCGGCGCGCGAGCCGATGAGTTTACGCGTTGGCGGAACTGCCGCGCAGAAAGTGGAACAACAGCATGATCAGGCCGACGACCAGGACGATGTGAATCAGGCCGCTGGTCACATGAAATGCGAAAAACCCTAGCAGCCAAAGAACGATCAGAACCGCGGCGATTATCCCAAGCATTTTGTCATCTCCTTGCTTCCAGGCGCGAGAGGGTCCGCGAGTTGGTTCATGCGAAACGTGTGGATAGCCCTAGCGGCGTGGAAAAACTACGCACGGTCATAACGGTAGTCGGGGGCGGCGCGCAAGACTGTCTTGTTGTGGACACTTTTGCATTTAATTTTCCGATTTGGTGCGTTGTGACGGAAGAGCGATGCAAAAGAGAACCGCGGCCCGGCGTTGCTGCGTGCCGGGCCGCGGCTCAATTTTGTGGGGACAGGTTCGCGCGATTATGCGTTGGCCGAGAAGTCGCGGTTTCGCCGAGCCATGATTCCGACGGCGAGCAGCCCAAGCGCTAAGAGTGGAAGCGCGCCGGGCTCTGGGACGATTGCTGGAGGGTCGTTGTTATCCTTATCCTTATTCTTCTTACCTTTGCCGACGCGATCATGATCGGGGTCGTTTCCAATAGAGCCAAACCGCGAACCTTCGCTGCCGAAGTCGAAGAATGCAGGCTCGCTGGAATTAAATTCAACAGCATGGCCGGGATGAACGCCTGGTTCCGATCCAGTGGGAACGAGGGTGCTGAGAACCAAGGAATTCTCTGAGCCGCTGAAACCGAAAGCGCCGCCGGGATGAAAGCCGTTGATGGAGAGCATCGCGGAAGTGGGGTCGGATGGACGCGCTTCGTTCCGAGGATCAGCAAGCGCGAGAGCGAAGGTGCGAGTGTGGTGGGCAGAGTTTGCGCTTGGCGCAGAATCTTCCGCGACGAATGCGTCAGGCACGTCTATGGACCAGCCCGACGCGACTGCCGAAAAAGGATACGAAGCAACTCTCGCGGCCGCCGGCAACGTGAATTTCGTATGGGAGGTCTGGATCGCTGGCGCGGAGCTTCCGGGATTCGAAGGCTCGTTTGTGGAAGCCGTGTAAAAGATGCTATCGGCGCAAACCGGAATTGCGGCTATCAGAGCAACTCCGCCTAGCAGTAAAGCTGACCTGAACTTCATATGTTTTCTCCCAAGATGAATGGTACGGCTTCCATTCATACGAAATAGTAAATGCCAGGAAAAAGGGAAACTGTTCAATTTGGCACACATTCCCGTCTTGCTTTGTGTTCGCAGCGCAGCTGGGGCGAAGAGGTGGGGGCCTTCGTTCAGTAGAGCAGCGGACGATTAATGCGCGGATTGCAGGCGGAAGATTCGCAGACGCAATTTGCAGCAGTGTGCAAAAGAGAACCGTTTCGGCTCGGGACCGTACGTAGAATCCTGCGCGAATGGCGAGAGAAGGGGGAGAGAACTTTGCAACCAGGGCTGGGGGCTGGGTACTTTCTCCCTTCCTCGCCTTCCCACAATTTGAACGTGGGGACAGGCGAGATGCGGTGGCCGACCGGATCGGGCAAGCGCAAATCCCCATTGAGTCCCGATGTTCACACAGATTAGTTTGAGGTCACGGATTGCGATGGATCTGAGAGCAGAAGTACCGTGCCGGTATGTCCGCATTGCAATAGCAAAAACATTCATCGCTCGAAGCGTAGAGGTATATTCGAATTGTCAGTGTTGAGCATGGTGCCGATAAAGCCATTTCGGTGCGAGGAGTGCGACCGGCGGTTTTACTGGTTTGCTTCTGCGACGGATTCGATCCAGGCGCATACGGGGACTTCGCGATAGAACAGCGGTGAGATGTGAGTTCCACACCGGACTGCGCGTCGTATTGTGGACGACGTGACGGACGACGCGCACGATAGGTATTGCACCCTCAAACCGGTACGTCAGCGGCTGGAGCCACGACCTACAAAGATTCTCCAGCAACTTCAACGCCTGCCCGGTCTCGCTTGGTGGGGGCGATGCACAAATTCAAATGCGAGCCAGGGTTCGCGACGTGCTTGGCGCACCGCCAGGAGTGGGCAGTGCCGCTATTACCTCTGTTCTTTGAAGAGCAAATCCCTCTCTGCGTCCCGCAGCCGCCAAAGTGCCGCAGGAAAGAAAAAGCGCTGGGCTCGGTTCGGGATGACACGCAGTCCTTCGGTTCAGCGCGCTGCGGAACCACGACTTACAGGTCAGCCCCCGGTTCGTCGGTCAGGATACTAGCCGAGTGAGGCGACGTGTGCAGATTACATTTTTTTGTGATTGAAGCGGAGGAGTTCTCCGGACAGGCGGGCGCCTTGCAGGCGCCATTGCGTGGGGTCGCAGGGTTGGCGCAGCCACTTTGATACAGTGAGCCAGAGTTGCGGCCAGTCAATTGAGGAGGCGACGGTCAGGCAGCGGTCCGTCCATGCAAGACATTCCGAGTAGAGTGATCTGACGGAGCTTCGGCAACGCGCGGGTAGTTGGGTGATGTGCGCGATGGTGCGAGAGCGGGCGCGTGCGGTGACTGCTGACGAGAGACGAGGACCCAAGTTGGAGATCCAACCGACGAAGATGGCGCGCAGGGCGACTAGCTTCATGAGGGCGGAGTTGAGCGCAAATGATTTCTGGGCGCCAACTCTGGATGAGGGTCGCGCGAGATTTTGAAAGCTGGACGCTTGGCAACGACTCGCGGCAGACGAAACGGCGGGCGCGGATTTGGGTTCGACCAGATGCAGGCGAGGCGGATGATTAAGCGCGGCGGGCTCCGGGTCCAGGGCTAGCGAAGTACCAACTTCGGTGAAAAAAGTGGTCCAGTCAGCAAGCAGCCGCGCTTCTAATTGTCTGTGCCAGGGAGCGGCGGGCGGGGCAGGTTGGATATTGAAAGGTTCTGCGGGTCTTGCGAAACCCTGTTCGGAGCTCGGTGCGAACGCGCGTTCGGAACGCGGGGCGAAGTTCTGTTCATAGCTAGCCGCGACCTCCGGTTCGGATCCCGATTCGAAACCATGGTCGGACGGCGGCGCGATGGCGTGTTCGGGGGTCAGCGCGAAGGCCGGTTCGCAACGGATTGCAAAGGCGCGTGCGAAGGGCGATGCGAAGACCTGTGCGAAGGGCGGCGCGATGGGGCGTTCGGAGCGCGACGAGTGACCCGGTTCGGAGGGCTGAGCCGAGGGTGTCCCGTCGGCGGCATCGTCCTGAAAGTTTTCGCGGTGCAAGAGCGGAGCGGCGGCCTCCTCACCCGGGCTGGAGACACTATCGGGGGCGGTTTGCGAGCGCGGGGCTGGGACGACGGACGGGCCTACACATTCAGGAACGGGCGGTTCGTGTTCGTCCGTCGCCGAGAGAGACACGAGCGCGTTCAGGAAGCGTGATTGCGCGGGAGTCGCGGTGGACAGCGGGCCTTCCGCAAAGCTGGAAGCCGGAGTGAACGGCCTGCCATCGTCAAACTGAAATTCGCTGGCGACTTCGGCAACGAAGCGCGCGGGGACGGGCTGAATCTGTTCCGCGCTGGCATTGATCAGCGCGTGCTCGCAGAGCAGGTTCATGATGCGTGGGATGCCGCGGGAATAAAAGTGCACAGCCTCCATGGCATCGGATGCAAAGATTGGCGGGCCATCGGCGCCGGCGATGTGCAGCCGCGCCTGGACGTACTGGCAGGCTTCGTCGAGTGAGAGAGCGGCGGTTTTGCAGCGCAGCGCGATTCGCTGCTTGACCTGGCGGAGTTCGGGTTGTTGGAGACGCGCTTCCAGCTCGGGCTGGCCGGCGAGGACGATCTGCAACAGCTTTTCGTTGGAGGTCTCGAGATTTAGAAGCATGCGAATTTCTTCCAGGACGCGATTGGAGAGGCCTTGCGCTTCGTCCACGATGACGACCGGGGTGTCGCCGGCGCGATAGCGTTCCCACAGCCACTGGTGGAGGCGCATCAGGGCGTTGTCTTTCAGCCTGGCATCGAACTTCACGGCAAAATCGGACAACACAAAATCAAAGAGATGGCTGATTTCCAAATGAGAATTGAAGATAAAGGCGGTGGGCGCGCGCTGCTGATGCAGCCAATCGAGCAGGTGGTTGAGCAGCGTGGTCTTGCCGGTGCCGACTTCGCCGGTAAGGAGCAGGAGACCTTTGCGGGCTTGGATGCCGTGCTTCAGACCGTCCCACGCTTCCCCGGTCTGACGGGTAAGAAACAGATAGCGGGGATCGGGGTTGACGCTGAAGGGGTTTTCGCGCAATTGAAAGAATTGGTTGTACATGTTGGGGTCGCCTGGCCCGGTGTTTATGTAGTTGCCTAAATTTCAGAAGCTTCGCGCGTGTTGCATCAATTGATGAACGGTGGTTTTTCCAGAGGGCCCGCCAGCCGGCCCTTCGGCTTTACGGACAGTCTCTCGAGGCGGTCTTCCGGATCGGGACGCTGCCGCGCCAGAGCTGCCAGATAGGTGACGCGATCGATCAGGTGATATTCCAGCAGGGTGGGCCGCCGCAGATCGCATCCGAATATTTCGAGCATGCCCAAAAAAAGCCGGTCCGGCGAGAGAATCGCGCTGGAAGAAAACATTACCAGGCCCAGTTGCAGGGCGCTGTGAGTCCAGGAACAGAAATGACTCTCAGCCTCGTCCGGCAAGGAATCGATCGAGACCACATCGCCGATACGAACATCGATCATCATACAGAGCTTGGTCAAGATTCCGGGCAGTGGCGCGCCGAGCGAAATCAACTCGAGAATCTGGCGCTCGCCGACGACCTGGCAGCGGCGGTTGTCGGTGGATTGTCGATGCGGCTGGAATTCAGCAGGAGGCCGCTTAATGCGTGATTGTTCGGTCATGTTAGCCACCTCGCTTCGCTCATGCTCCGCGTGACTCCTCGCGCTGATTCGGTGAGCGGACTCGCGCGTCTATTTCTTCCCTGCGAATCTTAATTTCCTCATCGATGAGCGCCTGGACAATTCCATTGCTGCAATCGAGGTATTTCTGTTTGAGCTTTGCGACCTCGCGATTCAAGTGACTGGAGAGCTGTTCGAAGCGCATCATTAATTTCTCGTTCCGTGACTTGTGTTGAGTTGCCGGGATCCCGATTCGTCTTCCGGGGCGGCGGCAGCATGAAGAGTCCCCTACGTTTGGCCCTGTCCCAGCCCGCGCTTCGCGATCAAGAGGCTGCGATGTTAGAAGGAGCTAAGCCGCGAGAATGTTCACTTTTGTACACTTTTGTGTTCGGCCAGAATTCCCGTCCGATAATCGCAGCTGTGCGACCCAGAAAACCCCCAAATCACGGGCGCGCGCTACTGAATATAATGTAGGGGAATTTGCCGCACGCGAGCAGTTCTCATATCGTTTGCGGAACGCCGCTGAACCTGGCCAAGCCGTTCAGCTCTATCTCGATTTCGAAGCGTCCCTACTCGTCGATTTAGTGGCTACCAGAAGTACGAAATTGTCTGTTAAGTCAACCAGCGGATGCAGAGTGTTCCGTTTTGGACATTCCCGTCTAGCTTGTTCCGATATGGCAATGATCGATGACGCTGACCTAGGTTTAGGGGCACTTTGCGAAGCGCTAGCGCCCCCAAAAACCAGGACACTTTCAGTGCCTTCGACCTCAACAGATCGCGTCAAACAGCCCGAGCCGGCTCCTATTCCGAGCGGATCGGCAAGCAGGCGGTTGCCCGAGCGCATCCTTTTTGTACGCAGGGATGTAGGGGACGTAGAGCATTGCGTGCAGGAGCTCAGGAGAGCGCATTTTAGGGTCACTGCGGACGTAGTCCTAACACCGGAGCAGTTTGCCGCGCGTCTGAAGGCGAAATTCTACGACGTAGTGCTGGCCGAATACCCCTCCCCGAACTGGCAAGGACGGCACGAGCTGGAAATGCTGCGTCTGCGCGAGAGGCAGATCCCCTGCATATTCCTGATTCGCACCACGCAACCGGAGACGGCGGCGGAGCTTATCACCAGCGGCGCCGCCGATTGCGTCAGCATGGATCACCTCGAGCATCTTCCCGTGGCCGTTCGTCGAGCCCTCAGTGACAATCATCTTCGCGAAGAGCGCGATCTCACCGAAAAAAACCTGCGCCATTCAGAAGCGCGCTACCGCGCTCTGGTGGGAAACCTGATCTATGGAATCTGCCACTGCAATATCAAAGGTAAATTCCTCGACGTCAATCCAGCGCTGGTTACCATGCTGGGTTATGAGTCCTGCGAGGAACTGCTGGCAGTGAACCTGGTGGCTGACGTCCTCAGTGATCCCTCCAAACGCGTTCAGTTGCTGGGCCGGCCTGCGGAATTCAATGCTGCCGATCCCCTGGAAACCGAATGGAAACGGAAGAACGGCGCAACCATCAAAGTCCGGCTCAGCGGGCGCGAGGTCAAACATGAGCGCGAGACGGAAAGTTACGAGATCATCGTTGAGAACGTCACGCAGCAGCGCACGCTCGAAGATCATTTACGTCAACAAGCAGCCAAGGATGCTCTGACGGGCCTCGCCAACTATCGGCACCTGGTGGAAACCGTTGACAATGAAATCAAGCGCTCAGAGCGCACGGCCCGTGAGTTCGCCCTTTTGTTCCTTGACCTGGACGGTTTGAAACTGATCAACGATCATTTCGGGCACATCACCGGCAGTCAAGCACTTTGCCGGCTGGCCGATGTTTTGTGCATCTGCAGCCGCAAGGTGGATACTTCGGCGCGTTTCGGCGGAGATGAATTCGCGCTGGTGCTGCCTGAAACGGGACGAGTGCCGGCCAACTTCGTCGCCCAGCGCATTTGCGAGAGTCTCGCGAACGACGGCCGGGAGCCAAAGCTGTCGGTCAGTCTCGGTGTCGCTATTTATCCTAAAGATGGTGAAAGCGTAGATTCCCTACTGGGCACAGCAGACGCGGCTTTGTACGAGATGAAAACCAGAGTCCGCGGTTCACGCGCAAGCGCCCAAGCGAAGGACGCGGCACTCCGTCATCTATCGGCGGCAGGCGGCAAGACGGGATAGGTGAGCCAATGACGCATAGACCCAAGCTAATTAACATTCAGCGCGCTTCAGCTTTCCGGCTGGACCCGACGTTAACCGGTGAAGAAGCGATCGTACTGCGGGCTCTTGCCGGTGGGAACACCGACCGGCAAGTGTGCAGCCAACTCCGGATGCACCCGAATACCTACCTGCGCATGATGCGCGAGATGCGGGAAAAGATCCACATGACGGACAACGTTTCCCTTATCGAGTGTGCTAAGGAGCGCATCAAAGGCGTTGACCAAAGAATCGACCGGGCGGATAGACAGGCACGCCTCGCCTAAGTCGGACCAATCGCCCGCGTGAGAAAACGCGTTCCCCGATGCGATTGATAATGCCGTCGAGTCGCTGCGGCGCCTGAAGTCGCGATTTCCGGCTCCCGGCAAGTAGTCGCCGCACCAGAAATCAGCAATTATTATCCTATGACGCTCTGGACTTGACTCCGCCAAGTTGGTGGACCCTGATCGAGCGCAAAGCCTCAGTCGCAACGGCCATCGTACTTAACTCTTCGCGGGCTTCGACGGAATCTCCGAGTTCTTCCCGACGAAGGAATATCGCCACCTCAGCCTCACGGACAAGTCGATGCGGTCTCTCTCGTTCCGATTCATCCAAGGCTTGCAGCAAGACGTCCTTCCAGTGAACGGAGCTATCGCTATGCATAGGTACCTCCAAGGAACGTGGGCTTGAACGAAAGATTTGGCGTTGCAGCAGAACCACTGTCAAGAGACGCTCATGGAGAAGAATAGGTTACGCGGGAAACGTAATCTTACGATTTCGGTTTCCGAGTGCGTTCCCGATTCGCCGCCATCGTCCGGGCCATCACCAGCAACAGCTTGCGGTCGGATTCCCTGGCTCGACTAAACAGGCGGCGGAATTTGTCGAATGTTCGAGCGTCACGGGCAGAGCTGCCCCAACCGCCGTGACCAAGCTTCGGAAGTTCTGGGGCCGGAGGCTTTTCGCCGTCGTAGAAGAGTTGGTACATCGGAACTTCCAGTGCCCGAGCCATTTTTTCGAGCGTTTCGATGGACGGAATGGTGTGGCCGTTCTCGATTCTCGAAATATAGACACGCAGGAGGCCCATGCGCTTCTCGATCTCCCCTTGGGACATCTTTTTGTGTTCGCGAAGGGCCTTCAACCGTTCCCCAATGACCATCGCGCCCTCCGATTGCGGCGACACTACCATGCGAAGTGAAGGGACTTCAAGATACAGCGCGCGTCGGGTCCCAAGATGTGTTCACAACGGTACAGATTTCGACTGTGCCTCTCGCTAATCTGAGGTCCACTCAGAATTCTCGTAATGGAGGCAACACGCATGAAAGTACTCGGAGTGATCAGCACAACGGCTTTATTTTTGCTTCTCGGAGTGACCGTTCCGGCGTTCGCGCAGGAAGGGCACCAGGAAGACGGCGCCAAGCCAGCGCAGCATGAGGAAGAGGCTAAACCTGCCCCGAAGCAGGAACAAACCAAACCACAGAAACAGGAAGAGCAAGCAAAGCCCGCAAAGCAGGAAGAAGCCAAACCTCAGAAGCAGGAACAGCAGGCCAAGAGTCAGCAGACCGAAGAGAAAAATCAGCGTCAGCAAGAAGCCAAAGGTCAACCGCAACAATCACAGGGCCAGTTCGCGCGCAACGGTCAGAAAGACAGCTCCGGGCACGTATATAACGAAAGTCACTTTGGTCCAAACCATCATGCTCGCTTTGAGGCAAATGGTGGGCGCGAGTACAACGGACGTCGCGAGTACTCCTACGGCGGCTATTGGTTCTATGCAGGGTCATATCCAGCGTGGTTTTACCAGCAGGACGTGTACTTCATCATGGGAGCGGATGGGCTATGGTATGCAGTGGCATCCGGCAACCCTTCTCTGATGTTCCAAGTCAATATCGGGTAAAGAAAAACCGGGGGTCTTGTTCTC
>Ga0210407_10004063_pt1 | contig 11641 bp, 9 predicted proteins | sample IncBWC27MmetaG_FD_150860 | JGI IMG/M metagenome (GOLD analysis project Ga0210407, IMG submission 150860) | Forest soil microbial communities from Barre Woods Harvard Forest LTER site, Petersham, Massachusetts, United States - Inc-BW-C-27-M | ecosystem: Environmental > Terrestrial > Soil >... | reverse complement strand
CCGCAACCGGACATTTTCGCATTGCAGCACAATGAAGGGCCAAACTAAATAGAATTGCTCTTCGACCGCCAGAGACCACAGCGGCGACATGGCTTCGGTCGGCACCCTGCCCAAAGCCAGCGGAAAATTGGCCCCGAAAAATGCATACCAATACCAGATATGTCCCCATCGCGGGGCAAACACTACTCCCACAAAGATCAAGAACCCGATATACGGCGGAAGAATTCTTTGCGCGCGGCGACGGTAGAACGGCCCCCAATATCCCTCAACCTCCCGCTGGTCGCGCAAATGCAGCAGGATGCCAGTAATCAGGTAACCGCTGAGAATAAAGAAAAGATCTACCCCCATCCACAACATCGGGACGTGAAGAGCGTGAGTTGCAAACACCATCAGGATAGCGATCCCGCGGAGCCCGTCGAGTTGGGGAATTCGTCGCATGAGCTATCTTCATACTGCAGGTTGTACAAGGCGGCAGATAGTGCACATCAAGAGTCCCCGGGGAGACGATATCCGAGGGCGAGTACTCAGAAGATCAGGGTTGCGGAATTGCTCCCCGAGACCGAAGCGAATTCGCCACTTCCAGCAACTGTTGCACATGATCGCGCCAGCTGAAGTCTGCTGATCTTTCCGCCGCGATTATTGGATTGGCCGCGGGCGAAGTCGCAATCGCCAGCACGGTTTCTGCAAGTTTCTCGGGAGAGAATCGTGGAAAATACTGAGCCGCGTCACCGCAAACCTCGCGGTGAACTGGCAGCTCCGAAGCGGCGATAGGCAAGCCTGAAGCCATGGCTTCGACTAGCGGATGGGCAAAGGTTTCGGTATAGGCCGGGGTCACATAGACATCACATGCGCGATACAGGTGATGGAGCAAGCGGTATGGCACTCCTCCAAGTTCCACGACCTCTTCACGGATTTTGAGTTGCTGCACCAGAGCCGCGGCGCGATCGGGGCTGTAGGCACCGGGATTGGCTCCAGAGCGCAATTCGCAGGTCAGGAACAACCTCACATTGCGTCCGGGTAGCGATTGGCGAAGCAGAGGAATCGCACGCAAGAGAGTTTCAAAGTTGCGGTAGTAGTTGTAGTGGCTGACAAACAGCAGCTTCAGGCATGATTTCGCAGCATCGAGTTTTTGCCGAATCGGTTCCGGCAAGCCTGAGCGGTCAGCGAAGAACAGTTCGCGGTCGAATCCGTGATGGATGGCGAGAACTTCTTTTCCGGTCCATCGGCGGAGGTCGTCGGCAAAGGCACGGCTGGGAGCAACGGTGCGATCCGCCCAAAGGAGAGAGCCTCTGGCAAGAAATCCTTTGATTCGCGTATCTGCCCACATGCGGTATTCACCGCGGGAACGAAGGTCGCGATAGAAGTCCTGTGAGGTGTACAGGGAATTCCCGCTGAGCAGAATTTGTGGGACGGGAGAACTTCGCAAAGCGAAATTCCCAGCGGAAATCAAGACCTCGGCTCCCGACTTGCGAATCAAGGCCGGCAAATCGCGCTGCTCGAACCAGAAACGACGGGCTGCGCCGGAGGGAGGGCTTGCATCGGCCAAAATAATGTTGGGAAATCCGCTGCACTCGCTTCGCAAGTCCGGTTGCACCGCCAGAGTAGTGCGGACGGTGGGCAAGGCCGAGAGTTGCGGCAGAACATTGTAGAGGTAGGTGAGGCCGGCGCCGGCGCTTGCCCCAAGACCGTTCAAGAACAGATGCGTCATTGACCGGAAGCTGGGGCCAGGAATTGGGGCTCGGAGATGGGCAGAACAATCTGGCTCGAAACTGCCTGGGGTTGGTGGAGCACATCCACAAAGATGAAAGCAATCGTCCAGAAAAAGACGCAAACGTAATACCCCACGGCAAACATCCAATCTTCGAAGGTGGCATGGATGATGCCGGCTGCGACAATTCCGGCGGCGGGGATCATGGGGGAGAAGACATCTCCGCTCCGCCGTATTACTGAAAATACTTTGCGCACATTGGCAACCATGAGGGCCACCATGAAATAGAATGGGACCACTCCCAAAAGGCCGGTCCATTCGGCGATTGCCAAGTAACTACTGCCGTGTTCTCTAACCACCCGGGAATCAAAGTGGCCGTGGACCGGCACAAACTGCGACACGTCATCATTGGTAAGGCTGGTGCCGAAACCACTGCCAAACCAGGGATGGTCTTGAATCACCGCCCAGGTCTCCTGCCATGGGCCCTCACGGGAGCCCATTACGCCGGTCTGGGGTTTCCCTTTATACAGGAACAGCGAAACCATGGATTCCGTTCCGTTCCAGCGCGGGGTGTCGGCTGGGAGAGGGACAAACATTACTACCAAAGTAGCGATCAACACGGTGGCGGCCGCACCTTTTAGCAAGGTCCGGAACTGCCGAACCATGATCCCGATCATGAGACAGGACAGCAGAGCGGCGGAAACGCTGGCTCGGGAGAAACTGCTTATCAGCGCCAGCATTGCCAAAGCCAGGGCAAAGCTGCGGCGCCGGCGTTCCGCAGTCGAACGGGCGGCCAGCATTCCCCAAAACAGCATGGGGACGATGACCACTCCCATTACTATTCCCAGCGAATTGGGGTTTCCAAACACCTCAAAATGAAACAGAAAATAGCTAGCGGCAGAGAGGTAGGCCAATATCTCGCAGGCCAGCAACAAACCACGAAAAAACTTTTCCGGGTTGAGCAGCGGCGCCGCCAGACGCGCACCCGCTGATCCGTACAAGAAAAGCAGAAGTAAGCTGAGCGCCTTGAGCAGCGATTCTTCGGGATACGCCGAAACGACGGCAGACACCAATGCTGACAGAACACAGAAGAATGCAACCAGGTGAAAGGTCCCGAAGTAGTGTTGGCTATCCTTCATGTAAATGGCGAAGCCGGCGAGGGCGCCGATGGCCAGAACAAACCAGCGACCCTCCAACCAGATGGTACGAAGTGGTAGATCTGCGCCCGCCCACAGGAATGCCGCCATCAAAATGAGGAAGAAAACCTGGCGGTAGCGAGTCAGCGCGGCGAAAACGACCTGGGCAGCGATAACCACCCCCAAAGAGTAAGGACTGGCAAGATAGTCGGGGCGGCGTAGGAGAATCAGCAGAAGGAGGAAGGCTCCGCCCATCAGGATCGCCAGTTTTTTGAGTCCGCCATCCAACATGAATGATTCTCGGGGTCGATCATCTGGCCAAATGATCGGACCGGTGAAAGAGCCGCGATTGGATGATAGCAGCGTCTTTTCTGTGGAATGGTTACCGAGGCAGGTTCGCCGGACGGGAGAAAGTTACCCAGGGGGTCGGTTCACTCCGCGGGTTTAGCTTCGGGAACGGCAGTCGACGCTGGGACCGAACTGATCCATGCTGCGGCACGGTCGTCAGGGGCGGAGAAAACCGATCGTGCGGCTTCCGCGATGCCAGCGGCGCAGGCCTGAGGAGAGTAGTGATGAATCAGGTTTACACTCTCACGCGACATGCTCTGGCGCAGCGGCGAATCCGTTGCGATTTCTTGCATAGCGGCAGCCAGTTGATCTGCATTATGCGCTGGGACGAGCCTCCCATTGGCATGGACCAGATCGGCGGCGCAACCCGCGACATCGCTACAGATCACGGGCAGGCCGCACGCCATGGCCTCATTGACCACTAACCCCCAGGGATCGGTGTGGGTGGGAAGGACGAAGCACTCGGCTAATCCGTAATAACCGGCAAGTTCATCACGATGTACGAAACCGGAAAAATGCACTGCACCGGGGAAAATCGAGCGGGCGATTGCCTCGCAATCCGCCCGCAAGGGCCCATCGCCTGCGAAAACCACTCCTACCTCAGATCTAAGCTGGGGACTCAGCCGGGCGTAGGCCTCAAGCAGATCGAGCACGCCTTTTGCTTCCACCAGGCGTCCGACAAAAAGAAAGTAGCGTGCGGGCAGGCCAAGTTCACCGCGTAGCCGGTCTGAGTCGCTCCGCAGGGCCCCTACTCGTGTGGAAAACAGGTTGACATCGACGGCGTTGGGAGCCACGAAAATATTTTCCGGCGGTATCCCCATTTGATAGACGTACTCCCATGACGATTTTCCGGGGACAATGAAACCATCGCAATGGCTGAGGAAGTTTTCTTTGAGCGATTCGACCAGAACGTGCCTACCGCGTTGGTCGAGGGCGGTGCTCTCGCACCACAAGAGAAAATGCACGCCGTTTCTTTTCGCCCAGCGCTGGGCCTGCCAAGAGGCCAGATAGTTGTAGCCTCCGCAGACAATCACATCCGGCTGCGCCTGCCCTAGAGCTGTGGTTACGCTGCGATTCACCAGGATGTTGTACTTGCCAACTCGCCTTCTCCACGACGGAAGCACTTCATGCGAAAACCGGATCTCGTCGCTGTAAATCCGCCACTGCCGCATGGAATCGTCGGTTTCCGACAGGAAGATCACGTGCAGATCGATGCCTTCGCATTCTGCCAGGGCGTTGAAAACTGGAATCCGGTAGGGCGCGATGATCTCGGTCAGGACGACCAGGCGGCGTTTCATCGCGCACACTCCCGGTAAATCTCCGTCAGTTGTCGGGCTTGGTGATCGATGGTGTGGTGCTGCAGGATTACGCTGCGCGCGTTCATTCCCATCCGCCGGCGGAGATCGTGGTTTTGCAGAAGCATGTTCAGGCCGTTCGTCAGTTCGGTTTCGCTGCCGGGAGAAATCAGAAAGCCGGTGTTGCCGTGCTCGATGATTTCTTCAATTCCCTGCCCGCGACAGCCGATCACAGGTTTCCCCGACGCCATCGCCTCCAGATAAACGCAGCCCAAGCCTTCGTAGCTGCTGGGCAGTACAAAGACGGCGCAGCGCTTCATGGCAGCGGCAATTGCTTCTCTGCTCTGGCGGCCGTGAAACTTCACTTTGCTGCTAATACCGAGCGCTTGCGCCAGACGAAGCAGATTCCCCCGTTCCGGCCCGTCGCCGAAAATCTCCAGCGAACAATCGGGGATCGGTTCGAGAACACGGGCGAACGCCCGCAGCAACAAGGCGTGACCTTTGATGGGGATGAGATTTCCAACGCTCAGCACGGTCAGCAGCGGGTTTGACTCCGAGCCCGGGCGGAACATCCCGGCGTCAACACCGTTGTAGATGACTCTTGCGTTCGACGACAATTCTGCGCCTAATTGCTGACGGACTTTCTCGCTGATGCAGATCACGGCCTCCGCGGAACCATAGACGCTTTCCGAAACTCGCCGGCGCCAACCCCGCGCGATACGACCGGATTGACTGGTCGAAAATACATCCAAGCCATGCACGGAAACCACGAAGGGGACGCCCAGCTCTCTGGCGATTACGCGGGCGGCATGTCCGCAAGGCAAGGCGCCGTGGGCGTGGATCAAATCGAAGGCGCATACGGCTTGCATCTCGCGTATGGATCGGAGTAGTCGGGAAGCCAGAAACGCTCCCGCGACGGGCAGCCCCAGATTCCCCGGCAGAGAAAAATATGTTTCCCAGCGTGACGCGGGGCCTGATTCTGCCCCATGAACCCGGCGGCGATAGAAGGGCTGCACCGCGACGACGTGATTTTCTATGCTGCGAGTTTCCATCCGACGCAACGGTTCAGCGATAAACCCGCCCTGGCTGCCGTCTTCGGCTGACGGATAAAAAGGAGTCAGCGTCAGCACGCGAAGTTGGTGGTTTGCGTTGACGAGCTGCGGTGTCAGTGGGGCCACTTCCGAGACTCGCAGGGGTGCGCTGCTCACGATGCTTTCCTCAATTCCGATCTCCCCGCGACTCGCTCAAAAGTTTCTTCCCACTGCGTGGTAATTAAGTCCCAGTCGTAGCGTTGGCTGTGGAAGCAGCCGGAGTGACCCATTTTTCGACGCAGCTCCGGATTGGCGAGCAACCGATCTAAAGATGCCAGCAGTTCTTCATCCGAGCTGGCCTGGAAACCGGTAATGTCGTGGACCACGGTCTCCGGCGAATAGTTATTGCGCACGATTACGGGAAGCCCGCAGGCGGCGGCTTCCAGGATTACTTTGGGAGAACCTTCCCACCGCGAAGGGAACAGAAAAATGTCAGCGCCTTGATATTCCTGGCGCAGAGTTTCTGCGTCGAGCGGCCCCAGCAGTGCGACGTTTTTAAGGCACTCGCGCGCGATCCGCTCTTTCAATTCTGCGGCGAGTAGTCCCTCGCCCGCAATTCTAAAGTCGGCGTCGGGAAAACGCGCGGCCGCGCTCAGCAGGAATTGCGGCTGCTTGAAGGGGCGCAGCGATCCGGCAAACAAAACTCGCGGCCGCTGGTTCGGCGGACGCTCCCAGTCCGGGGCAAAGAATCGCGTGTCCACGCCGGTGGGAATGATCTGGCTGGACAATCCGTGTACGCGATGCAGGCTGGCTTGCGCGCACCTCGAATTACTGAAAAGGTAGTCGCAGCGCAAGACGGTCTGCTGCCACAAGCGAATGTTTTCCTGTGCAATCGTGGGTTCTTTGCTCAGGTCGGATTGGGACTCGATGGTTGCGATGGTGGTCCGCTGGTCGCGCCACTTCTTGCGCAGATTGGTGTACACCCGGCTGGCGGGAGAGGCCTTCATATAGAAGAGAATCTGGTGCGCTCCGAACAGAAACTCGGAGAGAATTCGCACGGTTTGGCGGCGAGGAGGAAGCTGGATCAAGCGAGTATTCCGACGCCGGACGATGCGCGGATCAGGCTCAGCCAGTGAAAATATGCTGACGTGAAAACGATGGGGATCGAGCCGGGAAACAATTTCGCGCGCGTTTCCCATCTGCGCGTTGGCCAGTCCGGCATCGGCGAAGCTATCGACAAGAATCCGAATCGGCGTCGTGGTCATGCCTGCTTTCCCGCTCCCTGCTCCAGCCTTCTCGCCACAACGAAGCGATGGCTGCGCGATCTAATTGAGCGCGTTGGCAGTTGAATGTGCCCAGTCTAGCCGAAGCTCGCGCAGTTGAGCGCTCAATCGCCGCTCGAAATCCCGTGACTTGTGTGATTCCGCAACATGCTTTCGGGCGCTTTCCAGCAGCAACCGTCGAACCGGTTTCGCGGTATCCAACGGCAAGGGGGCAATTTCTAGCGGGTCCGATTGCAAATCGAACAACTGTTCTTCCGCGGCGGCAAAATCAACTACCAGCTTGTGATTTCCCTTTCGCACCGCCAGAAGCCGTGGCCCCAAACGATTTTCGCGGCGATAGGGATTCGCGCATCCGCGCACGCATTCGGTGATAACCGTTCTGTCCCATGAGCGGTTCTCGGAAACTTGGCTCCAGCAACTGCGGCCGCGGAAATCCGCGGGAGATGGGACTTCGAGAATGTCCAGCAAAGTCGGCGCAAGATCAATCAAGCTCAGCGGCTGGTTGAAGTGGGCGCCACGGTCGAACTCCGGAACCCGCAGCAGCAATGGCACTCGCACCAATTCTTCGGTGAGCCGCAACGGAGGATGGAAGCGGCCGCCGTGGTCCAGGAATTCTTCGCCATGGTCGGCGGTAACGGCGAGGGCGCATTTGTCCCAAAGATTCAGATCAACCAGCTTTTCCGACAGCCTGCGAATCTGCTCGTCGGCCCAGCGCACGCCGGCGTCGTAGAGTGCAATGACTTCTTCACGTTTTTTCGTCAGGCGCTTAGGACTAAGATCGCCGCGGGCCCAGTATGAATTTGAATATCTCGCCTGGGCAGCAGTTACTTTGCCGTCGCCCATCGACTCTAGCGCTTCGGGTTTGGGATAGTAAGGAGCGTGGGGATCCATCAGGTGCAGCCAGAGAAAAGAAGGGCGGCCGGAGTTTTCCGCCAGCCAGGCAATCGCGTGGTCCACTATGATGTCCGCCGAGGGGAATCTTCTCAGTGCGTCCAGAGACTCGCTCTTTCTGTCGTTGAGCTTCTGGCAATATCGAAAATAGAGTTCCTCGTAGGCGGCGCCCAGCGGGGCCACGCGGTGGCAGACTTTGGACAAGAACTGGTTGGCGCGACTGGGAGACCTGGTTTCAGGTTCGGCGCCCTGCTCGCGCGCAAACTCCAGCGCCCCTCCATCCAGAAAATCGCGGAATACGTCGAAGCCGCGATCGTAGCCGAACCTGGCCGAAAGATACGGATTGGCGGCGGAAAATGCGGCTGTAGCGAATCCGGATTCCTGGAGCACCGAAGCAATCGTGCTCTCCTCAGGAGCGAGGCCAAGCAAGTCACGCCCCGGAGCGAGCGCATACCTCGACGCCATAATCGCGGGCAGCGAATAATACGTGGGAGCGCCTGCGGCTACCGCATTGTGAAACACGAAGCTCTGGCTGGCGAGAGAATCGAGGAAAGGCGTCGTGGGGCGGCGGTATCCGAGAAATCCGGCGTGATCGGCGCGCCAACAATCAATCGTGATCAGGACCAGCGCGCGCGGAGCGGCCATTACACCGCACCCTGGGCGGCGAAACGCGAGTTCCAGTCTCCCTGATTGGCAGTCACGTTGATGCGCACCTTGCCGCGCTGGAACGCGCCTTGAGTGACGATTCCATACAAATCTTCGTCGTGCACGTACAGCAGTTCCGGATATCTGGATTCGAGGCCGCTTAGCAGCGAATCGAGGGCGGCCAGCGAGGGAGTGCGGAAATCCTTGAGGGAGGAGTGGAAGTTTATGGAGTGCATCGAGATAATGACCGGCAATCCGCGCGAGAAGCAACTGCCGGCGATTTGCAGATACTTTTCGATGTCCAACTCCTGATGGCTGGGCTCGAAGTCAATCGTCCGGTAAAGATGCAGGATACCGAATTCATCCAGGTGCGGCGCGCGCAAACCGTTCCCGCTTCCGTTCTCCACGATCCGGATCCCTGCTTCAGCCCACGCCTGATGCGTGTCCTGGTTTGCCCGGCAGCCCGGGGCGCAGGCCGCCAACGGCTGAGTTCCGAACATCGCAAAAAAATTCGCACGCGCTTGCCGGATCAATTGGCGCTGGCGCTCAGCGGAAAGGAACCCTGCATGCGGCTTTTCCGGATTACAGTACTCATAGCCGATCCAAGGCATTCGCCAGAAGATGTAAGGCGTCTCTGCTTCCCAGAGCAAGCGCAGGAACTCCGCCCGCTCGCCAGCCTCCGCCAGCGCGTTTTCCACCGCGACCGGGCAAAAGTGCGTGGTACCATGCAGCGCCGGATAGAACACGCCTTGATCCATCCCCGCGCGATACGATTCAAATAGCCCGGGACGCGACCAGCTTCCCGGCAGTCCTTCCGCCAGCGGGAGAATTTCTATGTTCTTAAATCCCCCGGCCCGCATCTTCTTGAAATCCAGGTTCGCCGTACAGACATTCATCACCATGCAGGGCGGTCGCCCCGTCGAGTCGCCGTGACGCCGCAGCAGCGATGCCAGCGCGGTCACATCGCCGGCGGTCTCGAGGCTGTAGAGATCGTAGGCCCGTTCGCCCAGCCTGATTCCGTGCGAACGCAACCAGTCGTAGCCTTCGCGGTCGCGAATCCCCACCCGACCCCAATCGTCGCTCTGCAAGACAACCAGTGGCCGCGAGAACGCGAGGCCCGGTTCTTCCTTCCGACGGCGAAACAACTTCATTGCAGACTCCAGCAATTGCCCCCCTGCCCGTCAGCAGTCTATCCAACTTGGAACAGCTTTACGTTAACCGCTAAGATGCAAGTTCCGGTGCATCGATCTCTCGCAGTGGGTCGACTCTTCGTCGGTCCCAGTCCTTTTCTCCGGCACTTTGGTCGCTTGGACACTGTAATTCACCGTGAAGGAGCCGTCCCTGGCGCCAAATCTGTCGCAGATTGCGCCCAGAGAGTTCAGCAGTGGAATTATGGTACAACCAACCACGAAACGCACCGCCCGGTACCTCGCCGCCATATGTATGAACACAGCGAGGGTGCGCATGACTCCGGCCACGCTCCCGCATTCAGGGGTGATTTGCACCGCGGAGAATGCGCACAGGAGTTGGGTTAGAGCCGCCGGAAAAAGTCTCCACCGGTCCTGTTCCGAATCGCGGGGAAAAATACTGGGCGCGCTCAGCAACAAAGTTCCCTGCGGCCGCAGGACGCGATGTATCTCGGCGATCACCGCCGCTGGGTCAGGCGCATATTCGATCATCTGGGTGCACAACACCAGATCGAAAGAGCCGTCGGCAAAAGGCAACCGTTCCGCGGCCGCCACAGCGCTCACCAAAGCCGTGGGGCGAAGGTCAATCGCCCAATACTGGCGGGGCGAAGCGATCAGTTCCCGGTAGGGCTGGATCCGGCCTCCAACATCCAGCACGTCGGGGGCGCGGAGACGCAGTTCCCGCAGCCAGTCGCGAAAAATCTCCCGCCGTCTGCGGAGAATCAGCCAATTCGGATTTGTGATGCGCGGGCGCAAGCGCTCGCTGCCGGCTTTCAACAACCCGGCGTAGTCCTGATTCGGCATGGAAAGCACCGCGCTCAGATGTAACCCAGCCCTTTCAACCTATCTTCAATGATCCGCTGTTCATCCTGATCCATGTGCAGAGCGTCATCGCGCACCAGTTCCTCGAGCGCAGCGGTCAGTACTTCCTCGATGCCTCCGAAGCGATGGGCAAACTTCTGCTCCACTGCCCGGCAGAGATCTTCGCGTAAAGCCAAGGTTCTTAATGGATCCATCAGACGCTCACCCCGTTTCTTCTCCCGTTCAGAGTGATTTTTGCCCACACCAATTTCGCGATCTGGCGGTCGTCGCCTTCCAGGCCAAGGATGAAAAGAGTTCCCAGAAAAGACGCATAGGCGCAGATCAATCCCAGGCCGGAGATTCTCCACGAGGAATACATAGTGACGAAGCCTCGACTGATGCCCAGGAGAATTGCGCCGCAGAGCAGCGTGGGCAGAACCAGCTTGAGATACCCGGCATTATAGGGAAACAATTTCAGCTTGCGGCGCACTGCGGCCAGCGACCACAGATTGGTGGTCGCGACGGTTATGGCCGAAGCCAGCGCGGCGCCGGTCATGCCCAGTCGCGGCACCAGGAGAAGGCTCAAGCCGATCATCAGCGCCGCGTTCACCGCCTGTATCTTGATCATTTCAATTTGATGGCCTGACATCATCAGCAGGAATCCGACCGAGCCGACGCTGCAGTTGATAAGCTGGCCAATGGCGCCGATGGCGAGCACCGCCGCGCCAGACCTGAACCCGGCACCAAACACTTCCATCAGCGGCCGAGCAAAAATCCCAATGCTCAGGGCCAGAGGGATGGTCGAGATTACGATCCACTTGGTGAGAGTGACATAGAGCTTTTGCAGGAGGAGCCGGTCGCCCACGGCGTGCAGCTCGGCGATGATCGGCGAAAAAATCTGGTTCACCGATAGCAGCGCAATCGGAACAAAACCCACCAGCGCCATGGCCACAGCGTAGATGCCCACTTGTTTCGGGGCTAGATAGTGGCCGAGAACAATCTTGTCGGTTTGCGAGAGGGCGAAGTCCACTCCGGCAATGCCGAAAGCGGCAGCGGAAAAGGCCACAACTTTCTTCTCGACGGGGACCCACGCACTCTTGGCCCGCGCTTGAGGGGGCGTCATCTTCCAGACTGAAATCGCCAGCAAGGCGAGCACCAGAATCGCGCTTGCAACTTGGGCGATCATGTAACCGCGCAGGCCCAAGCCGAGGGCAATTAGCAGTACTCCGAGAGCGATGTTTGCCGGAGTGCCGATGAAATGGGTGATGATGGTGCGGCGCGCCACGTCGCGGTATCCGGCCATGACCGGCGCCAGC
>Ga0210407_10004062_pt1 | contig 11642 bp, 10 predicted proteins | sample IncBWC27MmetaG_FD_150860 | JGI IMG/M metagenome (GOLD analysis project Ga0210407, IMG submission 150860) | Forest soil microbial communities from Barre Woods Harvard Forest LTER site, Petersham, Massachusetts, United States - Inc-BW-C-27-M | ecosystem: Environmental > Terrestrial > Soil >... | reverse complement strand
GGGACTTAACTCCGGTGAGGTGATCGCCGGTGAGATCGGTTCGGGGTCTTTCGGTTACACCGCCGTCGGTGAGCAGGTCGGCATGGCTCAGCGAATGGAATCCGTCGCGCCGCCCGGCGGGGTGTTGCTCAGCGAGTCCACGGCGCGGCTGGTCGAGGGCGCGGCGACTCTCGGCGAATCGCAGCACGTGCAGATAAAGGGTGCCGACGCGCCGGTGTCCGCCCAGCGGCTTTTGGGCATTGGGGACGGGCATCGCGCTGTCAGGCGTGCTGAGTCGAATCTGGTCGGTCGGCGCTGGGAGATGTCCGCCGTTGAAGGCTTGCTGGAGCGCGCAATCGAGGGCCACGGCGCAGTCGTAGGCGTAGTGGGGCCACCAGGCATCGGCAAGAGCCGTCTCGTGCGTGAAGTTTCTGCGATGGCGGGTTCCCGTGGCGTGCAGGTGTTCACCGCGTTTTGCGAATCGCATACCAGTCAGGTCCCCTTCCATGCCGTCGCGCGCCTGCTCCGCGCGGCTTTTGGTGTCGAGGGTCTTGACGGGCAGACCGCCCGCGATCGAGTGCGCGACCGGGTACCCGACGCCGACCCTGAGGATTTGGCGCTCTTTGATGACCTGCTGGGCATCGCCGACCCGAATGCTCCTTTACCGGCAATTGACCCCGATGCTCGTCGGCGAAGGTTGACCGCCCTGGTGAATGCCGCCTCGTTGGCCCGCGAAGCCCCCACGGTCTATGTCGTTGAGGACGCCCATTGGATCGATGAGGTCAGCGAATCGATGCTGGCCGATTTCCTTACGGTGGTCGCGCAGACGCCCTCGCTGATGCTGCTCACCTACCGGCCCGAATATCGCGGTCCATTGACCCAGTTGACTGGTGCGCAAACGGTAGCCCTTGCGCCGCTGAGCGATTCGGAGACTGCCGCACTGGTCACCGAGCTGGTCGGACCGCACCCCACTGTTGGCGAGCTGGGCCAGAGGATCGCCGAGCGGGCGGCCGGTAATCCGTTCTTCGCCGAGGAGATCGTGCGCGAACTGGCCGGGCGCGATGTGCTGCGTGGCGAGCCGGGCGCATACGTATCGACGGCAGAAGTCGCTGAGGTTACTGTGCCCGCCACGCTTCAAGCGGCCATCGCTGGCCGCATCGACCGCCTTGACGCCGGAGCCAAGCAGACGTTGAACGCTGCCGCGGTAGTCGGCTCGCGGTTTGACCTCGACCTGCTAACCGTCGTGGGGATCGAACCGGTGGTTTCTGACCTGATGGCGGCTCAGCTCATCGATCAGGTCAGGTTCACCGCCAGACCCGAGTATGTCTTTCACCATCCGCTAATTCGTGCGGTTGCGTATGAAGCTCAGCTCAAGTCGGATCGCGCGGAGCTGCACCGACGGGTGGCCGCCGCAATCGAACAACGCCAGCCGGACTCGGCCGACGAAAACGCTGCTCTGATCGCCGAGCACCTCGAAGCGGCAGGCGATCTCCACGCAGCGTTCAATTGGCACATGCGCGCTGGGGCGTGGTCGAACAACCGCGATATTGGCGCGGCGTGGGTCGGCTGGGAGCGTGCCCGCCAGATCGCGGACGCCCTGCCTGAGAGCGATCCGGATCGCACTTCGATGCGGATCGCCGCTCGAACCATGTTGTGCGGCAACGGCTGGCGAGTCCAATGGGACGCCTCCGAGCGGTTCGACGAGCTGCGGGAGTTGTGCACGGCGGTTGGGGACAAGGCGTCATTGGCTATCGGCATGGCCAGCCTGATACCCGAGCACTACATGCATGGCCGCGTGAGACAGGCATCACAGGTGGCCTCCGAGCTGATGACATTGATTGAATCGATTGGCGACCCGACCTTGACCATCGCGTTCGTCGCTGCGGTGCCACCCTGCAAGTTTGGGACCGGGGAGATCGGGGAGATGCTGCGCTTTTCGCAGACCGTCATCGACCTGGCTCGCGGTGATCCAACCAAAGGTAACTTCATGATCGGTTCGCCGTTGGCGGTCGCCTTCGCCATGCGCGGCACTGCCCGGTACACGTTGGGCCATGCCGGGTGGCGCGAAGACCTCGACCGGGCCGTCGCCATGGCGCGCGGGAAGGATTCGTGGTCGCGTGTCGATGTCAGCATGTTCACCTATGGGGCCGCGATAGAGGCTGGGGTGCTGCTGCCCGACGACGCTGCACTGCGTGACATCGAGGAAACGGTGCGGATCACCCAGCAATCGGGTGACGATCTGGTGCTAGGGAACATTTGGTTGATGTTGGGGATCGCGCTGATGCATCGGGAGTCTTCGGCGGACCGCGAGCGCGGGTTGGCAGTGCTCGGGCAGGTCCGCGACCTGTGTCTCAACAGGCGGTTCTACGTGACTGAGCGTGCGACCATCGACGTCTACACCGCGCGGGAGATGGCTCGGCGGGGTGATCGTGATGGTGCATTGCCGCTGATGCGCGATGCCGTCGATGGGTGGTTTCGTTCCGGAGAGTTCGCCCATGTCGATGCGGCCGTCAGCGGTCTCGTCGAGACGTTGTTGGCCCGTGGGGGCGAAGGCGACGTAGCCGAAGCCGAGGCCGCGGTCGACCGGTTGGCGGCCGGACCCGGCGACGAAGGGTTGGCTCTTCGTGAAGTCTGGCTGCTGCGGCTGCGCGCGCTGCTGGCGCGGGCTCACCGTGATGACGCGGCTTATGCGAAGTTCCGGGATCGTTACCGCGACATGGCGAGAACGCTTGGCTTCGAAGGCCATATCGCTTGGGCCGCGGCCATGCCATGACGGCGGTCGGGCCGGGCGGCATGCCACCTTGTCTCGAAATAGATTCTTGAGCTCAACCGGTCAGCGCATCACTGGGACGAGCGTAACCGGTTGTTATCCCCAGAAAATGGGATCGGCTCGGCTATCGAGGTAGTCGAGTAGGTCTTGGATTCGCGGGCTGGGGTCGAGTGGTTGGTACCGGTGGTATTTGAGGTTGTGGTCGCGCCAGTACAGGGTCCACAGACCGGTGGTCTTGGTGTAGTGCAGGCGCGCGATCGGGAAGCGGGTCCAGTCGGGTCCAAGATCCTCGCGCCACGGCGGCCGGCATTCGCAAATGGTCAGATGCCTTAGGGCGACGTCGCATTCGACGCGGATCTCGCTGCGGATGTGTTCGGGAACCTGATTCGCGCACCAACGTTGGACGCGGGCGACGTCAAGCTGGGGAAGCCCGCCGGTCATGTGGCCATGATCGCAGCCCAGTGTCGCAGCGGCTATGCAGGCGCAAGCAGCGCCGACTGCTGGTCCCTGTCGAACGCGTCGGCCGGGGTGGTCCAGCCGAGCACCCGCCGGGGGCGGTGGTTGAGTTTGGCCGCGACAGCGTTGAGGTGGTCCTGGGTGAAGCTGCCCAGGTCAGCGTTTTTGTGCAGATATTGGCGCAGCAGCCGGTTGGTGTTCTCGTTGGTGCCGCGCTGCCAGGGATGGTGCGGGTCGCAAAAGAACACCGGCATCGACAGCGCCGCAGTAATCGCGCCGTGGTGGGCCATCTCGAGGCCGCGGTCCCAGGTCAACGTCCGCCGCAGGTGCGCTGGCAGCCGACCCATCTGGTCGATCAACGCGCGGGCGACCGCCTCGGCTTTATGCCCGTCGGGCAGCGCGACGACGATCGCGTAACGGGTGGCGCGGTCCACCAGGGTTGCCACCGCTGAGGGGCGTGTTCCGTACACGAGATCTCCCTCCCAATGTCCGGGCACCTCACGATTGTCGGCCTCGGCGGGACGCTGCCGGATGGAGACGGTGTTCCGGATCTGGCCGCGACCGTATGAGGACCGCTTGCCGCGTGGTCGCCGTATCGGACGATCACTACGCAGACGGTGAAACATGCTGGCGTCGAACACCTTCCGTGACGGCATGTACACATCCCGGTAGATCGATTCGTGCGAGACGCGCATCGCCGCATCGCGCGGATACTCCCGCCGCAGCCACTGGGCGATCTGCTGTGGCGACCAATCGTCATCCAATTTGGCGGCGACCACACCCGCCAGCTCCGCATTCGCGGCCAGCTTGCTCACTTTCGGGCGCCGCGCCCTGTCGAACGCGGCGGCGTCGGCGGCCAGTGCCCGGTAGGCATCGCGGCCACCGTTGCGGCCGATCTCTCGCGATACCGTCGACGACGGTCGATCGATGCGCCCGGCGATCGAGCGTGCCGACAGGCCCGCCGCGATCCCGCGCGAGATCTCTTCCCGCTCGACCAGGCTCAGATGATCGGCCCTCCGGCGTCGCGGAACCGGAGGGATCCCACCGGACTGACGTAGGAAACGCCGGATCCGAGGCAGCGTTTCGCCCAGCGTGCGCTCCATCTCCCGGATCGAATCACCCCGGCGCCACATCACCCACAACAAGTTCTGCTGCTCGACACTGAACCCAATCGGACCAACGCCCATCCCGGCCTCCACGCATCACATCATCGATTACCCGGAGTGATGCACTGACCGGCTGAGATCGCCATTCTCAATGAAGTTGTCAAGCCGCTGCGGCGTTAGGTGCGGTGGGTTGATAGGGCTTGTGGTCACGCAGCATCGCCCACATGACGTTGAGGCGGCGGCGGGCAAGTGCCAGCACGGCTTGGGTGTGGCGTTTCCCTTCGACGCGTTTGCGGTCGTAGTAGATCCGCGATGCGGTGTCGGTGCGGATGGCGATGTGAGATGCCAGGTAACAGGCGCGCAGCAGCCGTCTGTTGTAGCGGCGGGGGCGTTTGAGGTTGCCGCTGATGCGCCCGGAGTCACGCGGGACCGGGGCCAGTCCAGCGACGGCCGCGAGGCGGTCGGTGTTGCCGAAAGCAGCGATGTCCCCGCCCGTGGCGGCCAGGAACTCGGCGCCGAGGATAACGCCGAAGCCGGGCATGCTCAGGATAATTTCGGCGTGGCGGTGCCGGCGAAATCGCTCCTCGATCATCGCGTCGGTGTCGCCGATTTCGGTGTCGAGGGTCATCACCTCCTCGGCCAGCCGGGCCACCATCGCCGCCGCCAGTTGTTGCCCGGGTACCACAGTGTGCTGGGATTTGGCCGCTTCGATCGCCGCAGCTGCTACGGCATCGGCGTTGCGGGCCTTGCGTTTACGCAACCAGGCCGCCAACCGGGCAGCCCCGGCGTGGCGCAGCCCATCGGGGGTTTGATACCCGGAGAGCAAGATCAGCGCGGCCTTGCTAGCGCTGTAGTCAAATGCGCGTTCCAGCGCGGGGAAGTATTCCAGCAGCTGGGCGCGCAGGCGGTTGATCGCCCGGGTGCGATCGGTCACCAAATCGGTGCGTCGGCTGGTCAGGATCCGCAGCTCCACCGCGATGTCATCCTCAGGGCGCAGCGGCTGCAGGTCACGGCGCATCCGAGCCTGATCGGCGATCACCGCGGCGTCTTTAGCGTCGGTCTTGCCCTCGCCGCGGTAGCCACCCGAGGCGTGGTGCACGGTGCGCCCAGGGATGTACAGCAGCCGCTGCTCGGCGCCGATCAACAAGGCGATCAACAGGGCCGCACCACCCGCGTTGAGGTCGATCGCCCAGGTGAGCTCACTGCCGTCAGCCAGCGCGGTAATGGCGTTGATCAATTCCAGCAGCGCCGCTTCATCGTTAGCCACCCGTCGCGACAACAGCCGCTTCCCATCAGCATCGATGACCACGCAGTAGTGATCCGATTTCCCAGCATCAACACCAGCCCACAACGGTTGGCCCACAACCACCTCCCTGCTCGCTGTCGTTCCGATCAACAACCCAGCAGACGACCGCGCCGTCGTGTCCTTACACAGCGATCCAAATCGCATCTCTCAATTAGCGGTCGAGTCGTCGCGGGACAGCGGGCGGCCAATCTATTTTGGCCATCACAGCCGGCAACGACATAAAAGCCATACCCGCTGCCCCTGGGTAGCTCGAAGCCTAAGGCCAGCGGCAACGAACCCCTGCAAGAAAGGTAAGGACGAGATATGGGAGTCTCATATCTCGGTCTTGCAAGCAGGGCGAAGACGCCACCGAAATACCAACATCTATGGCGCATTTCAGACCTAGTCCCAGTCGTCCCACCTTTCAGGAGGGGATCCGTGAACCGAATTTTGAAACGTTGTTGGGTATTGGCGGCGGGAGTAGCGGTCGCCGGTGCACTGTTGAGCTGCGGTTCGTCAAACCCGCCCAACTACCCAACCGGCGCGATCGAACAGAAGTACTACGCCACAGGTCCCTGGGCTGTCACTGTAAGCCTTGGCGGCGCATGCTGCGACTCGGCCGGAAACAAGTTCGATCTGTATTACCCGACCCAACTTGGCGCGAACGGATTCAAGCACCCCATTCTGACCTGGGGCAATGGAACGAATGCCACCTCGAAGCTTTACACCTACTTTCTCAAACACATGGCTTCGTGGGGATTCGTCGTGATCGCTACGCAGGACATGAATACGGGTCCGGGACAAACCGTCCTGGATGGCGCGATATTTCTGAAGAATGCCAACAGCGACCCCCACAGCCCGTTCTACCAGAAGCTCAACGTGAACGAGATCGGGTCGTTTGGGCATTCGCAGGGAACCGGAGCGGCGCTGAATGCTCTCATCAAATCGGCGGGCCTCATCAAGACCGTAATCGCCATAGAAATTCCCGCGCAAATATGGTGCAGCAGCCGCGCCAACTGCGCTGACACGAGCAAGATGACCTCCGGATCCATCTTTCTCATCGATGGAAGCGCCGATGGGATCATCTCTCCCGAAACGCAGCCTCCCTGGGTCTCAGGCCAGCAGTCCGTTGAGGGCTACTACAACGCGGCGCCGAACAACATCGTGAAACTTAAGGGATCCCTCAAGGGCCCCAACCACAACGACGTCCAAGGCCAGCCCGACTGCAGCTCGGTACCTATTGGCTGTGTCAACGGCGTCTACGGATACCTGGGCTATCCGACAGCATGGTTCATGTTTCAACTTCAGGGCGACAGTTACGCGCATGGCGCCTTCGTCAACCCAACCGGAGAGATGTTCTCTGAGACCAAGAACTGGGAACGCGTGGCGAGCAACATAACTTAGCTGCACCCGACGATCCCGTCTCGGCCGTCCCAAGTCAGGAGATGATGAAAATTCTTCCTCACGCGAGCACCCGAGGTTGCTGAGGTCACGCTGATCATGGGGCTGACATCCCGCCTGGCGCCCTTCGTGCTGGACGAGCGCCACGAGCTGACCCAGCGGGCTACAACCCGCCAGCGGGAATTTTCACAAATCCCGATGTAGCTAACGGAGCAAGCGCATACGCTCCTGTTCGACGAATCGGGCAACGTCACCCAAACACGAAGGTCACCAAACACGGAGGTTTGGCGGCATGTCCTTCCGTGCCACTCTCATCGCGGCAGCCATGGCCACGGCTACGGTCGGTTGGGCATCACCGGCTAACGCGCAAACGCCCATCGCAGCGACCGTCACTGCGCCGACATCCCCAGTTATCTCCGCCGATGATCAATGTGGGGATGGCTACGAATGGAGTAAGACTAGTGGCGCGTGCATACCGGTCCCGACACGGGCATCGACGCCGCCTCAGGGGGCCACTTACCAATGTGTCGATGGCACCTACTCCTTCAGCAAAACCTCCAAAGGTGCGTGCTCCCGCCACGGCGGCATTGATCACCCGGTCTAACGAGCACCTCCGGCGCGGACGCAGGGCATTCGATGATCTACTTTCGGAAGGCGAAAAGGTAGTGGCCGTTCCCCTTCAGTTTGTCGGCGACTTGCGCGAGTCTGCCGCCAAGTTGAAAACTGTGTCCATCCCGACCGCCCTCGCGATGACCGGCCTAATGCTGCTCTTCGGTGATGTCGGCGTTGCGATGGCTGACATACCAATCGGACCAGGTCCCACCAACTACACCGAGCAGGCGCAGCCGCCGCCGGGAACATGCCGCTACCGCACCGCCGCCAACGGGGAAACCCTGCCCGACCCGAACTGCACCCCCGGCACGATCAGCCCGAAGGTCACCCCAGACACGCTCGATACCACGATCTGCAGGACCGGCTACACCAAGTCGATCCGCCCGCCGGCTTCCATCACCGCAGCCGAAAAGCGCGCCAACGCAGCAGCATACGGCTACAGCGGACCCTTGTCGGGCACTGAGTATGACCATCTCGTGCCACTTGAACTTGGCGGGGACCCGAACGATCCCCGCAACCTGTGGATCGAACCCGGTGCATCCCCAAACCCGAAAGACGGCGTCGAATCTAGGCTGCATGAGCTTGTCTGCGAGGGCAGAGTGCCACTCGCTGCGGCGCAGGAGGCCATCGCCGCCGATTGGACTACGGCACTTGATACGGTCCGTTGAAGTAGCGTTTCGCTAAATTACTGCGCGTCCAGGGCCTGCACCCCAGCCGCCGGGAGCGGCTACCGCGGCATCCACTGAAGTGCGGCCGGCCGAGCGTGGCCGCCACCCGACGCCGCGCAGCACGGTAAACGCGTTAACGCGTCATACAGCTTTGCGCGTGTTCTGTATCAGCTTGCCGAGTAGATACCCGCATGACGGGCAACGGGTAAGCCCTACCGCTGCGAGTAGATACCCGCATGCCGGGCAGCGGCTAAGCGCTACCGGCGTGGTCATTTCGCTATCTTAGGCGCCGCCGCCTTTATCAGTCATCTGCCGCACCAACTCCAAACCGCCCCGACGACGCTGCGACCCCTTACGCAGCGTGTCCAGCACCATGACCAGCACCTTCACCGCCGGCGGATGCACACTCGCCACCCGCGGATTATCCAGAACCCGGGCTAAGGCCAGCGCCGCCGCAACCACGCCAGGCCGCAACTCAGCCGCCGCCAAACCGCTGATCTCGGCCTGGACACCTGACTCGACAGGGCCGGGACCAGATGGCTCGGATACCACCGCTGATGGAATGGTCACCACCGAAGCCGGCGTCGGTCCATTGGCCCGACGCTCCCGGTAATCGCGTGCAGCGACGCGATGCGCTTCCTTGCAGTCTTTGCAGCGGCAGCCTGCTACATAGCTCCGCTGAGTTCCGTGTGTTGCAGCCATAGTTGCTCTCAGAGTTGTTGTGTTTCAACGTAATTCATGATCAGCTACGCGCGAAAAGCGTTGTGGTAGTACCACTTTGGTTTCCGTTGGCGAAATATTTCGGAGACTCCTAAGAGTCTCCGGATGGTCGTTTGCTGCGATTTGCATACCCCCTGGTCAGGAGATTTTTTGGCCACGTCGCCGGCCGCGGTGATGTCCCTGATTTCGGGGCATACCTGGGCGATGGCTTTGACGTCGTCGAAACTGGTGGCGCCGGTCAGGCCGTCGTCGTTGACGTGTAGCAGGCTCAGGCTGCGCACGAACAGGTCGCAATTGTGGCGTTCCAGGTCATTCATTGATGTTCTCCATTTCGGGGTTGGTGGTCGGTCATGCTGCTTTCTCCTTTTCGCCGAATGCTTCCTGAGCCAACTTGTGCACGCACCGCTGCTCGCGTTCGCCGCGGCGTGCCAGGGTCACGGTCACCACCCAGCTCGGCGGGTGCCGTTGCGGACGCAGTATGCGGCCCTTAGCGCGGTACGGCCTGCCATCCGAACGGATGATGACCCGGTCCAGGCTGCGGACACGGCCGCGGTCTGACACCTCGTAGAAGCCCTCGTAGCCGGCGATGGGGCGCCATTGCTCGGTCATGCCGCGCTTTCTTCGTCGCGGCAGGTCGTGCATTTGCGGGTCCAGATAGCTACCGGGGTGACGAGCCGGTTGCCACAGTCGCAGCGAGGGGTCTCGCCGTTGGGTCCGGGGGCTCCGAAGAGGTCGGGACCTTTCCCAGAAATGTCAGTACCTATATAGGAGCCTTCTGTCTCGCCTAGCTTCTCTTCAGAGGGGCTAGGGGTATGTACTGACAAATCTGGGAAGCTTTTTGGCTTCAGTACGTCCGGTTCAACACCTTCGGCGAGTGAATAGAACCACTTGGGTCGACCGTTGTCTGAGTGCTCCTGTTCATCCACCGCGACCACGCCGAGGATGTGCAGCGCCTGCAGTTGGCGATCCACGGTGTTGCGCGGCTTATCGATCCGCCTACGCACCTCGCTGGTGGAACTGTGCGGATGGTCGGCCAGGTCGTCGATGATCGCCAGACGCAGCGGCGGCATGGAATCACGCGCGCAGCGGATCGCCAATTGCAGCGCGTCGCCGCGATCCATCCCAAGGGCAACGGCGCCGCGCACGATCTGGGCGAGTTGCTTGGCGAACCGGGTCGGCATCTCCGGCGCGTGGGCGTCGATCACGTCGCCGCGGTAGTCGTATTCGACACCGGTGCGGGCCAGGGTGACCAGATCCGCAGCGGCGAGCAGCACGTCGGTTTCGGTGTCGGTGATCGTCACCGGCTCGGTGTCCATCCCGCCGAGCACGCCGGCGACGGCGGCGGCGAGCTCGGCGCGCATGATCGGCTCTTCGCCGGTGTTGCCGATGGCCTGCCTGCCGGCGCGCTGGCGTCCTTTGGTGGAGTCGAGGCGCACTAGCAGGAACCGGTCACCCATGGTGGAGATCACGCCGTGCGCGGTGTCCCACGCGGTTGTGACGGCGCCGATCACGGCGATCCGGCCTTGCCATGGGATTGTCTGGCCGCCATCGGTGCCTACCTCGCGGTACCAACGCCCGTCGTAGATTTCGCGGAGCGCGGCCAGGACGCGGGCGCGCAGGTCGCGGTTCATCGACAGGATCGAGGTGACGTCTTTGATGACCAGGACGCCGTGGGTGCCGAGCTTTCGCAGCAGGCCCCCGGTGGCGCTTTTGGCGCGTTCCCGTTTGGGAGTGGCCGAGAGCAGCGCGGCCTCCGAGGAGATGCAACTGGTGACGATGGCGCCGATGCCGTCGAGCGCCTGCACGGTTTCGGTTTTCGCGTTGCCGGGTCCGGAGATGAGCAGCAGCCACACGGTGTCGCTGCCGTCGCCGAATCGTTCCACGGCGGCTGTGGCGAGCATCGCGTCAAGCGCGTCGGTGTCGTAGTCGCTGCCGAGCCAGCGCCGGAATACGGTGTGGGCCTCGGCCAGCGAGAGCGCCGCGACGGCCGCGGCGGCGGCGGCTTTAGTGGTGCCGATCTGGTCGACCCACTCAACTTTGTTTGGCATTTTTTCCTCGGTGCGCTTGCGTACCTCGTCGAGGTCGGCCGCCAGCGCTTGCCCGACTGCCCAGGCGAGGATGCCGTCCCATTCCGATTGGGCAACGTCGCCGGTGCGGACCGTGCCGCTGGAACCGCCGAGTGCAGCGGTGTTGATGAATACCGGCTTGATGGCAGCGGCCGCGTCCGCGGCGCTGAAGTATCCGGCGCGGGCTTCCTTCATCGCGCCGGCCATGACTGACACGGTGCTGGTGTGGCATGATTCGTCGGCTTCGATGTGCCTGGTGAGGATCGTGGTCCAGCCCTTGACCATCTCGGGTCGCGTGGCCGTGGTGTGCTCGGTGAGGAACTTCTTCACCTGCTCATCAGTGGCGGCGTCCTCGCCGGGTGACCCGGTGGGTAGCTTCTCGGCGATCTCGTCGGGCAGCGGCCGGAGCGGCCCTGTTCGCTTCCAGCAGCGGCCGTCGGGTGCGGGGGCCACGACGATGATTCCGTTGAGGCCGCGGATCTCGCCCCACCCCTTACCGAGGGCTCCCTTGCCGTTGCCCAGTACCCAATCTGGCGGTGTCGCGAAGGGGTAATGTCCGCGGTCGGGCTGGTCGGGTCT
>Ga0210407_10004060_pt1 | contig 11643 bp, 14 predicted proteins | sample IncBWC27MmetaG_FD_150860 | JGI IMG/M metagenome (GOLD analysis project Ga0210407, IMG submission 150860) | Forest soil microbial communities from Barre Woods Harvard Forest LTER site, Petersham, Massachusetts, United States - Inc-BW-C-27-M | ecosystem: Environmental > Terrestrial > Soil >... | reverse complement strand
GCTCGATTTGTATCGCAAGGCGCAGGCGAAGCGAGTGCCGTTCGCGCCGGTCTCGACGATGGGCGACTTGCTCAACTCGGAGCATCTGAAGGCGCGCGGATTTTTCGTCGAGATCGCGCAGCCGGTCGCGGGGAAGCACAAATATCCGGGCGCGCCGCTCAAGTACGAACGCACGCCGTGGGAGATTCGGCGGCCGGCGCCGACGCTCGGCCAGCACAACGGCGAGGTCTTCGGCAGAGAACTCGGCATCGCGCAATCGAGAATCGCGGAACTCAAACAAAAGGGGGTGATTTAGCGATGGCGAAACCACCGCCTCTTTCAGGAATCCGGGTTTGCGATTTTACGTGGGTGTGGGCCGGGCCGTACTGCACGCTGCAGTTGGCGCATCTTGGCGCCGAGGTGATTCGGATCGAGACGAAGACGCGGCCGTGCGTGACGCGGATGCTGCCGCCGTGGCCGGGCGGCGTTTTCGACGGGCTCAACAAGTCGGGTTACTTCAATCAATACAACCAGGGCAAGAAATCGCTGTCACTGAATTTCAAACATCCTGAAGCGTGCGAGGCGGCTTGGCGGCTGATCAAGAATAGCGACATCGTGATCAACAATTTTGCGTCAGGCGTGATCGAGAAGATGGGATTCGGTTACGACGCGGTGAAGAAGGCGAATCCGAAAGTGATCATGATCTCGCTTTCGGGGTATGGCGACACCGGGCCGTACAAAGACTACGTCGCGTACGGGCCGGCGCAGGTTCCGCTGTCGGGCTTGTCGGCGCTGACCGGATACAAAGGGTTCCCGCCGATGCACGCGGGATTCAGCTACGCGGATCCTAACGCGGGAGTGCACGGTGCGTTCGCGTTGATCTGTGCGCTGTTCCATCGCGCGAAAACCGGCGAGGGGCAGTATATCGACATGAGCCAGTGGGAGTGCGCGATGGACCTGCTGGCGGAGGGAATTCTCGAGTACACGATGAATGGGCGCGAGCCGGAGCGAAACGGAAATCGCGATCCGCAGATGGCTCCGCACGGAATTTTCAAGTGCGTCGATCTGCCGGAGAAGGTGATGGACGTGACGATCGATCAGTTCGTCGCGATCGTATGCGCCGACGATGCGGAGTGGGGACGCCTTGCGCGGGCGATCGGCAAGCCGGAGCTCGCCACCGATGCGCGGTACAAGACGCTCGCGGCGCGCAAGCAGAATGAAGATGCGCTCGAGGCGATAATCACCAAATGGACTTCGAGCAGGCGCGTTGCGGACGTCGTCACGGAGCTGCAGAAGGCGGGCGTCGCGGCGGGCGCATGCGCGGACAGCAAGTACCTGTCGGAGGATCTGCATCTCACGGAGCGCGAGTACTTCGTCTATCGGGAGCATCCCGAGGTCGGCAAACAGCAGCATTGCGGAATCCCGTGGCGGATGAGCGCGACGCCGTGCGAGGTGAAAGCGGCGGCACCGCAGCTCGGGCAGCATACCAATGAGGTGCTTGCTGAGCTTGGGTACAGTGCGACGGAGATCGACGCGATGCGAGCGAAGGGCGCGCTCGATTAGAGGTTCACATCATGCGGACGCTGAAAGTATTGCTCGACGGTCTCGCGTTTCCGGAAGGGCCGCGATGGCATGACGGGAAGTTTGTTTTTTCCGACATGCACGCGCATCAGGTGCTCGCGGTCGATATGGCGGGCAAGTCGCACGTCGTCTGCGAAGTGCCGGCGTGGCCGTCGGGACTTGGATGGACGCCGGATGGGCGGATGCTCGTCGTCTCGATGACGGATCGGAAACTGATGCGGCTCGCTCGCGACGGGCTGAAACTGGTCGCGGACATGAGCAAGCTCGCGCCGTTTCATTGCAACGACATGGTCGTCGATACGGCGGGGCGCGCGTACGTGGGCAACTTCGGCTTCGATCTGCATGCGAACGAAACGCCTCGCGGGACGACGCTGGTGATGGTCACCGCCGACGGCGTCGCGCGAATCGTGGCGGAAGAAATGATGTTCCCCAACGGGATGGTGATCACGCCGGACGGTAAGACCTTGATTGTCGGCGAGACATTCGGGCGCCGGCTCACGGCGTTCGACATCGCCGCGGACGGATCGCTCAAGAATCGGCGAGTGTGGGCGGAACTCGATCGACTGCCCGATGGAATTTGTCTCGATGCGGAAAATGCAATCTGGGTCGCGTGTCCGACCGCCTCGGAAGTGATTCGCGTGAAGCAGGGTGGCGAAGTGGCGGAGCGAATCAAGGTCGAGACTGATGCGTTCGCGTGCATGCTCGGCGGTCCCGACGGGCGCACGCTGTTTGTCGCGACCGCGGCGAACTCCGATCCTGCGAAGTGCCGCGAGGTTCGAACAGGGCGAATCGAGATCACGCATGTCGAGGTTCCGCGGGCCGGGCTCCCTTGAGTGCGCAACTTACCACTGGCGCCAGCGGTCGCGGCATGGCGTAATTGTTTTCGATGAGTGCGAACAACAACGGGGCGAGTTTCGCTGCGCGGCGCAAACGGCTGATGGATGCGATCGCGCCGGGAGCGACCGCGATATTGCCGAGCGCGCCGATTGCGATCCGCTCGGGCGACGTCGAGTTCATCTACCGTCAAGACAGCGACTTCTACTACCTGACTGGTTTTGCGGAGCCGGAATCGGTTGCGCTTTTTTCGCCGGGGCATCCGGACGGCGAGTTCGTGATGTTCGTTCGTCCGCGCGACAAGGAGCGCGAGACGTGGACGGGAAGGCGCGCTGGAGTCGAAGGCGCGATCGTCGAATACGGCGCGGACAAGGCATACGTGATCGACGAGCTGGACAAAATTCTCCCACGCTACCTTGAGAAGAGCGAGCGCGTCCACTATCCGCTCGGTCTCAACGATAAGATGGATGAGCGGGTGCTGAAGCTGATCCGATGGGCGCAGAGCATGCGGCCGCGAAGCGGGATGGGGCCGTCGTCGATAATAGATCCGCGCGACATCATCCACGAACTGCGGCTCAAGAAGGAACCGGCGGAGCTGGAATCGATGCGTCGCGCGATGGCGATCTCGGCCGAGGCGCACAAGCGCGCGATGATGAAGGCGCGCGGCGGGATGAAGGAATGGCAGATCGAGGCGGAGGTCGATTACACGTTTCGATCGAACGGCGCGGCCGGGCCGAGCTATCCGTCGATAATCGCGTCGGGTCCCAATGCGGCGACGTTGCACTACATCAACAATGATCGCGTGATGGGCGCGGGCGAACTGCTCCTGATCGACGCGGGTGCGGAGTACGATTTTTACGCGGCAGACATCACGCGGACTTCGCCGATCGGCGCGCGCTTCACGCCGCTGCAACGCAGCATCTACGAAGTGGTGCTCGAGGCGCAGCGCCAGGCGATCGAAACGATCAAGGCGGGCGCGCATTTCGACGATCCGCACGACGCCGCGTTGCGGGTGCTGGTCGACGGGATGCGGCAGCTTGGAATACTCAAAGGCTCGGCGGCGGAGATAATCGATAGCGCGACATACCGGCGATACTACATGCATCGCACCAGTCACTGGCTCGGGATGGACGTGCACGACGTGGGGCTTTACCGCGTCGGTGGTGCGTCGCGAGTGCTGGAGCCGGGGATGGTGCTGACGGTCGAGCCGGGACTCTACATCAATCCCGACGACGAAGATGTGCCGGAGAGTTTCCGCGGAATCGGAATCCGAATCGAAGACGACGTGCTGGTGACCGACGACGGATACGAAGTGATGACCGCAGCAACGCCGAAATCGATCGCCGACGTTGAAGCGCTCACCGCAGCTTAGCGATTTCTATCCTCACAGAAACGAATGACAGCCGGCGCGAGTGGCGGCGCAATTCGACCAGCACTCGCCGATTTGGTTATGGCAGTACCATTCGTCATTTCCATGCAATTCGCAGACCTGATAGGTGCGCTTGCATTCGTACTGGCATTCGACCTGCGCGTAGTCGCATCGATTCGAGCATCCAGCGAGCGCGACGATCGCTAGAACAGCGATTGCGCCTATGACGCGCATTCGATTCGCAACTTTTTGCGGCGGTTACAATTCGATCGCGCTAGCGGTGCCGACGATTGTCTTCGTTGCATCGGCCTTGTCGCACCAGACTTCGACTTCGGCGCGCGAGCGCTTGCCCTCGGGACGGCGCTCGACGATCAGCCCCTTGGGGCCGGTGGTATCGTTGCCCCAAACGACGTTGACGAGACGAAGATCCATCTTGCCGCCGTAAAGGAAGCCGAGGCCGAAGCGACGCGTCATCATCTCGGAGATGAAGCAGACGGACATCATTCCCTGCACCACGATTTCCGGAAACCCCAACTCGACAGCCTTCTGCTTGTCGTTGTGATAGTTCCGCGCGGGGCCGGAGAAGGCCATGCACATGTCCTCGGTGATGGTGCGCATCGGAGAATCGATCGGATCGCCACTGCGCTCGCCGATTTTGAATGATCGCTTGGAATCCTTCTCGCGCGTGCGATCGACGACGAATCCCTGCTTGGTTTGATCGGGGAGAAGGAAACTCTGATGGGTCCGGCTACGCGAGACGATCTGACCGCTCGCGTTGCCGACGAGAACTTCGTTCACGACGTATTCGCGATCGCGCTTGATGTAGCGGTCGACAATGACGGCGCGCGTCGTGAGTCTCTCGCCGACCATCACGGGCGCGAAGATCTCCCATTCCTGGCGCGCGTGAAGGTTGCCGTAGATGTTGGGCAGGTACCATCCGAGCGTTTGGTAAACCGCGCTGTGGAGAATCAGCGCCGGCGCGACGGGGCCGCCGAGCGGAGACTTGTCGCGATACCATGGATTGTCGTCGCCGGTGCCTGCGATGTAGGTCGCCACCAGGTCGGGGGTGATGTCGTAGGTCATGCCGCCGAAGTCGCGGCCCACATAAACTTCCTTGCGATCGAAGGTATCGTTACTCATGGTGAATACTAACTCTTCTGTTTGGATTTGATACGAGCGTTGAATTTTGCGAAGTCGATTACCGCGCGACGATGGGTTCCAGAGCCGATTTGCTCGACCTCGTCGAAAGCGCGCACAGAAAACTCCAGCCGGCGTCCTTCGACCTTCGTCAGTTCCGCCTCGGCCCGCACGCTATGCCCCGGCGGAGTTGCTGCCATGTGAGTCACTTCGATCGACATGCCAACCGAGCTCTCGCCTGGGTCGAGATAGATGCGAATCGCGTCGATCGCTGCGTGCTCCATCATCGAGACCATCGTCGGCGTGGACAACACTGCCGCGAGCGTGGCGTCGAGATGGCTCGCGAGATCGGCAGCCGCGACTGTCTTCGTTTCATGTCCCTTTGTTCCAACTGGAATCGGTTTCATGGTCGTACTCCTGGGCGAGATTCGCCGCTCGAGCGCCGGAGCCCCATCGCATCGAGTTTCTTGACGATCCACTCGACGCGGTCGTTGCCCCAGAACGGTTCGCCGTGGACGATAAAGGTGGGCACTCCGAAAACGCCATCGCGATCGCCGGTAGCGAATGCTTCTTCGAGTTCGCGCGGGCCGTCGTGAAGGGCGAAGCGCTGGAACCCGTCGGCGTCGAGGCCGACCTCCTTCATCACCGAGGCGAGCGCCGCGCCGTCCTCGATATTGAGCTCTCGCTTGAAGAAGCGCTCGAACACGCGGTCGGAGTAGGGGCGGAAGAGGCCGTGCTTGTCGGCCCACAGGCCGGACATCAGCGACAATTTCGAATCGAAGATTTTTTGCGGGCCGCGAATAATCATTCCGCGCGCGTTGGCGTAGCGGCGGGCGTCGAGATAAAGGTAGCGGACTTTGCGCCATTCGCGCTCGGGGCGCTGCTCAACTTCGCCGCCGAACGCGCCTCGGACATTCAGTTCATGCGGGATGTAATGCAGGCGGACGCGATGCGATTCCATGAGCGCGTACGCGGGCGCCATCGCAAGGTATGCGAAGGGACTTTTGTAGTCGTAGTAGAGCTTGATGGTCAGGAGTTCGTCGGGCATTGCATCTGGATTTAGCATCAGTCGAGCGGGAAAACCTAACCCCTAACCCCTTCCCTCGAGGGAAGGGGAACAATCGCAAATTAGGAGAGGCACTTTCCGATCAAAAAAACCTTAATTACTCGGTGCCGGCGTTGCGTTTTAGGTAGTCGAGGATTTCGCTGCGGTCGTCGGAGGTCAGCGGGGGCATCCCGGCTTTTTGGATTTTGTCTTCCATCATGGTGACCTGCATATCCCACATCGAGGCGGTCAGCTCGTGCGGATTGTAGGGCACGTGGCAATTGCCGCATCGACGCACGTAGAGCTGCGCACTCGGGCTGGTCGAATCGGGTAACGGAGCTGTACATCCGGCGGCGAGGAGGAACAGAAGCGCGAGTGCGGCGAGCGCCGGTGTCGACGCGGATTTTTCAGGCGGTCGGGATGTGCGCATCGGGGAAGCGAAGTGCGAGCTGGTGGCGGATGGATCCGATGAGCGCGGTGCGGTCATTGTCGTCAAGCGGTACCTTTCGTTCGGCCTCGGGGCGCAGCCAGATCGGACCGCGGCGGAGTTCGTCACTTTCGTAGCGCGGCAGCAGATGCCAGTGCACGTGCGGCTCCGAGTTGCCGAGACATTCGTAGTTCATTTTCCACGGCTTCACGACCTCGGCGATCGCTTCTGCGCAGAGTCTCATCTCGTCGGACAGGGTTCGCGCCGCGTCGGCCGGCATCAGGTAAAGCTCGGTGGCGTGGATTTTCGAAAACAGCACGCAGTACCCGCGATAGAACTGCTGATCGCCGAGTATCACGTAGCAGGAATTCAGCTCGGCGATGAAGTCGCGGAACTTGCGGGCTTTGATCCGATCGATCATCGCGCAGATGCCGCAACCGGGAACCGCCTTGTCGTCGAACGTCATGACGCGCCGGCTTTGGAGTCTTCCGTCGGCACCGGCACCAGCTTGATGCTCGCGTGCTTGAGCATCTCGGCGAGCGTATGCAGCTTGTATTCCTTGGCGTAATACACCGTGCGCACGCCGGTGTTGATCAGTACTTTCAGGCAGTGAATGCAGGGCGTGTGCGTGACGTAGATCTCGGCGTCACGGATCGCGGCGCCGTTGCGCGCGGCCTGCGAGATCGCGTTTATCTCGGCGTGGATGGTGCGGTAGCAATTTTGCTCGACATCACCGTCGGGCGTGCGCGATTCGTAGACGAGGCATCCGACCTCGGTGCAATGCGGTAATCCCGCGGGCGAGCCGTTGTAGCCGGTCGCGAGGATGCTGCGGTCGCGCACGATTACAGCGCCGACCTTCGCGCGCAAGCAGGTCGAACGCTCCGCGACTTCGCGAGTGATGGTCATGAAATATTGATGCCAGCTCGGACGCCCGGTACTCATGCCGGGCCTCGATCGATTCGCGCGTTCATTTCATTCCCCCGCACTGATCTGCGCCGCTCAAATCCGAATGCCGGTCAAATGACGAAGCATCTGATCGTAGTGCGGCGCGTGGTGGACGATTTCCTGGGTGTGTTCGTCGGGATTTTGCGGCATCGCTTGTTCAGGCGGCGCAATTGCGAGCGGCACCGGACTGAACGTCACGATGAACAGCGCCACGGTCATCCATGCGGCCAGAGCGCGGCGCGGGTTGAGCGGAGTGTCGCGATCGACGGTCGATGGATGGCCCAACCCGAGCGCGATCGACAGCACCGCCCACAGCAACCATCCCCACCAGAGTTCGCGTCCGAGGGCGAGCGGAACGACGACCATCAGCACGCAGGACACGACGAAGAGAGTTGAAATCGTGCGATGGCGGCGCGGGAACAGCGCGTAGATCACGTGGCCGCCGTCGAGTTGGCCGACCGGCAGCAGGTTGAGCGACGTGACCAGCAGGCCGATCCATCCGGCGAACGCGATCGGATGCAGATTCACATTGACCATCGAAGGATCCACGCCCAGCACGATCCGCGAGAGCCCGAGGAAGAGGAGCGAGTTGCCAAGCTCGAGGCCGCCGGCGGACTTGTCGAGCGGAGTGACGTCAGAAAGATACAAGCCGATCATCACCGCGGGAATCGCGAGGATCACGCCGGCCCACGGACCGGCGGCGCCGATGTCGAACATCACGCGACGCGTTCGCGGCATCGCTTTCATGCGAATGAACGCGCCGAACGTTCCGAAGATGAATATCGACGGTGGCGCAGGAATGAAGTAGGGGAGCGAAGTCGGCACGCCATGATAGCGCGAGGTCAGGTAATGGCCCATCTCATGCGCGAGCAAAATCGCCATCAGCGGAAGCGAGAAGGAGAGTCCCGAGCGCAGCGCCGCGACAGCGAGGAACGGATGAAAGATGGAGACATCCTCGCCGTTCATGTAGGCGCCGGCGGTCGTAGCCGTGAGCATCGTGAGCAGGAACAGCGCGACGTTGAGGGGCGGGATTCGCGGACGCTCGAGCACCGACTCCGCCGGCATCGCACGAGCCGCGTAGCGCGGAATGTCGGTCAGAACGGTGGGAGTATCTTTGTGTGCGGCGATTTCATCCATCAATCTGAATCCAACTGCTTTTACTGATCAACTACGTTGTCGCCCCGACTACCGATACCGATGCGCCGGGTTCTGCGCCGAAGTGCGCCGCGGCGTTCCCATCGCGGATCGCAATTTCGAGCAGGCCAAAGCTACCGAATGTTGCGAGAGGAGCACCTTTGGGCTGGGCAGCATAGGTATCAACTATCGGGATCGCCGCCCTGCCACTCTTGATCCTAACCGAAAGCGATTTGTGGCGAAAGGAAGCATCGAACTCGGCGACCCGGCCGCGCTCGATGTTGGTTACCAGGTTGCCGAAGCCGTCGACGTAGATCACCTCGCCGCGAAGTTCGCGCAAGGATTGCACCGGGCGCGGCAATTCAAGTTTCTCGATCGATCGCACTGACGGGCCAAGCGATGCGAGCGGCGTTCCGCGCGAGAGATGCGCGGCGGCGGGCGCAAAGATGTCGCGGCCGTGGAAAGTGGCACTCACGTTGGTTAGACGATGGCGTGTCGATGTCAGTTTCACGATTCGCTTGATGCCGGCTTCGGATGCAGCGAGCCACAGAACGCCGTTGTCAGGGCCGACAAAGCGGGCGCCGGCGCGAGTGTCGATGGCTATGGGGGCGCGCGCGGTGCCGACTCCGGGATCGACCACCGCGAGGAAAATCGTCCGCGGCGGGAAATAGCGCCAACTCTCCCGCAAAGCGATCGCACCGGCGACGATCGATTGCGCCGGGATGCCGTGGGTGATGTCGATCACCGCAGTCGCGGGGGCGATCGATGCGATCACGCCCTTCATCGCACCGACATAATGGTCGCGGTAGCCGAAGTCGGTTATGATTGCGAGCGTGGGCCGGCGGCTTCGCGTGAAGGGGGGCATCGCGGTTAGTAGACCGCGAAACCCGTAGCTGACGCAATTTCCGAAGCCGGTCGCACATACAAATGAGGCGCATCTTTTCGCTCGACGCCCTAAAAACGAAACCCGCGATATTACTCTGCTCCGCGCTCGTGTTGGGTTCGGCGCTGCGATTTATCCGGCTCGGGTCGCGCGAGCTGTCAATCGACGAGTCGCTATCATGGTTCGCGGCCGCCGCTCCAAGCGTGACTGACCTGCTGCGGATTCAGCACGAAATAGATTCGGGAAAACTGCCGGTCCACGAACTCGCACTTCGCGGCTGGATGCACATGTTCGGTGAGAGCGAAGCGGCGATGAGAGCGATGTCAGCGCTGATCGGGTCGCTGTCGATTGTGCTGGTGTTCATCCTGGCCCTGGAAATCCTTTCGGCGGTCTCGAAGTCGGATACCGAGGATCGTCAGCCAGTCACGATCTACTTGATGGCCGCGTTCGCAGCGTTGTTGTTTGCGGTCGGACTGCCCGAGGTCGAAATCGCCCGCCAAGCGCGAATGTACTCGATGACGCAGGCGTGGATAGTCGCGCAAGTCATCTTTCTTCTCCGCGCGAGGCGGCTCCGCGGACTCGCCAACTACGCCGGACTCTCGATTTTTACGGCGCTCGCCGTTGCCACTAACTTTACTGCTTTTCTGGTACTCGGGGCGGAAGGACTCTGGCTGATTTACCTTTTCGTTCGCGATGTGCGTGGCGATCAGCCGCTCCGGAACGGGAAGACATGGAGGTTGGGAGCCGCGCTAGTGGTCGCGATGGTATTGCTGTTGCCCTTTGCGAGCGGTTTCGAAAACGGGGTAGTCGGCGCGGAGCGCGGCGATTTCAACTGGATTGCGCCGCCGGGCCGATGGGAGCCGTTCGCCACATTTGAAGGCGGGCTCGGCAGCTGGGTGTTTCCATTCTTTTTGTTGTTCGCGATTTTGGGCGGTGTTCGCATGTGGCGCACGCATCGCGATGAAGCAGTGCTGACAATTTCATGGCTTTTGTTCCCACCGGTAGTGCTGCTCGCGGGCTCATACTTGTTCACTTCAATGCTCGTCACGCGATACCTAATCTCATCTTTCGTTCCGATGCTGATACTCACTGCAATAGGCATTCAATCGCTTCACTTTGATACCGATCGAGCGATTGCGTTGGCCGCGATAGTCATTCTCTCTATAGTTCGAGTCTCATCTGAGCTGAGGCCTGGTGACGACCGATGGCGCCGTGCGTGTGAGTTGGCGCTGGCTCACGACGGTGCCGAGCGCCGCGTCGGCGCCTGTCACGATTACTTTCAGGTTAGCTATTACCTCGGGGCGCAGGAGCGTGACAAAGTGCGATTGATTCGCGTTCCTTCGCACGACGCGGATCGCGAAACGCCCGGTGTAGTAATAGTGTTTCCGCCGAGCTCCAGTCCCAGACAGATTGCGGAGTTGGAGCGGGAGTATCCTGAAGTCGCGGAGTTCAAAAATATCCTTGTGATATGGCGAACGCAGACCGCGAAGCAGCTTGCGCCGAATAGCTATCCGCGCGGCGGCACCGAGACGTACCGATTGCCGCGCTCGTAGAAGCGCCATCGCTTCGACGCCCAACTTCCGGCGTAGTCGACGTTGACGCGCGTCGAGCGGCCGATCCGTCCGACCGGGATTGCGCAAGTCTCCAAGTACAACTGACTACCACAAAGATTCTTTCCATAGTCGGAACCGGTAATAGCCAGTGCTTGAGTCAACTTGCCCGGACCATTAGTCAGTTCGCGCGAGTCGGCGGGTTTGCGGCGCCGACGCGCCATCAGCTCGATTCCGCGGATCGGTTCGATCGCTCTGATCAGCACGGCGTGCGGCTCGCCGCGGGAAGTGGTGACGAGATTCATCGCCCAGCTGATCCCATAGAGCAGATAAACGTACGCGTATCCGGGCGGACCGTACATCGCGGCGGTGCGCTTGGTGAGACCGCGAGCGCTGTGAGCGGCAAGATCGCGCGGGCCGCGGTAGGCTTCGGCCTCGACGATACGGCCGGCGGCCACGCCGTCAGCGGTGCGATGGACCAGAACTTTGCCGATACACTCGCGCGCGACGACGAGCACCGGCCGAGCGTAGAAGTCGCGGGAGAGTTTGCGCGATTTGGTCATTGCGAGCGAGCGCGGAAAGTCTATGAACTTCAGCGCCGATTTGACAGCAGTCGGGGCGCGCTTCTAAACTTGCAACAGAGCGGGTGTAATTCAGTGGTAGAATGCCAGCTTCCCAAGCTGGACGTCGCCGGTTCGACCCCGGTCGCCCGCTCCACGATTTCCCCTTGTAGAATCAGCGGTTTGCGACGATCGGCGG
>Ga0210407_10004058_pt1 | contig 11645 bp, 12 predicted proteins | sample IncBWC27MmetaG_FD_150860 | JGI IMG/M metagenome (GOLD analysis project Ga0210407, IMG submission 150860) | Forest soil microbial communities from Barre Woods Harvard Forest LTER site, Petersham, Massachusetts, United States - Inc-BW-C-27-M | ecosystem: Environmental > Terrestrial > Soil >... | reverse complement strand
CATCAAGGCGGCGGGCTGCATGGTCTTCAGTTCGGCGACAACCGGTCGCCGAGGCGCGTTGGCTCGAGGACCACGGGGCGGACGCGGTGATCGCGCAAGGCATCGAGGCCGGCGGTCATCGTGGCATGTTCTTGACGACCGACCTCGCCTCGCAGGTCGGCACGCTGGCCCTCGTGCCGCAAGTCGTCGACGCAGTCCGGGTTCCCGTCATTGCAGCAGGAGGTATCGCGGATGGGCGCGGGATTGCAGCGGCGCTGGCGTTGGGCGCCTCGGCCGTGCAGATGGGCACGGCCTACCTGCTCTGTCCCGAGGCGCACATCACCACTTTCCACAGAGCGGCTCTCAAGTCCGCCGGAGACAACGTGACCGTCATCACCAACGTGCTGACCGGGCGACCCGCCCGCGTGTTCATGACTCGGATCGTCCGGGAGTTGGGGCCAGTGGCGACCGGCGTTCCCTCCTTTCCGCTACCTGGGTATGCTCTCTATCCCTTGACCACGAAAGCACAGTCCCAGGGCTCATCCGACTTCAGCGGGCTCTACGCTGGGCAAGCGGCCGCCCTTGCGCAGGAACTGCCGGCGGGTGAGCTTACTGCGAAACTTGCAACGAGCGCGCTCGAGCACCTCGGCTGCGCTTAGCCCTCGTCAATCCAACTGACGTCGGCCTCGTCCAAAGCTGAAATCGCGCTTTGCCAATCTAGCTAGGCGCGACGCTACTGTGTCTGGGGCTCCCTGGCCGACCTCCCAGCGTACATCGCGGAAACTTCCCGCCCACTCCGGCCTCCGCTCCCGCGGTCCATGACGGCCGCTTCAGGTCGATTCCGGCCCCTCTGCCAAAGGTCGTGCCTCGTCCCGGCGAGCCATTCGTCTTCCCGCCGGACGGCGAAGTCGTATCGCTCGGGTGTCTGCTTCCTTTTGTCCTGATCACGCAAGCTTTAGCTGTCAGGCGTGGAACATACCCAATGCGGCGCTCACAAGCGCAGCGTTGTCAGATGCTATTGTTCCGTCCGGGAGATGCTTGCCGTCCTCCAACCCGACCCGGGTCGACCAACGTCGCTGACGCGCAAGCTCAACGAGGGGCCATACTGTCGCATCGACGCCGTGCAGAAGGATGGGTCGCCGCAAGCCCGCGCGGTCGAGTACAGCGGCGATGTTCGAGGCGACTTGGCGCGCGACGCCCAGATCCTGTTCCTCGATTTCGATCAGTATGCGCAAAACCGGACGGGTAACTGGGAGCTTTACCAACCTTTCTGCATCAGCGACGGAAGCGAGCCCCGCCTCGACCGCGATCCCGCGTCGCCGAAGCAGCTCGATAACGGCTGGCGCGTCGCGCTCGGATAGGTTCACTGAGGCGTAATCCGGCAGCTCATTCCACTGGGCGATGCAATCGCGGGTATGAACTTCGTCGCTCTCGATCCAAGCTCCTGTCGACACGCCAATTAGCGTGCCGGGGCAGGCGTGGCGTAACGAAAGAACGGTGGTGTCGACGGCCGCCAAGCTTTCTTTCCCCGTGGCTCCGCGGGGGTGAAGGTGGAGTTCCGCCGCGCCGGCGGCGATGCACGACGCCCCCTCGTTAGCGATGTCTTCGGAGGTAAGCGGAAGTCTCTGGTGGAAGCCGATGGTGCGCGAGCCGTTGAGACACGCCTGAACGATCATAGTTGACAGTCCCTAAAGCCACCGGAGCAACCGCTTCGCGCGGATGCCGGGTCAATCGCTTTGCTTCGGCATCCGCGATCGTAAATTGGACAATTGGAGGCAGCTGCGCCCAGATAGCGTCCGGGTTCCGCTTGTATCGGGCTGTGCTCGCTTGTACGCGGGACGCCTCCCCCTGGAGGCCAGCTCCAATAATGCAATGCTCAGTGGATTTCCATGACGCGATCATCCGATTCAACGGTCGCTCGTGCCGCGCTGCACTAATGCCGCATGCCACGCAGCGCGACGTCAGTCTTCGCGATTCGCCCATCACTACCCCAGCGTCGACACAAGGCGTCCCAGAATTCCGGCGTCGCCGAGTCCAAGAACCTACGGAAAAAGCCACGTATCTCGTCCAGCCCGCGGTAGGTTGTGTCGGGGGTTACGATAACGGAGGCGTTAGTGTAGTCAGCAAGGATGGTCTCGATTCCTTGTGCAAATGACTGGAGATGGCGTCCGAGAGCCGCCCGGGTTTCGCTGGCAGCCGCGGTGTCATTGGCGGCCGATGATGATGTTGTCACGAGTGTGCTCCTATGGCCTCGGCGATGAGGCCGAGAAACGGCCTCGTCCTTGGGATGCGCCCATGAAGGTCAGGATTGCTACTTCGATCCGAGGTGCTGGCTGAACCACTCGACTGCCGGCTTGGAAGCGGAATCGAAGTCTTTGACGTACGCGTCGAAGTGGCCGCCGGAGAGGGTCACGAGGCGCTTTGGTTCGAGGGCGGTCTCATAGGCCGCAAGGGCCAGATCGGCGACGGTCAGCACGTCACCGAGTGCAACCACCATGAGCAGCGGGGTTGGGCTAATGAAGCTTGCATAGCTTCCCGGCTCATATTCGGTGAACATCTCAACCGAGCGCAGCGTGACCTCGTTCTTCCAAGACGGCGCGCGCGACTTTCCGGTCTCGGTAAACCACGTCCAGCTGTCCGGCGTTGGCAACGCCGACGGTGCGGCCGGGTCCTCGGCCACCACGGGGATCATACCGGGAGCCCCGCCCGTCATGCGGACGCGCCGATCGTCCTCGAACAACTTCTGAACGCCGGCAAGGTAGTCCGCCCGGATTAACCGCCGGGCATTACCGTGCCCGCTGGCCAGGGGCACCTGCGCGACGACGCACTTCACCCGCCGGTCGATCGCGCCGACGACAAGAACATGTCCGCCGCTGTAACTCGATCCCCAGATACCGATGCGGTCGGCGTCCGTCTCTTCCACGGTCTCGGCATAGGTAATCGCATCTCGATAATCACGCACTTGGCGCCACGGGTCGATTTCCTGGCGAGGTTCGCCGTCGCTCGCACCGAAATTGCGATTGTCAAACACGACCGAACCAAGCCCCGCGGCGGCAAACGCCTCAGCGAAGCGGTCGAGATACATCTCCTTTACCGCGGAAAAGCCATGGGCCATGACGATCGTCGGGACTTTGCCTCGACGACCGTCGGGCAAATAGTGCCACCCGCGCAGTGTCACGCCGTCTTCGGTCTTGAACTGAATGTCTTTGCGCATGGCGCTCCTCCCGATTGCGGCGCAGCATTTGTTAGCAACCGCAGTTGATCTCTTCCACAGCATGCCATTTGTTGCGCCATCTGGACATGACCGCCAAACGTCGATTGTGGTGGAAAAACTCGATTTTTCGCGTCGATCACAATTTGAACGGCAATAGACGACTTTGAAGGAAAATTCGGCAAGGGTTCGGCCGCGCGAGCGATCTTGCCGCGTGTGGTCCTCCCATGCGCCTTATCGTGACGATCACCCGCGCAGATGAGGTTCGGCGCGTGAAATGGAGATTCTCGCGACCGGTCATTTTTCGGGTTTTTCCACACAATCCATCGGCTGCAGCCGTCCGGTGGAGTGTCGTTTCCGGCCGTCATTGCGTTAGTTCTCGTTCAGCATCGAGCGCCATCCGCCCGTTGTAATTCGCCGCCGAGGCGCTCTACAGACGAGCGCCAAGAGACAAAACGGATGATCCTGCGACCCATATGAAGTCCAATCTTGAACCAGCGCCCCAGGGAGTGCTCGCTGGTCTCGTCGAACGGGTCATCTTCCACAACGCCGAAAGCAGCTCTTGTGTTCTCAGGGCGAAGGCGCGCGGCCACCGCGATATCGCGCCGGAACAGGCATGGCTGACCGGCGAAGTGAGGAAAGCCTCAAGGCCCAAGCGGGTCCTGCAAGGCCGAAGATTACGCTGAGCCGATCCTCAGATCTGTTATGGCCCGGGCATCTATCCTGACCCAAAGCGGTTGTTCGCCCTGAAACCCTAGGGGCGAAGATGCGCTTTGATCGCCCGCGTGCGCCGGGCGAGGATCTGACTGAAATAGAAGAAGGGATGATCCCTCGAGCCTGAAGGCTCGGACCACGCTCTCCTTTCCGCTGCGCGCGCGCTCCAGCAATCTTCCTCCGCAGCGCATCGACAACGCCGCAAATTAGGTTGACTTGCACATACTACGCGTCACTATGCCGCAAATGGCAACCGGCGGAAGACCGAAAATGTGAGCGTGCGCGCCAAGGAGCAAAGAGATGAAACCCGTTGCTATCCTTCTCGCGGCCCTGACCGGATGGGCGGCTGCTACCCTCAACGTGGCTGCCGAAGACAAGGTGAAAGTCGGGCTCATTGTGACCCTCTCGGGCCCTCCTGCGGTTCTCGGCGGCCAGGTGCGCGACGGCTTCAATCTGGCGGTCAAAACGCTAGGCGGCAAACTCGGCGGGCTCGATGCGGAAGTGACCGTCGTCGACGACGAACTCAAGCCGGACGTGGCAGTGAACAAGGTCAAGGGACTCCTCGAGCGCGATCAGGTCAATTTCGTGGTGGGTCCGGTCTTCTCGAACGTGCTTCTGGCGATCGAAAAGCCGGTCACCGAGTCGAACACATTCCTCATCTCGCCCAACGCCGGCACGTCGAATTTTGCCGGCAAGCAGTGTAACCGGAACTTGTTCGTCACCTCGTATCAGAACGATCAGGTTCACGAGGTGCTCGGCAAATATGCGCAGGACAAGGGCTACAAGTCTGCCTTCCTGCTGGCCCCGAACTACCAGGCCGGCAAGGACGCGCTCGCCGGCTTCAGGCGCGACTTCCAGGGCGAGATTGTCGACGAGGTCTACACGCCGCTCGGCCAACTCGACTTCTCCGCCGAACTCGCCAAGATCGCCGCCGACAAGCCGGAAGCGTTATTCACCTTCATGCCCGGCGGCATGGGCGTGAACCTCGTCAAGCAATACCGTCAGGCCGGCCTCGCATCGATTCCGTTCCTATCGGCGTTCACCGCGGACGAGTCGACACTTCCAGCCGAAAAGGACGATGCAATCGGGTTCCTCGGCGGCGCCAACTGGGCGCCGGACATGGACAATCCGCAGTCCAAGGCCTTCGTCAAGGCGTACGAAGCCGCCTACAACAGCGTACCCGGCACCTATGCGATGCAGGCCTATGACGCCGCGATGCTGATCGACAGCGCCATCAAAGGAACGGGCGGGAATCTTTCTGATAAAGATGCGCTGCGCACCGAACTGAAGAAGGCGAACTTCGCTTCGCTGCGGGGCAAGTTCAAGTTCGGGGTCAACAACTATCCGATCCAGGACTTCTATCTGGTCAAGGCGGCCAAGCGCGCCGACGGCAAATACGAGACGGAGATCGTACAGCGCGTGTTCGAGGACTACGTCGACCGCTACGCCTCGGAATGTATGATGAAGTAGCGCCGCGGCGGGTCCGTGTTCTTGGCGCTCCTAGCCGTCCAGACCCTCAATGGCCTGCAACTTGGAATCCTGCTCTTCCTCATCTCCGCGGGTCTGACGCTGACCTTCGGCGTGATGAACTTCGTCAATCTCGCTCATGGCGTGCAATATATGGTCGGCGCATATCTCGCGGCGATGTTCGCCTCTTTTACCGGCGGATTTTGGAGCGCGCTCGCTCTCACGCTTCCGACCGCGCTCGCCTTCGGCCTTGCGCTCGAAATCCTGGTGTTCCGATGGCTCTACGACCGAGACCATCTCTCCCAAATTTTGGCGACCTTCGGCGTCATTCTGTTTTTGAACCAAGGAGTGAAGACGATCTGGGGCGCCGCGCCTCTAAGCGTGCCCATGCCGCTGGCTTTGTCGGGGAGCATTCCGCTCATGCCGGGGCTGCTCTTTCCGGTCTACCGACTGGCGTTGATCGTCGTGGGCCTTGCGACGGCGTTGGCTCTCTACCTCCTTATCAACCATTCGAGGGTCGGCATGCTTGTTCGCGCGGGCTCGACCAACGCCGCGATGGTTTCCGCGCTCGGCGTCAATATCCGCCAGCTTTTCATGCTCGTCTTCGGCTTCGGCGCCATGCTCGCGGGCTTCGCGGGCGCGCTGGTTGCACCCATCCTTTCGGTCGAGCCGGGCATGGGCGATAATCTGCTGATACTTGCTTTCGTCGTCATCGTGATCGGCGGTATCGGCTCGATACGCGGCGCCTTCCTTGCCGCCCTAATGGTCGGGCTTATCGACACTTTGGGGCGCGCATTCGGACCGCAGATGTTGCGTCTCGCGCTCGCTCCCGCCGCCGCAAGCCAAACGGGGCGCGCACTCGCGCCGATGCTGATCTATATCCTGATGGCGGCGGTGCTTTTTGCGCGTCCCTCCGGTCTTTTCCCGGTCAAGCGATGACCCTGCGCAGCCAGAGGCCTGCGATCCTCCTCTTCGCAGGGCTCGCGTTGTTTCCTTTCGCTGCGAGCTTCGGCGCGGACACCTATTTGCTTACGCTAGGCGCACGCATGCTCATCCTCGCGCTCGCCACCTTGTCGCTAGACTTCCTCATTGGCCAAGGCGCTCTGATTTCTTTCGGCCACGCCGCCTATCTCGGGATCGGCGCCTATTCGGTCGTGTTGGCCTCGATGGCGGGAATTGATGATCTGCTCTTGCAGGCGCTGATCGCGATCGTGGTCGCCGCCGTCTTCGCCGTGCTGACTGGCTATGTGTCGCTGCGTGCGACCGGAGTCCACTACCTCATGAGCACGCTCGCCTTTGGGCAGATGCTGTATTTTCTGTTCGTGTCGGTCTCACCGCTGGGCGGGGATGACGGATACACACTTTCGAGCCGCAGCCTCCTCATCGGCGAGCCGCGCCTGACGAGCGACCTCGCCTTCTACTATCTCTGTCTTACCGTGCTTGCCCTCGCCTATCTGCTGCTGGTGCGGATCGCGGGCTCGCGCTTCGGCCGCGTTCTCAATGCGATCCGGCAGAATCCGTTGCGTGCTGCGGCGCTTGGCTTTCGATCCTTCCCGTCCCAGCTCGCCGCCTGCGTGATCGCCGGATCGATCGCAGCGGTCGCCGGAACGCTCCTCGCCAACCAGAGCGAGTTTGTCGCGCCGGCCTTCATGTCCTGGCAGCGGTCGGGCGAACTCCTGGTGATGACAATCCTCGGGGGCGTCGGCTCGCTGTGGGGCGCGGTACTTGGCGCGATAACATATCTCACTCTTCAAGAGGCGCTTTCGCTCTGGACTGATCAGACGCAAGTGATCGTCGGTCCCCTTCTTATCATCGTCGCTCTCTTCGGCCGGCGAGGCCTGGCGGGAGCGCTTGTGCCCAGAACGTCGGGAGGCCCGGCATGAGCTCGCCCCTGCTGCGCGTCGAAGGACTCGCGAAGAGCTACGGCGCGCTCGTCGTCACGGATGACGTCAACTTCACCGTCGACGAAGGTCGCCTGGTGGCGCTGATAGGCCCGAACGGGGCGGGCAAGACGACGCTGATTGATCAGCTCTCCGGCTCCGCGCAACCCGACGCAGGACAAATCCTCTTCGAGGGCGTCGATATATCAGCATACGACATGCCGGCGCGCGCCGAACTTGGACTCGCTCGATCGTTCCAGATCGCGGCCGTGCTGCCCGAATACAGTGCACTGGAGAATGTCGCGCTGGCTGTGCAGGCGCGCTCCGGTTCGAGCTTCCGCTTCTTTGGACACGCCGCGCGCGAGGAAAAATTAAATGCGCCTGCGAGCGCGGCGCTCGAGCGGGTTGGTCTTCTCGCTCGCGCTGAGGACCCGGCCGGCGAACTGTCGCATGGCGAGAAGCGTTTGCTCGAGATCGCCGTAGCGCTCGCGCTGCGCCCCCGTTTGATGCTGTTCGATGAGCCCTTCGCCGGCCTCGGCTCCGACGAGACTCGCGCCGGCGTTGATTTGATCCGCGAGCTTAAGAGCGAATACACGATGCTTCTGGTCGAGCACGACTTGGACGCTGTGTTCGCCCTCGCCGACGAGATTGGGGTTCTGGTCAACGGGCGCCTGATCGCCTGGGGGACGCCCGATGTCATCCGAGCCGATGCGGGGGTGCGCTTGGCCTATCTCGGCGACGAGGCGTTCGCATGATGCTGAGCGTGGAGGCGATCGAGGCAGGCTACCACGGCGCGAAAGTGCTGCAGGGCGTCGATTTCGATCTCGACGAGGGCGAGGCGCTCGCGCTTCTGGGGCGCAACGGCATGGGCAAGACGACGACAGTGCGGGCGTTGTTTGGCCTGTTGCCGCTGAAAGCGGGCCGCATCGTGTTCGAAGGCGCCGCCTTGAACGGCCGGCCCGCCTATGCGATCGCGCGGACGGGTCTCGGCCTCGTGCCCGAGGGGCGCCAGACGTTTCCGACCCTCACGGTCGAAGAGAACCTCGTCGCGACGGCTGCAGCGCGTCATGGGCGCGGACGCTGGACGCTTACCGAGGTCTTCCGCCTCTTCCCACGCCTCGCTGAGCGCCGCCGCCATTACGGCGATCAACTCTCCGGCGGAGAGCAGCAAATGCTCGCTATCGGACGCGCTCTGATGACTAATCCCAAGCTGCTTGTGCTGGACGAGGCGACGGAAGGGCTCGCTCCCTTGATTCGGGTGGAAATCTGGGATCGCTTGAAGCGGCTCAGGACTGAGGGTCAATCGATCCTCGTGATCGACAAAAACCTCAAAGCCCTACTCGGCTTCGTCGATCGCATCGCCGTCATCGAGAAGGGACGCATCGTATGGCGCGGCTCGGCTGGCGAGTTTCAATCTGAACCGTCAATTGTTGAACGATTTCTTCACGTCGGCAGAGCTCCCGCGCCGGCCGCTTTCTAAGTCGCAAAAAGAAAGGTCATGGATATGACCTTGGCGCCCGGTATCACGAAGGCTCGCGAGGGCCTCGACATGGGCGACGATGGCGCTCATGGCGAGGTCCTCCTAAGCGCCGTGACGTTCTCTCCGAGAGGCCGATCTGGGGCCCAATCCGGACGCGGCAGCGCGAGCAAGACCGCCATCACCGCGTCGGCGAGCATCGCTGGCATTGTGACGGTCGGCGACCGCTTCGGATCGTGTTGAGACTTGAGCAACGCGGCGGCATCGGCGCCGTAATTGTGAAGTTCGCTGGAGAGGTCATACGCCTCCTCAGCGTATTTTCGGCCAATAGCCCGGATCGCTGCGTCGTCCCAATCTGCAGTCTTCATCGCCGCTACCCTATGAGGGCCTCCAAATCTATCTTGGCCTTCCACGCTGCGGGCGCAACGCCGATCGCCATGGCCAAGGCCACCATGCCGTCAATGCGGCCCGACGAGCGTTTCTTCGACAGCTTGCGGTTCGACGCGTCGGGACCTTCCGTCACGCAATTGGCCGCGCACATGTTCATAAGGGGATGGCCGCCATGCCGAAGCTTGCGATCGAGGATGAGCGATTCAAGCTCGCGCAGCGCCGGCGACATTGATTTGGTCCCCTGCCCGAACTCGACGAACGTTTGCTCGAGCAAATGCTCGGAAAAGCCGGCCTTCGAAAGCCACGGCTTCAGGTGGGCGTAGTTCCATCGATCGAAGGCGACCTTCGTCACCTGATACTCGTCGAAAATTTCCTTCAACCGCTCGCCAATGTGCTCGTAACTGATCGACGCGCCGGGCGTCGTTTCGAGATACCCTTGCGCCGCCCATAGATCATAGGGGGCGTGATCGCGGGCCGCCTTTTCCGCCAGCCGCTCGCCGGGGAGCCAAAAGTACGGCCGGATATGCCAAATCCCGTCGTTCGCGTCACAATGGGCGAGGACCATGGCCGTTAGATCACTGGTCTCGGAAAGATCGAGGCCGGCGAAAACGCTTCGGCCGGTTATGTCGATCGGCTCGCCCCCACAAGCCGACCAGACGGCCGGGGCGAGGAACGGCGCCGACGATTCGACGCGCTGATTGAGCACGAGATTGCGGTACTCGGCCTCGCGCGCCGGCATCCGGCGGGCGTCGCTCGCCATCGCCAGAACTTCGCGCGCATTGAGGAAAGTCCCGAACGCCGGATTGGCCGCCTTGATCGCCTCTTCCGAGAACGGATCGAGCTCGGGCGGCGCGGTATAGAGCCTGATCACTGTCGACGGATCATGGCCCTTCACCGCGTCGTCGATCAAGATCGAGAGAAGGTCGCTGTCGGTCGCCGCTTGCGTGCTGATGATGATCGAGAGCGGGGCGTCCTGCGCGCCGACCGCCGTTTCGAGGGCTTCGTACAGCGGCGAGCGCGGGCCGCGCACACGGCCAAGCTCGTCATGGATGATGAGGGCCGGCGACAGGCCGAAAGCCGTCGTCGCCTCGGCCGATAGCGCCCGATAGCGCGTTCCGAGTTCGCTGCATCTCAACGTCTTGGCGGTTTCCTGGATTTGCACCGTCTGCGCCAGAAGCGGGTTCAAGCGGATCATCTTCGCCGTAAGCGAGAAGATGATCGCCGCTTGGTCGCGGCTTTGCGCGGCCGAATACAGTTCCGAGTTCGGCTTGTTGCGCGCCGGCGGGCCGCACAGATGGGCCAGCAACAGACACGCCGACAGCGTCGACTTGGAGTTCTTGCGGCCCATCGAAATGATGGCGCGCCGCGTCCCGTGCGGATTGTCGTAAATCGCCCGTAGGATGTCCTTTTGCCAATCCTGAAGCTTAAGCGGCTGGCCGACGAACTTGCCCTCGGGAACAAGGCACACGGTTTCGATGAACGCGATCACGTCGGCCGCAGTGACCGGCCCCGGGGCCATGCGTTGCTTACGAGGCCGAGCCATCATTCCTCTTGGCGACGATCTCCCACGGCCGGAACGCTGCGCCGCGCTCGAACTTGCTTCGGCCTTCACGTGGGGCCATGCGGCTACGCGGCGTCGCCCTCAACGCCGTCAATCCGTGGATGACCGATTTCGTGGTCTCCCGATGCATGCCCGCGAGCGCTTGTTCGGCTTCCAGCGCCTCCGGATCGTCGCCCATCATGGCGAGATCGCGCAACCGAGCTTCGATGCGCTCGGCGATCGCGACCTGCGCGGCGACACGGCGGAGAACAATCTGCGCGGCGGCGTCAACCCAATGGCCGGGCAGAGCGTCTATGACGTCGTTCCATGCCCTCGCCTCGGTCTGATCGAGCGCCTTCGGCGGCTGGGGGCGGCCCTTGCCGGGCAGCATCGGCACGATCGAAAGGTCCGCGTCTGAGCGTCGAGGCATAGCGCGGAGGAGCTTACACCCACTTGCCCTAAACCGCGAAAACCCGACGGCCAACGCATTGAAATGGCTGCGACCTCGAACAATCGCGGGCGCTCTTCCCGCCTCCGCGCGCAACCTCGGAAATAATGCACGTTAGCGAGGCAAAACGGAGCCGCGCCGTCACCAAAGCCGGTCTCAATTTTTTCGACCTCCCCCCCGCCCTAGCGCCTGGCCCGGCGAGGCCCCAGCCCGCCTCCCTCCCACCCCCGTAATGAGAGGGGGCCTTCGCGGCCCAAAATCGACGTTCGCCTCGCCCCCGCTGTCCCAGCCCGGCTCCTCGGCCGAGGGCGGGGAGCGGGCGCGGCGGCGGGTCCCAGGCGTAAAGCGCGGCGCTAACTTAGAGAAGGTGTGGGAATTGTAACCTGGCCTTCATCTTCCGGACGAAATGGGCGACCTATCAGCGCCTCGTTCCCCGCTAACTGTTCGACGAGCAATGAGCGCGCAGGCGGCTTCCCCACCCACATGAAGCTCAGGATCGCGAATTGTCGCCGCTTCGCCAGACGGCGACGCCAGGAGCG